>Ga0153943_1000420_pt1 | contig 12951 bp, 9 predicted proteins | sample TSNJ027MetaG_FD_104721 | JGI IMG/M metagenome (GOLD analysis project Ga0153943, IMG submission 104721) | Attine ant fungus gardens microbial communities from New Jersey, USA - TSNJ027 MetaG | ecosystem: Host-associated > Fungi > Mycelium > Unclassified | place: USA: New Jersey, Brendan T. Byrne...
AACCGTCCAGTTCTTCATGAAAAAAAAAATGCGACCCATCCGTTAAAAAGCATGTACCAAAATTGACTGCACACGATGCATAATTGTAATATGATCTAGCCCATGACCTTTTCATAGACCCCCGAGATCACTCTACTTAGAATTGACTCTATTCATTATCAAGATCTTACATCAATCAACATTGGTCATCTGTCGATTTTTGTGATTTGCATCCCTAGCATCACTCCCTGAAGATCTCACCTTGGCGCTTAGAGAAAGCCTGGTATCGTTACATTGGTGGCTTTGACCTCTACATACCAAGTTGCACCACCTTTCAGACATCAAACCACATTGTTATATTCTCTAATGATGACCTATCGACGAATGGTGGAATCGAAAGCTTAAAGATGCGAGATATCAATCTATTTCAAGTCGAAACTCAGGGGTTTCGCCGGCGCTTGTCAGTAGACTTGAAGGACCCTTGGTCAAAATCCTATCACGGACGCCATGAATATAAAGGCTTGAGGGCACTCCATCTGTCATGGTATGTTACCTGGGTTATTGCGTTTTTGAAAATTCCTGAAATGACGCACCCTCCTCAGATTTTCGCTTTGGACAAGACGAAGACTTTTCATCACGGTGTTTAGTCGGATTTGATTTGATATTCGTTCATTAAAACGGGACGCAATCAGAAATTGATTGAAATCATGGTACTTCGGTATGATTGATGGCCCAAGTATTGACCCTAATATAGAAATAATGAGATCTACATTAATATTTATAAAAATGACTACAGCTATTCTTCTAAGGGATTGTAGATTCTACGTATGATAATTCCTCTTGAACTCCAGTATCTATAAGAATTAAAATAAAATATCAAGACGCACAGACATCTGAAAGATGCAATTAATTATTACGGACTGATGAAATGCGTGGCAGCCTAGAATATAAAATACACGAAGGTAGAAGCTGGCGTCCGTCAGACAACAATATACTGGGAAATAAAAGGATGAGACTATACCTGAGATGTTCTAGATATTGCGCTCTGGAGAAAAAACTTCGGGACTCATATACATTGATAGCTGGGGCCCACCCCTCCGTATACAGCAACCAACGTATGTGTGTATTCCTGTGCGGCTAGACAGGTCCCGATGTCGGCTGTGGATATCATCATGTGAGTTCCTATGGCTGTTGATTGGTGTTTTAGGCTTACAAAATATTTTGTAGATCCCGTGTATATCGTTTTGAGAAATCTTCATTATAGGGAGAATAAAATTTAGAGATAGCGTTGGCGATGAACATGTCGCTTTCGCAATAATGGCGAACAGGGATGTAGACCTTGGGCCACAAGCGGTTTGAGCCTAGCTTCATCTCGAAATAGATTAGAAATCCGTGAGCCACTTTCTTCGGGAGTGAGGGCTTGATACGTTCATGGCGCCCGATTCCAGGAAAGAAGTAGCTCCAAAGGTTTTCAATCAAGTCGGTGGTCTCCTTGATCAGGGGGTCATCATCGAGTGCACCACCTAATCGAACAATGCGAACAATTTCGTCCAGAGTAGTCGCATCAGATCGGAAATAAACCTTTATGCGGTTCTGGGTCGATGGGACACAGTCAACGGCGATCATGTCTGGCACAGGACGTGCACTCTGTGGGAAAGTTTGCATGAACGAGAGAACCCGCATCCATGGTTCTAGCAGACCGATGCGCGATATGCATTCTGTGACAAGATCTTCTTGTGAGACATTAGTCTCGGCTGCTCGAAGATGAGGAAGGAAGTAAAATTTTCCAATCATCGAGTCCCGTGAAAAGTCACCTCCTGTTGTATACACGTAAGTCATTCATGCATCACAATTTTCTAAGGAGACAGGACCCACCGAAGAAAAACTGGGAAGGATAGTGGGCTTGGTCACCACATCCCGGGTGATCGAGTATGAGCGTCTCTCTACAGATATCTGTCCATTCAAGGGACCACGCCTTAGTACGGTGCCAAGAACGCAAGTTATGAAGAGTAGTCATCCAGTCTTCAGTCGGGCTCGGCGTCCCATCAAGACTACTCAACGGCTCCATAGCGAAACGAATGGACATTTTCCCATCTGCTTCAACGGCCCAGATGAGTTCAACCGGTGTGTGGTCATCCGAAAAGAAGGTACATGGCTTCAGTCCTTGGGTTCTGAATTCTTGAGGTGTGGGCCCCAGCAGGGGAACGATCTCGTGGTTGAAATAGTCCATAAAATCGTGACGCGCCGACGAGGGTAATGATACACGTTCAAGAAGATACTGAAGTGATCGTCCGATCTCTTGCTCCCAAAAGGCGGATCGAGGAAATTCACCTTCGCACTGAGGATGATCAGTTGTGGGACCGAAGTTAAAGTATGACTTTCACTCACAAGGAACAGCGGATGTGAAGCAAAACGACTGAAGAGTTTTCGAAGTGCAGTGACTTCGGAGCGTTTAGCTTCATATGCAGCTGAGATCCCCAAGACGTGTTCTGCGAGGAAAGACATGCTTGGGAGCGAAGGATACTGGTCGAATGTACATGGTTCATGGTTTAAATACTCCTCGAGGTGAGATAAGGACGGAATTATGGGTACAAAGTCTGCAAGCTTCTGTCAACTTGCATACAGATTTGAAAAATCATTGCTGCGTCCAACAAGCACTTTCTCCGCCAGCTACTCTGCATACCGCAGTGAGATGGATCTTGGTACGCCCTGTCATATTCTATAGGGTGACGCAAGGGGATTGTCCACGTCAGGGTCCATAAATGCATTGGAAAGGGACAGCCTTAACCATCAGAGGATTCGGAAAATCAAAGGCAGAACTGTTGTACTGTATGATTTTATGTCACGTCAGAAACGTGACAGGCTCACGACATAAACATGTTCCCTGCGACGACAGTGGAAAACATGATGCATACGAGGCAACACATCACTGCAACCACGGCACCGCCTAGAAACAATTGGAGCCTTGCGCCACAGTAATATCTAATCGATCTGAACTTGCATCGGCCGTTGGGTACAGATGTTTTGCTGCCCGTGATTGTTTCCAATAACAGATTGATTTCTATACCCGTCTTCCTGATTCGTAGAAATAGCACTTTCCCGTTGAATAGTATCAAAAGGAGACAATGGGAATCAGTGTGACGATGATCACTCAATCATTTGTTTCTAGATGGAAAGGAACTTTAGGAATATGCCATCCTCCGGGCAGCCGAAGGAGTCCGCTTGTCAGAATGAAAACAGACTTGTCATACCTTGTCATTCACAAACGTATACATATGCCAATCCAGGGTCAACTAAAGCCGTAAACCAAAGAGAGGCGAGAGAAAATAAACAGGTGTTCTCTCATGACCCCGATATTCAAAAAACCCAAAACTGAAACATTAGAATTGACGTAGATCTTGGAGATGAACATACAGTCATTCAACAAACCATGTGGGAAATCGGTGTTGCTGGCGAGACTGGAGTTCTTACTGAAACACGAAAACTGAATGAACTATGACCTCAGCACGTTACATTGTATCCGGGCACGTGAAAAGGAATCCATCATTCATTAATCATCGCACTGTGCCGACAAGTCGATTTGTTGCATGATAAGCATGATAAATTTGATGTCAGATCATCGTCAACAACTTCCATCAATCTGATACACATTCATAAACTCAACACCAACGTATTCATCCGTCAAGCCATTGAGTCTCGACAGTTCAATATATCACAGGACAAGCCCATAAAATCATTTTTTTTCCACTTTTTCAGTATAAACATGAACTCGTGCAGCATCTGAGACTTGACAAAATAAATTTTTACAAGGTATGTTGAGATCATATTATCTTGATAGATCATTCATATTGATGTTGAAGTATTGTCGGTGGCAGCAACAGATCGAAAACCAAGGTCCAATTGATGTTGAATTCTCATCGATGAGCACCTACCAGATAATTGAAAAGCTGAGGTATGTTCAACCCAACGACAAAACAAGTTGCTACCTTAGGGAGACTTATAACATCTGGGGTGTTCTAAGTCCTGGACGTGTCAGTAGTTTCTGCCGATTGAAAGCGTAATGTTGAGTTTATGGCTGGCGACCAGTCAGTTGAGAGTTGGCTAGGCTTCCATCGTTGCCTGGAGTTGAGGCTACTCATGAGAGAATTTGAATAGAGCTTGCACAGAGCAAGGTTGAGGATTAGGTGGCTGGAGAGCTTTTCATCGAATTCAGTTCTCTTATGACAGCGTAAGATGCTTACACTCCAGTGCGCTGGGATGATGTAGCGATAAGCCTAGTCTTCTCGCTGTCCGCAAAGTGATAAGACTTACATGAGACAATGCAATGATCACCTCACTAATCGCGACAACGGAGGTAACCATACCAGTCTGCACCGTGACTACAGACAGAATTCAATTGATTACGTGCAACCGAGAAGCCAATTATGAAGATTCATTTACATCGAATAATGCGGTTAATAATCATATCTGGTCTTTCAAATCCTGTCCTGTGTCTCCGCTGTAACACGCATTCAAATAGAAGGAGACATCTGCATACAGAAGACTCACCCTAGAAAACTATAATCACGAGACAAATATCGATGAGCTGGATACTCACAAATAATACACAAGGCTAACAGTTATAATTACATCGACGATGCTGGTGCAACCAAGCCAGGTGAAGAAAGATCCCTTGAGATTGCGTCTTTGAAAAAAAAGATAAAGAAAATCCGCAGGCGACTCACATCCCATGGCTGAAATTTCCCGTAGGCCGGGATGAGGGACAAATCATAAGTGCTGATCAATGACGCCGCTTTCCAGCTAAGATTGAGAACAATGATGATGCAGTAATACTTGTAAAACCCACCTCCTCCCCCGAGAGAGAGAAAGGCCACTGGTATAGTGAGAAACCAGCTATGAATGAGGACGTGAATCCTCCACGTGTAGAAGAGCTGGACAATGACTGCAATAACACCCTGAAAAATTGAAATTATTAGCGGATAAGATTCAAGAATAAGCTGCCATCAACTTACTGATGTTGCTAATACTGTTCAAGAGACATTAAACATACGACGGTGAAAATTCTTCAGTGGCATACCTGTCATGAGATCTGTGATTTCCCGTTTAAAATATGGAACTCGCTAAAATGAAGATTTCTGAACTTACACCAATTAGCGAACCGGATATAGTAGAAGTCGCCTGAAAAGTGGTAGGTGGTAAGTTCGTGAGTGGGAAAAGCCAGGAAACTAACCAAAATGTAAGATCAATGCGTCATAGATGAAAACTGTGACAATCACAGCGTTGAAAAGTTCAAATATGAATATCACAGAAACCTGAAAGCCTCGGAATAAAAAAATCTTCTAAACAAATGCAATGGGGCTTACAAGGATTTTGATACTGAGACGGTCTCTGTTAATACAATCAGGACGCTGATAGCCTTCTGCTATCAGAATAAGTACCTGGGATAGGTAGTATAATAAAAGTAATTTTGTGCAATTAGGACTCCAAAGAGCAGGTTATTAATTATGACCCCGATGAGAACAGGACCAAGACTACAGTTGTTGGTCAGCCATAAATTTGGTAGGTATGGCGAGACTTACAGAAATGTTGGAAGTCCTCCTTCCATACTGTTGGACGGCTTTTCTGTCTCTTCAGCCTGCAACGGGTCGAGAAAAAGGATAGAAGAGTATGCTCTTCGAGTAGCAGATATTTAGCAGCACAAATCGGTTGGGCATTGGAATGCTGATTGCTGCTAGAACCCCTCCAAGAGTGCTTATCTAACTTCCTACCTATTCGGCAAGGAAGTTTAAGTGCAATTAATTGACGGCGTTGATCATGCCAGGACCAGCAAGGACTAGGTTCATGACTTATGGCATGTAGAAGAAAGGCAAATAGATACATACGGAAATATGTATTGAACCAACGTTGAATAGATTACGACATCTGACGATGCAGACACCGCACTGAATCGGATGCAAGGACATGAATTCCAAGTATCCGAGGGGTCCGATTCAAGTTATAAGGGTCGCTCGCATGTTTCCTCCAACAATGCTATAAGTCTTTCTGCTTCAACTTACTGCAATGGGAGCTGCTTATTAAGCCCTTGGTAACACATGAAGGAGAAGAACGGCCATTCGAGATAAAAAAGGCTCCATTCTGTGGTGAAAGAAGCATCTGTATAGGGTATAATTTGACCCATCTATCTGGAAAAATTAGATGTCGCTAGTTTTCCTGGATCATGACGTCTGGGAATTTGAATCAATGTCCAGCATCCCGCCATAGAAATTCTGAGATAATCTGGGTGTTAGAAGAGCGTGACTACTGCCGGCAAAATTGTTGTTCTATTTTTACCTTCCCATTGATCATTTTCTTTTATGTTATTTTCCCCTTTTCGTTCGCGTTCCATTTATCAGCTTATCAGCTACATATCATGCCAAACCGAAAATGATTATGATGAAACTATACATCATATCCCCAGATATAAAAGGTGCTGAGTTAAGAAAACGGAGGGAAAAAAAGGGGGGAGAGCAGAAACTCGTTGCAAAAAATGCTCATATCAGCTAAGACAATAGAGTGAAACATAAGACAATTTTAGTGTGCGCTCGATATTCCAATAAAGGACCATTTGATTGGTTGCTGCACCTCAGTCGTTCGCGCTACCTTCATGAGACTAAGTCCGTACTAAATCCTCAGAATACCTTCGGGAAATCATCCAGTTTTGGGCCAAATGTAAAAAAGCATTGATGAGGTGCGGCCGTGTGCTACATCAACCAAAAAAATACTACAACGACATTATTAATGATGAGAACATGTTTCAGGAATGAAACACGTGAGGGTGAGCTCGACAGGGTGGAAGGGACCATTGTCAGCCGAACATCGAGCATTTGGCCAAATCCTCTTCGTCCTCTCGGGCTCATTTTCACTTCGTATCTCTGGTTTTGTTGAACCGATGAGTAAGACGTGGGATCTGGATGCAAGTGATAGCAATAGGGATGCCTCCAAGTCTTCAAGGCAAAACACTAATCCTGTGTAGGTTTCTTCCTGTTTGTTGATTCATCTGGCCCTTCAAAATTGACAGGTTTTCCTTGCAGTGGGTGTGTTTTCACTTCATACATACATACAACCAGCCAAGACCCTGCCGTTTCTTCAGGCAATACACAACTCACATTCCTATCAGTCACCCCGGATACGTGCCCCTGTCGACAACACCAACCCTACCGATGACTTTGTAAGTGCTTTCATATCATTTACTGTGGCATGACAAACTGCCCCTGACCATGCCATTAGTCAAACGTCTATTCCCCAGTGCGCATCATTCATTGGTGTTCAATACAACTATAAATCTATATTGACAAGTTCGCAACAGAGATTATCTCCAGCGCCAACCGCCTGTACAACTAAACATACCAAGTGGACCATATCAAGTGGTACCTCAGGTGATCATTATCAAACATTCTCATCGACGACATCGCGATGACCGACACCGGAGCCATTCGCGTTCATCACGGCCTACCACAGTTCAACAATCTGTCTCGTACTCGAATCCGCATTCCCAATTGAACTACACCATTACTGAACCTCCCCAACAACAATATTCAAGTTCACATCGCACAGATGATTTTGGTGATCACACTCATCCTGACGTTCCACAACCCCATTCAGCCTCGTATGCACCAGCCACTGCAAAAGACTCTGACCCCCACTCTGGAGGCGATTTCCTGCACTCTAATTGCACGGGTCGAAGGAAGGCCCTTTGTGTCAGTCTTGTGAAATGCCCAAATCTTTTGCCTCGCTTTCCTGATAGGCACTTAGATTGGTATTAACTACCATGGTCAAAGTCATGAACTTCGAGGTTGCGTCAACGATGCTTTCAATGTTCGAAAATGGCTCATGAGTGAGTTTCTATGACAGGCTCTGATTGGTTCAGCCTTTTTTGATAACCTTCAGAATGTCAAAAATTCAGGAATGAAGATGTCGTCTTGCTGACTGATGATACAAACGAACCTCGGCACCTGCCTACTCGGCAAAACCTGATTAATGCTATGAAGTGGTTAGTTCGGAGCGCGAAGCCACATGACTCTTTGTTTTTTCATTGTAAATTTCACTTATCCGTTCCTCTGGTCTAGTGTCTAATAATTCGCAGATTCTGGCCACGGCGGTCAAGTCAAAGATACGAACAACGACGAGGCGGACGGCTTTGATGAAGGTATGCGCTGGTATCAAACGTGAAGGCTGAGCTCAAGTTTTACTTTTGTAGTCATATTTCCCCTGGATTTCAAGGAGGTTGGACAGATCGTGGACGATGTATGTGCATATATAGGTTCAGAACCTTGAGACCCTGACTGTTGCCTAGGAATTGCATGAGATAATGGTTTCTCAACTTCCACAGGGGTGCAGACTTACAGTTCGTGCGCTCTTGATTTCAATGGTTACATACGGTAGATTGATCGTGTGGCTAGGCAATTTTTGACGTAACTTGTCTCCCTTAGTTCTGATTAGTTTTGGAAGATACGACTGATGCTCTATACATGCAGTCATGTCATTCCGGGACAGTTTTGGGTATGTCTACACTGCCAACTTCCGGTATAACCACAGATGTTAACAGCTATCACTAGACCTCGCTTATGCCGTAAACTATCTTCTCCTCAGACCAATTTCGAGATACCTGATCAATATGACTAGTATTCACCCGAAGGACGCCTAAAAGACGAACGTATCCGAGGACCATCAAAGCAGAAGAAAGAAACATGTGCCGATGTCGTATGTATATATGGATCCAATCCAATTTAATGATATCTGACCGGCGCTGATGAAATATTTATCTCTCATAGATTTCATGGTCCGCTTGCAAAGATGGGCAAACCAGTGCGGACACTTTTCAGGATGGAACTGCTGTCGGCGCGATGAGTAATGTACTACCAAATTCTTTCTGCATATACTGCTCCTTGGATTCTTATTGAGCTATCGAGGCATTCGTATCCAATCTCAGTGAGTGATACAGATTTCGAAATTCCTCATTCCAATCTTCTTTCAGGGGAACGACCAGATCAGTCCTATCTGGAGTTGTTGCGTTCAGTCAGGTACATCAACCATTGAACCCGAGAAACTGAGCCATAGCTTTATATGTTTCCAATAGGTTGATACTGGAACCGAAGTACCATCAAGTTCCCCAACTCGGGGCCTCTCATCCTATGGTGAATCGAAAGTTCCATCTCCTCGTGTTTCTTTTCAGAGCTAACAAATGCTTGTCGTTAGGATATGAACCGGAAATTTTTCGTTTGAAGGAAAGTCTCACCAATGATTTTGTGACGAATTTGTTGAACCCGTCTGTATGAATGAGTCTCCATTCTTGGCCTTATTTCTTGTTCATAAGATTCTGCCCGATGACATATGCTTAAATCATTAATTGTACATGAAATAACTCAAAATCACCGGTATATTCCCGCACAGAGCATGCAATAAATCCCAGCCATCCATCGCCATCAGAACGCAAATTTCGGATTTGCTGATGCAGTGTCCATCTACCTCGAGAACTAGGTCAATGTGGGACCATGTCATTACGTGGATTATTAGCATTTTGACTCTATCCGGATAACAAGGGGAAGCTCAGAAAAGGTAGGCGTCTTAACTATAGGTGGGAGTAATGAGGTTCGTCTCATATCTTGATCCGTCCCGAATGCCCAGTTTGAGAGGCTCCCTTCTGAAGTCTTGTTCGAAGGCAGATCATGACTACTTTACTTTTACGTATGAATTCAAACAGACTGAGTCGGCAAATTGCAATTCGACACTTATATTGTGATAGAAATCTTATTGTCATTTGATCACTGAGCTTGGGTCTACCGAAAGAGATCTCTACACACATAGACCCGTTAATTGAGAGGGAGCAACAGATCTGTAAAGCAGCCCTATACAGGTTACCTCCATCGAGACCAGCCACTTAGCGTATTCGTAGCGAAAGAAGCAAGGCATAGTTCCTCGAACGACAGAAAGTACTCGAGGATCCGGACTGTCACCAATTCATATTGGCATGATCCACACTACATCATGTTTATCTTTGTATCTGCAGGGTTCCTCTACCAGAAATTGGATTTTAAATTGCCTTGAAGCCGGGGATTAAAATCGCCTGAAATATCCTGATAGGCTCCCTTCACTTTTTCAGATAGACTCGCCCCTCATATCCTCTGAGGACGATGTCAGCTCCCTGAAGCTTCCCATCGTCTAGATTCATGCCGTCGTAATTTGATAAAACAAGTGTGTAAGCATCCAAATCTTCGACGTCCTGGATGCTGAATGACATTGACGTCTCCTTAAAGTTTAGGAGAATTAGAGCTCGAACATCACCAAGCACACGCAGATATCCGAAAATCTGAGGATGATTGTTCGAGATATCTCGGAATTCACCGTAGGTCTGGTGAATACATGATGATTTCTTCACAAGCCAACAAGCGTAAATCACGTACGAAGATGGTGTTACTCTTTCTGAGTTTAAGGGCACTCTTGTAGAATGATAGAACACTAGAAGGATCACCCATTTCAGTGGCAACATTCCACGTTTGATAATCTTCGTTGACGCGCATCCATGGATGTCCTGTTGTAAATCCTGCATTAGGTGAGGAGTCCCACTGGAAGACTTATTAACAAGACAGACTGACATCGTACTGGGCGCACCTGCATAGGAACCCGAGCATGGTCTCTCGCCTTCTGGGAAAAGCCGTCGAGTACGTCGTTCATATCAAAATCTTCCTTTCCAGTCTCCCCTTGTCGCTTTTTCAGAATGCTTAGAAAGTCAGTCAGTCGGGCCCTGTAAAAAATCCTGAGATTTATATACCAATTCCAATAATTCTGTGATGCGACGTCCTTGTATTCCTCTATCTCCCATGACCTAGGGAAGTTGCACAGACCGAGCTCTTGTCCCTGATAGACATAAAGAGTGCCACATTGAGTTATTTCCAGTATTGCGAGCATCTTAGCGGACAACGCCCTCCATTCAGGTGAATCGTTACCGAAACGTGAGACAGCACGGGAATGATCGTGATTCTCTATGAATACCCTATTGTAATTAAACTCGGACTAATGGAAACGCGCAGATATTGATAACAGGACTTACGCATTCCAGAATCCTTGCTCCCGTTTGTACAACTGCCAACGAACAATAATTTCTCTCAATTCCTCAAGTTTCCAAGATTTCTTTATCAAAGGAACAAGTTGAGACCCTTCCATCGGGGAGTCAACGTCCATCAATTCGAAGTGGAAAACCATGTCCAGCTCCTTGTTTGCTGGAAGGACATAGGCTGCCAACGCTGATGCATCGTGCGTGAACGGAGTCTCGCCGACGGTCATAATATCGTGTTCTAAGATTCAAACTGAGTGATTACTCCAAAAACGAAGAGTCCATGCCACCGACGTGAAAGAACTTTTTGTTTCATTTCTTTGATAAATTCATGTACTCGGGGTCTGTGAACAGGTCAATCCAATTTAAATCGCAGACGAATCAACGAAAGCTCACCCATTTGCATAATGCATGCTGGCTGGTTGGTAAACCTCGTCCAAGGTGGCGATTGGAGCATCAGGGAAACCTTCCGTCTTTGATATGAGGTTGATGACGTCCATCTACAAAGCATGTCGTTCGGATCTGCGATAGAGAAGTAATAAACACACCAACCCTGAAACCATCACAACCACGGTCAAGCCAGAATCTCATCATATCATATACAGCTTCCCGAACAGCTGGATTTTCCCAATTGAGATCGGGCTGCTTTGAGACATACAAATGGAGGTAGTATTCCTCAGTTTTCTCGTCAAATTCCCAAGCAGAACCTGACGTGAATGATTTATTCAGTACCCCGGAATTACGCTCGGTATGAGATACAACTAAGACAGCGTCGAAAAAGATCGCTTACCTTGGAAAACGGATCGCCAATTGTTGGGAGGAAGCGAGCTACCAGCTGAGTCAAGCTTTGGGGGGCGCCAGATATACCAGTCCCTCTTTGGGTCATCCTTCGACGAACGAGATTGAAGGAACCATTCATGCTTTTAGAGAGACGGGTAATATGAGCAATTTGTCTGATGAGTCAAGTACTATACACACTCACCTCATCGGATGAGTGATTGACTACCAGATCCATTCTGTGAAACTGGGGTCATCGAGTAGAAATAAATATAACAGCGATAAATGCCTACACAAGCTTCATTCCACGCTCATGAACACCCTTTAGAAGATTGTCCCAATCCTCGATCGTTCCATATCGGGGGTCAATGTCACGATAGTTTGAACTGGGTAAAATAAGTCAATCGATATACCAGACAAGAGAACAGCTTTAATACATGTCGTATCCCATGTCGGCGAGTGGGGAGCGATATATTGGTGAAAGCCAAAGAACATTGACGCCAAGGTCCTTGAGATAATCGAGTTTTGCATGAATGCCATTAAGGTCACCTATACCATCGTCATTCGAGTCGAAAAAAGAGATGGGATAAATTTGATAAACCACGGCCTCTTTCCACCAAGCATGCTGATGCGGATATACCATATCTCAAGGAATAAGATAAATCATAGATGTGTTGACATCAGATCGAGAAGCGGCTTAGTCATTGTACACAAGAATAGATTTAGTGGCAATCTTTCTAAGTCAGAATTTGATGCAAGTAGTGTACAATGGAACTAGGCGAGGTCCGGGGAAATGAGAACGTATGTACCAAAAAAATGTCTGTAAAAATGACGGCACGTAACTGGATATGGGTGCTCAAAAGAATCCAAAACAAAGTCCAGATGAGCACAGGTCTATCAAAGGAGTCGGTCGAGTGGACTTTGAGGGTCAAATGTGGATGAGGTTATGAGATAGCGGATACAGGTTTCGGCGTGGCTTGGAAGTGCAGCACAAAATCAAATTGCGGTCCTGTCTCAGGGCTGTGCGGAAATCTGTTGCACTTTTCAACAGTCTTCCACTCTCTCGCAATAATGTCGAGAGCCTCTGCTCCATCTTTGACTCTACT
>Ga0153943_1000422_pt1 | contig 12934 bp, 13 predicted proteins | sample TSNJ027MetaG_FD_104721 | JGI IMG/M metagenome (GOLD analysis project Ga0153943, IMG submission 104721) | Attine ant fungus gardens microbial communities from New Jersey, USA - TSNJ027 MetaG | ecosystem: Host-associated > Fungi > Mycelium > Unclassified | place: USA: New Jersey, Brendan T. Byrne...
CCCGTCGTGGCGCCCGTTGTGGCACCGGTCGTGTTGGGGAACGGGATCGGGATTGGGATCGGGATCGGGATCGGCACCGGATTGGGCGGGTTCACCGGAGCTGGAACCTCGGGGGCTGGGGCCGGGGGGACGGCGGGGGCCGGGGGTACATCGGGGACTGGTGCGACCTGCTGAGGACCAGGGCCCGAGACTTCCGGAAGGCCACTGCCAGGGGGCAGCACGGCGGCGGCATTACCGGCAGGCACCGGCGGCAGCGGAGCCTGCTGCTGAGTTGGCAACGGCGGCATGAACTTTCCCGGCGCAGCATTCGGGTGGCCCTGCACCGGCTGTTGACTCGCGGTCGGGCGGATGGTGATCGCCACCACGACAGCCAACACAGCGAACCCGATGACCGCGAACGCGACAACGGCATTGCTGATGAGCAAGGACCGTGTGCTGAGCCGCGGAGCGGGCACCTCGGCGTAATCATCTTCGGGCTCGCTCGTATCCATCGGAAGCAGCGCGGAATCGTCGGCCATCGAATAGGCCAACTGCTCTCCCTGCTGGGGGCTCATCTGCGTCATCTCTGCCGCGGGCGGAATCGCTGTTGTCTCGTCGGGCAGCATGACCGCTTGGGTCATCGTCGTCGGTTCCACCGCCATCGCTGCGCCACGCGCGATCGCGAAGTCATCCGGAACCTGCACCGGAATCGACGATGTGGTGCGGAGCTGGTTGGCGACGGTGTTGAGCTCAGGCGATGTACCGATCAAATAGACATCGTCCGCGGCGCCGGGTTCGGCGCCCAGCCGGCTCAATAGCGTGTCGCATGCAGCGGTAGCGTCGGAGCCCTCGATCGGCTGGGCGGCCAGGACGGTCGGCGGCGCTTCCCCAGCATCCACCATCGACAGGGTCGCCGTCTGGTCATCGACTAGTAGCACGGCAGTACCGTGCTCCCCCGCACCGCGAGATGTGTTTCGTACCAGCGCCGTTGCCGCCTCCGACTCCGACAGCAGCGCAACGTCTTCGATGCCGGCGTCGATCAATAGCCGCCGCAGCTCAGCGGCCAACTCCTGATCCGACCAGCAAACCCCGGTGGCGACTAGCCGATGGTTTTCATCCGCGAGTAACCGGTGCGTGCCGACCACGGTATCGGTCAATTTCTCGATCGGGTTCTCCGCTACGTCAACCGTCGATTGATCGATGACGTCGGGCCCCCCGGGGGTCGACCCAACGAGCGCCACGCGGGCGACCGGACCGGTGACCGCTACCCCCAGAACTACGTCCACCGCTACTACCCTCGTACAGAACTCAACGTCTCACCGCCACGGGCGGCGAGAGCAAGTCGAAGAAGCGCACGCCGACGTGCGCGATGTTGCTGGGAAATCACCCGGCCTCTCCTGTAGCGGTGTCTTCGCAGCATTACACTCCGACATCGCCCGCAATATCGGGCATTCGGTCCATAACCTCATCAACTAGGCAAACCGGCAGCGGGATGGCAAAGCTAGGTGTTGACTGGCTCAGAACCGATCGAGCGCCGCGAGTAACTGCAACGATCCCAGGGGAAGCCGGTGAGCGAAAGCGATAACGACCCGCCAACCGGACCCCCTGGCCGACCGCCTCGGATCGCGCCTGCCCAACCTCAGCCGGCTGCGCGGCAGACACTACCCGTGCCCTATCGCAACCCGCCGGCGCGACGATGGAACATCGCCAGGGACGTCACCGGCGTGGTCCTGCTGGCGCTTGCGCTGGCTTTCCCGTGGAACCTGTACTTCGGGATGGGAATCCCGAGCAGCAGTGGAGCCGTTCTCGGGCTGCTGTTTCTAGTGACACTGCTTTCTGTGGTGTCGGTCGGCGCGACCTACGCTGGCCCCTCGAGGTTGTTCGGCTCACGCGCCAACGCGGTCCTGGCCGGCCGGCTCCGTCTTAGCCTCAACACCCCTTACCTGCTGCTGGTGTTCGCCTTCGTGGTGTTCGACGCCGTGCAGACGGTCCGATTCGGCGGCAGCGTCAAAGTGCCGGGTGGGCTCGGCCCAGGTGCATGGCTCGGGCTCGCCGGCTCACTGCTGTGCGCGCAACCGGTGATCACCGAAGCAGCCGCAGATGACAGCAGGTTCGCCAGGTGGCTGGCGTCGGCCCGGGTCGTGGGCTACGCGTCGATCGTCGCGGCGGTGCTGAGCTTCGTGTTTACCTTGTACTGGCGGGTGCGTTATGCCCTGCCCGACTCGGCCGGTGCATCCGGTTTCGGCAAACAGAATGCCGCGGTCATAGTGACCGCGGTGGTCTACGGCGTGGTGGCATTAGTCGCGATCCTCGTCGCGTCGAGCTGGATCATTCGGGACGCCGAGCCGTTCCGGCTAGGGACCGTGGCGCTGGGTGTGTCGACACTCGTCGCTGGGCTCATCGTCTGGATCCTTCCTATCGGCCGCGAGATCGACGGATTCCACGGGATAGCGCAGAACACGTCGACGGCGGGGGTCGGCTTCGAGGGCTATTTGGCTTGGGCTGCGGCCGCGGCGATTCTTGCGCCGCTGGCACTCATGCAGACCCTGAGCACACGACCCATCGACGAGAACCTGTGGCGCGAGGCAGCGCGAAAAGGCTTGCTGCTCATCGTCGTATGGTGCGCAGGCTCCTTTGTGATGAGAATTACCGACCTTGTCGTCGCGGTGAGCTTGAATTTCCCATTCTCGCGCTACGACAGCATGGCGCTGGCCGCATTCGACCTGCTCACCGCCGTCGTTGCGGTTTGGCTTCGGGTCAACCTGGTCAACCCTTCCCTATCCGCCAGGCTGGTCTCGTCAGTGTGTGGACTCCTGGTCGCCCTCACTGTTGCCCGCATCGTGGTGGGGATCGAGCTTGCTCCTCGGTTCTCGGCGCCCAGGCGCCCGGCCGGGATGAATAGCGCGGTCTACGGAAACAATCTCGCCCAGCAGATCACCAGCACGTTCGATGTCGTGCTGTGCGGGCTGGCCCTCGGCGTCCTGGCCGTGGCCATTCTCGCGGGCCGGCGGCGTCGCCGAATCGAGCAATCTCCCCCGCAGGCTCGCGCCGACGGCCGCCCGCCGGCGCGGCCAACCCGGCCGCCGCGAATCCATCGCCCGGCTCGAGATTCGACGCAGCAATTACCAGCTGACCGGCCCAAGATCTATCGACCGCCGTAAGGCTCGACCCGGCTCCGGGCAGCTGACCAGACCGTCGGCCATCAGTTGGCTTCGGCGATGGCGGTCATGGTGGCCAGGACGGTCGCCACGTGCTTCGAACCGCCGCCGGAGATGGCGTAGGCATCGCCTCGGCAGACAGTGAGATTTCGACCGGGACGGACGACCTCGCCACGCGCTTGCAGGAAGTCACCGACCGCGGGGGCGAGCAAGTTGACCTTGAGCTCCACGGTCAACACGCGTACCCCGGGCGCCATGAGCGTGAATGCCGCGCAACCGCAAGCACTATCAAGGATGGCGATGCCAACCCCGGCGTGGAAGAAGTCGTCCTGCTGGCTCAGTCCCGGCGAGAACGGCACTTCGATCTCGACCGCGCCAGGCTTGATACTTCGAAGCTCAGCGGCGAACGTAGCCATCAGACCTTGCCGAGCGAAGGTCTCACGCACTCGCTGCTCGTAGCCGAGATCACCAGGTTCGAAAGCGGGACTCATGCGCCGAAGAGTACCTGCAACTTCTCGGCCTGCAGATGCTAACCGCGCAGCGGCGCGAACGCGAAGTCGCGCAATCCTTCCCGCGGCTTGACCACCGCCTGGAAACCCAGCACGTCGGCGGCGCGGGCCGGATCGGCGACGATGTGGCGCACGTCGCCGTTGCGATATTGGCCGGTGACGACCGGCGACACACGGCCCACAGCGGAACCTCGCGCTTTGCACAGCATCGTCGCCACCTCCATGATGGAAATCGGCTGCCCGGAGCAGACGTTCGCGGCGGTGAAGCCACCGCGGTCAGCCGCCACCGCCGCCACATTGGCTGCCGCCACGTCATCGACATGAACGAAGTCCCGCATCTGGCCGCCATCCTCGAAAACATTTGGTGGCTCGCCTTTTTCGAGCGCTGATCGGAAGATCGCGGCGACTCCGGAATACGGCGTGTCACGCGGCATGTCGGGGCCGTAGACGTTGTGGTAGCGCAATGCCACCACCGATCCGCCCGTCGACTCCGACCACGCCAGCGCGTAATGCTCCTGCGCCGTCTTGCTGGCCGCATAGAGGCTGCGCGGCTGCAGCGGCGCGTCTTCGTCGACGAGCCGCCACGCCAGTTCCTCCCCGCCGACCGGGCAGCGGTGCTCGAAAACACCGGCATCGAGATCGGCCCGTCGCCGCGGCAGCGGGGCGACCGGCCCGTGCTCGGCGCAGTGGTAGCGGCCTTGCCCGTAGACCACCATCGACGACGCCAGCACCAGACGCGCTACCCCGGCATGGAACATCTGCGCCAGCAGCACGGCAGTCCCGAAATCGTTGTGGCTGCCGTATTCCGGAGCATCGGCGGCATTCACGCCGGCACCGACCATCGCGGCCTGATGGCACACCACATCGATGCCGTCGAGCAGCGGGGCCAGCGCGTCGGCGTCGCGGATATCGACGCGTCGACAATCCCGCGGCATCCCCACATTGCGTCCGTGCGCGGCGGGCAGCATGGCATCGACGGCGACCACCTCATGACCAGCGGCCCGCAGCACCGCGCCGACTCGCGAGCCGATGAAACCGGCCGCGCCGGTCAGCAGCACCCTCACGGCTCGTCGAACGCCAGCTGGATACCGGTGTGCGACAGGCATTCTGTGCAGGTGCGTTCGGCGGGGACCTGGCCGACCGCCTCCTGCACGAGTTTTTTGAACGGCTCGATGTTCTTCTCGAATTCGGCGATGACGTCGACGACCTTCACCCCGGCGCCGGCATCGATGCCGGCATCCAAGTCCGTCACCAAAGCGATTGTTGCATAACATATTTCGAGCTCACGAGCGAGCACTGCCTCCGGATAGCCGGTCATGTTGATCAGGGTGAAGCCCGCGGCGGCGAACCACTGGCTTTCCGCGCGGGTGGAAAACCGCGGACCCTCGATGACCACCATGGTGCCGCCGTCGACCACGCCGGGCAGCCCGGTGACCGCGGACCGCAACGTCGGGCAGTACGGATCGGCGAAGGACACGTGCGCCGCACCGGAGTCGAAGTAGGTGTCGGCGCGACGACGAGTACGGTCCACCAGCTGATCGGGCACCACGATGGCGCCCGGCTCGAGTTCAGACGTCAGGCTGCCGACCGCGCACGGGGCGAAGACCTGCCGCACCCCCAATGCGCGCAGCGCCCACATGTTGGCCCGATATGGCACCGTGTGCGCCGGGTACTGGTGGTTGGCGCCGTGGCGGGGCAGGAACGCGACCTCGTGCTGGCCGACGGCGCCGACCGTCACCGAGGCGCTGGGCTCGCCGAACGGGGTGTCCAGATTGATGGTGCGCGCGCCTGAGTCAAAGAACGTGTAGAAGCCGCTGCCGCCGATCACTCCGAGCATCTACGCCGCTCCTCCTCATCGCTCCGCTCTGCATCGTCGCCGGCGGGCATCTACGCCGCTCCTCCTCATCGCTCCGCTCTGCATCGTCGCCGGCGGGCACCCGCTCATTGTCGTGCACGACGCATGCAACGATCGACGGGTGGCCAGTTTTGCGCAATGGGTCGCGGGCGCGCGACCGCGGACGCTACCGAACGCAATCGCGCCGGTGATCGCGGGTACTGGCGCCGCCGCCTGGCTGCACGCGGCCAACTGGTGGAAGGCGCTGCTGGCTTTGGCCGTCGCGGTCGCGTTGATCATCGGGGTGAACTTCGCCAATGACTACTCCGACGGCATCCGCGGCACCGACGATGAACGCGCCGGTCCGTTGCGCCTGGTGGGCTCGCGACTGGCGACGCCGCGGTCGGTGCTGACGGTGGCGGTGCTCAGCATGAGCGTCGCGGCGGTGGCCGGGTTGGCGCTGGCGTTGAGCAGCGCGCCGTGGCTGATCGCTGTCGGCGCGTTCTGCATCGCCGGAGCGTGGTTGTACACCGGCGGATCAAAACCATACGGATATGCGGGTTTTGGCGAGCTGGCGGTATTCGTGTTCTTCGGGCTGATCGCGGTACTCGGCACCCAATACACCCAGGCGTTGCGGGTGGACTGGGTGGGCCTGGTGCTGGCGGTGACGACGGGCGCGCTGTCGTCGGCGGTGTTGGTGGCCAACAACCTGCGGGATATCCCCACCGACACGCAGTCCGGCAAGCTCACGCTGGCGGTGCGCCTCGGCGACGCCGGAACTCGCAGGCTCTATCAGTCGCTGCTGGTAATCGCCGCGGTGTTGACCCTCGCGCTGACAGCGGCGACACCGTGGTGTGCGTTGGGTTTGGTGGCCACGCCGTTGGCACTGAGGGCCGCGGCGCCGGTGCGATCCGGTCGGGTGGGAGCAGAACTGATTCCGGTGCTACGCGACACCGGCCTGGCGATGCTGGTGTGGTCGATCGCGGTGGCGGCCGCGTTGACACTGTCAGCCTGAGCGAGCGAACACGCGCCTTGCCGGCCGTCAGAGTTCTCATGCAGTGGGATCGGCTAATTTCGCGACAGCGTTGCCGACGTCGATCTGCGGGTCGAGTCGGGCGGCGCAATGTAACGACGTGATGAGGAGTTCGACGACCACTTCCACCATTGCGTCGGCATCAAAAGGCCGCTCGTTCTTCAGCCAGTAGGCGGTGGCCTCATCGAGGGCCCCCGCGCAGGAGCGCAGCATCAATCGCAATGCCGGGCGGGCGAGGTCGAGTTCGAGTAGCTGAGCCGTCCATTCGATGGTGTGCCAGCGTGATTGATCGAAGATTTGCCACGCCTCAGGGTCGCCGCCGCTCCCGCCAAGGACCAATCGCAGCGCCAAGTCATCGTGCTCGCTGAGGTATTCCAGGTGGGCGCGCAACATTCGTCGAAATTGCGTCCCGGGAGTGCCATCACCAGGTGGCGGTGTAGTGGCGGCGTTCAGCCTGTTGGCCGCGTCGCGCAGGGCCTCGAGGTAGATGCCGCGCTTGTTCTCGAAATAGTGGAACAGCAGACCCTGGGCGACACCTGCGGTTTCGGTGATGTCGCTGGTCGCGACGTCGTCGAAGTGACGGGCGGAGAAGTGCTCGACAGCGGCTTCGAGAAGCTTGCGCCGGGTCAATTCAGCCTGCACCTGCCGTTGCGTTGCGGGTCGTGGCGTCTGTCGAGTCACTTTGGCGTTGCTGGCAGTCACTGGTAGATCGTGCGCCAAGAGGGCCGGTGAGGACAACTCAACGAAGGAAACTCGTAGAGTCAAACTCATTGACACTGACTCAATCAATGCTTACGTTGTCTGCATCAAACACAGCTGACACAGCTAACGAGGAGACCGCTCATGCCCGAAGTCAAGGCATTCGTCATCGTCCAAATCGCGATCAACGACCGGGATGGCTACCACAGCTACGAAACTGCCGGGCACCAAGAGATCTTCGACAAGTTCAGCGCAAAGGTGGTCGGCGTCGATGAGCAGGTGGAAGCCGTCGAAGGAAGCTGGCCCTTCACCCGAACCGTGATCATCGAGTTTCCCAGCAAGGAGCTCGCGCGGGCTTGGTATGACTCCGACGAATACCAAGCGGTAGTTGGCTTGCGCCACGACTCCACCACATCGAACCTGGTAATCGTTTCCGGCTACCCCGGATGAGTGCGAGAAATCGCTGGACGGCACGTGGTTTTCCGCGGCACAGGTCCGGTGGCCTCAGTCGCAGATAATTACGCGGCCTTCTCGAGCAGTTTGACGACCGCCGCGCGCAATTGCGCCGTGTAGACGTGCTCGGTGATCAATCCGACGGCCGCGTTGTCGGCACCTCGCAGGATGCCGAGCAGCAGGTGCTCGCAGCGGATCTCGTTGTCTTTGTGCGCCAACGCTTCTCGCAGGGCGAGTTCGAGCACCTTTTTGGCCCCGGGGGTGAATGAGATATGCCCCCGTGGCCGGGGCCGTCGCCCCGACCGGGACAGGGCGTTGTCGAAGGCGTCGGTGCCGAAGGTGCGAGCGACGCTGTCCCGAACGGCCCGCAGGTCAATACCGATGGTGCTCAGCGCATCGGCATCCTCGTCGAACGACTGGTCGCCGGTTGACGTTTCGGCTAGCCGCGCCCGGACAACCTCGGCGGTCAGCCCGTAGCCGGTCAACACCGCCGAGAGCTCCTCCCCTGCTGCCTGCAGGATTCCGAGAAGCAGGTGCTGCGAACCGGTTTCGCGGTCGCACAGTTCGCGGGCCTCTTCCTGGGCCAGCATGACCGCAACCCGGGCATTGCGGGCGAACCGCTGAAACGGTCTCATCGGTCATCTCCTCCGGTTGTATTTCTGGTGCACCGCCTGCCGGCTCACGCCCAGCGCGTTGGCGATCGCCTGCCAGCTCCAGCCCTGCTCGCGCGCGTTGGCGACGTGGATCGCCTCCAACCGCTCCTGTAGCCGCTGCAGTGCACGCACCGCGCGCAACCCGACTGCGGGGTCGGCGCTGCCCGCGGCGTCCGCGGCGGTACGCAGCGACGGGTCGGACAGTTCACTCACGAGTGTCAACATAACTTGACACTCGCCAGCCTGTCAAGAAACGTTGACAGGCGAGCGCAAACGGTGCCCGGGAAGCGTTTCAGTCGGAGGTGTCAGAGTCGGCGTCGGGCGGTGCCTCGCCACGCAGCCTGGCCCGCAGCTGCTCGCGGTCGCGGCGCCGGCGCTCGGTGGCCACCTCGAGGCCGGCGGTGGCCCGGCGCCGTAGCGGACCGAACAGCCAGATGCCCAGCGGCATCGCAATGATGAGGGCAAACAAGATGGCGATCACCACCGGGAACTCTTGCACGCCAAGCAGTCGCCCCGCGCCGTAGATCACCGCGGTGAGCACCGCCACCAAGACCAGCCGGGCCGCGACATAAAGCAGGACGCCGGCGACGGCGTGACCCGCTGAGCTCTGAGCCTTTGGCACCATGCGAGCCTAAGACGCCGCGTATATTCAGACCAAGGAGGTGTTGAGTGCTGTACCTGCTCCTCGTCCTCGCTCTGGGGACGCTGATCTACGTCGGCTGGCGCGCGATCCGTTCACAGGTCAACCGGCAGAAGACTCGCGTCATCGGCCCCGACGACGATCCGGACTTCCTGTGGCGGCTAGGCCACGGTGACAACAACCCGCGTTAGCTAGATGAAGTGCTCGTTGGATCGGCGCTGATCGCTCGGAAAACCGTCGGCGACAACGGCTGCCAGTTCGACGAGCGCTTCCCGAGTTTCCCGCTTCAGCCGGTCCAGGCTGATCTCCGCACCCTCCTCGAGATGCGGGTCGAACGGCACCAGGCGCACCGCGCGGCAGCGCCGCGAGAAGTGATCGACCACTTTCTGCATGTCGACTTTGCCTGAGCGGGGCCGCACCGCGTTGATGACCGCGATCGAATTGCGGACCAGGTCCTCGTGGCCGTGCGCGTCGAGCCAGTCCAGCGTCGCTGCCGCGCTGCGCGCGCCGTCGATCGATCCCGAGCTGACCACGATCAAGGCGTCGGCCTTGTCCAGCACCGACGTCATCGCCGAATGCAAAAGGCCGGTCCCGCAGTCGGTGAGCACCAGTCCGTAGAACCGTTCCAGGATTTCCAGCGTCTGCGCGTAGTCATCGGCGCTGAACGCCTCCGACATCGCCGGATCGCTTTCCGAGGCCAGCACTTCCAGCCGGCTCGGGCCCTGTGAGGTGTAGCTGCGAACATCGCTGTAGCGCTCGATGCCCTCGACGTCGCGCAACAGGTGGCGCACGGTGGCCGGGGTCTCCAACGGCACCTTTTGGCTCAGCGTGCCGCGATCGGGGTTGGCGTCCACGGCCACCACCCGGTCGCCGCGAATCGACGCGAACGTCGCCCCCAGCGTGGCGGTGATGGTGGTTTTGCCGACGCCGCCCTTCAGCGAGAGCATCGCGATGCGGTAGCAACCCCGCAGCGGTCTGTTGACCTCCACGATCAGGTCGTTGTAGCGCATGGTCCGCGGGCTCTCGCCCACGTTGATCAGCTGCCCCGACAAGAGATACAGCCACCGACGCCAGCCCTCCGACGGCGGCGGCTTGACCTGCCGCAACAGCGTGCTGGTGGACAGTTCCGGATACGGCGACGGCGGGTGCACTGCCTGCCGGTAGGCCGTGTTCGCCTGCGCGGCCGGCGCCTGTCCGCTGAAGCCGCCGTAGCCCTGCGACGGCGAATCGACGACCCGCGGGAGTCCTTTGTGCGGCGTGGCTGCCCAGGCCCGTGGTTCGACCCGGGTCTCGGGGGGCGGCACGCCCCGCGTCTGCGCCTCGCCGAACCGCCGCTCGGTGCGGAACCCGGCAAACGCCCTGGTCGGCGACTCGCTGGCCGGAGGTGGTGGCAGCTGGGTGGTCGGATGGTCTTCGTGACCATCCGATACCCGCGCATTTTGCGTCGGATGCTCAGACACGTGCACTTTCCCCTTGTTGCAACATTTGGGTCGCTTGTTTGACGAACGATCCTGTACCGAACATATCGTGGCGCCGATTGGCCCCCCCGATGTCGGCCTAACCCACCCCAGCATAGGAGTGCAGGCCAACGGTCACCAGGTTGACGAAGAACAGGTTGAACACCATGGCCACGAAACCGACCACGTTGATCCAGGCCGCTTTCCTATCCCGCCACCCCGCCGTCGACCGAGCATGCAGGTAGGCGGCGTAGACCACCCAAGCAATGAACGCCACCGTCTCCTTGGGATCCCAGCCCCAATACCGGCCCCAGGCCTGCTCGGCCCAGATCGCGCCGAATATCACACCGAAGCCGAACACCGGGAACGCGAAGATCGTGGTCCGGTAGGCGATTCGATCCAGCGTCTGCGCGTCCGGCAACCGCTGCACCATGCGGGCAAACGCACCCGGTGTATCCGGCTCACCCAGCCGCGAGGTCCGTAGCAAAAACAGGATGCTGGCCACGCCCGCGACGAGGAACACCCCCGAACCCAGGCTCACCACCGACACATGGATGGGCAGCCAGTACGACTGCAGCGCCGGCATTACCGGTGCGGCGTTGGTGTAAAGCCAGCGCCCTGACACCGTCAGCAAAATCAGCACCGGCAGCAGCAGAAAAACCCACAGCGGACGGTACTGCGGTCGGCGCAACACAATCGCGCCCGCGACCAGGCCGCAAAAGCAGGTCAGGTTGATGAACTCGTACATGTTGCCCCACGGCACCCGCACGGTGGCCAGACCGCGCAGCACGATGCACAGCAGCAACAGGCCGATGCCGGCGTAGACCAGGATCAGCCCGGCCCGCCCGACGCGTTCGTCGAACGGCCGACGTGTGACATCCAGCACGACGCCCGGCGTCGCGCTGTCGGCGGCCACCGATCCGGCGCTGACCAGCTCGCGTTCGGCTCGGCGGCTGCGGGCATAGGCGAGTTCGACGGCCAGCAGCAATAAGGCGACTACCAGCACCACCACTGCGGAAGTGAACGCCCAATCCGAATTGCGCGCCAGGCCCAGGTGGACATGCGCGGTATTCATCCGAGGCTCCTTCCGGTCCCGACGGGCTCAACAGCAGCGGCGGCCGACGCATCAAACCCGTCGATCAACCGGCCGGTTAGCCGCTCGAATTCGTCGCCCCAGCCGGAGTTGTCCGTCCGCGCCAGGCCGCCTAGCTCGACGTTCACCGTACCGGCAGCGGTCGGTATGAGCCGGACCCATACCCGCCGTCGGCGCACCAGCAGCGACACCACCAACCCGGCCATCATCGTGATGGCGAACACCAGCACCCAGATCTGCCCGGGGTCGTGTGAGACCTGCAGGTTGACGAACGGGAGGGCGCCGTCGAAACGCACGACGGTGCCCGCCGCCGGGCCCTGATCGAGCCGCACGCTGTCGCCGACCCGCAGGTTGATCCGTTTCACCCGGGTGAGCCGGTGCTGGTCGATGAGACGCGGATCCAGGGTGTACAGCGACTGCGGCCGGCCGGTGTCCAGGCCGGTGTCACCGGAATAGATGTCGACGGCGACCGCCGGGGCATTCAGCGCGGGAAAGCTCGACGACAGCAAGGTGCCCTCGAGCTGCTCGGTCGGCGCGAGCAGACCCTGGATGGCGATCTGGTGTTTGCGACGTTCGCCGGCGTCGGGATACGCCCCGGCCGGCGGGTCGATGCGCGCTACGCCCGACGACAGCAGCGTTCGGGGGTTGTCGGGTCGCCACTGCACCGTCGAGGTGCGAGCCTGCCCGTCGGGGAAGGTCACGGTGAACGTCGGCGCGTAGCCGTGGCCTTGCAAGTAGACCCGGTTGCCGCCGACGCGCAGCGGGTGGTTGACCTCCAGACGGTAGCGCCGCCAACTGTCGTTCGCGAGGTCGCGCCCGGCCTGGTAGTCGATGTCGGCGGCGAACGACGTTGCCTGCCCGTTCGAAAGGTAGTGCGCGTCAAAGTCTTTGACACGCATGCAGATCGGGTACAACGACGTGCCGTCGACGGTGTTGCCGGCCCGGAACGAGTCGAACGCGGCGGGCGATGCCGAGCAGAACCCGGGACCGCCGTCGGCGATCACGACGACGTTGCCCTCGTAGCCGAACAACTTGCCGGCGGCGACCGCCACCAGCAGACCCACCAGCGAGAAATGGAACACCAAGTTACCGAATTCGCGGAGATAGCCCTTCTCGGCGGAGATTTCGATGGCGCCCTCAACGGTGCCGGCCCTGCGGATGATCTTGCGCCAACCCCGCAGCCGGCCAGCCAGCGTCGCCGCCAGCTGGTCGGGTTCGCCGGCGATCGTGGCGGTGGCGTGCTTGGGCAACCGGGCCAGGTTCCGCGGGGCCGGCACCGGCGTGGCTCGCATGCTCCGGGCATGTTCGATGATCCGCGGCGTCAGGCAGCCCACCAGCGACACGAACAGCAGCGTGTAGATGGCGGTGAACCAGAAGCTGCCGAACACGTTGAACGCCTGCAGTCGATCAAGCCACGGCCCGATCA
>Ga0153943_1000425_pt1 | contig 12867 bp, 11 predicted proteins | sample TSNJ027MetaG_FD_104721 | JGI IMG/M metagenome (GOLD analysis project Ga0153943, IMG submission 104721) | Attine ant fungus gardens microbial communities from New Jersey, USA - TSNJ027 MetaG | ecosystem: Host-associated > Fungi > Mycelium > Unclassified | place: USA: New Jersey, Brendan T. Byrne...
AAAGTGCCGAGCACGGCGCCGATGACGCCGGCGCCGAGCGCGCTCCAGGTGTAGCCCCAGGCGGTGCCGATGACAGCGCCCGCGAACGCGCCCAAGACGATCCGGGCACCGAACGATGGCGGCGCCGTGCGGCTGGGTGTCTTGGGAAGTTTGTCGACGACCAGTTCACCGATCGCGAGAACGGTGAGGATCGCGACCGTCACCGGATGTCCAAGCCAGGAAGCCCACGTCCCATTGAGATTGATCCAGTGCAGCACGGCGGCCCACGCGACTACCGCGGGAGCTGTCATGGAACGCAACCCGGCGACGACACCGATTCCCAGAGCAAGCAGCAGAACATAAAAATGCGTCACGGCGACTCTCCTGAGGGGCTCAACAACAGAACGCGGCTCTAGCGGGACGCTAACACAGCAAAGCCGGCTGCACCGGCGCATTCAAGGTCAGAACCGACAGAACCGAATGTCGGAGGCCAGGATCGCCTTGGCCCCGATGGCCGCCAGATCGTCCATGATCGCGTTGACCTCCCGACGCGGCACCAGCGCACGCACCGCGACCCAATCCGGGTCGGCGAGCGGAGCGATTGTCGGTGACTCCAAACCCGGTGTGATCGACGTGGCGTCGTCGAGCACCGAACGCGGGCAGTCATAGTCCAGCATCAAATACTGCTGGCCGAACACCACGCCCCGCACCCGCGCGACCAACTGGTCGCGGGCGGAGGCATCCGGTCCGTCGCCTACGTCGTCAGGGTCGACCTGTTCGATGAGGACCGCCTCCGAATCGCACAGCGTTTCACCGAAGGCCACCAGATTGTGCATGTTCAAGGTGCGACCCGAACCCACCACGTCGGCGATCGCATCTGCCACTCCGAGCTGCACGGAGATCTCCACGGCGCCATCCAGGCGAATCCCGGACGCGTCAATACCGCGGGCCACCAAGTCTTCTCGCACCAAATTCGGATATGCGGTGGCGATTCGTCGGCCGGCCAGGTCGTCGATGGTCCAGTCACGTCCGGCCGGTGCGGCGTAACGAAAGCTGGAAGACCCGAAGCCGAGCGCGAGTCGTTCGTGCACCGGCGCGCGCGACTCACGCGCCAAATCTCGTCCGGTTATTCCGAAGTCGAGCTCCCCCGACCCGACATAGATAGCAATGTCTTTGGGCCGCAGGAAAAAGAACTCGACATGGTTGTGCGGGTCGATGACGGTCAAGTCTTTGGGATCGGTACGACGACGGTATCCGGCCTCGGCGAGGATCTCGACCGCCGGCTCGGTCAGTGCTCCCTTGTTGGGAACTGCCACCCGCAGTCTCGTGGAGCCGTTTCGGTGCAGCGCTACCATCACAGCTTCCGGTACACGTCATCGAGCGTCAGCCCGCGAGCGATCATGAGCACCTGCGTCCAGTACAGCAACTGACTGATCTCCTCGGCGAGTGCGTCGTCAGATTCGTGCTCGGCCGCCAACCACACTTCACCGGCCTCCTCCAGGACCTTTTTGCCCACCGCATGCACCCCACCGTCCAGCGCGACCACGGTGCTGCTGCCGGGCGGGCGGATACGGGCACGCTCGCCGAGCTCGGCAAACAGATTGTCAAAGGTCTTCACGGCCCACGATTGTTTCATGGGCGGGTAAGCAAAGTCACGGCGGTTTCAGGTCGCGGGCCGTCCGCTTGCTGGAGCCACCTCGTCGGGCATGTCTTCCAGGGACACCCCATTGGTTTCCCGGACCCATCGCCACACGAAAAGAAGCGAGAGCACCGCACACAGCGCATAAAAGCCGTAGGCCAAGCCGAGCACGTGCCGCAGTGCCGGGAAGGTCACGACGATTGTCCAGTTGGCCATCCATTGCACGCCCGACGCCAATCCCAGCGCCGCAGACCGGATGCGGTTGGGGAACATCTCACCCAGCAGCACCCACAGGATGGGTCCCCACGATATGCCGAACGCGATAACGAACAGGTCGGCGGCGACCAGCGCGATCACCCCGGAGGCTATGTCCAGGTCTGGTCGACCGTTGACGACGGATGTGCTGGTGAAAACGACGGTCATGGTGACCAGCATCGATGCCATACCAGCTGATCCGGCCAGCAACAGCGGCCTGCGGCCGACCCTGTCGATCAGCGCGATCGCCACCAACGTGATCACGACATTGACCCCAGTGGTCACCAGCGCAATGGTGAACGACGACCTCTCGCCGAATCCCACTGCCTCCCAAAGCACATCCGAGTAGTAGAAGATCACGTTGATACCAACGAACTGCTGAAAGATGGCCAGCCCCAGGCCCACCCAGACGATGCTGTACAGCCCGCCGGTCGGCTTACGCAGATCGCGCCAGGACGGTGGTTTCTCCTGCTCCAGGCTGTCCGCGATCCGGTTTATCGTCAGCTCGACATCGCGGTCACCGAGCAGCTTGGAAAGCACTCGGCGAGCCTGCGAAATTTGCTGTCGCGCAACCAGGTAGCGTGGCGATTCCGGAATGGTGAAAATCAGCGCGAAATACACCAGCGCCGGGATCACCTCGCTGAGGTAGGTCCAGCGCCACGCGGCCAGACCCAGCCAGAGGCGCCCGCTGGAGCTCCCCGCCAGATGAAACGGCAACCAGGTCAGCGCCAGGGATCCGAAAATGCCGCACACGATGGCGAGTTGCTGCAGTGAACCGAGCCGACCGCGGAAACGCGGGGGCGAGATTTCGGCGATGTACGCCGGGGCGGCGACGGACCCGAAGCCGATACCGATGCCACCGACTGTGTGAAAGATGGCGAACATCCAAATGCTGCTTGCCAACCCGGCTCCGAGCCCGCAGATGAAAAACAATGTGGCCGAAAGCTTCATCATCGCCAGTCGGCCCATCCGGTCCGCGAACCGTCCGGCGAGCACCGCTCCGGCAGCGGCGCCCATCAGTGCCGAGGCCGCGGCGAAACCCAACACCGCATTGCCGACATGAAAGTTGGCCTGCAACGCCTTGACTGCACGGTTGGTCACCGAGATGTCGTAGCCGAACATCAGTCCCCCGATTGCAGCCACCGACGCGAAGCGGGTGGCGGACAAGAAAGGGACGCGGCGATCGGCGGGCAGGTCTTCGTGAGGCGCCGACGGCGTCTGCGCGAGGGCATCATCACCGATCATGGCGTCCGACGATACAGCCGCACACCCGGCCGGCGTCAGCGGTCAGACGTTGAAGTACTTCGCTTCCGGGTGGTGCAGGATAAACGCGTCGGTCGATTGCTCGGGATGCAGCTGCATCTCCTCCGAAAGAGTCACCCCGATACGCTCCGGTTCGAGCAGGGCCATGGTTTTAACCCGGTCCTCCAGGTCGGGGCAGGCGCCGTAGCCGAACGAGAACCGGGCGCCGCGGTAGCCCAGCTTGAAGTAGTCCTCTTTCGTGTCGGGATCTTCGGCGGACATCGCCCGGTCGCCGGAGAATCGCAGTTCCTCGCGAATACGGCGGTGCCAATACTCGGCAAGCGCCTCGGTGAGCTGCACGCCGATGCCATGCACCTCGAGGTAGTCGCGGTAGGAGTCCGACGCGAACAGCTCGTTGGCGAAGTCGGCGATCGGCTGACCCATGGTCGCCAACTGGAATGGCAACACGTCAACTTGTCCGCGCTCGGCCGCCAGGTCGCGGGAGCGGATGAAGTCAGCAATGCACAAGAACCGGTCCCGCTGCTGACGCGGGAAGGTGAAGCGGAACCGCTGATCGGCATCGGGCCGCGGCTCGGTGAGCAGGACGACGTCGTCGCCCTCGGACACCACTGGGAAGTAGCCGTAGACAACGGCGGCGTGTGCCAGCACGCCGTCGGTGGACAGCCGGTCCAGCCAGTACCGCAACCGCGGTCGGCCCTCGGCCTCCACCAATTCCTCATACGACGGCCCCTCGCCGCCACGCACCCCACGCAGGCCCCACTGACCCAGGAACAGCGCACGCTCGTCCAGCAGTTCGGTGTAGTCAGCCACCGCCAGCCCCTTGACGACCCGTGACCCCCAAAACGGCGGCGCCGGCACCTCGACATCGGCCGCGACATCGGAGCGCGCCGGCACCACGACCGGTTCTTCGGACGCTTTCCTTTGCGCCGCAATCCGCTTGGACCGCTCATGGCGGGCCTTGCGTTCGGCCTCTTTCTCCCGGGCAGCGACAGCCTCCGGGCTGTCAACGTCGGGTGCCTCGCCCCGCTTGGCGCTCATGATGGTGTCCATTAACTTCAGGCCCTCGAAAGCGTCTCGCGCGTAGTGCACTTCGCCTTCGTAGATCTCGGCGAGGTCGTTCTCCACGTAGCTGCGGGTCAGCGCGGCACCGCCAAGCAGCACCGGGAATCTTTCGGCGACTCCGCGGGTGTTCATCTCCTCGAGGTTGTCCTTCATCACCACGGTGGATTTCACCAGCAGGCCCGACATACCGACCACGTCGGCGCTCTTGTCTTCGGCCACTTCGAGAATGGTGGCGATCGGCTGCTTGATGCCCAGGTTGACGACTTCGTAGCCGTTATTGCTCAAGATGATGTCGACGAGGTTCTTGCCGATGTCGTGCACGTCGCCCTTGACGGTGGCCAAGACGATGCGGCCCTTGCCGGAGTCATCATCAGACTTCTCCATGTGCGGCTCGAGATGTGCAACAGCGGTTTTCATCACCTCGGCCGACTGCAGCACGAACGGCAGCTGCATCTGCCCAGAGCCGAACAACTCGCCGACGGTCTTCATACCGGCCAGCAGATTCTCGTTGATGATTTCGAGCGGCGGCTTTTGGGTCATGGCCTCGTCGAGATCGGCCTCTAAGCCATTGCGCTCTCCGTCGACGATGCGTTGTGCCAGCCGCTCGAACAACGGCAGCTTGGCCAGTTCGGCGGCACGCGATTCCTTCGACGACGCCGCCGACACACCTTCGAAGAGCCGCATCAATTCCTGCAGCGGGTCGTATTCCTCGCGGCGACGGTCGTAGACCAGGTCCAGCGCGACCTCGCGCTGGTCGTCCGGAATCCGGTTCATCGGCACGATCTTCGATGCGTGCACGATCGCCGAATCCAGCCCGGCCTCTTGGCATTCGTGCAGGAAGACCGAGTTGAGCACTTGGCGCGCCGCGGGATTGAGACCAAAGGAGATGTTGGACAGCCCGAGCGTGGTCTGCACTGCGGGGTGGCGCTTCTTCAGCTCGCGGATGGCCGCGATGGTTTCGATGCCGTCTTTGCGCGACTCTTCCTGGCCGGTCGCGATGGTGAAGGTCAAAGTGTCGATGAGGATGGACGATTCGTCGACACCCCAGTTGCCGGTGATGTCGTTGATCAGCCGCTCGGCGATCTCGACCTTCTTCTCGGCGGTGCGGGCCTGGCCCTCTTCGTCGATGGTCAGCGCGACCACCGCGGCACCGTGCTCGGCGACCAGCTCCATGGTCTTGTGAAAGCGCGACTCCGGACCGTCGCCGTCCTCGTAGTTCACCGAGTTGATCGCGCAGCGTCCGCCGAGGTGCTCCAAACCCGCTTGCAGCACCGGGGTTTCGGTGGAGTCGAGCATGATCGGCAATGTGGAGGCGGTGGCCAGCCGGCTGGCCAGCGCTGTCATGTCGGCAACGCCGTCGCGGCCCACGTAGTCGACGCACAGGTCGAGCAGGTGCGCGCCGTCCCGGGTTTGGTCCTTCGCGATGTCCAGGCACTTCTGGTAGTCCTGGGCGATCATTGCCTCGCGAAAACCCTTAGAGCCGTTCGCATTCGTCCGCTCCCCGATCACCAGGACCGAGGCCTCCTGCGCGAAAGGCACGGCAGAGTAGAGCGAAGACACCGAAGGCTCATCGGTTACGTGCCGCTCGCCGCGTTGCGATGTGCCGTCGTTGTATCTGGCCACCACGTCGGCCACCTGCCTGATGTGCTCAGGGGTGGTGCCGCAGCAGCCGCCGACCAGCGACAACCCGAACTCAGCGATGAATGAGTCCATCGCCTCAGCCAATTCGTCTGGCTGCAAGGGGTATTCAGCGCCGTTGGCACCCAGCACCGGCAGCCCGGCATTGGGCATCACCGAGACCGGGATGCGGGCATGCCGCGACAGGTAGCGCAGGTGCTCACTCATCTCGGCCGGGCCCGTCGCGCAGTTGAGGCCGATCATGTCGACGCCCAGCGGCTCGATTGCCGTCAGTGCCGCACCGATCTCGCTGCCCAGCAGCATCGTGCCGGTGGTCTCGACGGTGACGTGGGTGAACACCGGGATGTGCCGTCCGGATTGCGCCATTGCCCGCCGCGATCCCAACACCGCGGCCTTGAGCTGCAGCAGATCCTGGCAGGTTTCCACCAGGATCGCGTCGGCGCCCGCGTCGAGCATGCCCAACGCGGCTTCGGTGTAGGCGTCGCGGATGAGGTGGTACTCGGTGTGCCCAAGGGTCGGCAGCTTGGTGCCCGGCCCCAGAGACCCGATCACGTAGCGTTTGCGGTCGCCAGTGGTCAATTCGTCGGCAACCCGACGTGCGATCGCGGTGCCCTTATGTGACAAGTCGCGGATCTTGTCGGCGATGTCGTAATCGCCGAGATTCGACAAGTTACAGCCGAACGTGTTGGTTTCCACAGCGTCCGCGCCGGCCTCGAAATAGGCGCGGTGGATCGTGTCCAACACATCGGGACGGGTCTCGTTGAGGATCTCGTTGCAGCCCTCCAGCCCGCGGAAGTCGTCGAGGGTGAGATCTGCGGCCTGCAGCTGAGTCCCCATGGCGCCGTCGCCCACAACTACGCGCTGCGACAACGTCTCGAGCAGATCGGTGTCGTAGCGGGTGTCGTCGGCGTAAGTCATCCCGACAAGCATAGCCGGTCTATGGAAAATGGCCTGGTCGTCGCCGCACCAGGACTCCGATCAGGCCGTACGCTAATTCTGTGAACTCGCCGGATCCCAGCGCTTCGCTACCCGAACTGCACAACACGATCGTCGTGGCGGCGTTCGAGGGGTGGAACGACGCCGGTGACGCGGCCAGCGACGCCCTGGAGCACTTGGACGCCATCTGGGAGGCCGATCCGATCGTCGAGATCGACGACGAGGCTTACTACGACTATCAGGTGAACCGCCCGGTCATCCGGCAGGTCGACGGCGTCACGCGGGAATTGGTGTGGCCGTCGATGCGGATCTCGCACTGTCGCCCGCCGGGCGCCGACCGCGACATCGTGTTGATGCACGGCGTCGAGCCGAATATGCGTTGGCGCACCTTCTGCGCCGAGCTGCTGGCCGTCGCCGACAAGCTCAACGTCGACACCGTGGTGATCCTCGGCGCGCTGCTGGCCGACACGCCGCACACCCGTCCGGTGCCGGTATCCGGGGCGGCCTACTCCCCCGAGTCGGCGCACCGCTTCGGGTTGCAGGAAACCCGCTATGAGGGTCCGACCGGCATCGCCGGCGTGTTCCAGGACGCCTGCGTGGCGGCCGGCATTCCAGCGGTGACCTTCTGGGCGGCCGTCCCGCATTACGTCTCGCAGCCGCCCAATCCGAAGGCGACGGTGGCGCTGCTGCGCCGCGTCGAGGATGTCCTCGATATCGAGGTGCCGCTGGCCGACTTGCCGGCCCAAGCCGAGGAGTGGGAGCAGGCAGTCACCGAAATGACGGCCGAAGACGACGAAATCTCCGAGTACGTGCAGTCATTGGAACAACGAGGTGACGCCGAGGTCGACATGAACGAGGCGCTCGGCAAGATCGACGGCGACGCGCTGGCCGCCGAGTTCGAGCGCTACCTGCGCCGCCGCCGCCCGGGCTTCGGACGCTGACGGAGTCGCGCCCAAATCCCCCGACCTAAAGGGGGAAACCCGAAAAATGCGGTATTCGGCGGGTGTTACAGCCCTGAGCTGTTCTTCGGTGGTGGTTGTTCTTTGCCGAGCTGCTCAATGATCGAACGCACGGCCTGACCCGGGTTTTCGCTCTTCCACGCCGACCCCAGAACCGAGCTGTCGTAATTGTCTACCCCGGGAACCGGTTCAATGAGGTGGCGCCGCATCAACGCAATTCGCCGGGCAATCTCATCGGGGTCCTCACGACGGCGGAACCACTCGAGATTCGCTTTCTCGATTGCGTCCTCTTCGGTCGAGCCCGCCACTGTCCACCCACCGCTTGCGAACCATGCCCGCCACGTGCCGTCGCTGAACTGTTCGGTCTGCGGATGAAATCGCCACACCCACCCCACGCGGGGATCGTCGGGTTCGAACTCTATGGGTTTACGCGGCGCACTGTGCACCAGCTGGTCGGGGTCTTCGCCACGGTCGACCGCCTGATCGATGGCCTTATCTTGGGCCTCCAGTTCGGTGGCACCTGCCGTCGACCAGGCGCGCGTAGGAGACCACGCCCGCCAGGTGCCGTCACTGAGCCGTTCGGTTTCGATGAGAAATCGCCAAATCTGGCGCATTTGCGGATCGCTCAACTATGCGACCCCCGATACATCAAAGGGCGAGTCAAAGGCATAGGGTCCCTTGCCGACCTCGTATCCCTCACACCACCAATAATCCGGTCGAGCACTGGGGTAACAGTAGATCAAGTGTGGGTCGTCAGGGGCTGGCGGCCCGTTTGGCGGTGGTGAGTCTTGTTGCCGGTGGTCGTCAACGACTTGGATCCCGGTGCGCTTCGGCCTCGGCGGTGGTTTGGTAGGTGCGGCCGAGAAGGGAAGCTCTCCAAGCCGACGTTCCCGACCCCAACGAGGGCAGCGGTGATTCTGCCAGCGACCTGCTGATCGACCGCCACGAGTTGCGCAGCGTGCCAGCGGATATCGGTGGCAAAGACTTCCGCCTGAGTCTGTCGGACGGCCCGCGTTGCGGCTGTGCCGCCGGTCGACCGGTCGGTAACTGAAAGGCGTTCACCGACCTCGAACCCAGCCGCGCGAGCATCCTCGATCGCGTAGCGCATTGCTGAGCGCGCAGCGTACAAATCTGATGCCCCGCTGCGAGCGACCGTGGCCGCCTGCTGCAACTCGTCGACCAACCCGCCCACCTTCAGCTTGTCGGCGTAGGTCCGCGCATGCAGAGCCTCGGCGGCCTTGCCCTCCCAATCAACCAATAGCGAGTCCTGCCAAACCTGCGTGAAAGCCTCATACCATTGCCTCGCGACAGCCTCCCAATATTCGGCCCCCTCGGTCAGATGATCGGTAGGCCATGCCAAAAGGTCCGACAGGCCGGGAAACACTGCGTTGGCGGACATTGGCTATATACCGATCTCCGAATCAGCCACTAGCGCGACAGCATGGCCGCCGAGTCGGCTTCATTGGCGGTATACCCTCTATCGGCTTCAACGACCCGGGCAACCCCGGCTAGGAGGCGCCCTGCCAACACTGCCGTCCCAGCCGTGACATCGGCATGGCCGGCGTTCATCGCCGCTGCGGTTGGCTGACACGGCAACCCCGGCACCAAGCCGGATTCACCCCCGCCGTTCAGATCACCGGTGAACGCCCGCCACCGGCTGGCAATCGCGTGCAAACCGGCGGTATCGACGCGCAACGCAGACTCCATGGCCCGTACCCTAGAGCGCGCATCGAGTTCCGCAAGTCACTCACAAATCAGCGACTTGGCGCGAATCTCCTGCCTGTCAATGCTTCTCCAGCTGTTCGGTATGGGCCGTGGTGGACCGCCCGAGTGCTGCGACTTCGGCGTCCATTCGGGGCAACTGGACGGCAGTATTCCGGTGGGCCAGAGATTCGCCGAAGCGGGTAGACAGAAACGGCTTCAGCCAACGGAACACGCCCACCCACCTCGGGCAATACACGCGCGCCTTGCGGCCCTCGATGCCGGCGACGAAGGCCGCGGCGCATTTCTCCACCGAGGTGGTCTTGTTCAACGGCCACGGGAACTTCGCCAATTGCTCGCGGAATACGGGCAGGTCGGCCTGGGTGTCGCGGACCATCGCTGTGTCGATCCAGGCCATGTGCGCCGAACCGACGGCGACACCGAGGTGCGCGACCTCGAGTCGCAGCGCGTTCGCGAGATGCTCGTTGCCTGCCTTGGACATGTCGTAGGGCGCCATTCCCGGCGCCGCCGTGAACGCGGCAAGTGAGGAGACGATCAACACATAGCCGCGGCGGTCGATCACCGACGGCAACGCGGCACGCACGGTGTGAAATACACCCAGCAGGTTGACGTCCAACACCCGTTTGACCGCCTCGGGGTCGACCTTCAGCACGGAGCCGTAACTGGCGATTCCGGCGTTGGCGACAACGACGTCGATACCGCCGAACTTTTTGACGCCCTGGTCGGCTGCGGCCTGCATCGCGGCGAGATCACGCACGTCAGCGACCACGGTCAGCACTTGGTCGTCGCCGCCCAGCTCGGCGGACTTAGCCGCCAATGCCACCTCGTCCAGATCGGTCAGCACCAGTTTGGCTCCCTTGGCGTGCAGGCGACGGGCCACCTCGGCCCCAATTCCTTGACCGCCGCCGGTGATGAATGCGACTTGCGAGTTCACTGACGTCATGGCCGCAACCTACCTCCTCTGTGCGCGGTGATTACAGGTCCACTCCCAGCAGCGCGTCTATCGCGGTTGCCACCGTCCGTGGCGCCTCGGCGTCATGACCGCCGTATTCCAACGCGTCGGTCGTCCAACCATCAAGTGCGGCAAGCGCTTTGGGCGTATCCAGGTCGTCGGCGAGATAGCGGCGCACCCGGGCGATGGCGTCGGCGGCGTCAGGTGCGGCGGGCAGCGTGGTCGCGGTGCGCCACCGATGCAGCCGGGCGTTCGCCGACTCCAGCACGTCAGCGCCCCAATCGCGGTCAGCCCGGTAGTGGCCGGCCAGCAGACCCAACCGGATAGCCGCCGGATCAACGCGCTCTGTGCGTAACCGCGACACCAGAACCAGGTTGCCGCGGCTCTTGGACATCTTGTGCCCGTCCAAGCCGATCATTCCCGCATGCACATAGTGGCGGGCGAATCGTCGTTCACCGCTGACGGATTCGGCGTGTGCGGCGGTGAACTCGTGATGCGGAAAGATCAGGTCGCTGCCACCGCCCTGGATGTCGAGGCCGCTGCCGATGCGGCTGAGCGCAATTGCCGCGCATTCGACATGCCAACCCGGTCGGCCGGGGCCGAACGGCGACGGCCAGCTGGGCTCTCCGGGCCGCGCGGCGCGCCACAGCAGCGCGTCGAGTTGGTCGGTCTTGCCCAGCCGGTCCGGGTCGCCGCCTCGCTCGCCGAACAGCTGCAGCATGGTGTCGCGGTCATAACCGGATTCGTAACCGAACTGCGGCGTGGCGTCGGCGCGGAAGTACACGTCGGGGTAGTCGGGATCGTCCACGACATAGGCCGCTCCGGAGGCCAGCATCTTTTCCACGAGTTCGACGACCTCGGCCACCGCCTCGGTCGCGGCGACGTACTCGCGCGGCGGCAGCACCCGCAGCGCCGTCATGTCGTCGCAGAACAGCGCGACCTCACGGGCCGCCAGGTCGCGCCAGTCGATACCGTCACGGTTGGCCCGCTCGAACAGTGGATCGTCGACGTCGGTGACGTTCTGCACGTAGTGCACGTCGTGTCCAAGGTCCAGCCATAGCCGGTGGATCAGGTCGAACGCCAGATAGGTGGCGGCGTGGCCGAGGTGAGTGGCGTCGTAGGGCGTGATCCCGCAGACGTACATGGCGACCGTCGGCCCGGCTGCCACCGGACGCACCTGGCGGTCGGAGGTGTCATACAGCCGCAGCTCGGGGCCGCGTCCCGGCAGCGCTGGTACGGGGGCCGAAGACCAGGACTGCATACCGTCGACTGTAAAGCGTCGATTCAGCTGGCCAACCGGATGGCACCCAGCAGCAGGTCGGCGAGTTCCGGGCGGCACATCAGGAAATCGGGCAGATACGGGTCGGGACGGTTGTACACCATCTCGGAGCCGTCCAGTCGCGATGCGTGCATGCCGGCCGCCAGGATCACTCCCGCCGGGGCAGCCGAATCCCACTCCCACTGCCCGCCGGCATGGATGTAGGCGTCGGCGTCGCCGCGCACCACCGACATCGCTTTGGCGCCGGCCGAGCCGATCCGCACGAATTCGACGTCGAGCCGTCGGGCCAGGTGGTAGAGCACGGCGGGCGGCCGGTTTGAGCTCGCGGTGATTCGGATCGGCCCGGAGTGCGCCGTGGTCGGCGCGCTGACGGTGTCGCTGCGGTACAGCTCCCCCATGGCAGGCAACGCGACAGCGGCGTCGGTGATCGCTCCGCTGGGGCCGCAATGGCGCCGCCACAACGCCACATGCACGGCCCAGTCGTCACGCCCCGGCTCGGAGAATTCCCGCGTGCCGTCCAGCGGGTCGACGATCCAAACCCGGTCGGCCCGCAATCGGGCCAGGTCGTCGTAGGCCTCCTCGCTGAGCACCGCGTCACCCGGGCGCTCAGCGCGCAGCCGCCGCAACAGTAGCGAATTGGCTTGGCTGTCACCGGCATCGCCGAGCAGCCACGGGTGGTTGAAGCCGACATGGTCGCGCACGGCCAGCAACAGCTTTCCGGCGTCCTCGGCCAGGTCAGCAGCCAGCGCCGCGTCGGTCATGTCTGGGCTCATCCGGTCCAGTATCCGGTACCGCCGGCTCAGCGGCGATATTAGAACGCTGGCCAGGGAATCGGCCGATGCCGGTCCGGGCCGGGCATCACCGGGTTTTCCAGCAGTGCGCGAGCACGCAGGTGTAGCGCCGCAATCTCGGCGCTGGTGATGTGTTCGGCCAGCGCATCTCCGAGCCGGCCGGCCAGCGCGTCGACCAGTCGTGCCACCGTGTCCAGGGTGCTGTCGTCGACGGGCTTGCCGGCCCACCCCCACAGCACCGTGCGCAACTTGTCCTCGACGTGCAGGCATACCCCGTGGTCGACACCGTAAATGTCGCCGTCGACACCGCGCAGCACGTGGCCGCCCTTGCGGTCGGCGTTGTTGATCAACACGTCGAACACCGCCATTCGCCACAGTCGAATGTCGTCGGC
>Ga0153943_1000428_pt1 | contig 12834 bp, 11 predicted proteins | sample TSNJ027MetaG_FD_104721 | JGI IMG/M metagenome (GOLD analysis project Ga0153943, IMG submission 104721) | Attine ant fungus gardens microbial communities from New Jersey, USA - TSNJ027 MetaG | ecosystem: Host-associated > Fungi > Mycelium > Unclassified | place: USA: New Jersey, Brendan T. Byrne...
ACCTCGAGTTCGTCGACGAGTTCGTTGGCCGTCGCCACGATTCCGTTCATCGTCTGCAACCCGACGTAGCGGGCCGTCCCGCGATTGCCGAACAGTCGGTAACTTTCCCCGCCGCGCAGCACGGCCCGGGTGTAAATGCAGTCCGGGCATTCCATTCCCCAGGTCACGAGGTCGTCGGTACTCGTCGGTTGGACGCACAGGATCGGATCGGGATCAAACCGCAACACTTCGTCGATACCCGCGGCGAGCAGCACGAGCAGGTGCCGCATGCCCGCGGCGAGATCGACCCGATTTTGGCTCGCCGGATCGGATTCCACGACCTCCGCCGCCCCGCGGAGCCGGTCCAACAGATACGACCAGGCCCGCGGCAACTCGAGGGTGTCGCCGTTGCCGGACAAGGCCGCCTCGGCTATCGAGAACGGCAACCACGCCATCGGCCGCGTCGGATCGCTCACATTTCCCTCGCTTCGGCAAACGCTTAAGTGAAAACAATATTTTCACTTAACGACTGAGGATGTCAACGTCGAGTTTGTTGACCGGGGTAGGGTTGCGCTGTGTCACCGACTTTCGCCGACGTCGCCAAGGCGCAGTACGTCCTGCTGACGACTTTCACCAAGGACGGCCGGCCCAAGCCGACTCCGGTCTGGGCCGCTTCCGACGGTGACCGGCTGCTGGTCATCAGCGAGGAGAAGGCGTGGAAGGTCAAGCGGATCCGCAACACCCCGCGGGTGACGTTGGCCGTCTGCGATATCCGCGGCCGCGCGAAAAGTGAGGCCATCGAGGCGACCGCGGCCATCCTCGACAAATCGCACACTGGCGCTGTTTACGACGCGATCGGCCGGGAGTACGGCCTCATCGGCCGGGCGTTCAACCTTTTCAGCAAACTGCGCGGCGGCATGCAGAACAACGTCGGCCTGGAGCTGCGCTCGGCTGGGTAGCGGCGCATGGCTTGCCTTACGTCAAGGGCGCGCGCCACGGTGTCGTGCGCGTCTTGATGTGCCATGAATACGCGGGAGCGATGGCGTAGCCACAGGCGGCCACGCACAGCAACGTCCACGTGACTGCGGCCGGATAGCCCGCTATCACGCGTGAAGCGACAATAGAGCTAAGACAACCCAAGTCGATGGTGATGGCGGCGATATAGATGTTGGCGGTGACGGTGGAGCGGGGGTCGCGGCGCACCACCCACAGCAGTCTCAAGATGGGGATTAATAGATAACCTGCGCTGGTGCATAGCGCCACCCAATAAAGAGTCATCCACCCCGTTTCTGGAGCCCGGAAAAGATCCGGCCAATGCTTCCCTGGTGTGGCAACGATGAATAGCCCGGTCAGCAGCGGCAGCGCGATCGCGATAGGGGCCTCCAGGCGGCGGCGCAAGAACCGTTCCGGGTCATCAAGATTGGTTCGCTTCGCCAGCGTCTGGGCGAGTGTGACGAGCCCGGCCAGATAGGCCAAGTGGCCCAGCAAGTCCTCGAGATTCCACAGCCCGGTGAGATCGTGTAAGGGTGCGGACAATGTGAGGGACAGCGCGGGATTCATCAGGAGGAGGCAGGCGAACATTGACGCCGTGGTGATGCTGCTACCCAGCTCCCACCGACAATTCCATGCGTCACGCCGCACCCATACGCAGTAGCCAGTGATTATGACGGCGGCTAGGGTGGCGGCGGCGATCATCTTGATGCAAACCGTCTAAAGGGCCGGCACGTCGGTACGCGGATCGGCATTCCGGAGCTTGGTGGGACCGGTCACCACCTCCGTGTGAGTTGTGCTCGGTCCAAAATTGGGCTCGGAGCCTACAAAGTCACTCACCGCCTCAGCGGCAACCAGGTTGAAGCGGGTCAATAGCCCAATGGGGTTCAGGTCGAAGTGCTTCGCCACCCGTATGACGTTGTCAGCCGTGATCAGGCGACCTTCGTTCCACGCTTTGGTGTAGCCCGACCGACTCAAGCCGAACGCGTCGTAGATTTCGGTGGAACTCAGCCGGCGACCCACCAGGTACATGATGACGACCGCCGGATCCCTGTCGACGTCCTCCATGGTGGGGACAATAGTGCCGCAATCGGCCCCATCACAATACGAAACATAGATGAGTTGCCCAAATCTAGTACCTACGGTCTGCTTTTCTGCCTAGAGTGTCTCTTTCAGCGCACATTTTGTGGAAACGGTGGGCGGAGCGGTGGCAGCCCATCGACAGCCCGGGAGGTCTGACGTCCGGTGCAAACCGAAAGCCGGCCGAAGTGGCCGATAGTGGCTCGCGACGACGAGTTTCGTCGCGCGTTGGCGGCACTCGACGGCACCACGGAGTGTCACGGCGTCGCGCTGGTCGGTGACAGCGGCGTTGGCAAATCGACACTGGCTCGCGCCCTCGCCAAGGCTGTCGAGTCCCGTGGGCGGACGGTGCGGTTTGTCTTGGGCACTCAAACGGGTTGTGCCGTGCCACTCGGGGCCTTCTCTCGGTCGGTGACTGTTGACGCAGTACATGGGCCCGCCGCGATGCTCGCCGCCGCCCATAAGACTCTGGAGCGGGAGGGCGACCTCGTCGTCGTCGATGACGCCCAGTTGCTCGACCCATTGTCGGCCACATTGGTTCATCAGCTGGCGGCCAACGGCAGTGCGCGATTAGTCGTGGCAATCCGGTCGGGAGAACCCGTACCGGACGCGGTGGCCTCGCTGTGGAAAGAGCGGCTGTTGCTCACTGTGCATATTGACCCGCTCACCGGCGAGCAGACCGGCGAACTCGCCCGTCGTGTGCTCGGCGGTGTAGTGGCGCCGCAACTGGTCGACGAGTTACACGGCCGTAGCGGTGGGAATCTGCTGCTGCTGCGTGGCTTGCTGAGCGCAGGTCGGGAAAATGGGGTCCTGGTTCACACCGAAGACGGCTGGCAACTCCGCGGCCCACTGCACCCGGACCGAGAACTCTACGACCTTTTGGAGTTTCGACTGCGGTCCCTTGCTCCAGAAGAGTTGGAAGCAGTAGAGCTGTTGGCGGCTGGGGAGTTGCTGGACTGGGAGGTCCTGCGCGGACTTTGCGACGCCGACGCGGCGGCACGACTCGAGCAGCGCGGCTTGATCCAATTGGTTGCCGACGGATCCGCCCTGGTGGCCCAGCTCAATCATCCCGTCATCGGCGAAGCGGCACTCCGACTCGCGGGAGTGGTGCGCACACGGCAACTCAATGGCCTCCTGGCGCAAGCTCTTCGGCAGCACGCGCTGGAGGGACGACGGTCACGGCCGCCCGACGTGCGCGTTCAGATCCGGCTGGCACAGTTCATGATGCGCAGCGACCTGCCGCCGGACCTCGATGTGATTATCGATGCGGCGGCAAACGCAATGGCAATGTCGGATATTGGTGAAGGCGAAGAGCTGTCGCGCTTTGCGTTCGACCGCGGCGGTGGACTGCCGGCGGCGATCCTGCTTGCCGAAGCGATGAGTTGGCAGGGGCGCGGCGACGAGGTTGAGGCCGTCCTAGGCGAGTGCGACCTCGAGGGTGCCGATGAGTTTGTAACCGCCCGGTGGGGCTGTCAGCGCGCGCTAAACCTGTTCTTTGGTTGCGGGCAGACCAAGCAGGCACAGCAGGTACTCGCCGGCATTAAGGATCGTGTCGATTCCGAGTCGATGGTCGGCCTCATCACAGCGGCTGAGGCGACCATTGCGTGCTTCTCCGGTGACCTTCCCAACGCCATCGAGGCGGGGCTAACGCTATTTGCGTCGGATGTGCCGCCGTTGGCGACGGTGTGGGCCGCCGCGTCGACGTGTTGGGCGCTGGCGCTGTCTGGGCAGTTCGGCGAACTTCACTACACAGCTGATCGGGGACTGCGAGCGGCTTCGCTTGCTCAACCGGGAGTCGTGCGTTTTGTCATTGGGTTGGCCGAGGTCACGGCGTTGACGGCGGTCGGTGACCTGTCCGCGGCCGAGCGGGTTTGGCAACGCTACGCCGCGATGGCTGCAGGTGCACATGAAGCAGATGCACTCGTGCACGCGATGCTCGGACTTGTGGAGCTCGCTCGCGGTGCGCTGCCAGCTGCCTCTATTGCGCTCCAGGACTCGATCGCGGCAATGTCGCGGGGTTTCCCGTCGGGCTGGTTGATGCTGGTAGCCGCATGGTCCGCACAGGTCGAGGGCCGCCGTGGAAACGCTAAGGCGGCCGCTGCCGCGCTCCGCAGGTCGGAAGAAGCCTATGGACCGCAGGCCGCCCTGTTCTTGCCTGAACTCGAGCTTGCCCGGGCCTGGGAGCGGGCCGCCGCCGGCCAGACCTCGACCGCTCGAATGCATGCTGCGCGTGCCGCGCAGATCGCACGTCGGTCCGGGATGCAGGCGGTGGAGATGCGCGCTCTGCACACAACCATCCGGTTCGGCGATCGTGCGCACGCCGGACGGCTGCAGCAGCTAGCAAAAACCCTCAACACACCCATGTCGGAGACGATTGCTGCGCATGCGCATGGGCTGGTCGACAATGACGGCGTTTTGCTCGACGCCGCGGCCGATCGGTTCACCGAAATGGGCGCGTTGGGCCTCGCTGCCGATGCCACGGCGCAAGCAGCGCGCATGCACGCGCGCACGGGCAACCACGGCAAGGAGGTGGCGGCGTCGACCCGAGCGCATTGGCTGGCCAGCAAATGCGAAATACGAACGCCGGCAGTTAATGCCGGGGCACGGCCCCTGCCGATCACCGATCGCGAACGCGAAGTCGCGACGCTTGTCGCGGGTGGTTTGTCCAACCGTCAGATCGCTGATCGGTTGTTTGTATCGGTGCGAACCGTGGATGGGCATTTGTATCGAACTTTCGCCAAACTCGGGATCGAGCGCCGCGACCAGCTCATCGACCTAGTCAACGGGGTGCGGTCACCGACCTCGAGCAACGGCTAGCTGTTTCGCAGGTGTTCGCCGAAGAACGTGAAGACCCGCGCCCACGCGTCCTCGGTGGCGGCCTGGTTGTAGCCGAATCCGGCGATCCGCAGCAGTGGCTGCGCAGGAAGCTTGTTCGCGAAGCTGTGGCCGGCGTGCGGGTAGACCTTGATGTCGTTGGTGATGCCTTTTTGGTCGAGAACCTGCTGGAGTTTTTCGGGCGCCCCTTTGCCGCCCAGGTCACGGGCGCCGAAGCTGGCCACGACGGGGCATGCCCCGTCCAGGGTTTCGCTGAGCTCGCGCGGCAGCGGAGTGCCGTAGAACGGTGCCGAGGCACTAAAGCCCTTGGGCGACATCACTAACGCGAACCGGCCCCCCATGCAGAACCCCGCGACGCCGACTGTGCCGGTGCATTGTGGCAGGGCTTGCAGGTGGTCGCGGGCGGCCAGCAGGTCATCGAGTGCGGGTCCCCGCTTGCTCGAGAGATCGCGCATGACTTTGATGACGCACCGCGCCCAGCCGCCGCGGGCGAACAAGTTCGGGGTCAGCGCGATATATCCCGCTCGAGCGATCCGGGCGTTGATCGACTCTTTGTCCGATCCGTAGCCGATCGCGTCGTGGATTACCACCACGCCCGGCCAGGGCCCTTGGCCCTCGGGAATATCGAGCAGCGCATCGATGGGGCCGGCCGGGGTATCGATCTCGATTGTCGTCACGTCAGCCATCTAACCGTGCGGCGGTGGTCGGTGGAACTCCCGCGGCCGTCCCCGACGTTGCCATCTCATGGTGTCGCGACTGTTTCTGGTCTACGTCCTCGTCGAGCTCGCCGTGGTAGTGGCGCTGGCGTCGACGATCGGGCTGGGCTGGACTCTCTTGCTGTTGCTGGCCGCGTTTGTCGCCGGAATGGCGTTGGCGGGTTCGCAACTCAAGCGCCAGCTCACGCGGTTGCGATCCGGGCTGACTACGGGGCAGTCGCGGTTGGCCACCGACGGCGCGTTGGTCGCGCTGGGTACCGTGCTCGTTGTGGTTCCCGGGCTGGTCAGCAGCGCCGCCGGGATGTTGCTGCTGTTACCGCCGACCCGGGCCGCCGCCCGCCCGGCGCTGACGGCGATGGCCCTTCGCGGCATCGGCCGACGCGCGCCGCTGATCACCGTCACCACGGTCGGCGCGGATCGATACGCGTCCGCGTCCCGACCCCGGCCGGATTACATCGACGGCGAGGTCTTAGACGTCACTGACGTCACTGACGTCACGGAGGTCGACCCGCCGGCCTTGCCGCCACGGCCCGCATCGTCGCCGGGCGGGCCCGAGTAGATCCATCCCCGCCCCGTAGGTTTGCTGCGTGCCTCAAGCCCCCACAACGCTGTTGGTCAACGGCCGGGTTCACAGCCCCACCCATCCCGACGCGACCGCGATGGCGGTCCGCGACGGTGTCGTGGTGTGGCTGGGCAGCGACGACGTTGGTCGAGGCCAGTTCCAGGGTGCCGAGCTGGTCGATCTCGACGGTGGCTTCGTCGCGCCTGGCTTTGTCGACAGCCACATCCACCTCACCGCCACGGGCCTGACGCTGACCGGGCTCGATTTGCGGGCCTCGACGTCGCGTCGGCATTGCCTGCGGCTGATCGGCGACTATGCCGCCGCCCACCCCGGCCAGCCGGTCTGGGGTCACGGCTGGGACGAATCCTCGTGGCCAGAGAATGCCGCGCCGAGCACCGCGGACCTAGACGCGGTGTTAGGTGGCCGGCCCGCTTACCTGGCCCGGGTCGATGTGCATTCGGCGCTGGCCTCGACCGGTCTGCGCGAGCGGGTGCCGGGACTCCCGTCGGCGACCGGATTCGCCGAACAGCAACCCTTGGTCGGCGACGCCCATCACCTGGTCCGCGCCGCCGCGCGCGACCTATTGACGGATGCCCAGGGCGCCGAAGCGCGTATGGCCGCACTGGACGCCGCCGCCGCCAGCGGGATCGTCGCGGTACACGAATGCGCCGGCCCCGAAATCGGCGGGCTCGACGACTGGCGGCAACTGCGTGCCGTCAACCACGGCGTCCAGGTGACCGGCTACTGGGGTGAGGCGGCGACCAGCCCCGCGCAGGCACGTGCGCTCGTCGAGGACACCGGTTCAGCCGGGCTGGCCGGTGACCTCTTCGTCGACGGCGCCCTGGGCTCACGCACCGCCTGGCTGCATGAGCCCTATGCCGATGCCCCGGATCGGGTCGGGACCTGCTACGTGGATCCCGAGGTCGTCACCGCGCATGTAAAAGCGTGTACCGAGGCCGGCGTGACGGCGGGTTTCCACGTCATCGGCGACGCCGCGGTCTCGGCTGTCATCGCCGCTTTTGAGCGCGTCGTCGAAGACCTCGGCGTGGTCGCGGTGGCCCGCTGCGGGCACCGCTTGGAGCACCTGGAGATGGTCACCGCAGATCAGGCAGCCAAGCTGGGGGTCTGGGGTGTCATGGCCAGCATGCAGCCCAATTTCGACGCACTCTGGGGCGGCCAGGATGGCATGTACGCCCGTCGTCTCGGAGCCGACCGGGCAGGGGCTCTCAACCCGTTTGCGCTGTTAGCATCCCAAGGCGTGGCCCTCGCGTTCGGATCCGACGCCCCGGTGACCGGCCTCGACCCCTGGGCGACCGTCCGCGCCGCCGCCAATCACCACATGCCGGGCAGCTCGGTCTCGGTGCGAGCGGCCTTCGCCGCGGCGACCCGCGGTGGCTGGCGGGCCGGCGGTGTGAAGGACGGGCTGATGGGCACCCTGGTCCCCGGCGCGCCGGCGTCCTACGCCGTCTGGGACGTCGCCGACCTCAGCGAGCTCGAAGCCAGCGCGCCAAGTGACGCCGTCCGGCGGTGGTCTACCGATCCGCGGTCGAGGGTGCCCGGACTGCCGCGTCTGGGCCCGACCGACACGTTGCCCCGTTGTCGGCAAACCGTGCACAGGGGCGCAGTGATCCATGGCTAGGGGCATCAGGCGGTTCGACCGCTGGATGCGGCCGGGGGAGGACACCGAGGTCATCCCGGTGGTCAATGACGACGCCACCGGCGAAATCCCCGTGCAAGACGATGACGACCACGATCAAAATGAGCATGCCGGGCTCGAAAACGACCTCGAGCCGCAGGACGCCGACACCGACCGCGAGCCAGAGCACGGCGATGATCGGCTTGCGAGGTTCGGCAACCGCGCCCGTGAAGTCGGGACCTATGTAGGGCAGCGACTGGTCCAGCTCAGCGCTGCGCTGCTGGTCTGGCTCGGCAACGAGCTGCGAAAGCGGCTACCGCAGTTGGCCAGGGCATTGCGGCCGCGCCTGACGCGCCTCGGCGCGGCAAGCCTTGCCGGTTTGCTGCTCTGTTCGAGCTATCCAGGGTTCAACTGGTGGTGGGCCGCCATCATCGCATTCGCGCTGCTGGCCTGGGTGCTGATCCGCCCGGCCACCACACCGCTGGGCGGCTTCGGCTACGGCTTCCTGTTCGGCTTGGTGTTCTACCTGCCGTTGATCCACTGGGTCAGCATCCTGGTGGGCGTCGCACCCCTGCTGGCCCTGGTGCTGGTGTGCGCGCTGTTTCCGGGGATTTTCGGTCTGCTGGCCGTCGTGGTCCGGCAGCTTCCCGGCTGGCCGATCTGGTTCGCGGTGTTGTGGGCGGCCCAGGAGTGGTTGAAGTGCACGGTCCCATTCGGCGGATTTCCCTGGGGCGTGGTGGCCGCCGGCCAGATCGATGGCCCATTTCTGCCGCTGGTCCGGCTGGGCAGCGTTCCGCTGCTGTCGTTGGCGATCGTGTTGGTCGGTTGCAGCGCCACCGCGATCGCATTGGAGATCGCGTCGTGGCTGCTGGCGTCCCGACAGCCGCACACGATTGACCGGCCGCCAGCGGTGGTGCTGCCGGCGATCTGCATCTGCCTGGTGTTTTTCGCCACCGCGGCCATCTGGCCGCAGGTACGCCATTCCGGCACCGGATCGGGGAACGAACCCGTCGTCACCGCGGCAGTGGTCCAGGGCAACGTGCCCCGGCTCGGCCTGGAGTTCAACGCGCAACGTCTTGCTGTGCTGGGCAACGATGTCGGGGAGACCCGCCACCTGGCCGACGACGTGCATGCCGGGCGTGCGCCCCGACCCGACTTCGTCGTCTGGCCCGAGGACGCCTCGGAAGTCGATCCGCTGACCAACCCGGACGCGGCGCAGCAGATCTCGGTGGCCGTTGAGGCGATCGGCGCGCCGATTCTGGTCGGTACGGTGCTCGACGTCGCGGGTCGGCCGCCGGACGCCCCGGCGCAGACCAACACGGTGATCGTCTGGAATCCGAAAACGGGACCAGGCGACCGCCACGACAAGCGGATCGTGCAGCCGTTCGGGGAATACCTGCCCTGGCGCGGTTTCTTCCGCCATCTGTCCGGGCTCGCCGACTTGGCGGGCTATATCGTCCCGGGCAACGGCACCGGGGTGGTGCATGCCGCGGGTGTTCCGGTTGGGGTCGCGACCTGCTGGGAAGTGATATTCGACCGCGCGCTGCGAGACTCGGTCCGCAACGGCGCTGAGGTGCTCGCGGTGCCCGCCAACAACGCCAACTTCAACCAGACCATGAGTGAGCAGCAGCTGGCCTTCTCGAAGGTTCGCGCGGTGGAGCTCGACCGCTACACCGTCGTGGCCAGCAACGTGGGACTCTCCGCCCTGGTCACGCCCGATGGCCGCGAGCTGGGCCGGACGACGTTCTTCGAGCCCGCCTACCTGGACAACCAGGTGCGCCGCAAAACAACGCTGACGCCGGCAGCCAAGTGGGGCCCGATCGTGCAGGGAAGCCTGGTCGTGGCCGCTGTCGCGGTCCTTCTCGCTGCAATGCTGCACAATGGATGGTTCACGGATATGAGCCGTCGTCTGTCGGAGCTGGCCAAGAACGTCAGCGCAGCGAAGGAGAAATCCGACGACGAGCCGTCCGGCGACGATGAAGTAGCCGACGTAAACGACGTAGACGGCACAGTAGCCGACCCCGAGATTGTCGAGGACGGCGCGGACGCCGCGACCGGCCAACACTCAGCCCCCATATTTGACCAGCGGAAAGAAAAAGGAGACACATGACCACCGGCGATCCGGTGTCGCGGGTTGCGGGCGATCGCCCTACCCAGCGCACCCTGGTGATCATCCCCACCTATAACGAGCGGGAGAATCTCCCGCTGATCCTGCAGCGCCTCCAACAGGCCCGTCCTGACGTGCACGTGCTAGTCGTCGACGACAACAGCCCCGACGGCACCGGACAGCTCGCCGAGGAGCTGGCCTCGGCCGACCCCGGCCGGATCCATGTCATGCACCGCACCGTCAAGGATGGTCTGGGTGCGGCATACCTGGCGGGCTTCGCCTGGGGGCTGAGTCGGAACTACTCGACGCTGGTGGAGATGGACGCCGACGGTAGTCACGCCCCCGAACAGCTGCACCTACTGCTGGACGCGGTCGATGCCGGAGCCGACCTGGCCATCGGTTCGCGGTACGTCGACGGCGGGGACGTACAGAACTGGCCGTGGCGGCGCTGGGCGCTGTCCTGGACGGCCAACACGTACGCGCGGTTGGCACTGGGCATTGGCATACATGACATCACCGCCGGTTACCGCGCCTACCGTCGGGAAGTTCTGCAAAAGATCGACGTGGACGCCGTCGATTCCAAGGGTTACTGCTTCCAGATCGATCTGACCTGGCGTGCGATCAACAACGGCTTCGTCGTTGTCGAGGTGCCGATCACGTTCACCGAGCGTGAGCTCGGAGTCTCCAAGATGAGCGGATCCAACATCCGCGAAGCGCTGTTCAAAGTCGCGCAATGGGGGATCGACGGCCGGTTGCACCGCAACCGCGCGGTTCCGGTCAATAAGTGAGCTAGCCGCCGGGCGCTGGTCGTCAGCTGCCGCGGCGGCGCGTCCTGATCAGCTCCAGACGCTCCTTGAGCAGTTCGTCGAGCTCCTCAACCGAGCGCCGCTCGAGCAGCATGTCCCAGTGCGTGCGGGGCGGCTTGACCTTTTTGGGCTCCGGCAGGTCACCCTCGATCAGGGTGCCTTCCATGCCGTTGCGGCACAGCCAGGCGCCGGGGATTTCGGCATCGTCGGCGAACGGAACCTCGAACTCCTCGCCGTTCTCCGTGCGATACCGCGCAATCTGGCGTGGCGCCAGGTCGTGATTGCGGTCGGTCTCGTAGCTTACGGCTCCAAGGCGACTGCCTCTCAGGACACGATCAGCCATTGGTACCCACTCCTCTTAACGTCTTCTCAGCACCTAGCGCTCTAATCAACGCCTCGGCAGTCAGCAGAGTTCCCAGGGTTTGTCCAAGGCCCATGCGACTCGACGGTCCATGATACCGGGATCCCGGTCTAACCCCGACTAAAGTCGGCCGCGTGACACGTCGCGTCCGCCCGCAGCCGTGCCGCTGGTGCGGACGTGCCATCCTGGCCCGCGACAGCGGTATGGGCCGTCGCCGCCAGTACTGCCGGCAATCGTGTCGGCAGCGGGCCTACGAGCAGCGAACGTCGATCAACGGGGGGCAAGGTGCGTCTTTGCCCCCGGACGCGGTGGTGCTGTCCGCTGACGAAGCCGCTGACCTGTCCGACCGCGTCTATCAGGTGCGATGCGCGGCAGAAGATGTTGCGACGGCGCTGGACGAAGGAGCCGAGGCAACCGAACTGCGTGAACTGTGCGATGCGCTGGTACGAGCCGCCGCGGCCGCCGACGGCTGGCGCTGATCGCGCAGACCACCGAAAGCCGTGTTACCACGCGCTTAACCCCGGCTGACCGGTGACGGGTACAGTCTCGCCATGGATCGCTGGGCAACGCCGGAATTGGCTGCGGACCCAGGCCACGAATCGGGCGAGCAAGTCGGCGCGTAGCGCGACTTCTCCGGGTACGAAGCCGGGAGTATCGGAAGTATTGGGAACCCTGTCGAAGTTGGCCACCCACGCCAACGATGTTCTCCGGTCGAAGAGCAGGTACGAAGCCTTTCTGGTCGTTCGTGCCGCGCTTCACTCGGCTCCTGCGCTCAGGGCCGCGATCCGGATTCAGCGACGACCGACGTTAGGCGAGGGGTAACGACATGGTTGACCAACTTCAGCATGCGACTCAAGCATTGCGGAAAGCGCTGGTCCAGGTCGAGCGCCTCAAGCGCAAGAACCGTGCGCTGCTGGAGCGGTCGAGCGAGCCGATCGCGATCGTCGGGATGGCCTGCCGTTTCCCCGGTGGAGTGGATTCCCCGGAGGGCCTGTGGGACATGGTGGCCCAGGGCCGCGACGTGATGTCGGAGTTCCCGACCGATCGGGGCTGGGATCTTGCCGGCTTGTTCGACCCGGATCCCGACGCGCCGCACAAGTGCTATGCGCGTGCCGGTGGGTTCGTCGACGATGTCGCTGGTTTTGACGCGGCGTTCTTCGGTGTCTCACCCAGCGAGGCGCTGGCGACCGATCCGCAGCACCGGATGTTGTTGGAATTGTCGTGGGAGGCGTTGGAGCGGGCGGGGGTTGACCCGACCACGTTGCGCGGCAGCGCCACCGGTGTATTCGCCGGAATCATCGCTCAGGGCTACGGCATGCTCGCCGAGGAGATCGAGGGCTACCGACTGACCGGGATGACGTCGAGTGTGGCCACCGGCCGGGTGGCGTATGTCCTGGGGTTGGAGGGCCCGGCGGTATCGGTGGATACCGCGTGCTCCTCGTCGTTGGTGGCCCTGCACATGGCGGTGCAGTCGTTGCGGTCGGGGGAGTGCGACCTGGCGCTGGCCGGTGGTGCGACCGTCAACGCCACGCCAACCGTGTTCGTCGAATTCAGCCGGCACCGCGGCTTGTCGCCGGATGGCCGGTGCAAGCCCTTTTCTGCGGCGGCCGACGGTGTCGGCTGGTCCGAGGGTGGCGGAATGTTGGTGGTGGAGCGGCTCTCGGATGCGCAGCGGTTGGGGCATCCGGTGTTGGCGGTGGTCCGGGGTTCGGCGGTCAATCAGGATGGGGCGTCGAATGGGTTGACCGCGCCTAATGGTCCG
>Ga0153943_1000442_pt1 | contig 12670 bp, 12 predicted proteins | sample TSNJ027MetaG_FD_104721 | JGI IMG/M metagenome (GOLD analysis project Ga0153943, IMG submission 104721) | Attine ant fungus gardens microbial communities from New Jersey, USA - TSNJ027 MetaG | ecosystem: Host-associated > Fungi > Mycelium > Unclassified | place: USA: New Jersey, Brendan T. Byrne...
AATACAATCGTTATCTAAATTATTAACAAAGATTAGCGAAGAAAGTCCTTAATTCAAAATCAGGGAAATAAATCACAGGAATTATCATGCAAATAATTCATAATCCTCCTAAAATAGAGTGAACAACTTTGATCATTTCAGTCATAAACTGGGAGAATATGTCTCTTTGGAAGCATCGGTGACAGCATAGGGAGGGATGCTGCTTGAATTATCTAAAAGCGTTGGAAAAGGCTGTTATTTATATTGAAAATCATTTGGGAGAAAATATCACGGTAGAAGAGGTATCCCGTGCCGCCGGCTACTCCTATTACCACCTGACCCGTCAATTCTCTGCCGTACTTGGCGAGAATGTGGGCAGCTATATTAAAAGGAGACGGCTTGCAGATGGTGCCAAAAAATTGTTATATACTGACAAACGTATTATCGACATTGCCCTGGAGAATGGTTTTGAATCTGCAGAGGCATTTAGCCGGGCTTTTAAAGCCGTTTATAAGGTAAGTCCAAACGGTTATCGTAAAAATCGGCTGGATTTGTTCATAAGCGCAAAAGAAAGGCTGGAACCGGAATTATTAAGACACCGTACGCAAAATATTACGGTACATCCCAGTATTGTGAAATTGCCGGATATAAAAGCAGCCGGTCTCCGCGGCCAAACCACACTGCGTGACAATGTAATACCGCAGTTATGGAAACAATTTAATATGATCGTGGAGAAAGTACCAAATCGAACAGTAAATGGACGGGGATTTGGCATCTGCGAAGCCTGTAATGATGGTAACACGATCTATAACATGAATGACGAGGTGCAGTTTTCAGAAGTGGCAGCCATAGAAGTAGACGGATTTGAAAGCTTGCCGGATATATTTGTGCCTAAAGTATTAAAAGGTGGCTGCTATGCGGTTTTTACCCACAAAGGAAGCCTTGCTCATTTGAAAAAAACATATGATTATATTTGGGGAACCTGGTTCTTGAGTACAAATGAAACATTGGACTGTCGGGAGGATTTTGAACTTTATGATGAACGTTATTTAGGATATGATCACCCGGATTCCCAAATAGACCTTTACATTCCAATTCGTTAGAAAAACATTTAGAAAAACATTTATGAAAATGAAAATGCCCTTAAATCTGACTTTGATTTCAGGGCATTTTAGATGCGGTTGTATATTACCTCAAATTATTGCAATACTATATTAGACAGATTCTGTGTAGTATGAAAATGATGGCTTGAGTGGTGTTGTGGAGTTCTATGAAATGATAAAGCGTAACAAAGAAACAGAAACAAGATATTACCGATCCTTTACCGATGATTTTGTTGAAAGTAGAAATCAGTCTTTCCGGGTACCGGAAAATTATACATGGATACATGAAAATCTGTTCTATCGTATAATTTCCAGGTGTCTTTATCTGCTTGCGGTGCTTTTTGCTTTTCCATACTGCCGGTTTTGGCTGCATGTGAAAATTAAGAATAAGTCCGTCTTAAAGCAGCATGTAAAATCCGGCTGCTTCCTTTACGGAAATCACACACAGCCAATGGGAGATGCGTTTATCCCATTCAGAGTGCTTGCCTTGAAACGTGTTTATATAGTGGTAAATCCGGCCAATCTGGGCATCCCGGTTCTTGGACCGCTTCTGCCTGTGCTTGGTGCATTGCCGCTGCCGGATACAATCGGTCAAATGAAGAAATTGAATGAGGCGATCCGTATGCGGATCAGGGAGCAAGGCTGTGTAGTGTTTTATCCGGAAGCTCACGTCTGGCCATGGTATACGGGGATTCGTCCTTTTCCTCCGGTCTCTTTTGGTTTTCCGGTGGAATACAGTGCCCCTTCCTTCTGCATGACAACGACCTATCAAAAAAGAAAGTATGGTAAAAAGCCCGGCATCACGATTTATCTGGACGGACCATTTTACCCGGACAGTTCACTTCCCAAAAAGAAACAGAAAGAACAGCTATGTGACAGAATTTACGATTGTATGGTACGGCGCAGTCAGAACAGCACATACCAATATATCAACTATGTAGCGGAGGATTAGTATGAATATTCTTTACTGCGGCAACGACAAAATCGAAGACGGATTACTGATTTCCATCCTGTCTTTGATCAAAAGCGTGAAAGAACCGCTGCATATTTATGTGCTGACAATGCGTCTTATTGTTGAAGAAAAAGTCTACTTACCTGTATCTGACTCTTTTACAGCATATTTAGACAGTCTGGTGAAAAAAACGAATTCGGATAATTTTGTTGTTCTGATTGATACAGCAGAATTATTTTACAGCGAGATGCCGACTGCGAATTTGAATACACGTTTTACTCCTTACTGTATGCTGCGTCTGTTTGCGGATGAAATTTTGGAACTGCCGGATAAAATACTCTATTTGGACAATGACGTGGTTTGCCGAAAGAGCTGTGGGGAGTTCTATCATCAGGATATTTCTGATTTTGAATTCGCAGGTGTTCTCGACTATTACGGGCGGTGGTTTTTTCGTAAAAATATACTGCGTTCGGATTATATGAATTCCGGGGTTCTGTTGATGAATTTGCAAATGATCCGTAAGACCGGACTATTGCAAAAATGCAGACAGCTGTGCGCAGCAAAGAAGATGTTTATGCCCGACCAATCGGCGTTGAACAGACTGGCCGTCTCGAAAAAAGCACAGCCGCGCCGGTTCAATGAACAGCGTAAGCTGCAGGGAGACACGGTTTTGCAGCACTTTACTACCAGTTTTCGCTTTATCCCGTGGATTCATACCATAACAGTTAAGCCATGGCAGATTGATAAAATGCATAATCAGTTAAAACTCTATGAATATGACGAGTTATTCGCCGAGTACAGCCACCTGCTGTCTGAAATCAATGAAAAATGAGGTTAATTGTAAATGAAAACACAAATTGAAAGCATTCCGGTTTTCTTTTCTATTGATGACAATTATGCGCCTTTTCTGAGTGTGGCACTTTCCTCCATTGTCCGGAACTCATCGAAAACATATGCCTACAAAGTGATTGTGCTATACATGAAACTAAGTGAAAGGAACAGGCGGATGCTTGCTTCCCTTGCAGCAGAAAATTTGGAAATTCAATTTATTTCCATGGAGAACAGATTGGATGGAATCACAGATTGTATGTCTAACCGGCTTCGGGCGGATTATTTTACGCTTACCATTTATTTTCGTCTGTTTATTCCTGTTATGTTCCCAGAATATGATAAAGCCATTTATCTGGACAGTGACATTGTTGTCCCGGGCGATATTTCAGAATTATACCGGACGGAACTTGGAGACAACCTTCTTGCAGCGGCGGCAGACCATTCAGTGGTCGATGTGCCGCAGCTTGCGAAATATATCGAAGATGGTGTTGGAATTGATAAACATCACTATATCAATTCCGGTGTGCTGCTGATGAATCTGAAACGGATGCGGGAAGCACAGCTTGAACAACGCTTTTTGGAACTGATGAACACCTATCATTTTGACTGTATCGCACCCGATCAGGATTATCTGAACGTCATGTGCAGTGGGAAAATACTCTATCTGCCCGCATCCTGGGATGCTATGCCAACACAGGGAACAGAGCCAATAGAAAAGCCAAAGCTTATTCACTATAATTTGTTTGCAAAACCGTGGTGCTATGACCATGTGCAGTATGAGGAATATTTCTGGGAGTATGCAAAAAAATCCGGTTATTTTTCGGAAATCTTAAGCTTTAAAGCACAATACAGCGAAGAGAACCGGAAATCTGATAATGAGCATCTTGAGCTTATGCTTTCCAGGGGTGAAGCAATTGCGGACGCAGAAATGAATTTTCGGATTGTATTTAATGAGGGAAAAGAGAAGCGCTTATGATTATTGGAGACAAACGGGAACAGGTTATTGAAAATATCCGGCAGGCGGCAGAAAACGGCACGTTCAATATCAAGGTTGAAGTAGACGATCCTGTATTGACAGCCGAACAGCAGAGAAGCCTGCTCGATAATTATCTTAAAAAAAGATCTTCAATACACTTCCGCATTAACAATCGAATTGCGCAGCAAATTGCTGATGGTGCTGCCAGGATAATAAATCAAACGACAAAAATCATCGGTCTGGAAAATGTAGATGGTATAACAGGAGGTGCCATTCTGACAAGTAATCATTTCAGTCAGATTGACAATACGGTAGTGCGTACCTTTGCAAGAAGAATGGGAAAGAAGAAGCTTTATATTGTCAGTCAGGAAACGAACCTTGCCATGTCCGGCTGGGTTGGATTCCTTTTAAATTATGCGGATACGATTCCCATTAGCACTGACCATAGTTACATGTCTGATCGGTTTGCGCCAATGCTGAAGGAACTTCTGGACAAGAACAATTATGTGCTGATTTATCCGGAACAGGAAATGTGGTTCAATTATCGCAAACCTCGTCCGCTAAAGCGGGGAGCTTATTACTACGCTGCTAAATTCAATGTGCCGGTCATTTCCTGCTTCGTGGAATTTTGTGATCTTGAGGAACTGGACACGGCAGAATTTCACAAGGTTCAGTACGTCATGCACATTTTACCGCCGATATTTTCCGATCCGGCAAAAACCGTCAGAGAAAATAGCATCGCAATGTGTATGCAGGATTACCGGCAGAAGAAAACGGCCTACGAGGCGGCCTATCGTAAGCCGCTGGATTATCGATTTGAACCGGATGACATTGCGGGATGGATTCCGCGGACACCGAAAAAATAGCCGACAGTTTACTTTCCCTGGAGAAGTTGCAGAACAGAAAGCAATTTCATAACAATTTTTATCAAATTGCATAATACTAATATTATAGAGTAAATATTAGGAGCAAAGTTTATGAAAAGAAGAATCCCACTAGAACCTGCGGCAATCCAAGTCTGCGATGCGGCTTCTGTACCACCACTGATTTTTCAATTACCGCCGGCAAAGGGAAGAGAAATTCTCGAAAAGATGCAAGACGAACCTGTTTACAAAGCCCCTGCCTTTGTTAGAAAGATGAATTTTGATACAGGAAAATGGGGCGAAATACCTGTTTATTTGATTGCGCCTGAAAATCCCGTAAGAGTACGCAGTGTTATATTATACATACATGGAGCAGGGTGGGTATTCGGCAGTTTTCACACCCATGAAAAACTGGTGCGTGAACTGGCTGTAAGAACCGATTCTTTGATCATATTTCCAGAATATAGCCGTTCACCGGAAGTCCGTTATCCCGTAGCAATTGAGCAATGCTACAGCGTTCTAAATGCGGCTCCTGCAATTGCAGCCGGTTTTAGTCCGCAAATTGATATGCGAACTATGACGGTTGCAGGCGACAGTGTGGGGGGAAACATGACAATTGTGATGACCTTGATGGCGAAATACCGGGGTGGTCTGAAAATTCATAAGCAGCTTATGTATTATCCGGTCACAAACGCATGCTTTAACACACAATCCTATATGCAGTTTGCCGAGAATTATTATCTTTACCGACGAGGAATGATATGGTTCTGGCAGAACTATGCACCCTCTTTGAGAAGCCGGGATGAAATTACAGCCTCGCCGCTTCGTGCCTGCATAGAAGAACTGCGGGATCTGCCGCAGGCCATGATCATCAATGGAGAGGCAGATGTTCTTCGGGATGAAGGAGAGTGCCTTGCGAGGAGATTACGTGTTGCAGGAGTAGATGTGACAGCGATTCGTATCCAGGGTATTATACATGATTTCGTAATGCTGAATGCTCTGGATCGGACAAATGGCTGTCGAACGGCAATGAGTGCCTCTGTAGACTGGATTAATCAAAAAAATGCGGAAATAGTGGGATAACTATTTAACCATGCAAATTTTTAAAAGGGGGGTGGTTTGACATAATGGGTGTCAAGACGCTACTGTGGAATGAGAGGTGCTTTACGTAAACCCGGGCAACGCACCTGACGAACTCCACAGCTAACTCCGACCAACGACGCTCCGCAGTGCCGTCGCGCCGGATCTGCGTAAGCAGTGGATTTCGCCAGGTTCTAAAAGCGCCCTCTAAATGTTTGCGTAAAGCACCTCTCATTCCACAGTGGCTGGTTTTTGGCAGCTTGCAAGTTTGAAAGAGTGGTTCTTCTGTCAGTGACGGCATTCCGGGTTACAGTTCTGCCAATGTCATTAAGTTGAGAAAAAAACATAAACGCTGTCATTCTGAGTGTTAGCGAAGAATCTTGCCCTTGCTGGAAAGATCCTTCGCTTCGCTCTGGATAATAAAATTATATAGATATTCTTCCGGATATGTAGTATAATCGGGCGGTAAGGCTGGGAATAGGAGATTTGGAAGCTGACGCCAGAGTGGGCGGGGAGCATCTTCCGGGGTGGGGATAGAACGAGATTAAGTTTGGGAGGTATTGTTTTTATATGTGTGATTATTCTACGGACAAAAGAAAACAACTGAAAGCACTTGAAAACGTCAGGGGCGTACAAAACATTCTGGATGAGGCATATAAAATATTAGGGAACCCTTTATTAGCGCATGATATGGAGTATAAACTTTTCGCACATAATAAAGACGCTGTAAACGACGACCCTATTTGGAATGAGTTTACCACAAACGGCACAGTTGACTTACACAGATTAGAATTTTATAAAAACGAAACTTTCTTTGATATGGCGGCATATGCGGAAAAGGTTACTTTTCTACCCAGCGACAGTTTGAAATATGATAGGATTTTTGGGAAACTTTTTGTGGAAGATCATATTCAAATCGGTTGTGTAGTTATAACTGCGTGTGATAAAACCTTTGAGAGTTACGACATAGAGCTTTTTGAAATTGTATGCGATATACTAAACAAAGAGTTTAGTAAAAGTGAGTATTACCAAAATTATGGACAGGCGTATATGGAAACTTTAATAGGTAAACTAATTGAGGACAACCTTGATAATAAATTGCTTTATACTACCCATATAGAGAGCATTTATACAGGTTTGAAAGGTGATATCCGTTTAATCGTTGCGGATATTTCTCAAATCGACCCCACATTTAGCCAGCTTGTGTTTTTTAGAGATTTATTCAAACAGACTCAGCCCTCTTTCAAATATGCCATATATTTAAATTACATCATAATTCTTATGGGTTCGGATAGCGAAACTTTCCATATAAAACAAGACTTACATAAACTTTACAGGATTTTTGAACAGAATAATATCTATGCCGGAATAAGCAGTCGTTTTGAAAATTTATTTGGATTGTCGAGATACTACAATGAGGCTGTCAACGCTCTAGGATTAAAAACGAACGGGAGTCAACGGATTTTTTGAATCGGAACGAGAGTAAGATTGAGAGGTATTATTATATATAGGTGATTGTGAATTTATTTCGCAGTTACCTATTATTTTTGATACAATTAAAAAAAGTTAATTATTTTAAAAATAAAAAAGACCATATTACAGGTTTTGTTATCTAATAAGTGTAAAGCCTAATGAGATGTCCGGACGCAGGTGGAAAGGAATAACAATGGATATATTGATTCAAAAAGCAAAGAGGCAGGACAAGGATGCCTTTGCTGAACTCATGAGAATTAATGCAAAGAGTATGTATAAAGTGGCGAAAGCAATTCTGAAATGTGATGAGGATATAGCAGATGCCATGCAGGAAACGGCATTAACGTGTTGGGAAAAGATTGGGACTTTGAAAAGGAATGATTATTTCAAAACATGGTTAATTCGTATACTGATTAATAAATGCAATGCTATTTACAGGCAGAAGATGCGGTTTGTACCAAATGAAAATTTACCTGAAACGGTAATGGTAGAAGACGAATTTTCCAATGTGGAATGGATGGAACTGCTGAAGTTTTTAGAAGAAAAATATCGTACCGTAATCATTCTTTATTATGTAGAGGGTTTTAAAGTAAAAGAGATTGCCCGGATGCTTGAAGTGAGTGAAAGTGCCGTAAAAGGCAGAATGGTAACTGCAAGAAGGAAAATGGAAGACTTCTATCGGTCTGGAAAGGAATGGAATATAATATGAAAAAATACGAGGATTTTATTGAAGGTTTGCAAAAAGAGGTAGAGGTACCTGGAGAAGTATTGGCAAAATTTGAGGATACACTGATAAATCTACCGGAAAAATCTACAGGTCAGGAACATAGAAAAGGAAAAATGAAAATATGGATGAAAGCTGCGGTTTCAGCAGCTGCAGTATTGGCTTTGGGAACGGGATTTTGTTTGACAAATCCGGTTTTGGCAGCAAAGATACCTATTATTGGGAAAATATTTGAACGTGTTGAGGAGGATGTAACATTTTCAGGAGATTATAAAGAGAAGGCTGATATTTTAACTACGGAGCAGGATAATACATCAGAACCGGGGGATACCTCTTATACGGTAAAAGATCAGGGTGTAGAATTCACGGCGTCGGAAATCTATTGTGATGGATATTCTATTTTCCTAACTGCTAAAATCCAGGTTGAGGCGGGTGGCTTAAATAATATACCGGCACACTATACAAACAGATTTGCCGGAGAGGATGAAAAGACAGCCCAAACTATTTATACAGATGGTGAGTGGAATGTGCAAAATGAAAATAAGTCCGAAAGACTTTGGGATAATAACTTTGAAGGAAAAGTTTTGGATGATCATACTTATGTTGGAATGATGAAGATTGATTTAGAGGATCTGACAAAAAAGAACGGTATCATAGATTTACAATTATCTTTTCTTGGATATGATGATTTGAATGAATTAGATAGTGATGATATATCTGCAAGTCATAAAATGGAAGGTAATTGGAAACTTTCGCTCCCATATACTGTAGATTTTGAAGATGCCGGGGAAATTACGGTTAATAAGAAATCAGAGGAAGGTTATGGAATCAGCAAAATATTTGTTTCTCCGTATCAGCTTGTGGTCTATACGGACATACCGTATACAACATTAAGTGAGGAAGAATTTTCGAGAGAAGAATTTGAAAACGTTATGGGAGAAAAAAATAAAGAAATAGAAGCAGCAGGGGAACGGCCGGTCACGTATGAGGAATTCCTGAATGAAAAACGGTATGAATATTATGACCTGTGTATATTCAATCAGGATGGGCAAACTTTAACACCTCAGTGGACGGATGCAGAAAAATCAATTTTTGCGGTAAAAGAATTGGATATTTCAAAACTTTATATATTTATGGGAAATGATCTTCTTGAATTGGAAAAAGAAACAGATATGAATGCAGCAAAAGAAAAAGCAGTTTTGGAAGCAGAGATAGAGGTTCGTTGAAGATATTATGTTTTTTGGAAGTAGGACGCCAAGAATCCCTGCGGAACCATCTTCTGCGAACCGGACTCCTTCGGCGGTCGTTCGGAGCCTCTGAAAGCGAAAAATCACGAAGGAAAGCCTTCGTGATTTTTTGAGTCTCCTCTCTCCCTTACGCTGCTCCGCAAGCTACGCAACTACCCTCATCCGCCGTATTGTTCGCAGAAGATGGTTCCGCAGGGATTCTTGGCTGTTTTTCTAAAGAATTGCAAGTATCTTCAAAGTGCAAGCTTGCCTGCATTTGGCGAATGCCGGTAATCCGCACTTTTGAAATATGTACCCGTGCCTTATCATATGTTAATGAAAAAATATAAAAACCTGCTATACTAAGTTGTGATAAAAGTTTCATACAGTGTTAAACAGAAATGGGGAAGGCATGGAAAACTATAAGGAATATCTCAAAAACCTGATTTACAATTATCTGCATACGAAAGCAGATGATGCGATCATTAAATATTTGTCTGATAACAGCAGTGTAAAAACTTTTAAGAAAAATGAATTAGTGATTGCTGCCGGTGATGCCTCCAGCAAGTTATTTGTCTTGTATCAGGGATTGATCCGAAAATTTTATCTTGATTATCAAGGCAATGATATCACACACATGTTTATTACACCGGATTCCGTATTCAGCACGGAATTCATAATGGTTCAGACTCCGGCATTATGCAGTTTTGAAGCTTTGGAAGAATGTGTGCTGCTGCAGATGGATTATAAGAAAGTCAAGCAGAAGATGATGGAAGAAACGCAGCTGATGCAGGTATATATCCGAATATTGGAAGAGACATTAAGAGAAAAACTCCTTCGCGACAATTCCTTATTGGGGAAATGTGCCACCGAACGATATCTTGAATTGAAACACCGGATGCCTGATATTGACAAGAGGGTCAACCATACTCATATTGCTTCATATATCGGAGTTACACCGGTATCTTTAAGCCGTATTCGGCGGACACTCAGGGAGGAAAATTGAAATGAAAGGAAAAAAGATTATGTGGTTGATTTTATTACTTCTTTTTATAGCATTATTTGTAATCGGATTAGTATTCAGAGAGAAGGATATTAAAATGGATTCTGATATTCCGGTACTTGAAGTTACCAGTCCGGATTTTGCCCATCTGGGTGCAATGGATACCCGGTTTACCGGGCGGGGAGAGGACATATCTCCGGAACTGCATTTAAACAATTTATCCGAACAGGCGGTAACGGTTGCAGTCATTATGGATGACCTGGATACGCCCCTTGGAGTATATTGTCATTGGGTGATCTGGAATATTACACCCCGGACCGTTATCCCTCAGGGCATTGCCCATGGAGAGACAGCAGATAATCTGGGCGATGCAATTCAGGGAAACGGATATGGAAAGCACAGATACAGAGGCCCCAAACCTCTATTTGGAAGCCATCGATACAAATTTAATGTATTTGTCCTGGATTGTGAACTGATGTTATCCTCCGATACAGGAAAAGCAAAGCTGCTGGAAGCAATGAACGGACATATTATTCAGTATGGTTATATAACGGGCTGTTATCCTGATATAGTTGATTAATACAGGTAATATTATCTGGATTTGCTGAATTATTACAGCAGGTCTTTTTGTGTACCTTTTACTGGAAAATATAGGATGATTAATCTGTGTAAATCTGATAGAATATAAATGTAATGTTAATCTTGAAAGAAGATAAGACTCCCACCTCGATAGGTGGTGAGTAAATACAAATCTGTCCTGGTAGAAAGGAGCTCTTATGTTAGAACAAATTAATTTATCAAAAAAGTTAAGTAAAAAAGAATACCGACCGTTAATAGAAAGCCTGAATATGAAACTGTCTTTCTTACAAAGAGAATGTAAAAATCTTAAAATCCCCATCGTTATTTTGTTTGAAGGTCTGGGGGCATCCGGAAAGGGAACCATGATCCGAAGCCTGATTGAACCTTTAGACCCAAGAGGATTTCAGGTATATGCTACCGGAAAAGAGGGGGAAGAAGAGCAGATGAGACCTTTTTTGTGGAGATTCTGGAAAAAGCTGCCTGCCAATGGAACAATAGGAATATTTGACCGGGGCTGGTATCGAAAAGTATTGGTGGATCGTTTTGATCAAAAGACTTCTTCTGCGCAGTTAGAATATGCCTATGATGAGATCAACACTTTTGAAAAACAGATAACAGACGGGGGAGCTGTTTTGGTGAAATTTTTCCTGTATATTTCCAAAGAAGAACAAAAGAAAAGATTTGATACCTTATTGGCAGACAAAAAAACGGCCTGGCGTGTTACAAAAGATGATATCAAGAGAAACAAGCAATTTAAAGAATATGAAGTAATGAATGAAGAAATGCTGGAGAAGACCGATGTAGCATATGCTCCCTGGAATGTGATAGAAGCTATGAACAAAGAGTTTGCAGCGGTCAAGATATTATCAGTTGTAGTGAAGCAATTAGAAAATGCAATTGTGCAAAAGCAAAAAGAGAAGAATAATTTTAACGATGCGGTGCCGGCAGCTGCGGATGAACAAGATTCTGTTTCAGAGCTGAAACTAAGGGCTACTGCTTTGGAAAAAGCAGACTTATCTCTGTCTTTGACAAAGGAAGAGTACAAAATAAGATTAGAGAAACTCCAGGATAAAATAGCGGACTTACACAATCAGCTGTACCGAAAAAGAATTCCGGTTATTATCGTATTTGAAGGATGGGATGCCAGTGGGAAAGGCGGGGCGATCAAACGGCTTACTCAGAAAATGGATCCCAGAGGATATGCGGTATATCCGACAGCGGCACCAAACGATATTGAAAAAGCACATCATTATTTATGGAGATTCTGGAATACATTTCCCAAAGCCGGACATCTCTCTATCTATGACCGTTCCTGGTATGGGCGGGTCATGGTAGAACGCATAGAAGGATTTTGTACGGAAGACGAATGGAAAAGAGCGTATAAAGAGATAAACGATATGGAAAAGCAATGTTCTAATTATGGTGCGGTTATTTTGAAATTCTGGATGCATATTGACAGGGAAGAGCAGGAAAAACGTTTCAATGAGCGAAAAGAGAATCCTGAAAAACAGTGGAAAATCACGGAAGAAGATTGGCGGAATCGTAGCAGATGGGGGCTTTATGAAGATGCAGTGAATGAGATGTTAGTAAGGACCTCGACGACCTATGCGCCTTGGTGTATCGTAGAGGGGAATTCTAAATATTATGCAAGAGTAAAGGTTTTGGAAACAGTAGTAGAGGCTCTGGAGGATAGATTAGCGAAACATAAAGCCGGTAAATAGAAAATTAATCTGCTATAGTCAATGCATTTGCAGGAGTAGAAAGCTATACTTTGGAACCGTTAAGCGCTGCCGTTCTTGTTGGAACCATATTAATTGCCATTGGCCTTTTTGTAATCATCTATAAACGCAACGGTTATGAGACTGATTAAATAGGGGGCAT
>Ga0153943_1000448_pt1 | contig 12589 bp, 11 predicted proteins | sample TSNJ027MetaG_FD_104721 | JGI IMG/M metagenome (GOLD analysis project Ga0153943, IMG submission 104721) | Attine ant fungus gardens microbial communities from New Jersey, USA - TSNJ027 MetaG | ecosystem: Host-associated > Fungi > Mycelium > Unclassified | place: USA: New Jersey, Brendan T. Byrne...
AAGCCATCTTCTGAACAGCAGGGAGTTCATATACCCTCACAATTTTGTTTCCTTCAATGGGTCTTATCATCGGCTCGACTACCTCAACATCAAGCGGCTGTTCACCGGTGTCGGTCCAGTTAAGCAAATCAACCCACCCTGTATAATAAATCATCATACAGGGTATGGTGCGTCTGCCCCCTTCTTCATCGATGTGTCTATTCACGTCGCTCCACATCATTTCAAGCTCTTCATCAAATCTGTCTTTAGTAAAAGATTTTCGGATAGAAGCGGCAAAAACAGGCTCAACTCTCTTAATTGAAATTTCGTTCATAACAGGTATTCCTCCGTTTTTAATCAAAAAAATATTAGTATGGAGGCGTTCCAGTCTCTCGCGTTTGCTTTTCAGTTCATTTTCAAGGGACAGTGCTTTTATTTCCAACATTTCCAGTAAAACGGAGTTTGATAGATTATTATTTAATATTTTGGCAATTTCATCAAGGGAGAAACCAGCGTCCTTTAATGCAAGCAGCTTATTTACCGTGACTAACTGCGCAGCATCGTAGCTTCGATATCCGGTGTATTCATTAATGTTGTCGGGAATTAAGATTTTCATTTTTTCATAGTGGTAAAGAGTGTCAATTGACAACCCGCATAATTTTGAGAATTCACCGATTTTGAACATATTTCCTCCCTGGATGCATTAACGGAAGCTATTTTCCAAGCTGTCCTGCAATCATTTCTTTTATTTTTACCGTGTTAATTGCGGAATCAATATCTATTATATTGCTTTTTGTATTATTTTGCAGGCAGTATAAAACATGCCTGAAAATCTCCTCGTACTCGTCCCTGCCGTCAATTGTTATAACTTCCCTGGTTTTGTTATTGGCTGTAACAGAAAATTCTTCCTTCGTGTACTCACCGTATACAGCGTCATATTGAACGATGCCTTTCGTAAATATGAGTTCAAAGCCAATGGCGAAGGGATAGCATTCAGGCAGGTTGGAGTAACTTTCCATAATTGCATATGCATTTCCATAACCAAGCGTCGTGGTTACAATCGACTCCTCGCCGTAATCAATCCCCGATGCAAAGACGCTGTCGGGCATTCCCATAATTTCATGAACAAAATCAATGTTGTGTATATGAAATGTATCCACATTCTTGATCAGACTCAAATCTCCCCACCTGGGAGATGTTTTGTTGTACGAACGGATACTGCTCAGACTGCCAAGACCGCTGTCTTTTGCCAACGCTATCGCCTTGACGTGGGGGGCGGAAAATTTCATAAACATATCCACATACACATTTTTTCCACATTCCAGGGATACCTGTTTTATTTCCATAGCGTCGGAGGTACTATAAGCAAGCGGTGTTTCGCAAAATATGTGCTTGCCGTTTTTCAATCCTTCTATTGCCCATTTCCGGTGAAGTTCGGTTGGCAGGCAAATGTCAATCAAGTCAATGGATGGTTCCTGCATAATTTCGTTTATATCTGTTGTGGTTTTTATATTGAATTCTTCCCCTATTTCCATAAGTGTATCATTATTCCGTCCGAAAATAGATACTACCTCAAATCCGTCTATCTTCTGGTATAACTGCGCATGCTGCTTTCCAAAACCTGTACCAAGCAATCCGACTCTAATCATTTTAGTATCCTCCATTATAATTTTTTGAGGTAATCCTCTAAAGCGATTATAATGCCTTGGGTAACCCAAGAGTCAATACGTAATTATAATACAGTTAAGTCAGATTTTTCGTACCTGTTATGACCTTGAATGCTCTTTTTATATTTCCAGCATTTTATGGCATCGTCAAGGCTTTTTCCAGTGTTGTCAGCAAAGAACTCTCGAATATATGTATTATACGCAAACTGTTTATCTATTACGGTTTTTCCTGTCTTCTTTTCAGCCAGAATCTGATCGTATGCCTGAATTGCATCTTTATAAGTTTTTCCGGCATTGGTTTTCAACCAGTTTTGGAATTTGACATTAAATGAAAAACCTTTACCGATTGTTTGCTTAAAAAAAGCACGGTGCTTTTCAGAACAGGTAAAATCACTCTCTATCAGCGTATCCTCAGTTATATACCCAATCATTACAGATGATCTTTGTTTCGTCTTGCTAACGAGTTTTTCTCCTGTATCAAGATAGTGAGATATTCGTTTGGTCAAGTCTGCTTTTCCACCAGTAATCTGCAAACCTTGCTGTCTGCAGAATTGCACCAATTCATCTTTCAAGTAGTAGTAACTTTGAAATACTGTACTGTCTAAACTTTTATCTAAATCAGGTCTGTCGGCCATAAACCCTTCTCCTTCTAACAACCGAATATATTACTCCTCATTCAGCTTCTTATTAATGATTGCATTCATACAACACCATCTTCACCGTCCTTAGAGCGTGCTTTGTGCAATATGTCCATCATCGTGTTTATTTCTTCTTCAGTAATATCATTGTTTTCTACAAGAAATGAAGTCATCAAACCTAAGCTGCCATCAAACAGCTTTGTAATGAAGGTACGTGTTTCCTCCAAAACCACTTCATCGCGGTCAAGAATCGGATAGTACAACTTTACCGGTGATGCATCTTCCATCCGTATAGTTTCTTTTACAATCATGCGTTTTAAAAATGATATAATCACATGACGCGTCCATCCGGTTTCTTCTTTAAGCCGATCTTCAAGTTGTCTGCAGGACAGCGGAGAGTCTTTCCACAATTGCAGCATAATTTTCCATTCAGCATCAGCCAGTTTTACTTTCTTGTCCATTTAAAAACCCCTTTGATATATATTGTAGTCATTTGCCTACTCTCATTATATAAAGAGATCTTACCCTTGTCAATATGTTTTTGTAATAATCTGCCTACTATCTTCCGGTTTTTCTTCCGGTCTTCCGGTCTTCCAGTCTTCCTGTTTATTTCTATTCTCCTGTCAAATTACTCATAGCGTTATTGATTTGTATCAAACAGCCGATATAATACACAATAGTAATAAAAATGTTATCGTTTTTCAGGAGTATCTATTATTGCTTTAGACGGGCAGAGCATATGAACATGACTGGCAGAAAAGGATAAGGAGATAAGTATTATGGCGATTAGCGGTGTAGGGTGTAATTACAATGGATATACAGGGTATAATGCTGCCGATTCTTATTCCAATATTGAAAAGGCAGACCAACAGACTGTAAACCTTGAAAATGAACAGAGCGAATATTTATCAAAGTTGCAGGGGAAATATAAGTCTCTGACCATAACTGTTAGTAATAGTATACCCAATATTTTCAGTAAGCAAGGGACAGATAAAAACTTAAGCATTCATCCTTCTATTCTTAGGGAAATGCAAAATAATCCTGAAAAAGCACAATATTATGAACAGAGAATAAGGGATATTGAAGGTGCTATGAATTGGACAATAGGATTATGTGAGGGGCTGGGTTTTCAGTACAATAAAACGTTTGCATATATCGATGAAAACGGTGAGTTATGGGGCGGCGGAATCCACATACGAAAAGATATGCTTAATGAAAAATTGAGGGAAGAATCTAAGGAGAGAACAGAAAAATTTATCGAGGAAAGCCGCATGAAATCGAATAAAAACAGAACCGATATGGAAGATAGATTAAAAGGAAAATTAGCTGAAGTGTTAAAAAATAAAGAGGCTAAAATTGAATTTAACAATGACGAAATGAATGATATAATAAAAAAATCAAAGGAAACGAAAATAGCTAAATTTAAAAATGAACAGGAAAACGCTTATACTTACAAAAACGCAGTTAATGTTTCCATAAGCAAAGAGGCATTAGAACTCGGTGGAAATCCCTTTTAGTGCCAACTCCACAATTTCCTCAATTGTTGGATTTCTAGGAAGCCCAACATTTTCCGGATAGTATATTAAATCACTGCCTCCTGGATGATTGATACCTTTTCTGAATTTTACTACCTATGCAACATGTTCTTTCTCTGACAAATCTTTATTCGTTTTTTTATCATACACATTAATAATGGCTTCGACTAAGTCATACAGTTCTTCTCTGGTCAATTTCTGAGACATATTTACACCTCCTTGTCCGCCTTGACCTCTAAGGCGTCTTCAGCGGACATCGATTCAATATTTGAAAGTGAACTTCTTTCAAACTTACACCCCCCTGTCCGCTCAAGTTCAGCTTGCGGACATCAATTCAATATTTGAATGTGACCTTCTTTCAAACTTCCATTCATGCCGCCCCTGACGGTACAAACAGTCCACACGAAATATCTTTCTGCATTTTAACCATTCTTTTATTTATAACTGATTATATCCCAAAATCGGATTTTATGGTACTTTATTTTTTTTTTAGAAAAATATAATTTTGTGTCCATTGACATAATATTTTATAAAGGCTATTTTTATAGGTAGACAGAGTTTTGCTATTTTGTTGAAATGGCAGATCTCATAGGGGAGGAATGATATGCGTGTTTCACAGTCAATACAGGAAAAACCCTTGGTAACTATTGTTATTCCAGTTTACAACAGTGAAAAAAGCATAGAAAGGTGTCTATGCAGTATCCGGAATCAAACTTATCAAAATCTCGAAGTTCTCATGGTCAATGACGGAAGTACCGATCACTCTGAACGTGTTTTAAATCGTTTTGTACATCAGTTTCCTCATTTTCACCTGATACAGAAGAATAATTCCGGCGTTTCGGACAGCCGTAATATTGCAATACAGAGAGCAACAGGAAAGTATATTCAATTTGTTGACAGTGACGACTGGATACCCGTGAATGCTGTGGAGGATTTTGTAGCAGCAGCGGAAGGAACCGGAGCAGACATGGTGATTTCGGATTTTTATCGGGTAATCGGTCATATGGTATCACCTAAGGGACATATTACGAAAAAAGGGATGATCAGCCGTAAAGAATATGCAGAATTTATGATGAAGGCTCCTGCCAATTTTTATTATGGCGTGCTTTGGAATAAATTCTTCCGCCTTGATCTGATGCGGGAACATTCACTGCTATGCCCTGCCCAGCTGGACTGGTGCGAGGATTTTCAATTTAATATGGAGTATCTGCAATATGTCCGGAATATTTATGTGCTGCAGAAGCCTTTATATTACTATGTGAAGACAAAAGGCAGTCTGGTGGATACAAAAGTAGATTTTCCCACCACGATTCGTACGAAAAAAATACTCTTTGAATATTATAAAGAATTATACCAGTCCCTTGATATGTATGAACAAAACAGGCTTCGCATCAATATTTTTTTTATGGAGTTTGCCAGAGACCGAAAAAGAAAAAAAGTCACACAGCTGCTATAACGCTGTGTGATTTTTTCTTTTACATCTTTTTTCTTTTACATCATACCACTTCCATCTTCAGATAAGTTACACTTTCGGGCGGCAGAAGGCTTCCCCCGCCGAAATCATGCATTTTTCCTGTCAGCAGTTCTTCAGCCTGACCGCAGCCGGCGTCAAAGTGTGCTATAAAGGCTTCGCTGTCTGCATTGATTGCTACCAGTACTCTTTCCTTCTCTGTTTTCCGTTCAAAAATACATTGTTTGTTTGTCAGCAATATAGAGCGGAAACTGCCGCAGCACAAAGCCTCCGATTGTTTTCTGGCTCTTGCCATGTCTGCAATCTGACTGCACAGCGTATTCCACTCCGGTTCCGGAATGCAGGGGCGCAGGGCAGAATCCCCCTGGCTTTTATTTCCTTCTATCCCCCATTCACTTCCATAATAGACACAGGGAATGCCCGGCATACCAAAGAGAAGTCCGTATATGGGAAGCAGGTGATTTTTATTTTCCAGTATACTTCCAATCCTTGTAACATCATGATTATCCACAAATGATAACAGGTGTTTTCCTTTATACAAAGTCCAGTTTTCCGGTCCATACTGGCGCATGAGGGAATGGATGATTTCAAACATATTCTGGCTGTTAAAGCTGCTGTATAACCCTTTATAGCATTCATAGTTAGTAGCGGAATGCAGCATTTGGTCATTCATCAGCCTGTTATAATCGCCATGCAGCATCTCCCCAAGTAAAAAGAAATCTTTTTTCCAGCCATCACAGCAGGATCGCAGTCTCCTTAGAAAGCCTTCCTCCAGACTATAGGCAACATCCAGACGCAGTCCGTCTATATCAAATTCGTCTATCCAGTATTTCACACTGTCAAGCAGATACTGAATCACATCTTCATTATGTAGATTCAGTTTCACCAGATCATAATTCCCTTCCCAGCCTTCATACCAAAGACCGTCATCATAATAGGAATTACCATGAAAATCAATCCGGTAAAACCACGAAACATACTCCGAACGCTCCCTGTTCTTAAGCACATCCTGAAATGGTCCAAAACCTCTGCCCACATGGTTGAATACTCCATCCAACACAATTCTGATTCCACTCTCATGCAAGCTTTGGCATACATCCTTAAAATCATTGGTAGTGCCAAGGCGTGTATCAATTTGTCTATAATCTCTTGTATTATATCCATGGGTATCGGATTCAAATACCGGTGAGAAATAAACCGCATTAATACCCAGTTTTACCATGTGCGGAATCCATTCCTTTACCTTCAGGATTCTGTGCCGCAGCTCCTGGTCATTCTCAAACGGTGCGCCGCAGAATCCTAACGGATAAATCTGATAAAATACACTATTATATGCCCACATATTCATACCTCCTGGTATCTTGTGATGTTGTATCATTGAGACTGACAGCTCCATTGCTATCATACCTTATTTATCATGATATGTAAATATCATGCTGTGTAAACCAAAATCACTTCACATAACTTATTGACCAAACCAGTTCTATTGCAGCTTATCCTGCAGCCTTCCCCATGATACGACAAGTGGAATAAATGTCAGTTTTACAGTGTTTTAAAAAAGAAATCCACAATTTCCACATAGTTATCCACATGTGTCACGCATGTCACTTCGTGTGTCTTTCACTTAAAATGCAACGTCGTTTATAACATTTATCACCAAAAAAATACATTTACCAAGGATACATAATAAAATCTATTTCAAAGTTATGTTAACTGTTTTGTTTACAGCCAGGAATCCCAAAACCTCTCCACTCGTTTTGCTATGTTGTCTACATCCACCACTTCAAACTGCTCCCACTCTCTTGGAAATATCCTCTGATTGGAATATTGCAGAAATCGTTCATCCAGCAAGGCAATGATACCAACATCCTCTGAAGTACGGATTACCCTGCCGGCTGCCTGAAGCACTTTATTCATTCCGGGATAACGGTATGAATAATCAAATCCATTATCTCCTTTCCTGTCAAAATAATTCTTCAGAATCTCCCGCTCCTTACCAATCTGGGGAAGTCCGGTACCGACAATAATCGCACCGATTAACTGGTCATTTTTCAAATCAATACCCTCACTGAAGATTCCCCCCAGTACACAGAATCCAATCAGGAACTTGTCCTCTTTTATTTTAGCATCCTTCTCAATGTCTGCATTCATATTGCTGTTCTGATTCTCTGCGAAGCAGGCAAGGAACGCTTCCCTGTCCTCTTCATTCATAAATTCCTTCTGGACTATACATTCCCTGTCCTCTCCCCCGAAATGCTCCTGATAGATATCATAAATTGCATAGAGAAACGAATAAGAGGGACAAAAGACCATATAGTTACCATGACGGTTTTTCACGATTTCTTCAATATATCTGGCGATCTTATAGAATTCATCCTCCGAACGCCTGGTATATTTACTGGTTACATCATTGGCAATAAATAACGCCCGTTTTTCCGGATCAAAGACCGACTCGGCATACACCTCATAATCCTCCTTATTCCCACCCAACAGATTCTTATAATATTGGATCGGCAGGAATGTGGCGGAGAAAAGAATAGAGCTGCGCCCTCTTTTCATACATGCTTCCAGATTCACACTTGGATTCACACAAAACAGCTTAATCAAAAAGCTGCTGTTCTCTTGTATTTTACTGTATATTACATAATTATCATCCAACCGCTCATATATGTCCATGAAATGGCACAAAAGAAAATAAAAATCCAGTATGGATTCCCGCACTGCAAGATTTGTCTCCTCCTGCTCTGCAAGATAGTTATCAACAGTCGAGTGGAGCCGCAGCAGAGACTGCATCAAAGCGTCAATGTCTGTTAAAACCTGAAATTCCTCCTCACAGTTACGTTTCAGTGCCAGAAATTCCTTATTACATTTTTCCAGCTGTCTGACCAGGTGCTTTCCATAACCTTCCTTCACCAGGATACTGTCAGCACGCTCCGCCTCACTCATTATGGTTTCATGAATTTTCCCTTTCAGTTCCAGAAAATCCTCTTTTACCAGAGATGCGCTATACATCTCCCGGCCGCGCTCAAGCAGGTTATGGGCTTCATCAATGAGAAAAACATACTCTCCGCTGTTATTCTCTGCAAAAAAACGTTTCAGGTAAACATGGGGATCAAATAAATAATTATAATCACATATAACGCCGTCTGCAAACAGGCTCATGTCCAGACATAGTTCAAAAGGGCAAACCTGATGCCTCATTGCATATGCTTCAATTCTCTCCCTGTTAAAACTGTCCTCCCGGGTAAGAAGATCATACACTGCATCATTAATCCTGTCATAATGTCCTTTTGCGTAGGGACAATATTCCGGGACACAATTGTTTTCCTCCATAAAGCAGATTTTCTCTTTGGCAGTCAAAATAACACTTTTAAAAAATAATCCTTTCTCCCGAAGCTGCTGAAATGTCTGGTCTGCCACAGTCCGCGTTATCGTTTTGGCCGTCAGGTAAAAGAGCTTCTCTCCCATCCCCTTTCCCATTGCCTTAACAGCAGGAAACACTGTGGATATGGTCTTGCCAACTCCGGTTGGTGCTTCCAAAAACAGTTTTTTCTCATGGTAAATGGATTGATATACATAAGCAGCCAGCTCTTTCTGCCCTTCACGGTATGCAAAAGGGAACGTAAGCGTCTCTATGGAGTTCTGTCTTTTCTGCTTCCACTCCCATTCATAATCAGCCCACTTCTTATATGCGGCAATCAATTCATGAAACCATAAAGAAAGCTCACTCATGGTAAAATCTTCATAAAAATAACGGATTTCTTCTGTTACCAAATTACAATAGGTCATGCGCACCTTGACTTCTTCCGCGCTTTTTTGGCTTCCATAAATATAGGCATAGCACTTTGCCTGCGCCAGATGAACCGGCACAGGTTCTTTCATCCTGGCAAGCTCCCGGAAAGTTCCCTTGATCTCATCAATTGTTATATTATCCTGATCAATGATACCATCTGCCCGTCCCTCTACGATAAGCACATAATTCTCCGCTTCACTTACATACCTGAGAAATACCTCGGCCTGATAATCCGCTCCCATCTTACGCTGCAGCATCCGGTGTATCCTGCCGCCTTCCTGCATGGCATTATCCGACCCTCCCCGGTGTCTGCTGTCAATATCTCCATGGCGGAGAATAAACTCAACCAGTCTTCGGACGGATATCTTTATCTCCATGCCAACTCCTTTTTCCATCCTTGCCTCCTAAAACACTGTTATCAATATAATTGAAAAACTCCCTATCAAGATAGTACTCTATCTTGCATAGGGAGTCAACTTGCACACTGTGGCACATGCGCATTACCTAGCAGGCAATGGCATTTTGCATCAGGAGTTCTTCCAAGTCACTGTTATATCCTACATATGATACTGTCAGCGGCTGGCTAAAATCCAATCCATACACTCCTAAAAAAGATTTAGCATCCACAACATATCTATTATAGGAAATATCGATGTCAAAGTCACATTTAGATGTTACATCCACAAAGTGCTGAACCTTTTCCGGTGACAATCTGATTGTTCTAACCATAATCATCCATCCTTTCCTTCTTTGCAAAAACAATTGTAGTATAATGATTATACCCGAATAATTTCAAATGTAAACCCCTTTTTCATATATTTAGTTATATTTAATTTTTATATCATAATTTGTACATAATTGTCGCAGTTTTGCATAAACTAATTATATTACCATTTGCCAGCATTCTGAACTGTTACAGTCACATGTTGATATGTACTGCGTCTGCTGCAAATAATAACAATTACATAAATTCAATCATATACTCCTGAAAACGTAAGGGCAGCAAATTCCTTTGCAATTTTAAGTTCCTGCGTTCTTTTATAGCTATTGTATGACAGAAATGCCGAAAAAGTTCCTGATAAACCATCTCTTTTTCCGATAAATCCCATGTCATACTCTCCTCGATAATATCCGAACCATGTACCAGATACCAATCCTTTCCAGCCGGATGGATGCCAAACAACCCTCGTATCTCATCATATATCATAAAATTTTCCATGGGAAACCTGTCTGCAAAATGCGGCATTATAAAAGTCAACACGTTATTCTTAGGTCCGATCCGGGAAAAAAGCACGCCATTCTCAAGTTCCTGAAACCTGACAAATCCAAGCAGGTGATGACTCTCATTACCTGCACCTCTTGCAAGATAGAATACCTGACGAATCGTATCATCAGCAAGATTATCAAATAAATGCCCCTGGGGACCACCGTCTTTCAGCCCTTTCACGATCGCCTGATATACTGCATGTGCCTTTTCCTCTGAAGACGAAGACAATGCATAACATAAGGTCATATAATTATCATCACCAAACTTATTCTTTAATGTCCTGATCACCTTCACAGCTTTTGCATTATCAGCGTTAACCTTAATATATTCCGCAAAAAGCAGGAGTTCGTCTGTCAGACTGATACGGGTATCCTGATGGTCCCGCTTATGCTCATACGCCAGATAAACAGCCGTAAATATACTCTCCAGTGAATCTTCACACTGATAAACAATCATCCTGCCCTCTCCCTCCTGTCTCTGCCAACAGCCTGGCTTGTTATTGCAATTCATCTTCTTGTCAGATCAGGTTAAAGCATATTGCTCCATCCGTTTCTGATCCATCCGTTTCTGATCCATCTGTTTCTGATTCATCACAACTGCCCGGACACCACCTGCAGCGTATCCTCCAGCTGCGGCTGCCGTATGGACGGATCAAAGGAAATAACATTCGTATCAAACAGCGACATCTGCTTATACGTCATACCATCACTGCCAAACTTAATCCGGTCCTTATCATAAGTCAGATTACGTACAATATAATCTTCTTCCAGTTTGGTAGAATACATCATTCGTCCATTACAGGTAATAAAGTAAACCGCACGCTTAAGCACCACACCAATCTTCTTCAAATCTGCAAAATTCAAATTCGTACTGCGCCTGGCCGCTACGATCCGCTTCGCACTTTTCACCCCTACTCCCGGTATCCTCAGCAGCTTCTCATAGGAAGCACGGTTAATCTCAATGGGAAAGCACTCCAGATGCCGGACTGCCCAATCTTCTTTCGGATCCAGCAATACGTTAAAATATGGTCTCTTCTCATCCAGCAATTCGCTTGCCTTAAACCCATAAAACCGGAGCAGCCAGTCTGCCTGGTACAGCCTGTGCTCCCGAAGCAGCGGCGGACCTCCCAATAGTGCAGGAAGAGATGTATCCTCATTCACATTAACAAATGCAGAGTAAAATACCCGCTTCAACTCAAATTTCTGATACAGATTCTCCGCTACATTTATGATCTGATAATCATTCTCCGGTGTCGCTCCGATAATCATCTGCGTGGACTGTCCGCCAGCTACAAATCTGGGTGCATTCCGGTAAACTACAATTTCATTTTTATTTTCTTTAATTCCATTTTGAATCTGACGCATGGGGGTCAGTATATTCTTCCGGTGCTTATTGGGTGCCAGCTCTTTAAGTCCTTCTGCTGTAGGCAGTTCCAGATTCACACTCATCCTGTCCGCCAGAAATCCCACACGCCGAATCAGTTCCCCGTCAGCTCCCGGAATCGCCTTAACATGAATATATCCATTAAACCGATACCTGTTCCGAAGATGATACAAGGTCTGATAGATCAACTCCATCGTATATGTCGGACTATGCAGAATACCTGAACTCAGAAACAGTCCTTCAATATAATTCCTCCTGTAAAATTCCATGGTCAGGGTACATATTTCGTCCGGTGTAAAGGAAGCTCTGGGGATGTCGTTGCTCCTGCGGTTCAGACAATATTTACAATCATAGATACATTCATTGGTAAGCAAAATCTTAAGAAGGGAAATACAGCGCCCGTCACTGCTGAAGCTGTGACAGATTCCTGCCGCAATGCAATTCCCCATATCGCGCCCGTTTCCTTTTCTCTCCACACCGCTTGAGGTACATGCCACATCATACTTAGCCGCATCCGTCAAAACCTCAAGCTTCTGCATAACTGTCATTTCCTGGCCGGCTGCCAAATATTCCATGTGCTTCCTCCATTTCTCATTCGAACATTCGTTCCATTAAGAATAGCACATATGTTCTGTTATTTCAAGCCTGATTTTACAAAAATTTCTAAATCCGGACGAGTAAGGTACAGGTATGGTTTTCCGGCAGCGGAGGAGACAAGGCACAGGGGCAGGGATACGGGACAAACCCGACGGGCGTACAGCAGCTTTTTCAGTGCGGAAGATTGCGCCCAGTATCTCTAAATAGCATTTTTTTCGGTTGATTTTGTCTTTCGTTACTTCCGGTTCGGGGCGACACG
>Ga0153943_1000458_pt1 | contig 12456 bp, 9 predicted proteins | sample TSNJ027MetaG_FD_104721 | JGI IMG/M metagenome (GOLD analysis project Ga0153943, IMG submission 104721) | Attine ant fungus gardens microbial communities from New Jersey, USA - TSNJ027 MetaG | ecosystem: Host-associated > Fungi > Mycelium > Unclassified | place: USA: New Jersey, Brendan T. Byrne...
CGGAGTTGTATTAGATTTTTTGGTGGAAAATAACATTAATGCAAATATTCTGGCCAGAGAAGTGGATAAGTTTACAGAAGTGACCGGAATCAAAGTGAATATACGCAGTATGGACTTTGATACCATGACGAAAAAACTAAATATGGAATTTATTTCGAATACGGATCAATATGAGTTGATCTATGTAGATCCCTACCAGACCCTGTGCCGTTTTTATGAGCAGTTGGAAGACTTAAACCAATATGAAAATAATCCGGATATACCAAATATTGTAGGCGGAATGGAAAGCTTTTCGGAACAGGACAGAATCGTCTGTTCTTATTTTCTGAATGATGAAAAGTTGTGTGCGGTTCCCTTTGATACCACAACGATGCTGCTATATTACCGTGAGGATATTTTTGAAAAATATCAAGAGGAAATGGAACAGGATTTAGGGTATCAGCCAAATCCGGGGGTACCCTCCTTTACCTGGCAGCAATATGAAGAGGTTTCCGGGTGGATAACGGAACATGTGCCGGAAATTGCATATGGAAGCATCACCATGTCGGCAGATCATAATTCCATATATACAGAATTTTCAAATCTGCTGAGTGCCAATGGAGGAGATTATTTTTCGGATGAAGGAATCAATTCTTATGGTGAAAAGAATGCAGGGAGGCTGATGGCAGACAGTCCAGCTTTTTTGGAGGCACTCGCCCGGTATAAACGGCTGGTAGATCAGAACCCGGAAGAAGTGAAAGCTTTGAATTGGACGGAAGGAGCCGATTTATTCAAAGAAGGTAAAGTGGCTATGATGCTCAACTGGGATGAAAATGTTCCGGTAGTGGAAAATGAAAAGGAGTCTTTAGCCTCTGGGAAAGTGGGGTATGGAGTGCTTCCCTATGGAACGGAGCGAAGTGCTAATATATATGGAGGGTCTGGTATCGGAATCAACAGCAATTGCAGCGATGTGAAAAAACTGGCTGCCTGGCTGTTTATTGTCTGGGCGACTTCTCCAAAACTGCAGATAGACGCATTTTTAGAAGAAGAGGGAGGAAATATGCCCACCAGAAGTAACTTGAATGCATTGATTACCGCCCAATACATGGCACAGCTTCCACAGGCTTTGGCAGCGTTAACCGCTCATAAAAAGTCTTATGCTTACTACCGGCCGAAACTGGAGAAGGGTTATGAGTTTGAAAATATTATCATTATGAATCTGCGGAAAATGCTGGAGGAGGATTTAAGTGCTGAGGAGACAGCCGAAAATATGATCCGGGAATGGGAGCCATATCAGTCAGAAAGCCAGTGGGAAAAATGAGAAGAAATGAAAAAAAGAAGACCATTCAAAGGCAGATAGCAAGGGCAATAGCAGGAGTCTCCGTTGTGATGACAGGATTGTTTTTGGTGGCCTTTCAGGGTGTCAGAGGAGTTATCATCAGGCAGTACAGTAATGCGGCGGAACAGTCCGTCTATGCAGCATCTGAAAATATGGATTATATGCTGCAGGAAATTGAAACACTGTCGAAATCTATTTTGTTTAATCAAGAGATGATGGATGCACTTAAAAAAGAAGATCGGGAAGCATTCTTATCTCAGCTGACCGGCTATTATAATTCAAATTCGATAATTGAGGGTATTTATGTAGAAAAAGGAGAACATTACTGGTATGTTGGAAGTAACATTGAGTCTGGAAGGGAAAACTTCCCTCGGGAAGTTTTGGAAGATACTTCCGGAGAAATCGTATGGACACCAACAAGAGAAGTCCATGTACAGATACTCTCGGGACGTGTTCCAAGGAATTACTTTTCTATGACCAGGAAAATTGTGGATATCGATTCATTGGAGGAAACAGGTTCTTTATGTATTGAATTGGACGAGCGGATTTTGCAGGAAACCTATGCCGGTCTGAAAGAACCGGGTGCAGAAATATATATTATAGATATGGAAGGAAATACTATCAGCAGTTTAGGCAGTAAAGTTACCGGAAACCAGTCCTTTCAGGAGATTCTGGATGGCAGTATGTCCGGCGGGGTGGAATCCGGCGGGAATCATCAGGACTGGGTAACGATTTATTCCTCCCTGAATCAAAACCGTTGGAAAATGATTAAAACCATTCCAAAAGCCACTTTATATGCGGAGATAAATCATTTGCAGATATGGGTGATGATTGGCACCGGACTGGTATTTGCCCTGGCTCTGGCAGCAGGCTCTTTTTATTCCAACCAGATTACAAAACCTGTCTTAAAACTGATAAAGCAGATGAAAGATGTGGAAAAGGGAGATTTTACAGTTTCCGTAGATACGAACGTGAACAATGAATTAGGAGATCTGGGAAAGAGTTTTAATCATATGATCAGAAAAATTCAAGGGTTAATGGAAGAGGTTGTCATTGCTGAGAGGAACAAAAATGAAATGGAGCTGGAGATACTACATGCTCAGATCAATCCTCATTTTTTGTATAATACCTTAAATACGATCCGCTGGATGGCCAAAATAAAAAAGGAAGAAAGCATCAGTGCTTCCCTTGTGGCATTGGTAAAGCTGCTGCGTGTCAGCATTAGTCTGGGGAAAAATCTGATTACCCTGCGTGAAGAAATAGGATATATAGAGAATTATATTCTGATACAAAGACTCCGCTTTGATCAGAGGTTCCAAATTCAATATGAAATACGCAGCGAGGATGAGGAAGTATTGATTCCGAAACTGATTCTGCAGCCGATCGTGGAGAATTCCCTGATCTATGGAATTGAAGAGGAGGGAGACCCGGAAGATGAGCATATCCTGACAATCCGTATTTTTACAGAAACATGTGAAACGGGAATGCGCATTATCATAGAGGATAACGGACCGGGAATTTCTTCTGAAGTAATAGAAAGCATTTTTAAACAGGAAAAAAATATTAACAAATTCAGTAAAGTTGGACTGAATAATATCAACCAGAGAATTAAGATGCATCTTGGAGAAGTATATGGCCTGCAGGTGATACCCGCACCTTTGAAAGGGACAAGAGTCATCATATGGGTTCCGCGCTGCATCGAATAGAGGTGACTGGCATGTATAAAGTATTGATTGTGGATGATGAAATGCTGGTGAGAATCGGTCTGAAGTCTATGATAGATTGGGAAAAGACCGGATATGAAATTGCCGGGGAGGCTGGAAATGGAGAAGCGGCTTTTGAAAAATATCTGGCCCTGCAGCCTCAGGTATTGATCACGGATATAAAAATGCCAAAAAAGGATGGATTTTGGCTGATCAGGAAAGTAAAAGACCATAATCCCAATATCCGGATTGTAGTTCTCACCTGCTATGACGAATTTAATTATGTGAGAGAAGCGTTGAAATTACAGGTGTCGGATTATGTGCTGAAAGCAGAGATGGAAGAGGAAGAAATAGAAACGATTATGCAAAAAATCAAAACGGATCTGGATGAGAGCAGTATGGAACAGTATGTGGAACCGGAAAGGGTGGTTCCGGGCAATACCGGACAGCGGTTGATTGGTCTTATTCTGGATAAAGATAAGCCCGTCTCTTTGATTCAGTCGGAATTTCAGCAAATGGGTTTCGATTGGGGAAAAAGTCATTATTGTTTTTTGCAGATTGATTTCAGCCGGGCTTTGAAATCTTATACGGGGGAACAGAAAGTAAGTATCCTTGCCGCCTGCGCTCAGGTAGCCGAAAACCGGTTCAGGGATAAGGGAATCCGGTGTGAAATAAAACAATTTAGAAATTCTCTGACCTGCCTGCTGATCTCAGACACATTGAATCAGATGCGTCTGGAATATGAAGTAGAAGGTCTTCAGGCCTCCATTTATCAATATTTTAATATCCGTTTTAAAAGCACAAATTCTGAAATTGTAAATCAAATTGAGAAAATTCATGAAAATCCGGACAGGATTTTTAAAATTGCTGATTTTCTGTTTTACTATGAGGAAGGCAGTCATGTTGCGCCCGGGAAAGACAATAGCCATACGGACTGCTTCTTCATAAAACGTTCTGATCTGGTAATCCGTTTATATGAGGAGGCAGAAAAAGGTAATGAAGAAAATATACAATCATCTCTTGAAGAGATGAGGCATTCATTTATTTCACGAAGGCTCTCATCCATGAAGGCAAAACTGGAAATGGTGCATACCATAGATGACATCCTTAAAAGGTGCGGGATATATATACAGAGCCAGGGTCCTGATACAGTGATTATGCAGAAAAATATATTAGATGCAGAGGATATACAGGAGGCGCTGGCGCAGATGGAAAAATTTCTTTCAGTGCTGACGGAATGCATTATGAATGCAAAAGTAGATAATGCAGATGCCGTTATTCGCAGGGCTGTTGACTATATGGAACAGCACTATGCCGAAAAACTGACTTTGGATGAGGTGGCCGGATATGTGGGGATCTCCAAATATTATTTTTCGAACTTGTTTAATAAAATATGTGATGCCGGTTTTTCTTCCTATCTGAATGAAATTCGTATCAGGGAGGCAAAAAAGATGCTGAAAAATCCCCAAATGAATGTGAAGCAGGTTGCGTATCTTTCAGGGTATAATGATCAGCAGTATTTCAGCAAGACGTTTAAAAAATACACTGGTATGACGGTTACGGAATACCGTAAAAAAGAATAATACAGGGAAGCTGTGGAAGTAGGAAGAAAAATCCATTCCATGGCTTTTTTATTATTCCTTTCTATTATAACCCGTAGGGTATTACGGGCATCTCCTCTGACTGAAATCGCAACATTTTACCTCACAGTTCAATATATATCCATATAAAAAAATAATTAATGATTTATAGCAAAAAAATATAAAATCATCAAAATGTAATACCTTATGAGAAATATATATCTTTGTTATAGTATCCATATGGAAAAATCAAGACAAGAACAGTCCGTAGACCGGAACTAAGTAATACGGTGAACGGGTAGAGAAAGGAGATGATGCGGCTGTGGCTGAAGAAATCAAGTTACGGGTTTTGAATATTGAGAAATCATTTCCTGGTGTGAAAGCACTGGACAGAATTGATTTTTCTGTTCGAAAAGGGACGGTCCATGCTCTGTGCGGTGAAAATGGAGCAGGAAAGTCTACGCTGATGAAGATTATCAACGGGATTTATAAACCGGATGCCGGGCAGATATTTATTGATGGAAATGAAGTCAGGATTCAGAATCCGATTCAGGCAAGAAAATACGGGATCGCCATGATAGCCCAGGAACTGAATTATGTACCGGAGATGACTGTGGAAGAGAATCTGTTTTTGGGGAGACTGCCGGTGAACAAAGTGGGCGGGGTAGACTGGAAGAAATTGAGGAAACAGACGGAAGCATTTTTGAAAGCAGAAAATTTGTCCTACCGGCCTGATCAAAAAATGAAAACCCTTACAGTCTCCAACATTCAGATGCTGGAAATCATTAAAGCAATATCCAACAATGCGCAGATTATTGTCATGGATGAACCAACATCTGCCATCACCCAAAAAGAAGTGGATATGCTGTTTCAAAAAATAGCGGATCTAAAAGCACAGGGAGTCAGCATTATCTACATATCACATAAGATGGATGAAGTTTTCCGGATAGCAGATGATATCACGGTGCTGAGGGATGGGACAGTGGTGGAATCTCATCCGGCAGACGAGCTGGATATAGACAAGGTAATTGCACTGATGGTAGGAAGGAAGATGGAGAATGTTTATCCCAAAGAAAAAGTAGCATTGGGAGAAAAGGTACTTGAAGTAAAGAAGCTTTACAGTGCCGGAACCTTTGAGGATATCAGCTTTCATATCAGAAGGGGTGAGATCATAGGATTCGCAGGACTGGTAGGCGCAGGCAGAACGGAACTGATGCGAAGCATATTTGGACTGGACGGTTACACCTCCGGAAAGATTATCAAAGATGGAAAAGAATTAGAGATACGAAAGGCAGCAGACAGCATTCGTAACGAAATTGTTATGCTGTCAGAAGACAGGAGAAGATATGGTATTCTGCCGGTACGCAGTGTAAGAGAAAACACCTCCATATCCAGTCTGGAAAAAGTCATTTACAATGGCTTTGCCCATGAAAAGAAAGAGAGAACACTGGTAAATCAGTATTTCAAAAAGATGAATGTAAGGACCCCATCGCTGGAAACTGCAATTCAGTCCCTGTCAGGGGGGAATCAGCAGAAAGTGCTGTTAGCAAAGTGGATGATGCGTAATCCTGACGTGATGATTCTGGATGAGCCTACCAGGGGAATTGATGTGGGGGCAAAATTTGAAATCTATAAACTGATGACGGAGATGGCGAAAGATGAAAAAGCAGTGATTATGGTGTCTTCAGAACTGCCGGAGCTTATTGGAATGTGCGATCGTATCTATGTTATGAATCAGGGAAGGATTACCGGCGAACTGCAGCAGGAAGAGTTCAGTCAGGAGACAATCATGAAATATGCTACCGGAAGTGGCAAAAAAGACCGTCATACATAATACAAAGAATAATGACGTTGAATAATAGGAAATAGGGAGATGACATGAAGACAAAAAGTAAAAATCAATTAATGGAGAAGTATTCAATTTTCATTGTACTGCTTTTCATGATTATTTTGTGTACCTTTTTAAACAGGAACTTTTTAAGTACCGGAAATATATCCAATATAATGAAACAGTTGGCCGTGCCAACGATTCTGGCTTATGGAGAAATGCTTTTGATTATCAGCGGTATGCTGGATCTCTCTTCCGGTTCGGTGCTGGCTTTGTCAGGTGTTCTGTCAGTAAGCTGCTATAAAGCGTCGGGTTCTCTTATGCTTGCTTTGCTGGCAGCGATAGCGATTGCTCTCATCTGTAACCTGATAAATGCTTTGATGGTGACTAATTTTAAAGCGCCTCCGTTTATAGCAACACTTGCCATGCAAATGGTTGCCAGAGGTATTGCATTGTTTTATACCCAGGGACAGAACATCCTGCAGTTAGATAACTATGTAATATTTGGGCAGGGGACATTGGGACCAGTTCCCATATCCATCATTTTCATGGCAGCCATAACAGTGATTATATGGTACCTGCTGCGCCACACCCGGTTTGGGCGTTCCTTATATGCGATTGGCGGAAATGAAGAGGCGGCGGTTGCATCAGGTATCAATGTGGCAAGAAATAAGTATGTTGTATTTATTCTGAATGGTATCCTTGTGGGAATCTGCGGTGTGCTTTTTATGTCGCGTGTAAATGCCGGTCTGCCAAATGGTGCCATAGGGTACGAGATGGAAGGCCTGACGGCAGCAATCGTGGGCGGCACGTCATTTTCCGGAGGAGTTGGCACAACAATGGGAACGTTAGCCGGAGCATTCATTATCGGGTGCCTGAACAATATTATGAATCTGATTGGTGTGGATTCTTATATCCAGCAGATTGTCAAGGGAGCTATCATTGCCCTGGCGGTAATCTGGGATATCCGCTCGAAGAGTAAGAAAAGCACCAGGGTCATTCTGGCTGAGGATAAGGGAAAAGCCTGTACTAGTTACACTACCAAAAAAGAAAAGGAGAGTTAAACATGAAAAGGAAAATTTTTGGACTATTATTGAGTGCAGCAATGCTGGGAGCAATGCTGACGGGATGTGGAAACAGCGAAAATGCAGCAACCACGGGGACCGCTTCGACAGAAGCAGACGGCAGCGCTGCAGCCGGTGAAAAAAGCGGCGGATACAGGGTAGCTTATATAGCCCGTGCACAGTCGGATTCTTTTGCGGCATGGCTGGCAAATGAAATGCAGGCTGCGGCTGAACAATATGATGACATTTCTCTGGATGTGTTTGACGGACAGGCCGATGATGAAAAGGAAAATGCGGCAATTGAAAATGCCATTACCAATGGCTATGACGCTATTATTGTGCAGCCAAACAATGGTGAGGCTCAGCGGCCCTATGTGGAGAAGATTGTGGAAGCAGGAATCGTGGCAATTACCACAAATGCCCGCATTGACGGCATTGAAGGTGCATCATCCGTAGATGCGGATCCTTATAAACAGGCGGCAGTCAATGCGAAGCTGGCATTAGAGCAGATACCGGAGAATGCAAATGTGGTGGTATTAAATGGACCTTCAGGAAACTTCCATGCAGATAAAAGAAGGGAAGCCTGGCAGGCAGAATTCTTTGACAAGAGAAGTGATGTAACAATTGTCGGAGAACAGATTGCGAACTGGAATAAAGATGAGGCAGTTCAATATATGGAGGACTGGGTGACAAGCAATGATAGAATAGATGCGATCATTTCCATGAATGACAACATGGCAGCCGGTGCTCTGGAAGTAGTTACAGGCAAAGAGGAGTTTAAAGACATTCTGGCTTATGGCGTGGATGGTACCGCAGAGGCATGTCTTCTGATTCGGGATGAAACCATGACGGCCACCTGTCTGCAGTCTGCGATTGACCTGGCAGAATTAAATCTGGAAACGGTACACAAGCTGCTGACCGGTGAAGAGACTCAGATTGACACTGATATTGAAGAAGTATTGATCACTAAGGATAATTCGGAAGAATATGTACAGATGTATAAAAACAGTGGTCTGCTTGACAATTAATCTTGAAAGAAGAACGCCGGAGCGTATTTGACCAAGCCGCTTTAGTCATATGAAGTGCACAAATAAGAAAGAAAACAGAAATGTGCAGGATACTGTCTGCACATTTCTGCAAAATAGAAGCGCAGCGCAGAATAGGAGAATATCATGAAAAATAATGCAGTGTTTATGACTGGAATAAATCAAATGGAAATACGGGAAGTACCCATGCCTCAGGCAAAGGCAGATCAGGTACTGGTAAAATTGGAATATGTGGGAATCTGCGGCTCTGACGTACATTATCTGGAATACGGCGCTATCGGTGATTTTGTGGTAAATGGAGACTTTATTCTCGGCCATGAATGTGCAGGAACCATTATAGAAACCGGTAGTGATGTGGAGGGCTTAAAAATTGGAGATAAGGTGGCGCTGGAACCGGGAGTTACCTGTGGACAATGTGAATTTTGTAAAGCAGGGAAATATAATCTATGCCCGGATGTGGAATTCCTGGCAACTCCGCCATATCATGGCTGCCTGGAAAATTATATTGCATTTCCTGCGAATATGTGTTTTAAATTACCGGAGAATATAACAACAAAAGAAGGAGCTCTTATAGAACCCCTTGCCGTAGGCATGCATGCTGCAGCCCAGGGAAAGGTAGGACTTGGAGACTCTGTGGTGATATTGGGAGCGGGGTGTATCGGACTTGTGACTCTGCTTGCCTGTAAAGCCCATGGAGCCACTGATATTACCGTAGTAGACGTTATGCAGAAGCGTCTGGACTATGCGTTGAAACTGGGGGCCGCGAGGGTTATTAATGCAGGGGAAGAGGACCCGGTCAAAGTAATTGACAGGATTACAAATGCAAAAGGCGTGGATGTGGTGATGGAGACTGCAGGAAATAAGCATACGATCAAACAAACCTCCTATATCGTAAAACGTGGGGGAGTCGTTGTATTAGTAGGACTTGCACCGGAAGATATCATAGATTACAATTTTGCCAGGATTATGAATAAGGAGGCTTCCATTCAATCTGTATTCCGTTACCGTAATATTTACCCAAAGGCAATTAATGCCATTGCTCAGGGCAACATTGATGTGTCGGGGATTGTTACTCATGAATTTGCATTTGCAGATACGGCCGAAGCATTTGACTTTGTGATTCACAATAAGAATGATGTGGTAAAAGCAGTGATTAAAATTTGATGAATTTATATTTTGAAAGGGCGAGTTATAAATATTGGTAATCAGGACGCCACTATGGGAGGCAATATGCTTACGCAAACAGGGCAACGCTCTGGCGAACTAACTGCTAACTCCGACCAGGTCAGCGCCCAGGAATGCCTGGGCGCCGAGGTCTGCGTAAGCAGTCATTTCGCCGCCGCTAAAGACGCCCTTTAATTGTTTGCTTAAAGCATATTGCCTCCCATAGTGGCTGTGTTTGGCAGTGTTTAAGTTCTGTGCGAATCAGCTCTGCGCTTTTGAAAGTAATGGTTGACTATTTCATGGCATAAAGATATAATTACTTTGTTGTCATTGAAAGCGTATCGAAGCGGTCATGCAACCAAATGCCTTTAGTTCAATATAAGGAGGAGTACCCAAGCGGCTGAAGGGTCCGGATTCGAAATCCGGTAGGTCGGTTTTTTCCGGCGCAAGGGTTCAAATCCCTTCTCCTCCGTATGTAGCCGTCAACCTTTAAGGGTTGGCGGCTGTTGCCATTATTAAGGTTCTTGCTCATCAATGGATATAATCAGGTATTATATTTCGCCTTTAACTATTCTGTTCATATGAAGTGCTGATACTTATTTTAACCTCCCAAGCAAGTCCCCCGCTTCTAAGCGAAGCGAAAGCGGTGGGTGGGACTGTTTGTTTCAGTAAGAGTTCAAGCTCTTACTGAAATGGCAGCAAAGCAGCCAGGAGGTTACGAGTATCCGCTTTGATTGATGGAGGAAAGATATGCACCGAAAAGAAAAGTTATGGAAAATTAAAAAATGGTTAATTATTTTGGTAATCTTAATACTATTGTTAGCCTATGTTACATTCGACCGATACTATCCTATACGTTATATTGACATAATTAACGAATGTGCCGAGGAGTACGGGTTTACTCAGGAATTTATTTTTTCAGTCATACATGCCGAAAGTAAATTTAATGAAGAAGCGGTTTCAAAAAAAGATGCCTGCGGTCTTATGCAAATTACTGAAAGTACGGCTTATTGGCTTGCCAAAGAAACAAATATTGAAAACTTTGATTACAATCAAATTTTCGATCCGGAAATTAACATTCGATTAGGATGTTACTACTTATACAAACTGGAAAAGCAATTTAACGACATGGATGTAGCATTAAGTGCTTATAATGCAGGCAGCGGAAACGTGGAAAACTGGTTGAAAAATCCGGAATATAGCGATGATGGTAAAACACTTAAGTATATACCGTTTCAGGAAACCAGAGATTATGTGAAACGAGTATCAGATAATCAAAAAATATATGCTTATATACTCAAAGTCAAACATTTGTTATGATTATGCACGAAAGACTATCAATGACACAGATATTACAACCGCCACAAGAGGAATAACCGATATTTCATCATGGAGCGGCAGTTATTTTGCGGGAACTACACAGACAGTTACCGCTGTCGCACAAGCCATCTTTGAGTAAATACAGACTGGCAGCCCCCCGCTTTCGCTTCGCTTAGAAGCGGGGACTTGCTTGGGAGGTTAAAATCTTGAAAGCACTAATTTTTATGATAAAATAAGTTATGCAAATCCAGATTTGATTGAGCAGGAAAAAGGAGCATCGGAAAGAGCAGTGGTTGAAACATTTATCAAAACTGAATAAAAAATTGATAAGAACAAAACGATTTTCTCGTATTGTTCTTATTTTTTTCGATTACCACAACTTGCGAGAGGACTATGAGAAACAGATGACTATCCCCATCATTTCTCCCACATTTCAATTGACAAATAGCCATAAGCGATATATAATATTTTTATTGACCAGTTTCAGGCTATATGGTCAAATAAAAGAAAAGGGGTGATGCCAGTGCCTAAAATAATATCTGAGGAGGAACGCAAACTAGTGCGCGATGCGATTTACCAAAATACCATAGCACTGATCAGGCGTAACGGAATCAAAGGTATCACGGTGGACGACATTGCGGCGGCGGCAGGCATTAGCAAGGGAGCGTTTTATGCGTACTACCCGTCAAAGGAAATTGGGATATACGAGGTGCTAAAGCGCAGCGAAGCGGAACTGTTCGCTCGCATGGAAGCAATTATGTCCCAGGAGTTATTTGATAAGGAGCAAATAGAGAAGTTCTTCCGGGAGGTGTACCTCGCTCCGGATAGCGTAATCTTATATCTTTCGCCAACAGATCTTGAAGTGCTCCTGCGAAAGCTTCCGACAGAGTACCGCGGCAGGGAGAACGAAAAGTCCGCTGATTATTTTAAGCGCAGCCTGGAGCTCCTGGGCGTTGGTACAAACAAAATGGAAGCGGTGGCCTTACTGACCGATTGCCTTGGGATGATTGCCACTAACACAATGTTTAGTGATAATGGCAGGCAACAGGCGCTGGATGTGCTGATCGATGCCATTTCCAGCTATCTTTCAAAGGAGGGGGTCATATGAAAACTGTAGTGATACGAGAAGTGGACGGAATCGATATTCCAGATGCTGCCTTTGTGCTGGACTTAAATAGGCGGGAGATCAGAGACTGTGCCGGTTGCTGGTCTTGCTGGCAAAAAACGCCGGGGCGTTGTGCATTCAAAGACTTAGATGATTTCTACACGGCTTTTATTCAGGCCGACAAAGTGGTGTTGTTAATAGGCGTGTCCTGTGATTTCGTCAGCGGACGGTTGAAAACGTTATTCGACCGGTTGATTCCACATTTTTTGCCCTACACAACCTACAAAACCGGGGAATCGATGCATGTACCACGTTATGGTCACTATCC
>Ga0153943_1000462_pt1 | contig 12434 bp, 9 predicted proteins | sample TSNJ027MetaG_FD_104721 | JGI IMG/M metagenome (GOLD analysis project Ga0153943, IMG submission 104721) | Attine ant fungus gardens microbial communities from New Jersey, USA - TSNJ027 MetaG | ecosystem: Host-associated > Fungi > Mycelium > Unclassified | place: USA: New Jersey, Brendan T. Byrne...
ATAGGCGCCGGCTCATGTCGAAGGCACCCGGGGCGCGAGTGCCCCTGATGTTCCACACGTTTCCGTCGGTGATGTCCTCGTCGTCGGCCGAGACGTCGGGATTGTAGAAGTCGTTGGCGCCGGTCTTCTTCAGGACTGGCTCCGCGAGTTCGGCGATACGGGCCGCGGCCTCGCCGAACACGTCGCCCCACAGGTGCGATGGCGTCATCTCATGCGCATCGATATCCAGCGTCTGGTCGAGAAACGCAAGGGTTGACTCGGATAGCTCGGTCACCGTGCCTCCCTAAATGCGATGTGAGCAGAGCCTGGCCGTGATGCGGGGATCGCTGCAGCGGGCTGATGACGCCGTGCCGCACCAGCCGGGTCGATGACCAAACGACGGCCTGGGCTCCGCCCAGAACAAGCGAAGCATAATTCGCGGCAACGCCATTAGTCAACACATACGTTGACCCATGAGCAGCACGCTCGCTTCGCCACAGCGGCGCAAGCATCGGCACTAAGTAACCACAGTTCAACCACACCCGGGCACGCCTAGTTGGTCGCGTCCGTTGCAGGGCGTAAGGCGCCAAACTATTCAACGCGATAGTTGAGTTTTGGATGCTGCGGTCGCTACCGTGCAAGGTATGAACACCTCCGAGGTGCTGCTTGTCGAGCATGACCCCAGCGGGATCTTGCAGCTGACGCTGAATCGGCCGGCCGAACTCAACGCCTGGACCTACGACCTGGAAGCTGCCTTCTTCGCCGCGCTCGACTCTGCCGCGGCCGATCCGACGGTGCGAACAGTCGTCATCACCGGGGCCGGCCGCGGATTTTGCGCCGGAGCGTCGATGTCGTTGCTGGGCAGCGTTCCTGACGCGCGCCCTGACCGATCAGTCCGCAGGCGGCTCTGTGAACTTGCGGCATACCCCAAGCCACTGATTGCTGCGATCAACGGTGCCGCCGCCGGGATAGGCTTTGCGTTGGCGATCTCGTGTGACATGCGATTTTGCAACGAAAGCTCGGTTATGAAAACGTCATTCGCCACACTTGGCCTCGTGGCCGAGCACGGGGTCTCGTGGCTACTGCCCCGGCTCGTCGGACGGACCCATGCCTTGGATCTCTTGCTCTCTGGGCGCACTGTGCGCGGCGCTGAGGCGCAAGCCATGGGGTTGGTCAACCGCTGTGTACCCGACGGTGAAGCCCTCCGCGCGGCGCGCGATTACGCCGAGCTGCTCGTCTCCTCGGCGGCGCCCTCGAGTTGGGCAATTATCAAGCGTCAGCTTCTCGACGCCGATTTGTTGACGCTGGAGGACGCCTACGAGCAGGCGGCAGCACTGATGGATTCCGCGCTGACCTCCGCAGACCATCGCGAAGGCGTGCAGGCGTTTCGGGACAAGCGCAGGCCGCAATTCGCGCCGCTCGCGCAGACAGCCTGGAGAACGTGAAGCGCCTCCTCGTCGCGGCGGCGGCCAACTACGTTGCGCTGCATGGGCGCCGAACGCAGCTGGCTTTCGCGGCCGCGACCAGCACCCATTCGCGACACCCGGCCGAACCTGTCGACCCGCCCCCGGTGAGGATCACCGCCGCATCAGCATTGACACGCTACTGGGCGATCGCGGTAAGCCATCGGTAGCCACGGCACCGTCGTGAACGCACCTCAACGGCCTAACACCGGCACCTTAGCGGTCGATACGGGCAGGGCTCCTGGTGTGCCGCGGCTCGGGGAAAGGGTTTGAGCTGGTTACTGTTTCATCGCGAATGGGCGCGCTGACATCTCGTCGGTGAGGTCGCTGCCGGGCCGGGTTGTCAACACGGTGATGGTGGTTCGAGCGGAAGGGCTACTTCTCGAACTTGGTCACCACTACCCGGGTTACGGTGGGGTCGTTGAGCATGTCGTACGCGGCGGGAAGTTCGTCCAGGCTGATTTCTCTAGACACGAGATCGTCGAGGTTCATTCTTCCCCGTCCATACAGGTCCAAGTAGACCGGGATGTCGCGGGTGAAGTTGGCGGAGCCGAAGTTCACGCCCTGGACCCGGATTTGATTCAGGACAGCGGAGACGATGGGGACCTGGATGGTGGTCAGGGGGTCTGTGGTTCCGACGAGGAACAGTGCCCCTCCGACTGCGAGCATCGCCAAGGCTTGCTCGTAGACGCTGGGGATTCCGACGAAGTCGAACACGTGGTCGGCGCCGATGCCGGTGATCTCCCGGACTGCAGCGACGGGATCGGTGGCGCCAGAGTTGACGGTGTGGGTGGCCCCGAAGCGGCGGGACTTCCCCAGCTTCTGATCATCGATGTCAATCACGATGATCTTCCCAGCAGCGGCGATCGCGGCACCGCTGACGGCGTTCAGGCCGACACCGCCCGCACCGATTACCACGACCGTTTCGCCTGTGCCCACGTTTGCGGTGTTTAGCACCGCCCCTGCCCCGGTGAGGACTCCGCAACCAATCAGCGCTGCCTGCGGGAACGGCACAGACTTCGGGATGCTGACCAACTGGTTCTCGTGGATCAGGGCTTGTTCGGCGAACCCGCCCAATCCGAATATCTGTGAGAGAGGCTCTCCAGCTCTGGTCAGTCGCCCACCTCCAGAGCGTTCGGTGCTGTGTGGATCAGTGCACTGGTAGGGCTTACCCATACGGCACTTGGTGCACATCCCACAGGATTGGAGGAGACATCCGATCACGTGGTCCCCGAGCCGTACCTGGGTGACGTCCGGGCCGACGGCGGTCACCACCCCGGCGACTTCATGGCCAAGCACGGACGGCATCTGATATCCCAGCCCGTGGTTCGCGATCGTCAGGTCCGTGTGACAAAGCCCTGCTGCCTTGACGTGCACGAGCACTTCACGCCCGATGGGTTCAGCGATGTCAACGTCCTCGATCACGAATCCTTCGCCGATGCCGTTGACGACTGCAGCCCTCATGTCTACTTCTCCTGGTGTGAACGTTGAGTGCGGACGAATGTGCCGAGCGGCCTGCACCCGACGGTGTTCGACTCAGCTCGGCGGGTTACTGCGGAGCGCCGCCGGTGATGTGCAACTCGTGCCCGCTCATCCAGGTGGCGAGGTCACCAGCGAGATACTCAGCAGCATCGGCGACATCGGCAGGCAGTCCCATCCTGGCACCGATCGGCCGCGTGCCCGCGTTTTCTTGAAGGAAGGGGTCATCGGGGGTTACGTGCGTGAAGACACCGGCACCCTGGATCGCGGTGGGAAGGATGGTGTTCACAGTGACACCCCGGCGCCCGACCTCGAGGGCAAGTACCGCTGCTGCGTACCGGGCTGCGTTCTTACTCGACCCGTACAAAGCAACGCCAGGGTACGCGGCGACGGTCACGGTCGAACCAACGTAGATTATCCGGCCGTTGTCGGTCACGTACTTCCCCGCAAGCTGGAGGGTGAAGAAGGCACCTTTGGCATTGACCGCGAACAACCGGTCGTAGTCTTCTTCGCTGGCATCCAGCATCGGCTGGCCCATGATTTCGACGCCCGCGTTTGCGACGACGATGTCGACCTTCCCGAACCGGGCAAGGGCTTCGGCAAACAACCGATCGAGGTCACTCACACTGGATACGTCCGCCTGGACCGCGATCGCGTCGGCTCCGAGGTCGCGGATCTCCTGAAGTGTCTCGTCTGCGTCCGTCGCATCTCCGCAGTAGTTCACTACGATGTGCGCCCCGCAGGAGGCATACCGCAGAGCGATTGCCTTGCCGATCCCACGCGCCGAACCGGTGACCACCGCGACCTTGCCGTGCAGATCTGTCATTGAGCTTCCCTCGCTATGTCGTCTCCGAAGCCACTCGAGTCGAGACAAACCGTGGCGGGATGTATTGCGTCATTCACTGAGGCGGGTCGTCCGGACGAACCCCGTCGAGTGCCGAGGGACATCAAGGACCGCCGGATCGGTACCGGGACAGGACGCATTTGCCGGTGCACTTCGAGTGACCAGTCACGATCCGCATCACGACACGACCCGGATCCGCCCGCGACCGACGGACCGCGTCGCCAAATTCCCTGGCGCACACCGACCGGTCACGAAAGCGAGCGTAAGACCCGCCAACAAGCTACGTCAACACATGCGTTGACATTCCCGGCCCCGGACGCCCCTACCCAGGCGATCACCGAATTCGTCGGAAGGGAAACACACCGCCAAGGAGGCGGAGCGCTAACGGCGCGCTACGACTCCTCCGAATGAGGTCGACCAGCACCTTGACGAGCAAAAAACGTCAATGCCACACAATCGCGGTATCAGTCGTAAACCTGCCGACCCCAACTGAATTCGGGCCGCGCTCCCGCGGCTCGGTGAAGCGACCATCGGATCTGCTCGACCGACCTAGGTGCCGCCCCTTGCATACCCCGGCGAGGGTTATCGCTGGAACTGATATCGACGGGAGAGCCACGATTCGCTCGGCAATATCGGCATGCCGGGGATCGCCGAGCTCGTAGCCGAGGTGAAGAGCGGTGGTCTCGACGAACCGAAGCGGCGACATCGCCATCACGCGATCGCCACACACACCCTCATTTGGCGCTTCGATCCGGATTTTGTCAACATAATCGTTGACAGAATCGAGGCTGGTTGCCTATCCTCGAAAGAGGATCCATTGGCTGTGCGTCGGCGTCCAAGGCCTGGGTTGAAATCGCATGCGTTGGCGGGCCTCGATTATTTGCTGACAGATTCCGCTACAAGGGCGGCTGCGAATCACGAGTGAGGTTGAATGACATGACGGACGAGGTAACGGACCTTCCCGCGGGCCACCCGCCGATCGTCTTTGACCGTGATTCGGGAATCGATCTGACGACGTACAGAGACGTTGAAGAGATGTTGCGGAGTCGTTCCTTCGGCATGGAGGGCAGCTATCAGGACTCACTCGAGTTCGTGGGTGAAACCCTCATTGCGATGGACGGACGCGCACACTTGAATCGCCGCAAAGCCATGGCGCGGATGCTCAGTCCGAAGATGCCATGGGGTGCCGAAGGCAAGGCATTCGACGAGATCTTCGACCACTACCTTCGCTTGACCAAACAGCAGGCGGAACCCGGTGCCACCGTGGTCCGCTTCGATCTCTTCGACTTCGCAGCCCGTGTCTACTGGCGTTTGATTGCCGGCATGATCGGTATCGATCAGATCGAGACGGAGGAGGACATCGAGCGTTTCCGGGCTGTATCGACCCACCTTGTCGCGGGGATTGTCCTTGACTACGTCCCTCGCGAACACCGGGACAGGGTGCTGCAGGAAGCGCGCAATGCGGTCGCCGAGATTCGTCAGGAGATCTATCTGCCGAGTTTTCAACGGCGGGTTGACCTGGTGCGTGAGGCGGGTGACGACGCGGAGAAAAAGGATGCACTCCCGGGCGACCTGATCACCAGCATGATCGTGGTCCAAGAGGACCTGGACAACATTGACGACACCGCGATCTTTCGCGAGATGACCGAACTTCTGGCTGCGTCGATCAACAACCCGGTCGTGTTTGCCGTTTACGGCCTCGACGATGTTCTGCCGTGGCTCGATGCGCACCCGGAGGACCGGGAACGCCTGGAGGATCGGGAGTTCCTCAACAGGTGTATGTCGGAGACGCTCCGACTCCACCGAGTAACCAGGCCGTACCTCGTTCGCCTCGCCAAGGAGGACACAGCCCTGGAAAGCGGGCGTGAGGTCAGTGCGGGTGAATGGGCCAAGGCCTGGGTTGGGAAGGCAAACCGCGACGTAGCCGTGTTCGGTGACGCAGCCGATGAGTACAACCCCTACCGGGTTCCGCTGGTCGACAAGGTTCCTGGCTTCGGGATGGCATTCGCCGGGGGCGCACACATGTGTTTGGGGCGTCCGATTCTGATTTGGGAACACGGCGACAATGACGCGCAGGGTCTATTGGCCAAGATGCTGCGCTTGCAGCTTGCAAATGGCATGCGACCAGATCCCGACGGCGTTCAGCTGGTTGAGACGACGATGGAGGGCGGAGAACGCTACGTGCGTTACGACATAGTGATGCCCCGCTAGGGCGCCCGCCCGGGGGAGCGCTCGTTGGTTCGTCAGGGTGTCCCGGGCGTGAACTTTGCAGCGCCGTCGAGCACTTGACCCACTTCGACGCCAGTCGTTCGTTCCACGCGCCTCCAAGCACAATCCCGACGAATTTCCGGCCGCTACCCGCGAGGGGTAGCGGTGGCGGACAAGGAAGAATGATGTCACAGAACACAGACCAGTCCCATATCACGCTTCGCGTGGGTCGCCGAGCTGAGATCGCGGTGAACGCGCTCCTGCTGGAGTTGGAGAGCGCCTCAGGTGAGGTGCTGCCCGAGTGGCCGCCGGGCGCTCACTTGGACATCCACCTCCCGTCGGGGCTGACGCGTCAGTACTCCCTTTGCGGCGCTCGCGAGGACAGGAGTACCTACGTCGTGGTCGTGTTGCGTGAACCTCACGGTCGCGGAGGCTCGGAGGAGATCTACCGGGAACTCGGAGTTGGAACGGAATTCATTTCCTCCACGCCCCGCGACCACTTCAGGCTCGTGGATGCGTCCGAGTACGTGCTGATCGCAGGCGGGATCGGCATCACTCCTATCAAGGCGATGGTGGACGAGCTGAGGGCTCGTGGCGCGCGATGGCGTCTCCATTACGGCGGCCGTAGCCGCGAGCACATGGCGTTTGTGGATGAACTCGTTGACCTCGGCGGCGACAATGTCAGCATCGTCCCCCAAGATGTGGATGGACTGTTGGACGTTCCGGCGATCATCGGGAACCTCTCGCCGGAGGCCGCGGTCTATTGCTGCGGGCCGGCCCCGCTGCTTGATGCGGTGTTGACGGCCTGTGCGGAGGCCGGGGCGTCTGAGCGTCTCCACTTCGAGCGCTTCGTGCCGCCAACCGACGGCGCTGGGTTTGTCACCGACGGGGACACTGCCTTCGAGGTGGAGCTCCGGAGCTCCGGGGTCACTCTCCAGGTTCCGGCGGACAAGACCCTCCTCGAGGTGGTCCAAAGCGTCCTGCCAGACGTCCCGTTCTCGTGCACGGAGGGCTACTGCGGAAGTTGTGAATCGGTTGTGCTTGATGGTGAGCCCGATCATCGGGGATCTCTGATGACCCCTGAGGAGCACGATGAAGAAGGAACGATGCTGATCTGCGTCGGACGTTCGAAGTCGCATCGCCTTGTTCTGGATCTTTGATTTCAGCTCTGCGCGGCAACGGCCTACGATAATCGGGTTTCCGGGTCCACCGAATTCCACCTGAGATCAACTGCAGCCATTGCGTTGGAACGAGGCGAAGCGATGAAGATACATCTCAATTGCCCGTGCGGTTACGGCTCATGACCTATCAGCTACTCGGTATATTCCAACCACAAGCGTCGGACATCGCTTAGGGCGTCAACGTGTTCGCCGACATCCGCCTTTCGTACCAGTTTCCCGTCGGCCCACTGGACAGGATGGGAAGACGTGCGCACATTGAGATGGGTAGCGCCAAGTTCTGCCCACAGCGCGATGTCCTCGAGCAGTTCCTCAGGCTGTCGGTGACCCTGGTAGACCGTACCCACCAACATCATTCCGTCGCGGTGCCCAAGTTCGTCGACGCGATTCCAGAAGCGTTGTGTCCGTTCGATACATTCGGCGGCGGCGTGGGAGAGGAACCATCCATCGCCAAGCGCCGCCGCGCGCTCCATCGCGGGGGGTGAATCCCCGCCGACGATGATGGGAATGGGTCGCTGGACCGGCAGGGGCGCGAGGCCGACAGACACCAGGGTGTCGAATTGACCTTCGAACGTTACCGATTCCTCAGTCCACAGCCGGCGCATGATCCTGATCTGCTCATCGAGACGGCGACCACGCGTGGTGAAATCGGCTCCCAGCGCATCGAATTCGGCGTCGTTCCACCCGACCCCGACCCCCAGCCGGATCCGGCCGCGGCTCAGCACGTCGGCGATGGCAGCCTGCTTGGCCATCAGGGCCGTCTGCCGCTGCGGCGCGATCATCACACCGCTGGTGAGCCCGATCCTGTCGGTGACCGCCGCCAGATAACCCATCGCGACGAACGGCTCGTAGAACGGGAAGGTGTGGTCATAGATCGGCTTGTCGTTCTTGAGCGTATTGGGGTTCAGCGGCCGCCAGTCGGGGCGCTGGCCGGCGTTGACGCCCACCACGTGCTCGGGGATGAATAGTTCGTCATAGCCGGCTTGCTCTACCTCGCGGGCCCACTGACCGAGCACGTCGGGATCGGTGCCCAGGTCCATCGTGGGGTACGTCGTGGCGAACTTGATCCCGTGGTGCCGGCTAGCGGCCACTGGCGCGCCCGGTGAGGTCGGGTGCGAATTCGATAGGGGGAAAAGCGATGCACAGCGCCTCGGCGCCCGGCTCGCCGAACACCACCACCTCTTCGCCGTAGTCCGACCAAACCACGGTGTGGGGGCCGTAGTGGTGCTCGGCGACTTCGACCGTTCCTGCGTTTGTGAACATGCAATAGGTGCGGTTGTCGGGCATCACGAATTCGGCGCGGTTATCCCAGCGAATCTTGATGATGGTCAGGTCACGCTCGGTGAAGCGGCCCAACACCTTCGTGGCCAGGCCGTCGCCGCGGTCCAGGTAGGTGAATGCGTCCGGGTTCATCAGGATGGGCTGCGGGTAGCGGGGAACGGGAAACGACGCCTCGCGGTTGAAGACGTGTTCCCAGATCGCATTGAGCGCGTCTCTCGAGTGGCTGCGACCCTCTGAGTCCACCCAGTTGTATTGTCCGCCGCCGAAGACACCCGTCTTCCCCAGCTCCGCGTACGCGCGGTCGTGCTCGGCGCGCGACACCCAGAAGTCGCTCCACTGAATTTGGAAGATCGACGCACCGTCGATGTGCTCTGGCCCGTAGAACGCGCCGGCGGGAAAGTACGCGATCCAGCCCTCCTCGGTGACCTGGCCCAGCCCGAAGTCCTGAACCCCGGTCATCGAGATGCGGATCTGCTCGAAATCGTGATGGTGGCGCGGTGCGGTGAACACGTTCTCGCCGCCGACGTAGTTGTAGCAGTCCGCCGCATAGCCAACGCCGGGAAGGATCTCACCTTCGGAGACGTATTTGTTCTGAACGTGGCCGACACGTGCATTGGCGGCAACGGTCTTCCAGGGCAGCTCGTCGGTGGGAATCACCTTCATCGCCGGTAGCCGTTCATCGCAACTGAGGTGTTTGATCAGCAGCGGCCGGGCTCACCGGCCGAAGCCTGCGATCAGTTGCGCCGAGTCGGCATAGGCCGACAGATGTTGGGTGTAATCCTGCTCGGTCTGGTAGGCCGCCTCCAGCGGCAGGGTGTCCGACCGCAGCACCGATGCCTTGGCCATGCGTATCGCGGTGGGGTTCTTCGACGCGATCGTCTCGGCGAGGCCGCGCGCCTGGGTCATCAGTTCATCTGGGGGACAAACAGATTCGAGGCCTCCGCGGCGGTGGACTTCTGATGCCGGCACGCGCTCGGCGGTGTACAACATTCGCCGCGCTTTGGACGGACCGACCATCCATTGGGCAAACGAGGCGGCACCGAGGACCCCGACGTCGATCTCGGTGAGGGCGAATGTCGCGGTGTCGCAGGCCAACGCGATATCGCTGACGGCGACCAGCGCCAGTCCCGCTCCCACTGCGGCGCCGTTGACAGCGCAGATGACCGGTACGGCGCACCGGCGCACGGCCCAAAACGCCTCCCGCGCAAGCCGCAATGGATCGCCCACGTCAACGGTGGGTGGCTCGGAACGCTCGACTTGGAGGTCCTTGATATCCCGGCCGCCACAGAACACCCGGTTCCCTGCGCCAGTGAGGATCACCGCCGAGATGTCGTCGCGGTGGCGGAAACCCTCAAAGACCGTCGTCAATTCCCGGTACGTCGCTCGAGCGAGCGCATTGGCCGGTGGCCGGTCGATGACCACCTCGGCCACCCGTCCCGTCTGGGACACGCGCAGGCCGGACGTGTTCAGATCTTGTGTTGCACTGGCCATGACCGTCCTCGTTATCGGTTGCCGTCGGGCCGCCGAGCGCGACGCCGCGTGCCCGTGGACGACGGTCGGAACAACCGCGCGCCCTCATTGTCGCCGTCTACCGTCCGACGGTAATCCGCAACTGGAATACTTGTCAACGACCGTGTTGACAAACGGGTAGCCGGCGATGTCATGTCTGTGGGCAAATGTGTCCAGACCCACTGGTCTGAACCTGTCTTCAACATGTATGTTGATAAGTGGTCGCGTTGCGCTGGCCAGGTTTGTCAGCCGCCCCGAAACGGGCTACCAGCGACCCGATGCGCTCCGGCGCATCGTCGGCACGAGTCCAGATATTCGCGGAGGGTTCTCGGTTATGTTTGTTCACGAGGCTATGGCCAACGCCCTCGCCGCAAGTGGAGTGGACACGATGTTCGGGCTGATCGGCGACGCCAATCTCTTCTTCACCAACGCGTTTGTCGAAGCCGAGGGCGGTCGATACATCTCGGCGGTCCACGAAGCCAGCGCAGTGATGATGGCTCAGGGCTACGCACTCCGCAGTGGGCGTCTGGGTGTGGCAACGGTGACCCAAGGCCCCGGACTCACCAACACCGCAACGGCTCTGATCGACACGGTCCGCAATAACGTCCCGCTCATGTTGATCACCGGTGACACCGCCCCCAGCAACACTCACAACCAGCAGTCCCTCGACCAGGCGCTGTTTGTCGAGGCGACCGGCGCCGGCTATGTTCACGTCGGCCAGCCCGCTGAAGCGGTACCGGCCCTGCGCGCCGCGATCGCCCAAGCCGTCGCACAGCGTCGACCGGTCGTCGTCAACTGCCCCACCGAGTTCGCGTGGGAGATGGTCGATGCCGACGATCGCGCCGTCGATGCCAGTGAACCCGTCCCGGCACCTCCCGACGAGCTGCTCGACCAGGCCGTTGGCATGATCGCCACCGCTCGCCGACCGCTGGTAGTGGCCGGCCACGGTGCCACACCGCCCGAACAGCGCGACGCGGTGCTCGACTTTGCCCAACGGATCGGTGCGCCGATCGCCACCACCTTCCGCGCACGCAACCTCTACACCGCTGCCGAAGGCAGCGTCGGCATTTGCGGCACGTTGACGACCGATGCCGGTGCCCCAGCGATCACCGACAGTGACTGTGTCATCGTCTTCGGCTCCAGCTTGAACACCTGGACGACCGCCCACAGGACGCTGTTCAACGACAAGGCCGTCATCTACGTCGACGCCGAGGCCGCGCGCGTCGAGCGGCCAAATGCGCCCGTCGACGTAGCCATCCACGGCGACGCGGCGCAGACCGCTCGCACCTTCATCAAGTGGCTGGACGCCGGTGAGGTGCCGCCTACCGGCTTCCGGCAGAGGGTGTGCGCGGGTATTCGCGACGTCGATCTGCGTTTCGATGCCGACCTGGGCGACACGCTCACCCTTGCCGGGGTACTCAGTGAACTCAATCGCTCGCTACCCACCCAGCGGACGGTGGTCTGGGACGGTGGGCGCTTCCTGGGCGAGGCGCTGAAGTACATCTACGGACCCGACTACCGCAGTGAGGTGCTCGCCACCGCCTTCGGTGCGGTCGGTTTGGGGATGGGAGCCGCTATCGGCGCCGCGTGCGCCGCCGGTGGCGAACCGACGGTCTTCATCACCGGCGACGGCGGCTTCATGATGAACGGTCTCGCCGAACTGAACTCCGCGGTGCGGGCCTCGTTGCCACTGATCGTCGTCATCTGCAACGACGGCAGCTATGGCGCAGAATACGACCAATACGTGCACAAGTCGGTGTCTCCGGCGCTGTCGCTGTTTGACTGGCCGTCGTTCGCCTCGGTTGCCCACGCAATGGGCGCCGACGGCGTCACCGTCAGCTCGATTGCCGATGTGCCCGCCGCGGTCGCTGCCGCCCGGGCGCGTGTGTGTCCACTGGTGATCGATGTGGTGCTGGACCCCGGGGACATTCCCGAGGTCGCGCACTGACGCGCCGCAGGAGATGATGAGACCGCGATGACACCGGTGAGCGTCGGCACTGATTCGATGACCGTTGACGGGCTGCTCGATCGAGCAGCCGCCGACTGGGGCGAGCGCACTGCAGTGGTCGACGGGACCCGACGAACCACGTACCGCGAGCTTGCTGCGCTGTGCCGCGAGGTGGCTGGCGGCCTCGCCGCCCTCGGGGTCGGCAAGGGCGATCGGGTCGCGATCTGGATGCCCAATCGATTGGAATGGGTGACAGCCTTTTTCGGAGCGATCTCGGCGGGCGCTGTGGTGGTCCCCCTCAACACAGCCCTCTCCCCCGCCGAAGCGCTGTATCAGCTCGCCCACTCTGGGGCCTCGGTGCTGATTGTCTGCGACACTTTCCGCGGCCGGGACTACCTATCGGATTCCCTGACGCTGCGCGAGCAAGTGCCGCAGTCGCTTTCGCTTGTGGTCGTTGGCGAGTCCAGCGACCCGACGACTGTGGCCTGGCAACAACTCGCCAGTGGCATGCCCGGATTCGCCCAAACCGTTAACCACGCTCTCGA
>Ga0153943_1000465_pt1 | contig 12366 bp, 15 predicted proteins | sample TSNJ027MetaG_FD_104721 | JGI IMG/M metagenome (GOLD analysis project Ga0153943, IMG submission 104721) | Attine ant fungus gardens microbial communities from New Jersey, USA - TSNJ027 MetaG | ecosystem: Host-associated > Fungi > Mycelium > Unclassified | place: USA: New Jersey, Brendan T. Byrne...
CTTCATGCTGACTGCGACAGAGCCCGCGGAGAGGAAATCCGACCATGACCGATACAGCCCCAGCGGCGTCGACGAGTGACACGGCCGCCGGCCTGATCAAACAACAGACCGAAGGCGGCAGCTGGCACGTCACCGTCAACCTCACCCGCAATGCCATGTGGTATCAAACCCTGGGATTGGTCGACCCCGGCGACGCCGGTTGCGACGACGAGCACAGCATCGGCGTCCCCGACGCCTACGATGCCGACACCCCGATGGGGCGGGTCCACATGCTCGCCCCACCGGTGAGCTTCAGCCACACGCCACCCGGCTGGCCCGATCCCATCCTGGTCCCTCGTGGGTCCAGCCGACCCGAATGGTCCAGCATCAGCCGTTAGAGCACCCGACATCGAGCGACAATTGTCGTGTGGGCGATGGGGTAGAGGAGCTGGATGTCGCGTTGCTCGATGCGCTGCACCTCAATCCGCTGGCCAGCTTTGAAGAACTGGGCGCGGTGCTGGATGTTTCGCCGGTCACCGCGGCGCGGCGGTGGCGTCGGCTGGTCTCCACCGGCCGGGCATGGGTGTCCTCTGCGCCCGGCCCCCAACTGCCAATCAAGGCTGCGCTATTCGAAGCCGAGTGCCAACCCGGTGCCGCGTCGACCGTGGCTAACGAGTTCGCCGCGATACCACAGGTGTTCAGCGTCAACATCACGACGGGTAGAGATAACATCTACGCCTTGGTGGTTGCCGCCGATCAACCGCTGCTGGCCGAGTTGCTCGTAGACACACTGCCGGCAATCTCCGGCCTGAACCGCTTCCAATCGGCGCTCCTCACCCAGTTGTTCAGCGGGACGCGCTGGCGGCTGGGCGGTTTGAGTCCCGATCAGGTTCGCGCGGTTACACCCGAGCCTGCCAAGACCAATCCGCCGCATGAATTCGACGCGTTCGATCGCGAGCTGTTCTTGGCGCTGCAACGCGACGGCCGGCTCAGTTTCCGTGATCTGGCCGCCGCGGCCGAGCGGCCGGAACCGACCGTCCGTCGCCGCATTAACCTGTTAACCGAGGCCGGAATGCTAGTGTTCCGAACGGATTTCGCACGGGTACAAGCCGGTTGGCCAACTGCGGTGGCGCTCAAGCTCAGTGTGACCGGGTCAGCGGTGGCCGCGGTGGGCCGGACACTGGTCCGATATCCCGAGACTCGGTTCTGCGTCGCGGTCACCGGCGGCGGAGCGGCCGACATCTTCGTCACGATGCAGCTGCATAACGTATCCGACCTCGACCCGGTGGTTCAACGATTGTCGGCCGAACACCCGGGTGTGGCAGTGCTCGACAGCCGCGTGGTGCTGCGCTCCGTCAAGTCATGGGGACGACTACTCGGGCTCGACGGACGCGCACAGGACGTCGTCCCCGTGGACCTCTGGGCGCCCGTGACCTGATGCCAGGGACGGTTGGGCGCCGGCTGCTGCCCGCGCGATTCGAGATTTCTGCGGAGACAATGAGCCGGAACCGTCGGATATTGGGCACGAGCGAAGTACAATGCGGCGTGTGATGACCCCGTCAAACCCCTGGGGGAACGAACGTGGGCAGCTATCGCATCGGTTGCAGGTGCACAATCAGATCCTTCGTCGCAGGCAGGCGCGACGACTGAGTCGGCGCTTCGCGCGGGTCGGCGTCAACACCCCGCCCGAGCGGCTCCGGCAGATGCTGGCGGGTGCACCCGTCACCGCTGGCGAGGTGGCGGACGTCAACTTCGCCTTCATCGCGACCCGGTTGAAGCGGGAACAGTTCGCCGCGAAGTTCAAGCGCCTGAAACGCCGCGGCACGCGGTCGCTCATCTTTCTGGGCCTGGTTCTAGTCACGCTGAACTTTTTGTTCTGCATGGCCTATTTCTTGTTCAGCTTGACCCTTGAGGCCGCGCCGTTGTGATTCGCCGCGTCTGACCGTGGGTCAACCGTTGAAGTCGGGAAAGGTCGCGGCGGCGAGCTGGAGAATTTCCTCGCGATCGGCGGCCAAGATGAACCCTGACTGGATCGACGAGTCTAGCGCCGCTGTGAAGCGTTCCAGATAGTCCGCAACTCCGCCGGGGTAGAGCCGGCGCACGGCGGCGTCGTCGAATGGTTCGCCGGAGCCAAAAATCGACGACATCGTGCTCTCCTCGGTGCCGACACCGGAAGTCCGGGCAATCGGCACGTCAGCCCACGGTGTCCGGACGCCGCCACGCGCGAGCCCGTTCGCATCGACAATGGGCTGGGGTGGCTCGGCATCGCTGAGTTCGATGGGTGCGGCACTGGTCGCCGGCTGGCCGGTGCCCACCCACTGGCAGAGCTGCGATAGCGCCGCCTGCAGAACGTAGTGGTGCTGCGGTGCGAAGTTGATGAAGTGATCCAGTTGCTGACCCATCAACATGTTGGTCGGCGCGTAGGCCGCGACGATATCGGTCAGCGCCGCAGAGCCGCTGTCGATCGGTGCCACGAGGATCGTGTAGTTGTCGGCATGAGCGGTGCCGGCGATCTCCCAAACCCGAAGTTGCTGACTATCAGGCTGCCTCGCGCTGTAGTAGCCCCGTCGCGGACCGCCGAAAAGATCTGTCTCGGTGATGATGGTGACGAGCGGGACACGCAGGTCTGGACGAAATTTCACCGCCTGGGATGCGCTGCCGTCCAGCACGTCGAAAATCGAGCCGCCGTCCAGTGGCGCGGCGGGGCCGAATCGCGAATGCACCAAGAAGCCGTCGTAGACCTGGGCGAGCGGGTCGATGGCGTTGATGTATGTCGTCAGGAACAGCGCGGATTGCGACTCACCCAGAGCAACGACGTGTTCGGCCTGTAGCTCGCGCAGAACGCCACTGCGCTGCCCATCCCTGATGATTCGACCGGCCTGGGTGAAGATGTCGTAGCTGAACGCATCGCCGGGGTGCCGCAGGGCCGCATACCGTTTCGGATCCTGGCTTTTCAGCGACATGTCCACGCCCATCAAGTTCATGCCGCCCTCGACGCCGACCCGTTGGGCCGACACCGCGACGTAGGCGTAGCCGGCGCGAACCATTTCGCGGTGCGCCATCATCCACACTGCCGGAGCGTCGATGCCGCCGCTCACATTTAGCCACTCAACGAGTACCGTCCCGTTGAACTGCGCCCGATCCGCCGGCGTCAGCACCACCACCCGGGTGGTGAAATCGGCCGAGTCTTCGGGTGTCACGCTCCATCGGCCGTCGGGGCCGAGTTCGGCCGCCGAGCTGAAGGACGAGGCTGTTCCGGACATGAAGAATTCCTCGGCGACATAACCCAAGCCGGCCACGTCGAAGGCGCCCAACAGGAGCGCGGGTTTGCCCGGCGCCGGCGTGACGGTTAGTTGATCCGCCACAGCGTCACCACGACTAACAGTGAAAGGCACGCAGCCGGAACGTCACTGATCGGCACGTGCGCATCATAACGTCAACGGCCCAACCGGCTGAACTTCGGGTCGCCGACTGCGGGCTGTCTGCGTCGGGAATCAAATCCAGATCGTGTGGCGTTGAGCCTTGTCATGAGCGCGACGCAGCCGCTGCTGCAACCGTACCGCATGGGTCAGCTGGAACTGGCCAACCGGATCGTGATGGCGCCGTTAACCCGTTCGCGCGCAACCGATCCTGATCTCGCTCCGACCCAACTACATGTGGACTATTATTCCCAGCGTGCATCGGCAGGTCTGATCATCACCGAAGGCACCTGGATCAGTCGGCAAGCCATCGGATGGCATGACGTGCCGGGGCTGTTCACCGACGCGCAGGTGCGCGGGTGGGCCGAGGTCACCGACGCCGTGCATCGTGCGGGGGGTGTGATCTTCGCCCAGCTCTGGCACACCGGCGCACTGTCGCACCCCGAACTGCTCGGCGGCGCAGCGCCATTGGCGCCGTCGGCGGTCAACCCGCAATTGTATTCGCCCACGGCCGCCGGTAACAAGCCGACCGTCGTGCCGCGAGCCATGTCCAAAGCCGACATTCGGGCGACCATCGGCGATTTCGCAGGTGCAGCCGGCAACGCAGTGCGGGCCGGATTCGACGGCGTTCAGCTGCAAGCCGGGTTCAACTACCTGATCAGCCAGTTCCTCAACTCAGCCACCAACCTGCGCGACGACGAGTACGGCGGCTCCATCGAAAACCGGGCGCGGATTCTCTTCGACATCCTTGACGCCGTCGCCGAGCGTATTGACATCGGCCGTGTCGGCGTCAAGGCGGGCCCGGCCTGGGGCGAGCGAGGTTCATTCCGTTCCACCGCAGACACATTGGCGACGAGTGAATATGTCGCCGAACGCCTGAACACCTACCCGCTTGCGCACTGGCTGCTGATGGGCGCGATGGCCGACCTCGGCGGCGGTCCTTTGGCCTCATTGCAGGGTGACGGGATGTTCGCCCACTTCCGTCCCCGATACCGAGGCACGCTCATCGCCAACGTCGGCATGACCCGCGAACGGGGCAGTCAGCTCATCACAGAGGGGTCAGCCGACCTGGTCGCGTTCGGCGAACCGTTCATCGCCAACCCCGATCTGCCGATGCGCTTCGCCGCCCTCGCGCCAATCGAACAATCCGATCGGGCTTCGCACTACACGCCCGGCGCGCGGGGCTACACAGACTATCCCACCTATCAAGCGCTGATCCGGGAATAGTTTCACGTCACGTCGTCCTGTCGGACTTGGCGGTCGGCGCGCGCAGATCGTGGGGAGGAACTGAATGGTCCGACTGCGACGAGATAGATTCTGGCAGAAGTGATTCCGGCTGTCCGCTGGTTACGCCGCTACCACTTTGCGTCGCCGGACACCGGCAACCAATATTGGGCTGTTGCTCACCACGCTTAATCCGCCAAGGCGGCGCCATGAGCGGATAGCGTTGCGCGTGACTTCCAGGATGCGGGCTGCTCCCGCTTCCCCGTTTGCCAGTCTGTGTGCGCGCAGGGCGTTGCCCGTTACCGCATCCAAGGTGTCCCAATCGTCCGTCTCAACAAGTGCGCTCGATTGGTATGCGGCCCGGATGGCACACAGTTCGCTGCCCTGTGACGTCTCACTGACGGCACGGGCAGCGCGGGCGGCACTGTCCCAGTCGGCGATCGGCGGCGTGTCCCCAGGAGCAAGTCTGCGATGTAGCTCGGCGATCGCGGTGATCGCTTCGGCCGCCGCGCCGTCGGTGTATCTAACGACGCCCCACGGTGGGCTGATCAGCAGAGAGCTCATCTGAAAAATCGGCGGTAAGCCAACGGTCGGGGCGGACGGTGAACAGCACAGTGTTCTGACCCTCCATGCTGCGGACGAACGCGCGTCCGCCTTCCTCGCCGAGGTAACGGATCGCGATCGCTTCTCGCACCTCCACCGGTGTGGGCGTGGTGTCGACGACGGTGCCCTCCACGACCACATATTGGTACGGCGGTTCCTCGTGCTGGACGACCAGCGTCACCGCGCCGGCCTGCTCGATGAGCTTGGACTTGCGCGCCGACGCGCCGGTGTTGATCAGGATGTCCCCGCCAGGGGTGTAGTCATACCACATCGGGACACTGGCCGGCGGACGGCCGTCAGCTGCAGCCACCGACAACACGGCGACATGCTTGGCGGCGAGGAATTCTTGACGTTCGGTCTTGCTGAAGGCTTTCATACGCGGCTCAACGTGCCAGGTCCGCGGAGGTATTCCTGGCTACCCGAATGTCGCTGGTTTTCTAGTGTAATTTCTCACCGGGGGCGTTCTCCGGCTCAGTGAAGTGTTCTTGTCCTACGACAGCGAGCAGCTGCAACTTCTCGTAGCCCTCAGAGCGTGGCGGGGCGGTCAGTACCAACAGCGCCTGAGATTGGTCTTCGGTGAACAGTGCCTGACAGTCAAGCTCGATTAGGCCGAGCTCCGGATGAATCAGCGTCTTGTGATCGGCGAATCGCTTGGCGACCTCATGGCGATCCCATAGTTCACGAAACTCGGCGCTCAGCCTTTGCAGTGCGCGCACCAGCTCACCGGCCTCAGAGTGCGGGCCCATCGATGCATAGGCGGCGCGCAGGTTGGCGACGACGGCGCGGCTTTGCCGACCACGGTCGTACTCGGGATAGTGCGATCGCTCGGCGGGATCGGTGAACCACCGGTAGATCTCGCTGCGGGCCAGACCGGTGTACCGCGTCCTATCACCGAAGAGGGCCTCGGCCATACGGTTTTGCACGAGCGTCACACCAAGGCTGGAAATGATCAGCGCCGGGGTGTCGGTAAGCCGGTCGAGCACCCGCAGGAGCGCCGGAGCCACGTGCGGTGCCACGGCCACCGATATCGGGGCGTTACGCCCAGCGACCTGGAACAGGTAATCGCGCTCGTCACGTCGGAGCCGCAGTGCGCGGGCGAGCGAGGCGAGCATCTGTTCGCTGGGCTGCGGGCCGCGCTGCTGTTCGAGCCGTGTGTAGTAATCGGTGGACATGGCTGCTAGGGCGGCGACTTCCTCGCGGCGCAAGCCCACGGCCCGGCGGCGCGCGCCAACCGCCAGCCCGACATCGGCCGGCTGCAATGTCTCACGGTGGCGGCGGAGGAAGTCGGCCAGTGCTACGCGGTCCATGCGGCAAGTATCCGCTGCGGCCCCATCGTCGTTGCCCGCGAGCCAGGGATCGCTGATCCCCCGATAATCGGTCTCTGCCCCAATCGCAACGCGTCGGCGAGACTGACAGCATGGACATTTCGGGAGGCACAATCTTCATCCCCGGCGCCACGAGCGGAATCGGCTTGGCGCTTGCGGTTCAGTTAGACGCCAAGGGCAGCACGGTCATAGTTGGCGGTCGGCGCGCCGAACTGCTGGAGCGAATCGCCACCGAACACCCCGGCCTGGACACGGTGGCTATCGACACCGCCGATCCCGCCAGCATCGACGCGGCAGCCAAACAGGTTCTGGCCAATCATCCCGACCTTAATGTTCTGGTCACAATGGCCGGCATCATGCACATCGAGGACTGGCACAGGCCCGAGTCGTTCCTTGCCGCGGCCGAATCGGTCATCACGACCAACCTGCTGGGCCCGATCCGGCTCATCGGCGCGTTCATCGAGCACCTACAGGCTCAGCCCGACGCCACCATCATCACAGTGTCCTCGGGTCTGGCGTTCGCCCCGCTCAAGGTGACGCCGAGTTATAACGCGTCCAAGGCTGCCGTTCACATGCTCAGCGAGTCGATCCGGTTGCAGCTGGCCGACACCAACGTCCAGGTTAAGGAGCTGGTGCCGCCGGCAGTGCGCACTGAGCTACTGCCCGGCCAGGAAGACAGCGATGTGGCGATGCCGCTCGACGAGTACGTGACGGAGGTTGTCGCCCTACTCGAAAACCAGCCCGACGCCAACGAGATTCAGGTCGAGCGCGTGAAGTTCCTGCGTTACGGCGAGGCGCGCGGCGACTACGACCAGGTCGTTGCGGCGCTCAACGCATCTGACCCGCACGCCAACTAACCGCAAGCGCGAGGAGTAACCCATGAAGGTAATCGTTGTCGGGACCGGAACAATTGGTCAGGCAGTGCGTGACGTGTTGATCGACCGCGGGGACGAGGTCATATCGGTGGGCCGTACCTGCGGAGACAGGCAAGCAGACGTTACCGACATCGCTTTCCCCGGGTTCACACCAGTGCCCGCACACGAGGTCGCACAAGCCTACGTACGGGCAATATCGAATCCCGGCACCGGGCGGATCATCAAACTGCACAAGACCAACAGCTGATCAGACCACCCGCCACATAGCACTGTGCGCTAACGGGCAACTCGAATATGCCCCAGGGCGTTTAGATTCACCGCTCGTTCAAGGCGAGGATCAGCTTGCCGGTGTTTTCTCCGCGGAACAGCCGCAGCAGCGTCCCAGGGAAGTCACTGACCTCACCGTGCTCGATCTGCTCATGTGATCGCAGTTCGCCGGTGTTGAGCCACTTCGCCAGTTGCGCAATGCCGTCCGGGTAGCGATTTGCGTAGTCGAAGATGACAAAGCCGGTCATCGATGCGCGCGCGACCAGCAACTGCATGTAGTTGGACGGTCCCCGCGGAGTGTCGTTGTACTGCGACACCGCACCGCAGAGCACGATACGAGCGCCGCCGGCGAGCCGGTTCAGGGCGGCTTCCAGCGTTGCACCGCCGACATTGTCGAAAAAGACATCGACGCGGTCGGGTGTGTGGGTTTTCAGCTCTGCGCGCAGGTCGGCGCTCTTGTAGTCGATTGCGGCGTCGAAACCGACGTCTTCGACAAGCCAGCGACACTTTTGCTCGCCGCCGGCGATACCGACGGCCCGACAACCCTTGATCCGCGCGATCTGTCCCACAATGCTGCCCACCGAACCGGCCGCGCCGGACACCAGCACGGTTTGGCCCGACTCGGGCCTTCCGACGTCGAGCAATCCGAAATAGGCGGTCAGACCGCTGATGCCGAGCACCCCCAGATGCACGGTGGCCGGAGCCAAGGTGGTGTCGATTTTGTTCACGTCGGCGCCGTTGGACAGTGCAAAGCGCTGGACGCCGAATATCCCGGACACCTCGTCCCCTACCGCGAATCCGGGATGACGTGATTCAACGACGTGCCCGACGCCGAGCGCCCTCATCACCTCGCCGATCTCCACCGGCGGCACATACGAGCGGCCGGCATTCATCCAGGTGCGCATTGCCGGATCGATCGATAGATAGTCGATCTCGACGACGAATTCACCCTCGGCCGCAACGGGTTTGGGCTCCTCAACGATCGTCCAGTCCGTGGCCTTCGGCAACTCCACTGGACGCGCGGCCAGCCGGCATTGGGTGTTCACAGCGTTCACGAGGCGGTCTCCCGGTCTGGTGAGGTGACTCGACAACTTTGCGCGGCGCACTGCAGCGCGGCCCGACCGGCCGGGTCTTCGGCAGTTACCGGTATCGCCGCGACAGTGTCTGCCCCGGCTTCAAGATAAGCCCGCAGCCGGGCGGCGACCTGTTCCGGAGTACCGACTGCGGACAGCTGCTCGGCCAGCTCGAGGGGAATCGCCGCCGCCAACTCCGACCGGCGCGCGCCGCTGCGGGCCCGCTCGACGAATTCGGCGAACCCGAGCTCGCAGAACATCTCGCCGTAGCCGGGCGGGGCAAGGTAAACGGCCAGCTGATTAGCTAACTGCCGCAGCGCGGCCGCACCGGGTCGGACGGCGACCGGTACCCACACCGTCAGGTGCGGCGATGTGCGACCTGCCGCCGCGGCATGATGGTCGACCTCTTGGCGCACCTGCGCGACCCGCTGCGGCGATGCCAAATTGAGCACCACCTCGTCGGCGAGCCGCGCCGCCAGCCGCGTCATGATCGGGCCGAACGCGCCGACTCCGATGCGGGCGTCCGGGAGCGGGTGACGCAGCCGAAATCCATGGCTGCGGACAAAGCGCCCGTCATAGTCGGCGCGCTCGCCACGCAGGATCGGCCGAAGGCATTGGATTGTTTCGCGCATGCGCGCTGCACAGTTTGACCACTCGCGGTCATGCCAGCCTCCCACGATGATTGGGCTGGAGGCGCCCAGCGCGATGTCGATCTGACAGCCGGTGAGGGTCGCCACCGAGCTGGCTCCCAGCGCGATCGCTGCCGGGTTTCGCACGCTGATCGGCAACGGTCCCACGTTCAGCCGTAATTCCGGTGCGCGCATACCGACCGCGGTGGCTAAAGCGAAGGCGTCGAAGCTCGCCATTTCGCCGATCCACAGTCCGGTCAGCCCAACGTCGTCGGCGGCCGTGGCGATGTCCAAGGCCTCCTCGTCGGGCCGGTCCAGCCAGAACGGCAGCACCGCTTCGATCGGCGCCCTCACAGCATTGCCGCCTCGGTGGCCTGGCCGAGCAGGATGCGGCCGGGCAGCTCGCGAGATGCCTCATTCACCTGGAAGTGCGCGGTCGCGGTGAAGGCGTCGCGGAAGCGGCGTTGCAACGGTGCGCCGTCGTAGATGGCACTGCCCCCGGCGAGGTCATACATCGTGCGCACCACGTCGGCCGAGACGCGCACCCCGTGCGTGGCAGCCAGCCGTAATCGAGTGCGCGCCTCCAACGGAACGGGAGGCCCGTCCTGACTTGCTTGCCACGCCGCGTCAATCGCCTGGTAGTACCCCGCCCGCGCAGCTTCCAATGCCGAGTCGGCCGAGGCGACCGCCGCCTGGATGGTGGACCGCTCGGCAAGCGTGCGACTCGCTGCGACGGCCTTTTTGGTGCCGGCGAGGTCGACGAAATTGTCGATCGCCGCACGCGCGTTGCCCATCGCGGCCGCGGTGATGCACGCCGCGAAGAATCCGAACGGCGGGAATCGGTACAGCGGCCGGTCGATCACCGGCCCGTCGAATATCGAGACCACCCGCTCATTCGGGACAAAAACCTCGTCGGCGACGGTGTCGTGACTGCCGGTGCCACGTAGGCCGAGGGTGTGCCAGGTGTCCAGGATCTGTAGCTGCTCGGTGGGCAACGCGACCACGGCCGGGCGATCCTCGAGCACGCAGCCGGCGAACAGCACGTCGGCGTGGGTGATGCCGCTGCAGAATGCCCACCGCCCCGACACCACGACGCCGCCGGGCACGCGACGGGCCTTGCCCTGCGGAGCCCACACACCGGCGGCCACACCGCGTCCGTCGCCAAACAGCTCGTCACGGCTCACCGGCGGCAGATAGGCAACCAGCAGGCTGCTGGTGATCGCGATCGACACGCACCAGCCGGCCGACGCGTCGCCGCGCGCCACCTCCTCGGCGCAGCGCAGTGCCGTGCCGGCAGGCAGCTCCAGAGCGTCGGCCTCCACCGGCGCCCCTGCTCGCAGGAGACCCGAATCTCGCAGCACCCCAACCAGTTCGGCGGGAAGTCTGCGGTCAGAGTCGATTTGATCCGCCATGCCACGTGCTAAATCGGCGATCTCGCGGGCCCGTAACACGACCGGCACGGTGGCGACTTCGGTGTCCTGCATACTGCCTCACTTTGCGCAGACGAGCTGGGTGGTTCAATTACCTTACCGCATGCGGTTCAGATTATGAACCGGTACATTATGAGAACCATGGACTACCCCGACCTGTCCCACCGCTTCCAAGGCGAGTCCGTTGCCCGGGCCCTGGAGGTCGTCGGCGAGCGTTGGACACTGCTGATCCTGCGTGAGACGTTCTTTGGGGTCCGCCGCTTTGGCCAGTTGGCTCGTAACCTGCAGATTCCCCGGCCCACGCTGTCGTCACGCCTACGCACCCTCGTCGAAAACGGGCTGCTGGAAAAGGTGCCTTACGCGCGGGATCCCGACCGTCACGAATACCGGCTGACCGCCTCCGGCCGAGACCTGTTCGCTGCGATCGTGGTGCTCATGCAGTGGGGCGATCAACACCTTCCGCAACCCAAGGGTCCGCCAATCGTGTTGCGCCACCAGCCATGCGGGCACATTGCCGACCCGGTTCTGGTGTGCTCTCACTGCCACGAGAAGATCACCGCACGCAACGTCACCCCCGAGCCCGGACCCGGCTTCCAGACCGAACAACCCGCGCTCACCGGCGCGCCGCTCAGGCGACCCGAAAAACCGGATAGAGGTCGACGATCCGCTCGAACTCGGTAAGCGGCGCGTGACGGTCGACCGGAAAAAACGGGCGCGCCCCCGCCGCCACTTCGAGGTATCGACGCAAGATCGCGGCGCGGTTATCGGACAGGTCCTCTACCAACGACACGTCTTCGGGTCGACCGCGCCGCAATACCGCGTGGCCATCGGCCCGCAGATTGCGCGCCCAGTTCGTCTTCTGGCCGAGCATGGCCACCAGATAGCGCTCCCCCTGGTAGTCGGCGATGACCACCGGGAACGAAATCATCCGCCCCGACTTATGGCCACGCACTTCCAGGGTGGCGGCTCCGCTAGGTCCGATGCCGGCCGCAAAACTCAAGGCGCCCAAACGGTTTCCGATGCGCGCCGTCCATCCGGGACGGCCGCCACGATACTGCCATCGTTGAATCGCGCTTACCAGGGCACTCAGCACGGCTTCACATTACTGCGGTCCGGGGACAGTTACATCTGCGCCCAGACGATTTTCGTCTGCAGGTAGGTGTCGATGCCCGCCTTGCCCGACTCGTAGCCCCAGCCGGATTGCTTGTACCCGCCGAACGGCATCGAGTGGTCGAACTGCATCTGACAGTTCAGACCGACGGTTCCGGCCTTGAGCCGCTTGGCCAACCGGTGCGCGCGGCCCAGGTCATTGGTCCACGTGGTGGCCGCCAACCCGTAGGTGCTGTTGTTGGCCAGCGCGACGGCTTCGTCCTCGTCGTCGAAGGCCAGAATCGTCACGACGGGACCGAAGATCTCCTCCTGGAACAGGCGGCTCGAGTCCGGGTCGACGTTGGTGACGACGGTCGGGTGCACGAAGTATCCCTTGCGGTCGAGCCGGTGCCCGCCGGTCACGAGTTCGTTGCCGTCGGACTTGCCCTGCTC
>Ga0153943_1000472_pt1 | contig 12272 bp, 7 predicted proteins | sample TSNJ027MetaG_FD_104721 | JGI IMG/M metagenome (GOLD analysis project Ga0153943, IMG submission 104721) | Attine ant fungus gardens microbial communities from New Jersey, USA - TSNJ027 MetaG | ecosystem: Host-associated > Fungi > Mycelium > Unclassified | place: USA: New Jersey, Brendan T. Byrne...
CTATTTAGAGATACTGGGCGCAATCTTCCGCACTGAAAAAGCTGCTGTACGCCCTTCGGGTTTGTCCTGTATCCCTGCCCCTGTGCCTTGTCTCCTCCCCTGCCGGAAAACCATACCTGTACCTTACTCGTCCGGATTTATCACTCCCCCCACCAGTACACTAAACAGCAGTATAACGCTGAATTGTTATGATTTGTATAAGGAAGTGAAATTCCGGACTTGACAATTACGGGATAAGACTTATATAATGATTGCAATATGATAATATCAAAAGGTGCTGACGAAGACAGTACATGTTTTTTAAAAGGCAAAGCGAGCCGGTGATGGTGGGAGACCGGTGCAAGTAGGAAAGCATGGAATATCACTTCCGAGCCGCCGGGACAAAAAGAAATGAGTAGTTCCGGACGGAATTCCGCCGTTATCGGGAACCATATAATTTTTGCAGATACCTATATTCATATAGAAGGCAGGAACGTATGATGTAACAGGTGGTCTTCGAGTTTATACCTCGTCCTTTTACGGGACGGGGGTTTTTTTATATGGCATTTGTCATAATATGACATCTGTCATATTATGAAAGTTTCGTTTGGAGATAAGAAAGGAGATAAAAATGTATCAGAAAGTATCTACAGATTTGAATTTTGTTGAAAGAGAAAAAAAGGTGGAGCAGTTCTGGAGGGAGAATGATATTTTCCGTAAAAGTGTGGAAAACCGCAGGGAAGGTGAGACATATACTTTTTATGACGGTCCCCCCACAGCAAACGGCAAGCCCCATATCGGGCATGTGGAGACGCGGGCAATCAAAGACATGATCCCCAGATATCGTGCCATGAAAGGATATATGGTTCCCAGAAAAGCCGGATGGGATACGCATGGACTTCCGGTAGAGCTGGAAGTGGAGAAGCTTCTTGGGCTTGACGGCAAGGATCAGATCGAAGCTTATGGAATGGCTCCTTTTATTGAAAAATGTAAGGAGAGTGTCTGGAAATATAAGGAGATGTGGGAGGATTTTTCCGGTACAGTAGGGTTCTGGGCTGATATGGACGATCCTTATGTCTCTTATCATGATGATTATATTGAGTCTGAATGGTGGGCGCTTAAGACCATTTGGGACAAAGGCCTGTTATATAAGGGATTTAAAATTGTGCCTTATTGTCCCCGCTGCGGCACGCCCCTGTCCAGTCATGAGGTTGCATTGGGATATAAGGATATCAAAGAACGTTCTGCGGTTGCCAGATTTAAGGTAGTATCAGAGGATGCCTATATACTGGCCTGGACCACGACACCCTGGACCCTGCCCTCCAACCTGGCACTTTGTGTCAATCCCAATGAGAAATATGCAAAGGTGAAAGCAGCGGACGGTTATACCTACTATCTGGCAGAAGCATTGTTAGATACAGTGCTGGGAAGCCTGGGAGATAAGGAAAATGGTGTGGCGGCCTATGAAATATTGGAGACCTGTACCGGAAAAGATCTGGAGTATAAGGAATATGTGCCTCTTTTTGACTTTGCTGTGGAAAGCAGTAAAAAGCAGAAGAAGAAAGCTTTCTATGTTACATGCGACACGTATGTAACACTGTCCGACGGTACCGGTGTGGTACACATTGCACCGGCATTTGGTGAGGATGATGCCAATGTGGGCCGTAAATACGACCTGCCCTTTGTCCAGTTTGTAGACGGCAAGGGAGAGATGACGGCTGAAACGGATTATGAAGGGATATTCTGTAAAACTGCAGATCCTATGATCATCAAGGATCTGGATGCAAAGGGTCTTTTGTTCGATGCACCAAAATTTGAGCACAATTACCCGCATTGCTGGCGATGTGACACGCCGCTGATCTATTATGCGCGTGAGAGCTGGTTCATTAAGATGACCGCTGTAAAAGAGGATTTAATCCGCAATAATAATACCATCAACTGGATTCCGGAAGCGATCGGCAAGGGACGTTTTGGCGATTGGCTGGAAAATATACAGGACTGGGGTATTTCCAGGAATCGTTATTGGGGCACGCCGCTGAATATCTGGGAATGTGAGTGCGGCCACATGCTTTCTGTGGGAAGCCGTGAAGAGCTGTGCAGGCTGAGCGGTAAGGAAGAAGCAAAGGATGTGGAGCTGCACCGTCCTTATGTGGATGAGATCACCATTCCTTGTCCGGAATGTGGAAAACTGATGAATAGAGTACCGGAGGTAATTGACTGTTGGTTTGATTCCGGGGCAATGCCTTTTGCACAGCATCATTATCCCTTTGAAAATAAGGAGCTGTTTGAACAGCAGTTCCCGGCACAGTTCATTTCCGAGGCAATAGACCAGACCCGGGGATGGTTCTATTCCCTGCTTGCGGAATCCACACTGCTGTTTAATAAAGCACCCTTTGAAAATGTCATTGTCCTGGGACATGTCCAGGATGCAAATGGGCAGAAGATGAGTAAATCAAAAGGAAATGCAATAGATCCCTTTGACGCTCTTGAGACTTTCGGGGCAGATGCAATCCGTTGGTATTTCTACACCAGCTCCGCACCTTGGCTGTCCAAACGTTTTTCTGATAAGGTGGTAGTGGAAGGACAGCGTAAATTTATGGGTACTCTTTGGAATACCTATGCATTCTTCGTGCTGTATGCCAATATCGACCAGTTTGACGCCGCAAAATATACCCTGGCATACGATAAGCTGCCGGTTATGGATAAATGGCTGTTATCCAAGCTGAATACTGTGGTTGAGGAAGTGGATACCAACCTGGATAAATATAATATTCCGGAGGCTGGAAGAGCACTGCAGGAATTTGTGGATGAAATGAGTAACTGGTATGTACGCAGAAGCCGGGAGCGCTTCTGGGCAAAGGGTATGGAACAGGATAAAATCAACGCTTATATGACGCTGTATACGGCGCTGGTAACCATAGCTAAGGCAGCTGCGCCTATGATTCCTTTTATGACAGAGGATATTTATCAGAATCTTGTGAGAAGTGTGGATAAAGATGCACCGGAAAGCGTTCATTTGTGTGATTTCCCGGCAGCCGACAGTGGGCTGATTGACAAGAAGCTGGAAAAGGATATGGAAGATGTACTGGATGCTGTAGTGATGGGACGCGCCTGCCGTAATGCAGCAGCAATCAAGAACCGCCAGCCTGTGGCCAGGATGTATATCAAAGCAGATTTATCTTTGGACGATTTTTATCAGGAAATCATCAAGGAAGAGCTTAACGTGAAGGAAGTGGTATTTACGGAGGATGTAAGGGAATTTACCACGTACACATTTAAACCCCAGCTTCGTACGGTAGGCCCTAAATATGGCAAACAGCTGGGAGGAATCCAGCAGGAGCTTAAGTCCCTGGATGGAAATGCCGCAATGGATGAATTGAATGAAAAAGGCACCCTCAGCTTTGTTGTGGGAGATGTAACGGTGGAGCTTTCCAGTGAGGATCTGTTGATTGAAATGACCCAGAAGGAAGGTTATGTTTCTGAAGAGAATAATAAAATGACAGTGGTCCTGGATACCAATCTGACAGATGCTCTCATTGAAGAAGGTTTTGTCTATGAAGTAATCAGCAAAATCCAGACCATGCGTAAGGATACGGATTTTGAAGTAACAGATCATATCCGGGTATCTGTAAATAAGAATGATAAAATTGCGGAAATCGTGCTGAATAATCGGGAAACCATTGCAGGAAAGGTTCTGGCAGATGAAATGACTAGCGGGAAGGATTTTGGAATTGCCAAGGAATGGAATGTGAATGGGGAAACGGTTGTGATCAGTATAGAGAGAAAGTGATGGAATAAAATGTAGCCCTATCTTTCGATAGGGCTACATTGTTATTTTCGAACCGATCTGTATTAGTATGCGTTTGTTACAGTAGAAAAGGAGCCCCATTTTATGATGAATGTTATGATTGTAGATGATGAGCAGTGGACGAGTATTTACCTGGAACGTCTGATCAATTGGGAATCTTATGGATTCAAAATAACCAGTGCTCACCAAAATTGCATGGAAGCTCTTGAATTTGCTTCAAAAATCCCTCCGGATGTTCTTTTTCTGGATATTAAAATGCCAGGTATGAATGGATTAGAATTTTTAGAGATATTAAGGGGTAAGGGGATAAAGCCTTACACGATAGTATTAAGCGGTTATCCTGACTTTCATTATGCGCAAACGGCCATAAGTCTGAGTGTTATTAATTATTGTCTTAAGCCCTTAAGTCGGGAAAAATTGGAGGAAATCCTTTTTTTACTAAGAGAAAAGGGAAAACCTGTTCATTCAGCTAATAATTCTCTAAGCAGTACCGCAAGTGATATAAAAATGGCAGAAATAATTGACTATATAGATCAACAATATGGAAACAAACTTAATATAACAATCATGGCAGAATATCTGCATATTACTCCTAATTATTGCAGTAAGTTATTCAATAAGAAATTTCATACGACCTTTTCTGAATATTTGAAAAATGTCCGTATGCAGAATGCAGGCCACCTGCTAAAAACAACGAACCTGACTGTTAAAGAGATTGCAGATAAATGTGGATATTCAGATTATTTTTACTTTTTGAAGATATTCAAAGAACATTATGGCATTACAGTATCCAAATACCGTGTGAATAATATCTATGATAATTAGTACATCGTTTACAATTTCCTTGTGCACAAGAATTTGTAAAACGATGTACTAGTGTTGTATAAATATGGAGGTCATGTATGAAACTTAGTTTTCGAAAAAGTATATTTATTGTTATAATGATTTCAATTGTGCTTCTATTAATACTTCAGACATATTATATCAACAGAATTAACCGTACTACCAATGAGCAAATTGCATCTTATATGGATATGACAATTACACAGATAGAAAACAATCTAAATAATATGATAAAGAATTTAACATATTCTGCGACTAATTTATCAGCTAACGCAATAACTGGAAAATATCTGACTACAGCCGACCCGATGGAGCGATATAGTTTACGAGGGGATTTAAATGATTCATTCCGAACAATGATAGCTCTTGACCGTACAATCATGAATATCCTGTTAATTGATAATGAGGGTAATATTGCTTATTCTTATGGAAATACCGGATACATTAGTCAAGAGGAAGCCATAGAAGTTATTGAGGAAACGGATGTTGAAAACACGCGTTTCACATATGCACAGAAAGCTGGTATGCAGGGGTATTTAATCTGTATGTCCAATATTTATTCTGATACACCTATTATTCCGATAGACAGCCGAAAAATAGGTACACTTGTAATGGTTATCAATATACAGTCTACAATAAAATCTTTGGAGAAGATTGATAAAAAGGGTGAGGTAGATTTGTTTTTACTCGGCTCGGATGATCTTGTAATTGCTGCAAACTCTGCTGTTGATCCCTTTACGAATCGGAGTGGATATACAAATATTGAAAGAACGCTGAGTGACAGCAATTTTCGTATTGTTTGCCAGATTAATCAGCGAAAAGTAGCAGAGCAATATAAATTTTATAGTTCCAGCAGCCTGTTTATATGCATTATTATGGCTTCTATGTTATTAATCATAGGAATAATATTTAATCGAATCATTGCAACACCAATTCAATGTTTAATGCAGGAGCTTGAGGAGGTTGGCATTAATCGACGTAAAAAAAGAATCGATGGAAACTTTGGTGTACAGCTGGATCCCCTGGTGATCAATATTAACCAAATGCTTTACAATATAGATACGTTAACACATACAATATTTGATACGCAGCAGAAAATGTATGAGCAGGAATTAATGCGTCATGAAAGTGATTTATATGCTCTGCGGAATCAAATTAATCCTCATTTTATTTTTAATACACTACAATGTATGAGTGGTATTGCTTTAATGCATGGAGAGAGAAAAGTAGCAGAAATATCAGCTTCAATGTCTGAATTGTTCTATTATGCTTTGAAAGACGGGAATATGGTTCACCTTCAAGAGGAGTATACTCTGCTGGAAAAATATTTTAAAATCACAAGTGAGCGTTTCCTGGATAAATTTGCTGCGAGTATAGAGATACCTGTCTCCATACGGAGATATAATATAATGAAAATGCTATTACAACCTATTGTAGAAAATGCTGTATGTCATGGAATGGAAACACGTATATGTCCCAACGGCGGAAAAATAATGGTGATTGCTTCGGAAGAAGAAGAGTTCCTGGTATTTGAAATCAAAGATAACGGATATATTTCTGACAGCACAATTGAAGAGTTGAACAGTTTATTTAATGAGCCTGAACAATTGAGAGTGCAAAGCCGTTCAAGCAAGAAAATTGGTCTTGCCAACATACAGTACCGCATTAAGTTATTCTATGGAATAGAAAGCGGTATCTATATTTGCAAACAAGATGAATGGACTGTATTAAAAATGAAATTACGTAAAATTCCATCTTCATACCCCACAGATTAGTTCTATAAACCCATATTTCTCTATATCCTGTCCATTATACTACATTTTTTTTCTGGTATATATCTTTTATAATAAATCAAATCCCAATAAAATTTGTTTTAGAAAGGTATGCTGACAGGTTATGAGAAAATTACGTACAAAAATAAGTAAAAATATCATTTTATATCTGTTTCTTTTGCCAATGCTGATATACATAATTATTTTTAATTATGCGCCCCTATATGGACTCCAAATTGCATTTCGGAACTTTAATGCATCAAAGGGGATATTAGGAAGTGAGTGGGTAGGCTTCGAACATTTTCAACGTTTCTTTTCTTCTCCATTATTTATAAATTTATTAAAAAATACATTAACACTAAGCATCTATCAATTAGTCTGTACATTCCCAATTCCGATTATTTTAGCTTTGATATTAAATTATCTGCCTAATCAGAAATTAAAAAAACTGACACAAACCGCTACCTATGCGCCATATTTTATTTCGGTGGTAGTACTTGTTGGTATGTTGATGGTTTTTTTTGATCCAACAACAGGAATAGGTACGCAGATTCTGACAAGACTGGGTATTGAAAACGCGCAGGTGCTTCTGAAGCCAAGTGCCTTCCGGCATCTATATGTCTGGTCAGGGGTATGGCAGACCACAGGATGGTCTTCTATTATATACATAGCCACATTATCCGGAGTCAGCCCGGAACTGCATGAAGCGGCAATAGTTGACGGAGCAAATAAAATCCAGCGGGTCATTCATGTAGATTTACCGGTTTTGATACCTACTGCGATTATCCTTCTGATTCTTAGTTGCGGGAACGTTATGAACCTGGGTTTTGAAAAGGTATTCCTGATGCAGACGGCTCCCAACTTAACAACATCAGAAGTGATTAGCACATATGTATATAAAATTGGATTGCAGGGACAGCAATATTCCTATTCCTCTGCCATTGGTTTATTTAATAATGTAATCAACTTTGTAATCCTGATTTCCGTGAATCAATTTGCGAAAAAGGCAAGTGATAATTCACTATGGTAAAGAGAAAAAGAAAATAAAAGCAAAGGAGACCATGCAATGTCAGTAATGCAAACCAGCCTGCAATATGCATGGGCATATATATGAAGAGTATATCAAAAAAAGGTTCTGTTAAATCTTTTTCAACAGACAGCGTATTTGACATTATTATTACCATTATAGCTATAGCTGCTTTACTTATTTCGTTATACCCTCTTTATTTTGTATTAATAGCTTCTATAAGTTCTCCGGAAGATATTGCTTTAGGAAAGGTGGTTTTTCTTCCATCAAATATTAACTTTTCTGCTTATAAGTTTGTTCTTGAGGAAGGGCGGATATGGAGAGGGTATGCTAATACGATATTATATACCTTGTGCGGCACGGTTTTAGGAACACTGGTTACATTAATGGCGGCATTTGCATTATCTCGCAAGGATTTATTTGGAAGAAGCATTATCATGAAGCTATTGGTATTTACCATGTTTTTTTCAGGCGGGTTGATTCCAACGTACATGACAATAAGTAATCTTGGACTTGTAAATACCAGATGGATATTAATGATTATGGGCTCTGTTTCGGTTTATAACATGATTATAGCCCGTACTTTTTTCCAGAATACAATTCCGGAGGAGTTATATGAAGCAGCGGAACTGGATGGCTGCGGTATTGCTAAATTCTTTGTCAGCATTGCACTTCCTTTGTCTAAGGCAATTATAGCTGTTATTGCATTATATATAGGGGTATCTCATTGGAATTCCTATTTTAATGCAATGATTTATACGACAAGGCAGGATTTAGCGCCGTTGCAATTGGTACTCCGTGATATATTGATATTAGGTCAATCACTTACCAATGTAACGGATGCTTCGGAACTGGAAGCACTGGCAGAGCGTCAGAGGATTGCACAAATCATCAAATATGTGGTTATAATAGTCTCGTCCATGCCATTGATTTGCATCTATCCGTTCCTGCAGAAGTATTTTGTGAAAGGTGTCATGATTGGTTCTGTCAAGGGATGAGGTGTTATTGTATGAAACCTAACAGGATTATAAGCAGTATATTCAATTGTATAGAATGCTATATAATAGCTTTTCTATAAATAATAGAAACGAAAAGGAGATAAATATTTATGAAAAGAAAAATTATTGTTATTGTCATGTCTGTTGCTCTTATTATGAATATATTGACAGGATGCGGTAATTCCGGTGGAAATTCTACATCTGCGGAAGTAAGTCCGACTGCGGCTGAAGGAAATTCAGAAGTCAGTAATGCTGCGGAGAGTGATGGTGCGGTAAACAAGAGCGGTTATCCGATTATGAATGAAGAGCATACTTTTAAGATTGTGCACGCAATCGGTACAACTGACAAATTGGGCAGTTGGGAGGACAAGGAATTAACAAAGAAGATTGAAGAAGAAACTGGTTTGGTTATAGAGTGGGTAGGTATTCCCCAATCTTCCTATAATGAGCAGGTTGGTATTATGATTGCAGCAGGAGATTTGCCCGATGTTTTCATAAATGGAGTTCCTAATTTTGCTCAGTTTGTGGATAGCTTTGTAGCATTGGACAACTATATTGATGATTATGCGCCCTCCGTATCGGCATTTTACGAGGAATATCCGGAAATCAAGCTGGCCGGTATTTTCCCGGATGGTTCCATTTATGGATTTCCCTATATGCAGGCTAATAATTTTCATGCGAACAATAGCTTAACCATAAACTATACATGGCTGGATACGCTTGGATTGGATGCACCAGAGACTCTTGACGAATTATTTGATGTTCTGACAGCTTTCAAGGAAAAGGATCCTAATGGAAACGGGATGGCGGATGAAATCCCATATGGATTTAGGCAAAACAGGGGAACATCAGGAGTTTCCTTTGGCTTTGAAATGATTATGCATGCATTTGGAATTTATGGTTCTGCCATTGATGACTATCCGTATTTAATGGTAGAGGGTGGAGACGTGGTTTTTTATCCTGAGATGGACGGATATTATGAATATTTAGAATACATGCATAAGCTTTATAGTAACGGCCTGTTGGATCCTAATGGATTTGTACAGGAGGAAACAGATATGATTGCAAAAGGAAGTAATAATCAATACGGTATGTTTATGACTAGTTCATATGACGATATTATTGCCGGTGATTATGCGTCTGACTTTAATTATCTGGAACCTTTGAAAAATAAATATGGTGAGCGAAATTATTTTGCCAACCGTTATTCTGGTGATGTGGCTCAAAATAAGTTTGTTATAACGTCAGCATGTGAATACCCTGAAGCGATGGTTCGACTGTACGATTATGTGAACAGTTCTTTTGACAACAAAGTGCTGTTTGCCTGGGGACCTGAAGGCATATCCTGGGAAAGGAACGAAGATGGAAGTATTTCCAGGCTGAATGCGACGTTACCAGAAGGATATAACAGCTATGCTGAGGTACGGCATACGTATTCAATGGGTGTTATGGGATTTACGCTGTGGACGGATACCGAACAAGCAATGTTTGCTATTACAAATGATCGTGATGTAAAGTACTTGTCCCGTGAAGAACCATATATGCAGTATGCGATTGAGGAATATATTCCGATTGGTCAGGATAAGGTGGAGTCTTCGCAGGAAATATCAATTCTTTTAACAGAGATTAGCAATTATATGGAAAACTTTGAAGCCGAATGCATAATGATGGGAATTGATCAGGCGAAATGGGAGTCACACTTGCAAAATGTAAAAACATTTAATGTGGATAGATATGTGGAGCTTCGCCAGGAATTTTATGATAGAATGTTAGATTTGCTAAAACAGTAATAATGCGTTAATATTAAGGTAAAGCGGCACAAAAGATTTGGTGTTGCCAGTTAAGAAAAAATGAAACCATCTTACCGTGTTCAAGGAGATTCAGGATGACCACAGTAAGATGGTTAATGGAGGGTAAATATGAAGGCAATTATGGTGACTTATGATTCCTTAAACAGGCGTTTTCTTTCTCCGTATGGCTGTGATTGGGTGAAAACTCCTAACTTTCAGCGTTTAGCGGAAAGATGTACCACTTTTGACCGAAGCTATGTTGGCAGTCTGCCTTGCATGCCTGCTCGCAGGGAGCTACATACCGGAAGGTTGAATTTCCTGCATCGCAGCTGGGGACCTATGGAACCATTTGATGATTCCATGCCGGAAATATTAAAAAAGAATAATATCTATTCACATCTCACAAGCGATCACGGTCACTATTGGGAGGATGGCGGGTGCACTTATCATACGCGTTATAGCAGTTGGGAATGCCATCGCGGGCAGGAAGGGGATCCTTGGAAAGCAGTTGCAGGGGAAGTCGAAATACCGGAGCATTTGGGACAGTTGTGGCGTCAGGATGTTGTAAATCGAATGTATATACAGAGCGAAGCTGATCAGCCACAGACAAAAACATTTGAAAGCGGACTGGCGTTTTTGGATACGAACCATGATGCAGACAATTGGTTTTTGCATGTGGAAACATTTGATCCCCATGAGCCTTTTTATGTAATGCCGGAGTATCAGAAGCTTTATGAATCAAATTATGAGGGTCCTCTTTTTGATTGGCCGGATTATCATACTGTGAAGGAGGAAGAGCGCCCTTATGTAGACCATGTAAGAAATATGTATGCTGCTCTGGTGACTATGTGTGACAAGAATCTGGGAAAAATATTGGATAAAATGGATGAATATAATTTGTGGGAGGACACTCTGCTTATTGTAAATACCGATCATGGATTTCTGCTCGGTGAGCATGACTGGTGGGCTAAGAACTCTCAAGTGATCCTGTATGACGATATATCCCGGACACCTTTATTTATATATGATCCAAGATGTAAAAAGCAGGGAAGGTGTGATTGTCTGGTACAGACCATTGATCTGGCACCTACAGTATTAGAATACTTTAATCTTCCTGTTCCGGAGGATATGCTGGGTATTCCGCTTAGAGAAACAATCGCATATGATACTCCCATTCGGGAAACAGCAATTTTTGGCGCACATGGTATGCAGATTGGGTGTACCGACGGAGATTATACATATATGCTTGCTCCGAAAGAACACAATGCACCTTTGTATAATTACACACTTATGCCGACACATATGAGATGCATGTACCCCGTCGAAGAATTGCAAAATATAGAGTTGAGCCGTACCTTTTCCTTTACAAAAGGCTGCAGACTGATTAAGACAGAGGATTATAATTACTATCAGAATAAGCCCAGTGATGGTATACATAATTATTCGACGATGCTGTTTAATATGAAACAGGATCCCCTTCAGCTTACTGCTGTACAAGATGCTGAGAAAGAATCATATTTCAGTAAGGAAATAGTCAGGCACTTAAAGGCCAATGATGCACCGGAAGAACAATATGAACGTATGGGGTTTTTTCTTGACAAATTAACGATTTTGGGATAACATATAAATATAAGAGGAAATGCATAGCTATTCATCTTATATTTAAAGAAAAGAATTGCATAGCTTTTCTTTTTTTATTGAAGATATTATAAAAAGTCAATTTACCTTTTCATAAGTTCATAATTATTGTATATAATATAATTAGGTGTAAAATTGCATAGCTTTTTTACGCTTATATTAGTGGGTTGCATTGCATAGCTTTGCAACCCACTATTTATGTGTAAAATTGCAAGCAGTAAGGATCTGTCCAGGGTTATTTACTGTCTTATAAAATATAATCATTTCTAATCATAAATAGTCATTTGATCAAGTAATATTGTTGACAAACTTGCTTTAAGCTGATACAATAGAAGTATGCAAAATTTAGTATCAATAAGCAAAGCAGCGAAACTACTTGGAGTGTCTGAAATTACGTTAAGAAGATGGGATAATGAA
>Ga0153943_1000473_pt1 | contig 12257 bp, 12 predicted proteins | sample TSNJ027MetaG_FD_104721 | JGI IMG/M metagenome (GOLD analysis project Ga0153943, IMG submission 104721) | Attine ant fungus gardens microbial communities from New Jersey, USA - TSNJ027 MetaG | ecosystem: Host-associated > Fungi > Mycelium > Unclassified | place: USA: New Jersey, Brendan T. Byrne...
AAACGGCTTGCCGGCGATCTGAAAGGCGAGCGGCAACCCGTCCTCGAAGCCGATCGGCACCGACAAGGCCGGCGAGCCGGTCAGATTATAGGGGCCGGTATAGGAGGCGCGCTCGAAGGTCGAATAGGTCGGGATCGCGTCGATGCGCGGCGCCGGCCCGGTCGAGTTGGCCGAGGGTGAGCACACGGTCGGCACCGAGCGCGGTGAGTTCATTGAGCCGCTGGGGATTGCGGCCGGCGCCGATGACCTCGTTGGCGCCGAATCGTTTGGCGACCTGTATCGCCATGCGTCCGGCGCTGCCGGTAGCGCCCAGGATCAGCACGCTCGATCCCCGCTTGAAGTGGACACGGTGCCGCAGCGCGACCCAGGAGGACATCACGGGGTTGATCGCGGCTGCCACCGCCACCGGGTCGGCGTGTTTGGGTAACGCTACGCTTCGGTCTTTTTCAATGATCGTCCGCTGAGCCATGGTGCCCAGCGTGGTGTCGTCCAGCAGGGCGTAGTAGAGCGTGCCTTTCGCGTCCCGGACCACCGCGTCGATGCCTGGCACCAGCGGAAGCTGGCCGGTGCTGGTGTAGTGCGATCCATTCGCCTGGGAACGCACCCGCGGATGCAATGCCGCGGCGACGACGTCGACGACCAGTTCATCCCCGTGCGCGGCGACCGGGTCTGGGAAGTCTTCGTAGCGCGGTGGCTCATCGAACGTATTCACAACGGCGGCTTTCATCGCGGCCTTCCTCTCATTCTTCCCGCATGCTCGAGTGGTAATTTTAATAATAGATCGTAGTACGAACTATTATAGTTGGCAATACGAAGCAGTTGAGGTATCGTTTCAGTCATGACTCCCGACCCCAGCGGTGGCCAAGACCACCTCGGCGATCTACGAGATGCGTTGGTGCAAATCGCTTTTGCGCTGATGGCCGCGCTCACCGAGGTTGCAGCCGAACATGACTTGTCGCTGACGCAAGTGCGGGTTTTGGGCATCCTGCGTGATCGTGAGCCAACGATGGCCGACCTGGCGACGTTTACCGGTCTGGAGCGTTCCACGGTCAGCGGACTCATCGACCGCGCGAGCCAGCGCGGGTTAGTCGTGAGGGCCGCCGACCCCGTCGACGGCCGCTCGGTGCGGGTAAGTCTCACCGAGCAAGCTCGCAATTTGGTACCCGAGGTCACGGCGGCGATCGGTGACCGGATCAAGCCGTTGATCGGTCAGCTGAGTACCGGCGAGCAGAAGCGTCTCACTGCGCTACTCACCAAAGCGCTCGGCTCATGACGCTCCGTCGGCCAGTAACTCGCGCAGCCGCGGGGCATCGACCTTGCCGGTCGGACCGCGCGGAATCACGTCGTCGGAGTCGACGAGCAGCCACAGTTTGGGCACCTTGAACGAGCTGAGCAGCTCGCGGGCGGATCCACGGAGCTCCTCGGCGGATTTCATAGTGGTCTCGCACACCACCACCGCACCGACCTGATCTCCTTGCGCACCAGGCACATTGATGACGAAGGCGTTGTCGACGCCGTCGATTTGCCGCAGCGCCTGCGCTACCTCGGTGGGATAGACGGTGGCACCGCTGACCTTGAACATGTCGTCGGATCGGCCGTGGTAGAACAGGAAACCATCGTCGTCGAACTGGCCAAGGTCACCGGTGCGGTAGAACCCGTCGGAGGTGAACACGTCGTCGCGACTGCGCCGGCATATCCCGCGAAGGGTGTGCGGTCCCCGAAGCTCTATCATCCCAATGGTTCCCGCCGAAGCCGGCTGTCCGGTGTCGGGGTCGGTGATCCGCACCTCCATTCCGGGGAACGGCTTGCCGCAGCTGCCCCGGGCGGACTGCGGCATATCGGTGTCGGCGGGGTAGCCGCAGTAGGGGCCGAAAGCTTCGGTCATGCCGAACAGTGTCGCCCGCGCACCGGGGTTCCCACGTTGCTCGGGGGGTAGCAACGCTTCCAGACTGCCGGGGCGCAGCGCCGACAAATCTGTCTCGGGGCGGGACGGATGGCGCGCCAGGGCCTCGGCTTGATCGGGCCAGCCCCGGAACAGCGTCACCCGTTCACGCTCCAACAGGCGCAGCGTGGTCTCTGGTCGAGGGATTTCTTCGGTCACCAGGGTGGCATCGGCCAGCAGTGCGGAGAGCACACCACTGCCGAAGCCACCCACCCAGAAAAACGGCATCGGCAGATACAGCCGAGTGTCGGAATCGATGCAACGGCTTGCCAAGCCCGCTGAGACGGCGCCCAGCGCACTGCCATGTGAATGGATGACGCCCTTGGGCGGGCCGCTGCTGCCGGAGGTGAACATGATGACCATCGGATCGCTGGGTGTCACCGTCGCTGCCAGCGCGTCGACGATAGCAGAGGTCGACTCGCGGGCCTTGGGCTCTGCTAACTGATCGGCCACCCAAACCCGGCGCAGCGCAGGAAGTTCGGGATGCTGCAGCGTGCCGCCGAAATCGCGCACATCGAGAACCGAGCGGAGGTCGTCAAGGTATCGGTGGCCGCGAAACTCCTCCACACTGACCAGGAACTGCACGGACGCGGCCTGCAGTTGCGCCACCAATTCCCGTGCCTGCAACAGCGTGCTCAGCGGAACCAGCACCGCGCCGATCCGGGTAACCGCGACCGCGATCTGCACCCAGCGGACACTGTTGGGCATGATCAGCCCCACTCGCGTGCCTTTGACGATCCCGGCTTCGATGAGCACCGCCGCCAAATCACGTGTGTTTGCGTCAAGTTCGTGGTAGCTGAGCCGACCGGCAGGGTCGATCACCATCGGTTTGACCCCGCCGCGGGCGGTGCGAAGCCTGACCAGCTCGTCTATGGTGCGGCCGTTCGGCACCTCATCCGGCATCGAACACTCGCCTCAATTGCCGCATATCGACTTTGCCGCTCGCCAAAAGCGGAACCTCGGCGGCGGGTAGGGCCGCGAACCGCTTGGGGATCTTGTAGGCCGAGAGTTCCGCCGCGAGCTTGCGGCGAAGCGCGGTTTCGTCGAAGTGGTCGCCGTTTTCCAGCGCCACGACGGCGGCGACCAGCTGTCCGCGCTCGGCGTCGGGGATGCCGAGTACGTGAGCCACGGCGCCGCCGGTGACCTTGGCGATCGCCTGCTCCACCTCGGCGGGCGAGACGTTCGCGCCTGCGGTCTTGATCATCGAACCTTGGCGGCGAATGTAGTAGACGAATCCGTCGCGGTCGGTGGCAACCAGGTCACCGGTGTGGAACCAGCCGTCAGCGTCGAAACATTCTTCCCGGCTGCGTTTGTAGTACCGCTGCATCAGGCACGGCCCGCGGATGCACAGCTCTCCGAGTGCGCCGTCCTCGACCGGCGTTCCGGTCGAGGGTTCGAGGATCTTGGTTTCCAAGCCTGGTGCGGGCTTGCCGAACGAGCCACGCCGGTGCTCAGGCTGGTCGCTCTCGTCGCCGCTGATCAGCACCACGCTGCCGGCCTCGGTCAATCCGAGCATGTTGTGCCGCAACTCCGGATCAGCCGGCCGCGCCTCGGGCGCCATAATCGGGTACAGGTTGCCGCGCCGCATCGACGAGACGTCGCGTCCGCCAAAACTCGGGTGTCGCGTTAGGTGCACGATCCCGGCAGCGAAACCGTTGGTGACGGTTGGCCTTTCGGCCTCGAGCAGATCGAGCATCTGGCCGGAATCTTCGGCGTTGGAGCACACCAGTGTCGATCCGGCGAGCAACGTGGCAAGCAAAGCGAACCCGAATCCTCCGATCCAGAAGAACGGCGAATTGCAGAACAGCTTGTCGGCGGCGGTCAGGCCCCGGATCGCGTTGAGATTTCTCTGGTGGTTGAGCAGCGCGGCGTGGGTATGCACCACCCCCTTGGGAGCGCTGGTTGTGCCCGACGTGTGGACGATCGACAGCGGATCCGAGCCGTCGACGTCGTCTTCCATCGCCGTCAGCAATTTTTCATCGACGGTCCCGGCCAGCCGACACGGGCGTGCGACATCGAAGATCACATGTCGCAATTGCGGTGCGGCGGTGTCGAATAGCCGATCACCTCCGTCGAGGTTCGAACCGGACAGCAGGTCGGTGAGCTGCTGCACGTAGTCGCGAGAGCGGTAGGACGGCGCGGCAAGGAGAATCTCGGTGTCGCTGTTGACCAGTTGGTCGCGTAGCTCTGGCGTGGTCGCGAACGTGGAAAACGGGACGACAACGGCGCCGACTCGCGCGGCCGCCAGCATGCCGACGACAAATGCCACGCCGTTGGGGTAAAGCAATCCCACATGGCTGCCCTTTCCGGCGCCGAGCGCGACGAGTCCACGCGCCAATTGCGCGGAGCGACGGTCGGCTTCGGCGTAACTGATGCGTTCGGTGTCGCAGATCAGCAGCGGATGATCACCTCTGCTGCGGGCTTGCTGCCGCAGGATCTCGCCGACCGTTGGCGATTCAGTCAGCATGGTCGCCCTGCGCCGCGGAGGCGGCGTCACTGAAGAAGCGCCGGACCGCGCTCAGGTCCGGCTTGCCTGACGGTGTTCTCGGGAGTCGGTCGACGACGGCGATGTCGGTGGGAATCTCGTAGCGCGCCAACCGCGTCCGCAGAAAGTCGGCGAGTCGACCGACGTCGACGGATGCCGGCTCTCGCAGTTCCACCATCGCGACCGGCGTCTGCCCGAGGCGTTCGTCGTGCCGCCCGACCACCGCAGCCCCTGCGACCGCGGGATGGCTCTCCAGCGCCGTGCGTACGTCATCGGGCATCACTTTGAAGCCGCCGCGGATGATCGCCTGATCGGCTCGGCCGATGATCCACAAGAAGCCGTCGGCATCGATGCATGCCATGTCGGTGGTGCGCATCCACTGCCCGGAGGGTCCCAACTGTCCGGGCTTGACCTCGAGCAACCCGACCTGGTCGGGATCGAGCGGGGTGCCGTCGTCGCCGACCACCCGCAATCGGGCCCCCGGGTTGGCGCGCCCGACGCTGCCGCGCTTAGCCTGCCAATACTTCTGGTGGTCGGGCAACGTCCAGCCCGCGACGCCGCCGCCGAATTCGGTTGCCGCATAGGAAGTCAGGACCGGAATTCCATACTTTTCGGTGAACGCGTCGGCGTCCTCAGCGGACAGCGGCGCGGTACCCGAAGTCACGGCACGAATACTCGCCAGATCCTCCCGACCCAGGTCGGAATGCAACACCATGCGCAGCGCGGCCGGCACCAGCGATACTGTGCGTGGTCGATACTTGCGCACTGCGTCGGTCCAGCGGCTGAGCTCGAATCGCTCTAGCAGCACAAACGGTCGCCCCTCGGAGACACATTGCAGTACCCGGAACACCCCGCCGATATGAACCAGCGGCGAGTTGACGATCGCGACACCACGACGCAGCTCCAGCGGCGCCGCCGACCGGTCATCCTCCGGACCCATCACGCTGTGCGCCAGCATGTCGTAAGTGAGATCCACGCGTTTGGGTGGTCCGGTCGTTCCACTGGTCAGCATCCGCACCGCGACGCCGGGCCGCACATCGTTGCCGGTGCAAGCCTCGTCGCCCGCAACAATTTTCGGCGCGGCGGCAAGGTCCGAGATTGACATCACTGCCGTGGCGGACGGCCTGTCCAGCGTCGCCAGATCGCCGGGCTCGCCGACGATCAACGGGAGTCTCAGCTGGTTGACGTCGGCTTGGGTGCGCTCATCGCCGCGGGCCGGGTTGATGACGACGACTGTCGCTCCGGACTGCAGCACGCCGAGCAGGGTGGCCACCTGCACCGGACGATTCCGCAGTAGGATCCCGATCTGCCGGCGTTGGTTGCCATCACCAACGAGCGAACAGATCCGGTCGGCCAGCGCGCCCAGCTCGCCCCATGACGCCCATCGGCCCTCAAACTCCAGAGCCGGCGCATTGGGCTCCAAGCCCAGAACGTCGGCGATGCGCCGACTGAGCGGATGCGCTGTCACCGGATCCTCGGATCCGGCACGGGACCACTCGGACCGCTGGGATCTGAGTCGCGTGCCGCCAGCTCGGCGGTCCCGATCGGATTTCCGAGCCGGGTGTAGATCAGGCCCTGATCCAGTGCCGCCCGGTAGGGCTTGTCCAGTGATTCCCAGATCGCCTTGACCGTGCCCTGGGTTGCCGACGGCGGCTTGGCTGCAATCGTCGCGGCGATCTCATGCGCCCGGCTCCACAACCGTTCGGGGGAGACCACTTCCGACACCAACCCGATCCGAAGGGCGGTGTCGGCACCGACCCGTTCGTCATTACCCATCAGGGCTATCCGCAACGTTTCGCCTAGGCCGACTTTGCGCATCAGCCCGATCGGCTCCAACGCGCAGACGAGCCCCGCCGAAACGTGGGAGTCGAAGAACGTGGCGTCGGTCGAGCAGATGACCACATCGGACTCGTTGATGAAGTAGAACGCGCCCGCGGTGCAGATACCTTGCACCGCGCATACCACCGGTTTCCACATCTTCTGCCACTTCGGGCTGAGTGCTTCGCCGGGATCCTCGTGATTCCAAATGTTCTCGGGTTGACCGTAAGGTGTCTTGATGTCGAGTCCGGCACTGAACGCTCGGCTACCGGCAGCGCGCAGCACCACGGCATTGACCGAATCGTCCGACTTGACGATCCGCCAAGCCCGGGTCATCTCGTCACACATCGTCCGGTTGAAAGCGTTGAGCTGGTCGGGCCGGTTCAAGGTGATAGTGGCGACCCGGTCGGCGCCGTCCACCTCGAGCTGGATCGTCTGGAAGCTCATCTGCACTGCCATTCCGGTGGTCGCTTTTCGACGAACGCCTTGGGCCCCTCGAGGGAATCCTCGGTGTGCAGGTTGCGTTCGCGGAATGCTTCGGCCAGCATCTCGGCTTCGTGCAGCGGTAAGTCGAGGCCCTTGAGAATGGCCAGCCGGGTACCCCGGACGGCAAGGGGCGCATTGGAGTTGACGATGTCGGCGATCTCGTGGGCGCGTTCCAGCAGACCGTCGTGCTCGACGATCTCGCTGATCAAGCCGAGCTCGTATGCCCGCTGGGCGCTCATCCGCTCATGCTTGCCCATCAAAGCCATGCGCAGCGCAATCGAGCGCGGTAGCACTCGGGCCACCCGGACCACCTCGCGTGCGGCCACCAGGCCGATGCTGACATGCGGGTCGAAGAACGTCGCCTTGTCGGACGCGATGACGATGTCGCCAGTGGTGACCCAATCGAGTCCCGCGCCACAACAGATTCCGTTGATCGCGGCGAGCACCGGTTTGGCCATCGTGCGAAAGGGCGGAGTGCCTTCTTGTGGTGCCTCCCACTGTTCGTAAGTGGACAGATAGGGCCGCTCGTTGATCACCTTCCCGTCGCCGGGAATGGCCTTGACATCAGCGCCGGTACAGAACGCCCGGCCGGTGCCGGTGACGATGAGAATCCATACCGCATCGTCGTTTTCGGCCTCGCTGTATGCGCTGCGCAGCTCGGTGACCATGTGCGGGCTGAGTGCGTTGAGGGCGTCGGGCCGATTCAAGGTGATCGTGGCCTTGTGTCCGTCGACTTCGTACTTGATGGTGTCGTATGACCGTGCAGAGCTTGCAGACATCAGCGTTCCTTGTTGTTGAGTGTCATCGGCCATGGAACTGCGGTGGGCGTCGTTCACGGAATGCGGCCAGGCCCTCTTTGAAATCCTTGGTTCGACAGGAGAGTTCAAGGTCGAAGAGTTCTTGCGTCATCGACTGGCTCAACGTCGCATGCTGGCCGTAATGTAGGGCTTGCTTGGTCAGGCCGAGCGCCACCGTGGGCCCGGCGGCCAATCGTTCCAGCAGTTCCTCGCTGGCGTCGACGAGCTCTGTCGGGCTAACGGCTCGGTGGATCAAACCCCAGTCCGCGGCATCTGTTGCGCTGACTTTGTCGCCGAGCAGCAGCATCTGCTTTGCGCGGGCCAGCCCGATCAGCCGGGGGAGTAGCCAGGTTGCACCGGAATCCGGGCTGAAACCGCGGGCGACAAATGGCTCCCAGAACACCGCGCCGGTCGCAGCCACAGTGAAGTCGGCGGCCAGTGCCAGGTTGCATCCGAGGCCGACAGCGAATCCCCGGACGCTGCAGACGACCGGCAAGTGGATGCTGTGCACCAGTTCGATCACGCGATGGGCGGCGTGCGGAATGCGGCGAACGAGATCGCCGGTGCGGGGCCGCGAGTCGCCGTCGCTGTTGGTGGCAACCCAGTCGGCGCCCGCACAGAAGTGATCGCCGGCGCCCTGGATATGGATGGCCCGCACCGTGTCATCGGTGGCGGCGTCGGTCAGCGCGGCGACGAAGGTCTCGATCATGTTATGACTCAACGCATTGCGCTGCGAGGGCCGATCGAGCGTGAGCCGCAGCACCGCGCCGTCACGGTTCGTGGTGAGCGAGCCGTCGTCGGCTGTGGAGTCCAGGTCATGACTCACCGTCGAACCCGCCCTTCCCCGCCGATATGGTTACCCCTACAGTAGGCTATACGATTGCTACACTGTATAACTTAGCAAGGAAAGCCCGGCGACGGAACAGCTGCATGGGGAAGAGGGTCTATGGGCGAACAACAAACGGGGGCTGTTCCCGCGCGGCCCAGCTCGCGATTCGGCGAAGCGCCGCTCGCCCAGACTGTCGCCGCCGCAGGCGCCATCCGCCGACTCGGCTCGCTGCTGCTGTCGCTGGAACATGCCCACCCGACGGTGGACGCGATCCTGACGCAGATCAGCGATTGGGAACGCGAGCTGAGCGCGGCGGTTCCGCCGGACAGCGCCCCTCGAATCGGTTCCGACGACGATGGCAGGCGGCGCATCTATCTCGACCACGCGACCGACATCGGCGCGTTCAACCCCTGCTTTCCGGAATACCATTTCGACCACTTCGACGCCGAGACCGCGTCCGGCCGCGTCGCCTTTCCCCTGGTCTACGAAGGCCCGCCGGGATTGGTTCACGGCGGCTTCCTCGCGGTGTTTTTCGACTGCGTCATGCAGCACCAGAACTGTCTTGCCGGACTCTCCGGCAAGACCCGTTCGCTCAAGGTCACTTTCCGCCGTCCCACGCCCGTACTGACCGACCTGCGTTTCGACATTGCGCGCTCCGAGGTAGAGCGCGGGATCACCTCGACGGCCCGGTTGCTGCTCGACGACGAGGTGCTATGCATCGGTGAGGTCAACACACTGGCGCAGACGCCGGACAAGTTGACCGGGTTTCGATTCGGCAAGCGACGAGCCGAGCAGACCTGACGTGGCTTCGCAGCGTTTTCGTCAACCCCGCGTCGCAGAAATCGTCGCCTCGAAGTTGCGGGACGACATCCTGTCCGGCCGCCTGAAGGAAGGCGATGTGTTGCCTTCTCAGGAAAGCCTTTTCGGTGAATTCGGCGTGAGCGCACCCGCGGTGCGAGAGGCAATCCACATCCTGGAGACCGACGGGCTGATCTCGGTGCGTCGCGGCAATGTCGGTGGAGCGGTCATCCACCGGCCGACGGCCGAGCGGACCGCGCACATGATCAGCATGGTTCTGCAGGCCAGGTCCGCGACACCGGTGGACGTCAGCGAGGCGCTGATGCATCTCGAGCCGATCTGCGCGGGGATGTGCGCTGCCCGCGACGACCGGATGACCGAAGTGGTGCCATATCTGCAGGATGAAATCGATTTTCAGACAGCGCAATTCGACGACGTCTCACAGTATGTGGCCAATGCCCGCCGATTTCATGAAACGCTGGTGTCCCGATGCGGCAACGAGCCGATGATCCTGCTGATCGGCTCGCTGGAGCTGATCTGGTCTGCGCACGAGTCTTCGGTGTGGGACGACTCTAGTGACCCAGCCGAATCGGCGCCGATGGTGGACAAGACCCGGCGAGCCGCGCTGCGTGACCATCAGCGCCTGCTCGACGCTATCCGCGATGGCAATCCGGCGAGGGCGGTCCGGCTGGCGCAGGATCACCTGGCCGCGGCTCGCCGCAAGACGCTTGCCTTCGGCCCTGACAAAACCATTGAGGCGAAGCTGATGTCGGATATCGGTTCGCGACTGGACTCGCGATTCCGACACAACGGCCGACCCTCCTCCGCAAGCGGGTGGGGGTACCCCCAGCCGCGCAGCGGCGTGGGGGCGTACGCCCAGAGCAGGAAGGAGTCCGGCGCATGACGGTCTCGGACGCTTCAGATCATCGCGTTCTGTTCGAAGTCGAACCCGAAAAGCGAATCGCCACGATCACGTTGAACAACCCCACACAGCGAAACTCCTACGACGCCGCCATGCGTGACGCCCTCGCCCGCTGCCTGGACCGGGTAGCCGAAGACGACGATCTCACCGTGGTGCTGCTGCGTGGAGCGGACGGGGTTTTCAGCACCGGGGCGGACATGAACAATGCCTACGGCTGGTACGGCGAGCAGGGCGCCCAAGAAGTCAAAAGCCGTCCCAGTCAACGTCGCCGGCTCACGGTGGACCGTAAGTCGTTCGGCTTCTACCACAACCTCATGGGCTTCCCGAAGGTCACCGTGGGAGAGATCAGCGGCTACGCGCTCGGCGGCGGGTTCGAGATCGCGTTGATGACCGACATCTCGGTGATCGCACGCAACGCGAAGATCGGCATGCCCGCCACCCGCTTCCTCGGGCCCGCGCTGGGCAGCCTGCACATGTTCTTCCATCGCTTGGGGCCGGTGCTGGCGCGGCGCCTTTTGCTGACCGGCGACATCATCGAGGCCGGTGAAATCGAGCACCTGGGAATCTTCACCGACACTTGCGATCCCGGCCTGGTTGCGGCCCGGGCCAGGTACTGGGCGGAGAAGGCCGCGAAAATGCCGGCCGACGGCGTCGTGATCGCCAAAGAGGCTTTTCGCCTTGTCGAGCAGAGCCAGGCCTACCAGGGTGAAGAAGTGGCCAGCTATCTATTCCACGCGTTCGGAACCAACCTGCAATTCGCGCCGGGGGAGTTCAACTTCGTCAAGACGCGAGCGCAGCACGGCACGAAAGAGGCGTTCCGGCTTCGGGACGAGCACTTCAACGTGCCTGAACCCGGGTCGTCTTAACGGTTATCGCTGGCGCTAGCGCGCTGCCTTGGCCCGTCCACCGGAGGGACTCGACTTGGTCGACTTGCGTTGACGAGCAGTCGATTTCGACCCCTGCTCAATCAGCTGACTGGCGTGGTCGAGGATGCAGTCCAAGCCGTATTCGAAGTTGTTGTCGTCGGGAGCGCCGATGTGGTGGCCCTTACTGGTCATTTGGGCCAGCAGGGGCGTGGTCTCGGGATCGATGACCATCGCGTCCTCGATGGTGCGGGCCCCGTTCTCCGTCGCCTGGTTCTTCTCCTGAAGTCGGTGCAGTACCACCGAACCTCGCACGTGAACCGAAACCGCGGAGTAGGTGTCGAAGGCTTCTTCCGGCGACAATCCCGCCTCGACCAGACCGCCGATTGCCTTCTCGATCTCCTGAACTCCGAGGCGGGCCGCTCTGGGACTAAGCGCCGACCTGATCAAAATCAGGTCGCACAGTATCGGGTTGCCCATGAAGGTTTTCCGCATCGAACGAGCGTGATTGCGCAGCGTCTCGCGCCAGTCTTTGGCTTCGACGTAAGGAGTGGCGAACACATACTTGCGCAAGGCGCGGTCGGTCATCGCGTTGAGCAGATCGTCCTTCTTACGGAAGTACCAGTAAATGCTGGTGACCCCCACGCCGAGATGCTTGCCGAGCAGCGGCATGCTCAGGTTGTCGATCGACACCTGCTCTGCGAGCTCGAACGCGCCGCTGATGATGTCATCGGGATTGATGGACCCGCGTTCGCGTCGCTGACGCTTCTCGGCGGTTGCTTGCTTGGCCACTGCGGGCACCTCCATCGAGATCCATGCTGCGCATGCCGTTCCGGCCTCGCGGCCGGTGGAGTCGAATCTACCGTCAGTTGCCCGGTGATCTGCGGTAACGCAGCCGTGTCGCCGTCCCCGTCTGCTACTGTAATACCTATCGTAAACTTTTTGATACGCATGGCGGCAAGCCAAAGATAACCGGGCATTTGCCATGGATTTAGGGCTGACAAACGCGACCGCAGTCGTCGTCGGCGGTGGCCGCGGCATGGGGCTGGCCGCCGCGCGCTGCCTAGCGGACGACGGCGCCCGCGTCGCGATCGTCGCCCGGTCCCGGGCTGACCTGGATCGCGCGGCCGCAGACTTGACTGATCGCGGCAGCCCCGATGCCGTCGGGCTGGTAGCCGATATCGGCGATGCCGATCAAGTCAACGGTGTATTCGCCGAGCTCGGTGACCGATGGAATGGCGAACTCAATGTGCTCATCAACGCGGTCGGGCCAGGCGCGGTCGGCAGCTTCGAAGACCTGGCCGACGAGCAGTGGCT
>Ga0153943_1000475_pt1 | contig 12234 bp, 6 predicted proteins | sample TSNJ027MetaG_FD_104721 | JGI IMG/M metagenome (GOLD analysis project Ga0153943, IMG submission 104721) | Attine ant fungus gardens microbial communities from New Jersey, USA - TSNJ027 MetaG | ecosystem: Host-associated > Fungi > Mycelium > Unclassified | place: USA: New Jersey, Brendan T. Byrne...
AGAATTTATGAGGTTAACTAGTTTTATTTATTTTATTTAATTTAAATTTATCTTTTTGATTATGCAGAAAATACCAAAATTACTATTGTTTTTTCTTAAAATAAGAGAGGTAGTTTATTAAAAATATTTAGATCTAACGGGTTTTATAACTAAATTATCTAATTCTTTAGTCTGGGACTATACTTAAAATTATTTAATAATCTCTTCAATAGTACGGAATTATACTTTAATTAATTAATCTTTTAGAACAGGACTTATACCAAAATTATGTATTCCTTTCTAAAATTTAGATAGATGTTTTTTTTATTTAACTTTTTTAATTAGATATTATGTATCTTAGAGTAAGGTATCCAAGGTAGTAGGTTTATTTATATTATTTAATAAAAATTATTTTATTTTGATATTAAGTTAGTTTAACTTACATAATGCGGAGGTACTAGTTGTTTATATTTTTATATAAAATTATTTATTAATTGTTTTAAAGGACGAACAGTGGAGAAGGTGTTTATAATTTATTATAAATTTATTTAGCTTATTTAATATTTTATTAGCATTGATCCGCGTATTTACTTAATTTAAAATTGTATTTATTTTATTTTTTATTCTCAAATAATTGATTACTTTTTTATGGTTGGAGAGGGAGCCAATATTAGAATAAGCTGACACAGAATATTAGTTAATTATGTTTTTTATTAATTAATTTACTTTTCGTGGTGAGATGCGGAAATTCATTTAAATACTACTTTTTTTAAATCTTTAAAATTATTTTTAATAAACGTCAAGGTGCGCGGGATTTATTCATTTAAATTTAAACTAAAATTTTATTAGTAAGCTTTTATTAGTTTATGTATTTAATACAATTATGTGAATCTTTTTTTTTAAACTTATATTAAATTATTAATTAGTGTGAATCTTTTATATTCTATTTTTATTAAAATTTTACCAATAAACTATTTACTTTAAATAAAGTATTGGAAGTTGTAATTTTTTATTTTAAGTATTTTATATCGCAATTATTTCTAGTTGTAAGGTTTTACTATTTATTTTGATCTACTTTGTTTAGTTTAAACTATCATTATTAAAAGAGATACGCGCAATACATAGGTTTGTAACTTTTTAATATTTTTATAGATAAACTTGTAATCCTTTAATTGATAAGGTTTAAAAGCTGTTATTAGCTACTTGTAAATTTTATTAGTTATTTTTTATTAATTAATATTAAAAATATTTTACTTGGTGTTATAGGTAAGCGCGGTTAATACAATTTTTATTAAATTTATTTTAATTATTTTATATTAAGTTATTTATTAGCCGATGCTAAAAAAGTAAGATTATTTAACTTTATTTAAATTATTTTATCAAGTTACATATTACTTCTAGTTAAAGGATTTGCAGCCTAATGTTAATTGCTAATTTATAAGGTTTTATACTATTTTAATAGTGTTTATTAACTACTTGTAATCTTTTTTTAATTATTAGTACGCGCGAATAAGAACTACTTGTAATCTATTTTATAAAATTATATATTAAGTTTAATCACTAAGTTGTAATCTTTTTTTCTTAAATAAAATTTTTAAGTTACACGCATTAATCGCATAAGTGGACAAAATACTAAACCATTTTAAATATTCCACAATTAACGTCTAAAGAGCCCACCGAAATGTCGATTCATAACCAAATTATCATAATATCAACCCGTCTTTTCATATGAGGAAGTAAAGCGACGAGAAAACAGGAGCCGAAATAACAGGTTACTACAATAAAGAAATGAATTACTATATAAGCACTCTAATGAAACTCTAAAAAGTATTTAATTAAAAAAAAAGTTGAATTTATTTCAGAAATAATAAAATAAACTTAAAAATAAAATTGAAACATTTAACAATAACTTAGAAACAATGAGTTTAAATAAATTAAATCAATTACATGATAAACTATCAAAATAAGATACAAGAACTAAAATATAAATTAGTAACAATAAAAGACAAACACTATAATAAAATATTGTGAAAGTATCCTAAAATTGATAAAGAAATTATAGTACTAGTAGTTTTTTAAATTAAAGAAGTTCTATACAAACTACTCATGATAATATTGATTCAACTACTCATTATTTAGTAAAAAAAAAAAATATTCTACTTCTGAATCTAAAAAACATTCAAAGCTGAATTTGAAATAATATTTAATAATAATAGTATGAATTTATTAAAAATAAAGAAATAGTAGAAATTTTATAAAAATATTAGAAGAAATAATTCATGATTCAAATTAAATTCTAAAGAAAAACAGATAATTTTTAAATAAAAGGCACTTATTGATAACCTATAGTATAATGATAACATTTTATCAAATTTAGGAATTACTTCAATAGCAACAAAATAGCAAATGATATAATGTAAGAATCTAATCCAAATAATGGTTAGCAAAAATGAATCTAAAAAACAATAATACATATATAAGTTTTAATTATTATTTCTTAATTAATAGCTATTAAAATTAGGTTCTTTCTTAATAGAGATATTCAGTATAAAACCTACATATATAGTAGATAGAACATACAAATTAAATTTTGAGGATACTGTTAATTTACTGATTTAGCTAATTTAGTAATTAATGAAGAATTTTTCAATTTAATACAGACCAATTTTATTTTATCTACTATTTTACCTATGTTCTGTGAACCTAATACATGGTCAGAAACAGAATTTGGTGGTAATTTTGAATATAAATATAGAAAAGATGATATAATAATACTAGCGCATAATGGAAAGGTAGAATTTATACTAAATTTTTTTATAACATATCAAGGTAGTGAATTATCTTCAGCTTTAATTAAAATTTGATAAGAAAAATCTATTAATGACCTCAACCTAGTAGACTAAAATTAGTTTAATAATAGGTGGTAGAATAAACAGAGTTTGGATGCTTGAGGTGGGATTACTTATTATTTTAAAATTAGTTTTACAGCATCACTAAAAGCTTGAAGTACACCATAATAACCTACTACATTAGGACCAACACTAGTTGTATAGAACCTATAACTTTCCGTTCAATAAGTGTTATAAAACTAAAAATAGTAGAATATGTACTAGAACTACTATAATTTCCATTAGACTATAAATAATTGAAAACATTTTATTATTGATTTATTTTTAATTGTTTTAAGCTTATTACTTATAATTTAGTTTATTTTATATATTTAAAATATGAATAAAATTATTAAAATACTTAAGATTGTTCCCATTCTAATAATATAATTATATAATAAATAGAAATATTAGTAGTAGTAGTAGTAGTAGTTATCTAAATAGAAATAGTAGTAGTTATTCTAATTAAAATTATTACCATTATTTAAACTAAAATTTTTAATTAATATAAGTTAAGGTATTTATCAACACTTAATAATAAGTTTACCAAATATACAGTTAATGTAAATTTTAAATAAAAGGTTAAAAAAAAAAATGTTGTATGTCTAGCTTTGCCAAATCGGAGCATTAAGATTAGAGCTTTGTCATTGCTGGCATTCGTGATAATCGTTTTTTCTCTGCTAAATTATAGGTTTAGCTCAGATTTAAGAAAGTAATGAATCCGAATCAGGTTTTATTAAAGTTCATTTTTCGATCCTCTGACCCCGATAATTCAATCATCTGCATAACGAACATAGACAAGCCTCTGGATTTACCAATCTGGAGAGTCTCTAGACTGGACATTCATCATTAGTTTGTGATATTTCAACTTGGTAAACTGATCTTTGGCCAGGTCTTTACGATTCTATAATCTACTCCATGCAGGATTGATTCTAGCTTTAACCCCTTTATCAAATTCACCTTTCAGTTGTTATACAAATTTGTCCATTTAAATCATATATACATTTGAAATTGTTGAGCTTATGATAGAACCCTTTGGGGTACCCGAACCCGACATAAAGTGTTTAAATACTCGAAATTCGAAGTAACCTGCTTTAAGGGCTTACTTTATCATCCGCAGAAATATCAGATATAATATTTTATTACTTAAGATCTTCAAAACGATATCAGGGCTATTTAAAACATTGGGTGATATTTCATTCAGTGTATCACGTAGCAACTCCGAACACCTGATATATAGTTATCAGAGCAGTGTGCCATTCTTTTTCTGGTCTTAACCCAAGTCCTCGTTTGGATAAGAAGTTTGTGTGTTCAAAATGGCTTATACGATCATTAGTTGGCTTATTGAACTAGCTTATCTATGCTAGTGCTATTCTAATACCCCTCATTTCACAGTTGCCCTTAGGATTTTCAACTCTTCTACCTCGAAAGATTTTGAATGTACCTTCTTTAAGACTTTTAATTCTCCTTTCTAGAACTTCCTGAGACATACAATCCAAAGTAGTAGCTATTATTCCTTTCGTCATATTACCAGGCTTACTTTTAATAATAGTGTTTGTAGCGTGTCGATCGTTAAACCCCCAAAATAAGTGTTTTAGAGGAGGGGGTAGAATCCGTCATACTTTTAAAAGTAACTTTTGTTTATTGTATTGGCTTTACAAGCCTTTAACTTTAATTAAATTTATTTAAGTAGTATTTATAGCCGGATTAGATCTATTTTGTTTTTATTAAGATTAGATTTTTGGCCCTTTTAAGCACTTAAAATTTAAATAAAAGCTACAAACCTTTCCATAAATGATGGATATATAAAGTAAATCAAAATTATGTTTTATAAAATTAAATGTAGTCTTTTTTATGCTAATCTATCAAAAGTTTTAAAGCACTTATATTTTTGCATCTAAGTTGATCAGACTCGAACTGATATTAAGCATCACCAAATTTGATGTTTTCCCAAATTAAACTACAACTCATTTAATAATCTATGGTCTTATTAGCTATATTTATATTAACTTCTTAGTATTTTTTACTATTTTGAGGACTTCTAAGTTTAGAGTTATGAGAATTTTATTTAAGCTATAATTTATATGATTAGTAAGCTATGATTATGTTAACAAACCGTTAGGTCTAAGGGGCGCTAGGACTGGCGAAGTATATTTGAAAATAAGTCGCTCTATTAATATTAGTCTAAATAAGGAAGTCTAATCAAAAGTAAAAACCCGCTAGCTGTCAAACCCTTATGCTCTCTTTTTTAAAAAAGGAAATAGTATCTATTTAAAGCACTAGTATTATAAATATAACTCATAATTTTTAAAGATGTTGGTGATTTTTGGGGTCTTTAAGTCCTTTATTGATAATAAAATTATAGCTAAAGCGATGGCGAGATTTAGAAACCTAGGAAAAAGTTGATTTTTATTCTCTTATTTATAAAAAAAGTAAACGTAGGATTTATTAACTCATAAAGTCGTACCTAATTTAGGTATTATTAACAGAACTAATTCGTCTTATTACTTATAAGGCTAATCTAAGTAACCCATACGCAGTATTCGTAGTTTATCTTAAAAAAAATCTTAGTACAAAGTAATAGTAAGATAAAAATTACCTAAATCGTCTTATTACCTAATTCGTATAAGTACCTAATTGTCTCAGTCATAATTAGAAATCTAGGGTAGTATTGATCAGATATTAAGAAAAGTAAAATCACCTATCTAATTAGGCTAGTTTTATTCCCTATTAGGCTAGTCTTATTACCTAAGTTTTAAAAGAACACTGTATTAAACCTTATTTTTTCTAGTTGGAAAATGCTTAACTTTATATTTTGATTATTGAATATATATTAATTAAGATTACTTTTCATATAATAAAAGTTACTAGATTTTATTAACAATTTGTTAAAATAAGACAAGTACTTAAGGAAAAATACAAATACAAAGAGTTAAATTTTTTTAACTAGATACAAGTAAAGTAATTAAGTTATCTTATTAAGAGCTATAAAACAAAAAAACCCGCAATATGTAAAACCGCTAGAAACACAAAACTAATCTTATTTTTTTAGACTCAGATAAATATATTTTTATCTTTCTATTTTTAATAATCCCAAATCCGCGAGCTCTGTTAAAAAACGCTAGCTCTCTTAAAAAAACACAAATTTTGCTAAGGACTTTTAATTTACTCTTATTTCTAGGATTAGTCTTAGTATAACATTAAAAACCAAACGAACAGAAAACAGAAAACAGAAAACAGAAAACAGAAGAAAAAAACAAATAAAGGTAAAGTATAAGTAAGTAGAGCAATTTTAAAAATAAACGATAGCTTTGCATTTGCGCTAGGACTGTTTTAGAAAAATTAATTTATAATTAACACAACCGAGCTTAAAAAGTTTTAATTGATAATGTAGGTAAAACAGAATAAAAATATTACAAATGATAAGTAAGCCAAAGTATGGAATGAAACTATAAAATATAGTATACAGTAAAATTTACAAAGAACAGCTTTTAAAAGAAACTATTTTAATTTCTTTGATTTTAATCAAGCAAAAAGGTACGAAAAAGTCAACTAAAATAAACTTAATTTAAATATTATTTTATGTTAATTAATTAATTTAATAAATTTTTAAAGATAACAGTAGCACGAAATTATATAAAATTATACAAGATAAAATTAGTGTTTTTTAAGTTTTTTTTAAAAAAGGCAGTGCGTTCAAAGTTGATAGTATCTTAAGTAAGGATTATTTTATAAACTGTATGTTTCTAATTTGAATGGGGTTTTTAGCAAATTTTACAAAATTTAATTATGATGAATACCATATTTTATTCACATGATTTTTAGTTTTTTTATTAAATAAATTTGTATTATTGCCAGATTATTATCTAATTTATTATTTAACTTTATTTAAAATTTATCTTTTAAAGCAATCAGTTTTAGATATTTTATTTTTATTACTATACATTTTTTTGTGTGTGTTTGTTAATTTCACTAAAACAAGTAAATGTTTAAAACATTAAATAGACTATTATAAAGACTTACTCCAGATCAAAAAGATTCAATAAAAAATTCATTAAATGAAAGTAGTACAGAATAAAATAAAACTACTGCTGTAATTTCACTAAGATAATTCTTAATTTGATATAAGGAGAAAAATGGAATGGCAAGAAAAACTACAAAGCGCTATAAATAGCATTTTTAAATTAATAATTTTTTTAAAGTAAGTAAGGTAAGATAAGGTAAGGAAAATAACACTATCTTAATATATTTTTATTAATAGTTTGAAAAGTAATTAAATATTTGTATTTGTATTTATACTGGTTATTTTCTATAATATAATTATATAAATAAATAATATTTAAGTTATAAAATAAGGGTATAATCAATAAATAACTTTTCTTTATTAAATTTTTTAATTATTAAAACAAACAGCTGCAGCAAAACTACACCTTATTAATTAATTATTTGTTTTTTTTATAATAATAATGCTGAAAAAAGGAATTGAACCTTTATTCTACCGTCATGAATGGTAAGTTTTAACCTATTAAACTATATCAGCTTTTGGACTAATTCTATTAATTGAACTTATTAAATTAGATTTTTTTTATTAGGTAACAAAAAGTCGAAAATAAAGTAAGTGAAAAATTGTCAAAAATAAAATAGTGGGTTAGGTATATCTATAACTCAGATTCTGTTTATGTATATTTTGCTGATTTCTCTAAATATTCTTAAGTACAGGTATAGGTCTTTTTACTATTATTATTATTTAATAATTAAAAATTATTTTTTCTCTTTTTACAATTATTTAATAAAAAAAAGTTTCTCATTTTTCTTATATACTATTAATATATTAAGTTTTACCTAAATAATTATTTATTAAATATTATACCTTATTTCATACTTTTGAGTTTCCTAATTACTTTTAAAATTAAAAAATAATTCAGTTTTAGATATCCTAAATCTCTTTTAGTGCAACTAATTTAAAATTAAGTATTTGATAATACAAAAGAAATTAAATAATTTTATTAATATAAGTTTATAGAAAAACAAAATAAAACAAAAACAAAAGATAAGCAAAAATTTTAATAGGATTTTCTAACTATGCTTAGGCAGGCTACTATAGTTTAATCTTAATCTTAATCTTAATCTTAATTAATATATTTTTATATGCAGGTTAAACGGTAAATTTAATACCAAAATGTAGCAAGGTAATTGTAATAATTGCAAATTTAAACTAAAGGTGTTGGTTTAATTAACTAGTAAATTATTATAAAAACAAATAAAATACAGCAATCAGTAATTAAAAAACATATAAATTATATCTAAGGATTGAAATTTTGCTTTTTTTATTTTAATTTAAAATACCTATTCAAACAGCTTATTACTTTAATTTTAGCCTTTCCTTAGCAATACTATTTTTACTTTAAGTTTTATTTTGCTTAAAAAAAAATAAAGGTATGAAATGTCAATTGCAGCTATGAATCAAAATTGGATTGGCTACTTCTTCAAGATTAAATTGGAAACACCTGGGCTCGAACCAGAACTTTCCCCTTAAAAGGGGGACACTCAACCACTCGAGTTCTGCTTCCTAAATTAGAATATATTATATTAAATGTTATTAGTTTATAAAAACTACTCTTTCTTGCTAAGGCAAAATTTTACTCTAGAACTCTAAGCTAATTAAGAAATATTATTTGTTATTTGCCATGCTAATTGATTTCTATCAAAAGTCCTCCCTAGTTTTTAATACTTTTTTAAGGGATTTCATCGCCAACATAAGGTTATTTCTTTTCTGCTAAGTAACAGGCAAGGGTTTATAATACCAAAAAAAACATCTTATTGGAATCGAACCAATAAACTTATGCTTCGAAGGCACACGCTTTACCTTTCAGCTAAAGATGTTAACGAATAATACAAAAGTAAATAATTTTTTGTTGTTAAATAGAACAAGTAATTTATATAAATAATAAATTTTTTCGCTAATTGTATATACAATAACTCTTTATCAACTAAAGCAAAGATTTTCTAGAAAAACAAAAAAAATAAAACAAAAAACACATTTCTAATTTTAAATCTTAAAGGGGGCAGCAATATTTTACTTAGACTAGGTAGGCCGATACATTCATTAGCAGGATACTTATAAATCCTATTTATATAGTTATATAATATATATATACTTATATCATATAATTCTTTCTTTTTTTTTTTGCTATTACTTATAATAGTGACAACTTTAGTTTCTAAAAACTTTTACCTTTTGGCGTAGAATTGTAGCTTTACATTTTATGAACTATAGAAGTATATATCTTAAGTTGATACCGATTTAAAATTTTTTACCTATTTGGTTTTAAGCGGTTTAGATACAACTTTGTATTTATCTGAATCCATATTGATCTTATATGAAAATCTAAATTGACCTTTTTCTTGTCAGACTGATGTAAAGATTATCTCCAATAATCATCATAATTATTCCGTTTGTTAAATTTTTACTTCATCACTCGTCCAGAAAAAATAAAACAAAGACCTAACGTCAATAATCTATAATATAGACCTAGTTAGGCTACATTAATGTAACATTAAGTCTAAAAAAATAATTTAACATTTTTGTTTTAAGTATATTTTATATTTAATTTTAAATTATGAAGTAATAACTATTCTTAAAATCAATATAGTGTGGTTTAAATACTTTATTTACATCTGGATAATTAAATTTTATTTTTCTATTTCCAAAACACTAAATTTTGAGATTAAAAATTTTCACCGAAATGAGCTAAAGCTAAATTTTAAATTGTCATCTAAATTCAATAAAAAATTATTTTTAGTATATATATTGTAATAGCTTAATTACAACAACTCTGCTATTAAATTAACATTATTACAAGTAACTGCAAAACAATCATGTAAAAAACAAAAAGTTTATATGATTATCTTCCTTAAATAAATTTTATTTTAATAAAGCTAAACTAGCTGCATTTAAAAAGTTAACTAAATTAGGTATTAAAGCTCTAGTTTGTTTTATACTATGAAACTTATTTTCTAAGTAAATACTTAAATTAAGTAAATCTTTTTTTAAAAAAGGTATAGAAATACCTAACTTATTAGAAATACTGGCAATATATTTAAAATAATTCAACAAATATTGTAAATTAGGAAAATTTCTTTTTTTCTTTTTTTCTTTTTTTATATAAACATATATATAAAGTATTACATAGATATTGTAAATCAATATTATTTAATATAAATTTATCATCATTTGATGTGTATATAGTGACCATTTCTTTTATTAAAATTAATTCTTCTTATCATCAATATTTGAATACTTAGTAGAATTGTAAGGCATTGTTTGTTGTTATTTCTTTAATAAAGCTCTCCACTAAATTTTAACTCTTTACCACCCTTAATTATGGTTAATTTTACTTAGAAGGTAAAACTCATAATTTCAACTAAATGTAGGTGTGCTAGTCCCTCGCTTAATTTAAGCCTTTAATAATGTTAATTTCGAATTAAGGTTGGAGTCCACTTAAGTGAATCTTATTTTAACTATTATTTAATTTATTTAAATAGACTTTTGTTTATGCAGTTATGCTTATATAGTTTTAGTGATTTAAGATTTACCCTATTTATAATATTATTTTATGTTATTTTTTTAATGAAGGTACTAAAAAAACAGTACTGTAATTTTATTTATTGAGTGGCAACATAGGAAGCAAACCCTATTAGTTTTACAACATTGTATAATAATTTATCAATATTAATATAAATTTAATTATTTTTAATTTCATATTTGAGTGACTCATAAATATTGGACACTTTTGTGTTTTATAAAATTTAATAAAATATAAAGGGTGATTTCTTGACTAATTTAATACAATGAAACAAATAAAAATTATTAAAATAATACGGTAATTTATATTTTAGCCCTACGAGCCTTTCTATCTCAAATCTATCTGTAGAGCCTCACTTTTGCTATGCGGGTAATCTTGGATTCTCGGTAAGATTGTGGAATATAAATTTAGTGTTTTCTAAAAATTTATGTAAAGTAAAGTAAAGTAATTGATTTTTGTCATAAAGTAGAATAATATATTGTTAAATAGTATTAAGGTAAATAATAAAATAAGTAATTTGATATTAAGTGTTATAAATATATATAACATAAGTTCCTTTCTATTGAAAAATAGATTGAATAAAATGGGTGAATTGCAAAGAAATCTTCATATGCTTTTTTGTATTTAAGATGATTTGCAGCTAAAATTTTATCAATATTATATATAAAATATAGTTCTATGATAAGAGAAAGTTAAACGACTAACAGGTGAGTTATATTAACAATTCTTCCAATACAAGTGCCCAACATCAAATTAGATTAAAAAATAAAGAAATACTATCACTAATTAATATAATATAATTAAAGATGATGATATAGTCTAATCTTATTAGAAATAATAAGTAAATATAATTTTATAATAATATATTCTTAAATAAGACTGTTTTTTGTTGTTTGGGGAGGATTTTTGTAAATAATGCAACACTAAATCGATTTTGTTCTCTTCACTATCTACTACCTCTTATTCTATCAGCACTGGTAGCTATACATCTACTTACACTACATGAACATGAAAGTAATAATCCACTAAAATTTTTAGGAAATACGGATCGACTACCTTTTCACCCATATTTTATTTTTAAAGATCTAGTAACTGTATTTGTATTTCTACTGGCACTTTCTATATTTTTATATTTATAATAAATGTACTAGGACATTCCGATGTCTATAATCCTGCTAATTCTATGCAAACACCATCCTCTATCGTACCAAAGTGGTGTAAATAAGATGCCTCTCTCCAAAAAACCTGGACTAATTGCAAAAATATCCTATTCTACTTACTATCCTAGAAAAATTTGCAGCGGAAGCTATTAGAAATATTCTAAATGATATAAAAAGTTACTATTTAAATAGTAGCGTTCAACGGCTATAAGCAGGGACAAATTATTTGTAAGACATAGTTCTAAATCATATTGTAATATATGAAAAATAAAAGTAAAATATCACACAATCGTAGATTAGTCACACAACTCTCTATAATCGCACTTTAGTCAAGTATTGTGTCGTTTCACTCGTAGAATATATCTTAATAATTAACATGATATCACACAAGGAAAGACTAATACTAAAAACAGATTAATCTATCACAATCGACAATTTTAGATATCCTAGATTTCTAACAAGCACAATCCGCCACCACCACACCTCCTCACCCTTGCTTTGCAACTAAGGGAATAAGAATTCCACCTTGAGGGCTACCTAGTTTAGGTTTGTGTAGGGTTCCTTTCTCATCATTGTGACCACCGTTCATAAATTTTCTAATCTTCTTTTAAATAAAAAAAC
>Ga0153943_1000476_pt1 | contig 12225 bp, 8 predicted proteins | sample TSNJ027MetaG_FD_104721 | JGI IMG/M metagenome (GOLD analysis project Ga0153943, IMG submission 104721) | Attine ant fungus gardens microbial communities from New Jersey, USA - TSNJ027 MetaG | ecosystem: Host-associated > Fungi > Mycelium > Unclassified | place: USA: New Jersey, Brendan T. Byrne...
CCACAGAGCGTTGCCGAAGAAATAGCCCTCTTTGCCGCCAATTTGGTTGACCACCTTCCACAGCGCAGCAAGGCTGGCGGAAGTGTTAACGGTGCAGCCCGCCTGTTTCGGGTAGTAACCGTACTCTGGGCGCCAGCGGGCAAAGGCCTGCGCATCGTAGCCCCAGTCGCTGGAGTTCACCAGCTGCTCCTCTTCCTTTAGCGTGCGGCGCACCGCTTCATCAAAAGCGATGAGAGGTTGCGGGATGAGCGCCCGCAGGGCGCGGTCGTCGGCGATCAGATCGTGCTTTAGCCCCTGAATTAGCGCCCTGGCCGTGGTTGACGGCACTGAAGTAATGATGTTGAGAAACCACACCGAAATCCAACGGGTCGGAAAAGGAATGGGGATCAACGGCCGACGTTTGCCGCTGACTGCCATAAAGCGGATAAACTGCTGCTGATAGCTCAAAATTTCCGGCCCGGCGGCTTCAAAAATGCGATGCTCTGCCGCAGGATGGTTCAGCAGCTGCAGCAGATAATAGAGTAAGTTTTCCAGCGCAATCGGCGTGGTGCGCGAGCGCACCCAGCGCGGCGGCGTCAGTACCGGCAGGTTGTAAACCATATCACGCATCACTTCGAACGCGGCGGAACCGGCGCCGACGATAATGCCGGCGCGAACTTCCGCTACCGGTACGCCCGATTCGCGCAGCAGATCGCCGGTGATCTGGCGGGCGCGCAGATGATCGGATTGCTCCTCTTCTGCAACCTGTAACGAACTGAGAAAAATGACTTCGTTCACCGGCGTCTTGCGCAGCGCGTCGCGGACGTTAAGGGCGACCTGCCGCTCGTGGCGGATAAAGTCGCCGCCTTCGCCCATCCCGTGTACCAGATAATAAACGGTGTCAACCTGCGCCAGCAGGGCGGGTAGCGCGTCAGGCTGGTTTAAATCGAGCGAATAGCACTCGACGCCGGGGAGATGCTGCTTCTTGAGTCTGTCGATCTGGCGCGCCGCCGCCAGCACGGTGAAGCCCTGCTCGCTGAGCCTTGTCACCAGATGCTGGCCGATATAACCGCTGGCGCCAAGCACCAGAATTCGCTGCGACACGCCGGACTCCTTAGCGATTTAAAAATGTCTGCCAGTGGCTAACCACCTCGGCAAGCTGCTGACGGTTCACGTCAATATGCGTCACCAGGCGCACGATGGGCGAGGCGTTGATCAGCACTCCGCGTTCGCGCAGATACTCGCCCAGGGCGGCGGCGCGCGCTTCACCGACGCGAACAAACAGCATATTGGTGTCATGACGCATCACTTCCGCGCCGGCGGCGCGCAGCTGTTCTGCCATCCATGCGGCGTTATCATGATCCTCTTTTAAACGCTCGACGTTGTTCTGCAAGGCATACAGGCCAGCAGCCGCCAGAATCCCGGCCTGACGCATCCCGCCGCCGACCATTTTCCGCCAGCGGATGGCGCGGCGAATATACGCTTCGCTCCCCACCAGCAGCGAGCCTACCGGCGCGCCGAGACCTTTAGACAGACAGATGGTGAAAGAGTCGCAGTAGCGGGTGATCTCACGCAGCGCGCAGCCGTATTCCACGACGGCGTTAAAGATACGCGCCCCGTCGACGTGCAGCCCCAGGCCGCGCTGACGCGTAAACTCCCAGGCATCTTTAAGATATTCACGCGGCAGCACTTTGCCGTTGTGGGTGTTTTCCAGCGACAGTAGCCGGGTAGGGGCGAAATGGATATCGTCCGGTTTGATTTTGGCTGCGACTTTATCGAGCGGCAGGGAACCGTCAGCTGCGGCGTCGATAGGCTGCGGCTGGATACTGCCGAGCACCGCCGCGCCGCCGGCTTCGTAGAGATAATTATGCGCGCCCTGGCCGACAATATACTCTTCGCCGCGCTGGCAGTGGCTGAGCAGCGCGACCAGGTTGGCCTGAGTGCCGGTCGGCAAGAAGATAGCGGCCTCTTTGCCCGCCAGGTCGGCGGCAAAGCGCTGGAGTTCGTTAACGGTCGGGTCATCGCCATACACGTCATCCCCGACCGGGGCGGCCATCATCGCTTCCCGCATGGCGCGGCCCGGGTGGGTGACGGTATCACTGCGTAAATCTATCATGACATATCCTTATACACTTCATCCTTCGCGCTGCCTCTGCGTTGGCTGCACCCTCAAACCCCGGTAACATCGTTATTTCTGCTTCCGGGGATTTTCGGGCTTGCCGCCTTAATGCGACACGAATGTTTTTGCGTATGAATTGAAAAGGATATTTTTACCTTAGCCAGTTAGTTTTCGCCAGTTCGATAACCTCATCGCCGCGGCCGCTAATAATCGCGCGCAGCATGTAAAGGCTGAAACCTTTGGCCTGCTCCAGTTTGATCTGCGGCGGCATCGCCAGTTCTTCACTGGCGACCACCACATCCACCAGGACCGGGCCGTCGGTACTGAAGGCGGTTTGCAACGCCTGGTCAACGTCAGCCGCTTTTTCGACACGGATGCCCTTAATGCCGCAGGCCTCGGCGATGCGGGCAAAGTTGGTCGCATGCAGCTCGGTGCCGTCTGTCAGATAGCCGCCGGCCTTCATCTCCATCGCGACAAAGCCCAGGACGCTGTTATTGAAGATAACGATCTTCACCGGCAGCTTCATTTGCGCCAGCGAGAGAAAATCCCCCATCAGCATACTAAAGCCGCCGTCGCCGCACATTGCCACGACCTGACGGTCGGGGGCGGTGGCCTTCGCGCCGATGGCCTGCGGCATGGCGTTAGCCATCGAACCGTGGTTGAACGATCCGATCAGGCGGCGCTTGCCGTTCATCTGTAAATAGCGCGCAGCCCACACGGTTGGCGTTCCGACGTCACAGGTAAAAATGGCGTCGTCGTCGGCAAAGTGGCTGATCCGCTGCGCCAGATACTGCGGATGAAGGGTTTTATCGCTTGGCTTCGCCAGGTCATCGAGCCCCTTGCGCGCGTCGCGATAGTGTTCCAGGGCTTTGTCGAGGAACTTGCGGTCGGTTTTCTCTTCCAGATGCGGCAGCAGCGCGCTGAGGGTGGATTTGATATCGCCGATCAGCGCCATGTCCACTTTACTGTGCGCGCCGATACTGCCGGGGTTGATATCGATCTGAATAATTTTTGCGTCCGTCGGGTAGAAGGCGCGATAGGGGAACTGGGTGCCGAGCAGCACCAGGGTGTCAGCGTTCATCATGGTATGGAAACCGGAGGAGAAGCCTATCAGCCCGGTCATCCCAACATCATAAGGGTTATCGTATTCAACGTGCTCTTTGCCGCGCAGCGCGTGAACGATAGGCGCTTTCAGCTTCGCGGCGAACTCTACCAGCTCTTTATGCGCTCCGGCGCAGCCGCTGCCGCACATCAGCGCGATATTGCTCGAATAGCGCAGCAGCTGGGCCAGTTTTTTCAGTTCTTCTTCTGCCGGCGTCACCTGCGGCAGCGGGGCGTGGTACCAGTGGCTGCTGGCGCTTTCCGGCGCGGGTTTTAGCGCAACGTCGCCGGGGAGCACCACTACCGAGACGCCGCGGTTAATCACCGCTTTGCGCATAGCGATGGCCAGCACCTGCGGGATCTGCTCCGGCGAGGAGACCAGTTCGCAGTAGTGGCTGCATTCGCGAAACAGCTCCTGCGGATGCGTTTCCTGAAAGTAACCGCTGCCGATTTCGCTGGAAGGAATATGGGCGGCGATGGCCAGCACCGGAACATGGTTGCGGTGGCAGTCGAAAAGACCGTTAATCAGATGCAGGTTGCCCGGCCCGCAGGAACCGGCGCACACCGCCAGTTCGCCGGTAAGCTGCGCTTCCGCTCCGGCGGCGAAGGCGGCAACTTCTTCATGGCGCGTGGGCATCCAGTCGATGGTCCCCATGCGGTTCAGGCTGTCGCTTAAGCCATTAAGAGAATCCCCAGTCACGCCCCAAATACGTTTAACGCCAGCCTGTTCTAGAGTTTTGGCAATGTATGCCGCCACGGTCTGTTTCATGGTTTTCCATCTCCTTAAGTGATAACGCTTACAAGCTTAGATGAAAATGACCATTACGCCCGCCGTTTGCCCCTCATTTTCAGCTGCTTTTATTCGTCGGACATTGCGCATACGCTGTGTTCACCTTCGGTGGTAAACAGGAATCATTTCAAATGGTTAAATCTCTGTTAAATGGTGTTAATAAACTGCTGTCGCATGATGATTTTGGCAAACCTTTGTTACGACTTGCCGTTGGCGGCCTGATGCTGTTTCACGGATTACACAAGCTATTCGATGGCGTGGGGGGCATCAGCAGCATGCTGGTGGCGAAAGGTCTGCCGGGCTTTATCGCTTATGGGGTTTTAGCTGGAGAAGTGGTTGCGCCATGTCTGCTGATTGTGGGGATCCTGACGCGCCCTGCGGCGCTGGTGCTGGCATTCACGATGGTTGTGGCCTGGCTGATGGTCGGGACGGGTAAAACCTTCGCGCTGGATGCGGTAGGCGCGTGGGCGATTGAGAGTCTGGTCTATTTCTTTGTTGGCGCGCTGGCGATTGCCTTCCTCGGGGCAGGCCGATATTCCATTGGCGGAAACTCGGCCTGGCGGTAAGTGCACCAGTGTTTTCTGCCTCACCCTGGCCACATCTTGTTTGCCGGGGTGTCGCCGCTCGTTTTTCAGACCCTTTTCTGGGGCGTTATTTTAAAATATTGATTTTTTTTAATGTTTTTATTCTTGCCTAAAAAAGGGTAAAAGGGCCTTTTATTGATTATTGCATGATAAAACAATGAGGCAGGTGCGCCGGGCTAGTGTTCACTGCCGTACAGGCAGCTTAGAAACATCATGGCATCCCAGGCGCCGCTGGCAGCATGTTCACTGCCGTACAGGCAGCTTAGAAAGGATGACCGATCGCATCGGCATTTTTGAATTGGTTCACTGCCGTTCCGGCAGTTCAGTAAGAGCCATGCTACCCGACGATTACCGCGTAGCATGGCCAGCAACAACATTAAGCCAGTACCAAATCTCCCTGCGGCTGGCAGGAGCAGGCCAGCACGTAGCCTTCAGCGATTTCCGCATCGGTTAACGTCATGGTACTGCTGACGGTATATTCACCGGAAACCACTTTCGTTTTGCAGCAGCCGCAAACGCCCGCGCGGCAGGCGACGGTAACCGGCACCTTATTGCTTTCCAGCGCTTCGAGCAGCGTGGTGCCGACCGGGGCATAAAACGTTTTCGCCGGCTGCAGTTTGGTGAACTTCAGACCGCTGGTGGCCGCGACGGCGACTGGCGTAAAGAACTGCTCTTTAAAGAAGCGCGTCGCGCCCAGCGCTTTCACTTCCTGCTCGACGAGATCCATATACGGCGCCGGACCGCAGGTCATCACGGTGCGCGATGCCAGATCCGGCACGCTTTGCAGTAGTTCAGTCGTTAAACGTCCTGCCACGAAACCGTGGGTAGCGTTATTTTCCGCCACCAGCGTCACCGGATACTGACGCCACTCCTCAGCGAAAATCACATCCTGCGGCGAACGAACGTTAAAAATCACCTGCACATCAGCCTGCGGGCGATATTTTGCCAGCCAGCGGCGCATCGACATGATCGGCGTGACGCCGCAGCCTGCGGCCAGCATCAGGAACTTATCGTCCGCTTTATCATCGCAGGTGAAATCCCCCATCGCGTCGGACAGCCAGATATAGTCGCCGCGCTTTACGTCGCGGGTGAGCCACTGTGATCCCGCGCCATCGTCAATACGGCGAACGGTCAACGTAATATATTCGCTGACGCCCGGCGTGGACGAAATAGTGTAAGCGCGCAGGGTCTCTGCCGAATTACGCACGCTCACCAGCGCGTACTGCCCGGCACGGTACGGATAATAGTCATGGCAGAGCAATGAAATGGTCCACACATCCGGCGTTTCCTGATGGATGTGATGCACCTGCATCCGCCACGGGCATTGTGAGGTTGGCATGGTCATGGATAGCTCCTTACGCGCTCAGCAGTTGCTTCATGTCTTCTTCTACGGTGGTCACAGAGCGCAGACCGAATTTCTCATTGAGCACGGCCAGCAGATCCGGGGTGAAGAAGCCTGGCGCGGTCGGGCCGGTTACGATGTTTTTCACGCCCAGTGAGAGCAGGGTCAGCAGAATGACAATCGCTTTCTGCTCGAACCAGGAAAGCACCAGCGATAGCGGCAGATCATTGACGCCGCAGCCCAGTTTTTCCGCCAGGGTCACCGCCAGGATAATCGCCGAGTAAGCGTCGTTGCACTGACCGGCATCGACCAGACGCGGCAGGCCTTCAATATCGCCGAAATCGAGTTTATTGAAGCGGTATTTACCGCAGGCCAGGGTCAGGATCAGGCAGTCGTCCGGTACGCTGGTGGCAAAATCGGTGAAGTAATTACGCTCGCCCCGCGCGCCGTCGCAGCCGCCAACCAGGAAGATGTGGCGCAGTTTTTCCCGGCTCACCAGATCGATAAGGGTATCAGCAGCGCCCAGAAGGGTCTGACGGCCGAAACCTACGGTGATGAGATGCGGGATCTCGCTGTACGGGAAGCCTGCCATCTGCTGCGCCTGGGCGATAACCGGGGCGAAATCTTCGCCTTCCAGATGGTTCACGCCCGGCCAGCCAACGATGCTACGGGTCCAGATACGATCGTCATAGGCGCCGACGGTTGGGTCGATGATGCAGTTAGAGGTCATGACGATCGGCCCCGGGAAACGGGCGAACTCCACCTGCTGGTTCTGCCAGCCGCTGCCGTAGTTCCCAATCAGGTGTTTGAATTTACGCAGCTCCGGATAGCCGTGCGCCGGCAGCATTTCCCCGTGAGTGTAGACGTTAACGCCGGTGCCTTCGGTCTGCTCCAGCAGGTTATAGAGATCTTTCAGGTCATGGCCGGAGATCAGGATGCACTTGCCCTCGGTCGCTTTAACGTTGACCTGGGTTGGGGTCGGATGACCGTATTTGGTGGTCTCACCGGCGTCCAGAATGCTCATGACTTTGAAGTTCATCTGGCCGATTTCCATTGAGCACTCCAGCAGAGCGTTCATATCGGCAGGCCAGGTACCCAGCCATGCCATGATTTTATGGTACTGGGCGTAGATGTCGTTGTCGTACTGGCCCAGAACGTGCGCGTGCTCCATATAGGCTGCAGCGCCTTTAAGGCCGTACAGGCACAGCAGGCGCAGGCCGAGAATGTTCTCGCCGATGGCCGCTTTGTCTTTATTCGGAGTAAATTCCGCCGCCTGACGCTGCAGGTCGCCCAGATCGTCGCTGGCCAGTTGCAGAGCGGCCATCGGATTGTTAACCGTCGCGTGGGCATCAATGCTCAGGCACTGGGCTTTAAGCGCTTCACGCATGGCGATAGCCTGACGCGCATAGCCAACGATACGCGGGGAGTCGAAGTTAACGTTAGTCAGCGTAGAGAAAAAAGCGCGCGGCGCAAAGCTATCGACGTCGTGGTCGATGATGCCATATTCACGGGCTTTAAGCGCCCAGGCGGAGAGGCCCTGCAGAGAGGCAATCAGCAGATCCTGCAGATCGGACGTTTCGGCCGTTTTCCCGCACATACCCTGCGCGTAAGAGCAGCCGTTTCCTGCCGGAGTACGGATGGTTTGTTCACATTGCACACAAAACATGGTCACACCTTTTAAAGTTATATTTAATATACATGTTTAAGGTTATGCCCGAGCGCGTGAGGAGAAAAGGTATTTCTGATACAACTTACAGGGAGATTGATTTAGCGCAAAATTGGCGGCAGAGGGCTACCGCCTGAGAGGTATTAAGCGGAGAAAAAGGCCATCAGGATGGGCACCAGCAGGCTGAGAATGAAGCCATGAACAATAGCTGCCGGCACGATCTCCACGCCGCCTGAGCGCTGCAGCACCGGCAGCGTAAAATCCATCGATGTTGCGCCGCACAGGCCTAGCGCCGTTGAACGGCTGCGGCGTACCAGCCCCGGGATCAGCATAATCGCCAGCAGCTCTCGTGCCAGATCGTTAAAGAAGGCGGCGCTACCAATCACCGGGCCATAGGATTCTGTTAACAGGATGCCGGAAAGCGAATACCAGCCAAAGCCGGAGGCCATGGCCAGGCCGGTTTTTAGCGGCAGGTCGAGAATAAAGGCATTAATGATTCCGCCCAGCAGTGAGCTCACCATCACCACCACCGCAACCATCATTCCGCGGCGATTCAGAACAATTTGCCGCAGGGTCATGCCATTATTACGCAGCTGAATACCGATCAGGAACAGCAGGAAAATCAGCGTATATTCACTGGCCTCGGTGGCGTGTTGTAAAAAAGGCAGGCCGCTCAGGCCAATAAGAAAACCAATAAGGACTACGCCGCATAGCTGAAGGGATTCCAGCGCCATTGCCAGACGCGAGGGTAATTTTTCCTGGCGATGATGATTTTGCCAGGGCATTTTCTGCTCAAGCCACATCAGAGCCGCAATATTACACAGCAGGATAATGACGACGCTGACCGCTGCGTAATGAAGTATCGACAACAGGTTGCTGGCCAGATTATCGAGGAACGCCAGGCTAATTCCCATAAAAAAGAGAATAACGTAAACGATCCAGCTCAGAAGTCGTGCGATAAGTTTAAGGGCTGACGGCCGATGGAGAGGAATAAGGTAGCCTGCGATTAACGGCAGCAGAATAATTAATAGTCCCGAAAACATGAACGACGTGGTCCTTGCAGAGTGAAAATAGCGTCCCTGACACTACCCAAATCGCCGGACTGAGTAAAGTAGTCGAAAAAAAGAAAGGCCCGGGAAACCGGGCCTTCAGAGAAGCGAGGGTGCTTAACTGCGTTTTTCCAGCAGAGTACGGTAGAGCACGCCGCCGAGAATACCGCCGATAATCGGCATCACCCAGAATAGCCACAGCTGCTGCAGCGCCCAGCCGCCCTGGAAAATCGCTACCGCGGTGCTACGAGCCGGGTTGACAGAAGTGTTGGTGACCGGAATGCTGATCAGGTGAATAAGGGTCAGCGCCAGGCCAATGGCGATAGGGGCGAAGCCCGCCGGAGCGTTTTTATCGGTGGCGCCGTGGATGACCAACAGGAAGCCGCAGGTCAGGACAATCTCAATCACAATTGCAGAGAGCATGGAGAAACCGCCCGGTGAGTGTTCGCCGTAACCGTTCGACGCGAACCCGCTGGCGGCGGCGTCAAAGCCCGCTTTACCGCTGGCGACGATATACAGAATAGCGGCGGCAATAATACCGCCGACAACCTGGGCGATAATATAGCCAATCACCTCTTTAGCCGGGAAACGACCGCCGGCCCACAGGCCTAAAGTGACTGCCGGGTTAAAGTGGCCGCCGGAAATATGACCGACGGCAAACGCCATGGTTAATACCGTTAAGCCGAAGGCTAACGCGACGCCGGCAAAACCAATACCTAATTCCGGGAAGGCCGCCGCCAGAACGGCGCTGCCGCAACCACCAAACACCAGCCAGAATGTACCAAAGCATTCTGCTGCTAATTTTCTAAACATAACCACCTCAATAAAATAATGTTACGAGCGCGGAAAACCGCGCCGGTCTTTATTTATCGATATAAATAACGACGATAAAAATAAAGCGCCGCTATTTTATGGACGTTCAACATTGTCGCACTAGCAATATAAATCGAGGTAACTTGATTTAGGGCAAGGTGATGTGATTCCTTCAGTAATGTCTACCGAGTTGAAGTGTAGAACAGAACAAATTAAAAAACTGGCAACCCGGTAAGTAATTTGCAAGCTGAATAGTCACCGTGCGGATACATACGCTTAAGATTTATCCTGCAGCGCGGAGTAGCGGGTGTGTCATGTTCCTCCCCACCTCGCTATACTGCTGATAACTGAAGGAGAAAGTAGCCACCGAGCGGAGGGGATATGCATCTTGAGCGCGTCGAAATAGTAGGCTTTCGCGGCATCAACCGGTTATCGTTGATGCTGGAGCAAAATAACGTGCTGATTGGCGAAAATGCATGGGGTAAATCCAGCCTGCTGGATGCCCTGACGCTGCTCCTGTCGCCTGAGTTCGATCTCTATCATTTTGTTCGGGAAGATTTTTGGTTTCCGCCCGGGGATGTTCAGGGGCGCGAGCGTCATCTGCATATTATTCTGACCTTCCGTGAAAATGAACCGGGCCGCCATCGGGTCCGCCGCTATCGGCCGCTCAGCAAATGCTGGGTACCCTGCGACGATGGCTATCAGCGAGTGTTCTACCGCCTGGAGGGGGAGCTTGCCGATGATGATAGCGTGATGACTCTGCGCAGCTTTATTAACGGCGAAGGGGAAGCGCTGGAGCTTGAAGATATTGATGAGCTCGCCCGTCACCTGGTGCGGCTGATGCCGGTGCTGCGCCTGCGCGATGCCCGTTTTATGCGGCGGATCCATAACGGTACCGTGCCGCATTCGCCGCAGATCGAAATTACCGCCCGCCAGCTCGATTTTCTCTCCCGCGAGCTGGTGCACCATCCGCAAAATTTAACCGACGGGCAAATCAGGCAGGGGCTGTCGGCCATGGTGCAGCTGCTGGAGCACTATTTTGCCGAGCAGAGCAGCGCGCAATCTCGTCACCGCCTGATGCGCCGCCATTCACATGATGAACAGCGCAGCTGGCGCTATCTGGACATCATCAACCGTATGATCGACAAACCCGGCGGCCGTAGCCATCGGGTGATTTTATTGGGGCTCTTTTCCACGTTGTTGCAGGCGAAAGGGACCGTCAGACTCGATCGCGATGCGCGGCCGCTGCTGTTAATTGAGGATCCGGAAACCCGACTGCACCCCATTATGCTATCCGTGGCCTGGCATTTGCTCAATTTGCTGCCGCTGCAGCGGGTGACGACGACGAACTCCGGCGAGCTGCTGTCGCTAACGCCCGTCGAGCATGTGTGCCGACTGGTGCGTGAATCGTCACGAGTGTCGGCCTGGCGGCTGGGGCCTGGTGGAATGAATGCAGAAGACAGTCGACGCATCGCATTTCATATTCGTTTTAACCGCGCTTCATCGCTGTTTGCCCGCTGCTGGCTGCTGGTGGAAGGCGAGACGGAAACCTGGGTTATCAACGAACTGGCCCGCCAGTGCGGCCATCACTTTGATGCGGAAGGGGTGAAGGTGATCGAGTTTGCCCAGTCGGGTTTAAAACCGCTGATTAAGTTCGCCCGGCGAATGGGGATTGAGTGGCACGTGCTGGTGGATGGCGATGAAGCCGGGAAGAAATACGCCGCCACCGTTCGCAGTTTGTTGAATGCCGATAAAATGCTGGAGCGAGACCATCTCACCGCGCTACCGGCGATGGATATGGAACATTTTATGTATCGTCAGGGATTCGATGATGTTTATCATCGGGTCGCGCAGCTGCCGATGAATATTCCTATGAATATGCGGCGGGTGATCACCAAAGCGATTCATCGCTCGTCTAAGCCCGACCTGGCGATTGAAGTGGCGATGGAGGCCGGACGTCGCGGCGTTGACGCCATTCCGACGCTGTTGAAAAAAATGTTTTCTCGCGTGCTATGGCTGGCGCGCGGGCGGGCGGATTAGCGGCGACCAACGTTTATCTCTTCGTGCCGGGAGCGATTCCGGCGCGTCTGCATCTGCACGTCACTCAACCTCAGTTAAACAAAAATTAAGCGCAGCTAAAAATGAACGTTATTCTGTTACCGCATTTAGATAGAATTGACGCCGGTTCTGCGGATTAAAACATCAGGAATGGTTATGAAATTAAATGGAAAGCGCAGGAAAATTTGGTGGCTGCTGGTGATTGTCGTGCTGGCCCTCGCCGTCTGGGGATGGCGAATACTGAATGCGCCGCTGCCGCAATATCAGACGCTGGTGGTGCGTAAAGGGGACCTGCAGCAGAGCGTGCTGGCGACCGGTAAGCTGGATGCGTTAAAAAAAGTGGATGTCGGGGCGCAGGTGAGCGGACAGCTCAAAACGCTGCGCGTCGAGATTGGCGACAAAGTGAAAAAAGACCAGCTGCTGGGGGTTATTGACCCGGAGCAGGCGGAAAACCAGATTAAGGAAGTTGAAGCGACGCTGATGGAGCTGCGGGCGCAGCTCAACCAGGCGCGCGCGGAGCGTAAACTCTCTGCGGCGACTTTAGCTCGCCAGCAGCAGCTGGCGCAGCGTCAGCTGGTCTCCCGGCAGGACCTGGACACCGCCGCGACCGACCTGGCGGTGAAAGAGGCGCAAATCGGCACGATTGAAGCGCAGGTCAAACGCAATCAGGCCACCCTGGATACGGCTAAAACCAACCTCGACTACACCAAAATTCTGGCGCCGA
>Ga0153943_1000478_pt1 | contig 12205 bp, 12 predicted proteins | sample TSNJ027MetaG_FD_104721 | JGI IMG/M metagenome (GOLD analysis project Ga0153943, IMG submission 104721) | Attine ant fungus gardens microbial communities from New Jersey, USA - TSNJ027 MetaG | ecosystem: Host-associated > Fungi > Mycelium > Unclassified | place: USA: New Jersey, Brendan T. Byrne...
GACCAGGATCAGGTCGTCCCAGTAGAAGTAGCCCCGAAACGCCAGCACCGCGCGGATCACCAGCTGCACCGCGATCAGCGCGGCCGCCGCCAGCGCGACCTTCGGAATTCCGGTCAGGCTGCGAGGCATCCGCGCCGCCGACAGAATCCGGGCAGCCCGTCGGTATGGTGGGCCGGTGCGCGCACTGGTCACCGGGGCAGCCGGGTTCATCGGGTCGACGCTAGTCGAACGGTTGCTGAGCGACGGGCACGGCGTCGTGGGCCTGGATAACTTCTCGTCCGGGCGGGCCACCAACATCGAGCACTTGGCCGACACTCCTGCATTCGTCTTCGTCGAGGCCGACATCGTTACCGCCGATCTGGACGCGATCCTGGACGAGCACCGCCCGGAGGTGGTGTTTCATCTAGCCGCGCAGATCGACGTGCGGCACTCGGTGGCCGACCCGCAATTCGACGCGTCGGTCAATGTGCTCGGCACCGTGCGGCTCGCTGACGCAGCCCGGCGGGCAAGTGTGCGCAAGGTTGTGCACACCTCGTCGGGTGGATCGATCTACGGAACCCCGCCGTCGTATCCGACCGGTGAGGACGTGCCCACCGACCCGGCGTCGCCGTATGCGGCGGGCAAGGTCGCGGGGGAGATCTACCTCAACACGTTCCGTCATCTATACGGCCTGGATTGCTCGCACATCGCGCCGGCCAATGTCTACGGCCCGCGTCAGGATCCGCACGGTGAGGCCGGGGTGGTGGCGATCTTCGCCCAGGCGCTGCTGTCCGGGAAGCCCACCAAGGTTTTTGGCGACGGCTCGCACACCCGCGACTACGTCTTCGTCGACGACGTGGTCGAGGCGTTCGTCAGGGCGTCGGGTCCGGCCGGCGGCGGGCAGCGGTTCAACGTCGGCACCGGTGTGGAAACCTCGGACCGCCAACTGCATTCAGCGGTGGCCGCTGCCGTCGGCGCGCACGATGACCCGGAGTTCTATCCACCGCGGCTGGGCGACCTGGAACGGTCTTGCCTCGACATCGGTTTAGCCGAAAGGGTTTTGGGCTGGCGCCCGCAGGTGAAGCTGGATGACGGTGTCCGCCGCACAGTGGAGTACTTCCGGCGCACGCACGCCGACTAGCGCGGCTCGTCGGATATCAATCAAGCGGAGCCAATCTCTTGTCCGGTGCGCGGGACGGCAGTCAGCATCTGCCAAGGAATCGGCGTTAAGGAGATTGCGGTGACCGAGGAAGATCGAGCCGATCACACAGCCCCTCAGGGTGCGCCAAACTGGCGCGAACGGCTGGGGCGGATCGGCGTTGATTGGTGGGCCACGATAGTGGCCGGCGTTGTGGTGCTGTTGGCCGTGGCCGGGCTGCTGCCCAAGATTCCGTGGTGACGCGGTGAGCACCCAACTCGTCGATACGACGGAGCCTTCCAAGGAGGCCATCTTCAGCAGCCGTAACCTGCTGGTGTACGTTCCGGGCGTCTTGCTGTTGATCGCAGTCGGGTTGCTCGGCAAGTACGCGCAAATAGGATGGAAATCCCTTGCCCGGCAAGAGCATTGGACAGTACCCGACATCGAATATGTGTTGTGGGCGATCGTGTTCGGTTTGCTCGTTACGAACACCGTCGGTCTGCATCGCGTCTTCCGGCCCGGAGTCCAGACTTACGAATTCTGGTTGAAGGTCGGGATTGTGGCCCTCGGAGTGCGTTTCGTACTTGGCGATGTCGTCAAACTCGGCGGCATCTCGCTGGTCCAGATCCTGGTGGACATGGTTGTCGCCGGTGCGATCATTCTCGCGGCTGCGCGCCTGTTCGGACTGTCGGGAAAGCTTGGTTCGCTGCTCGCCATCGGGACTTCGATCTGCGGTGTCTCGGCCATCGTGGCCGCCAAGGGAGCCATCCGCGCCCGCAACTCCGACGTCGGCTATGCGATCGCGGCGATCTTGGCGCTCGGGGCCGTCGCATTGTTCACATTGCCGCTACTTGGACACGGGATCGGGCTCACCGACCACGAATTCGGCTTGTGGGCCGGTCTGGCGGTCGACAACACCGCCGAGACCACCGCCACGGGCTACCTGTATTCCGAACAAGCCGGAAAGATTGCGGTGCTGGTGAAGTCCACACGCAACGCTCTCATTGGTTTCGTGGTACTGGGTTTCGCTCTGTACTGGGCTTCGCGCGGTCAGGCAGACCACGTCGCACCGGGGCTGCGGGCGCGGGCGTCGTTCATCTGGGAGAAATTCCCCAAGTTCGTCCTGGGTTTCCTGGCGGTGTCGGCGATCGCGACAGCAGGCTGGTTGAGCAACGGCCAAAGCGCCAACATCGCCAACGTGTCGAAGTGGGCATTTCTCTTGACCTTTGCCGGCGTCGGGTTGAACACCAACATTCGGGAACTTGTCCGCACGGGCTGGCGCCCCCTGCTGGTGGCGGTCGTCGGCCTCGTCGTCGTCGCTACTGTTTCGCTTGGACTTGTGTTGCTCACCTCACGTGGGCTGCACTGGGGTGTTGGGGCAGGCTGATCACTCGGGCACTTGCGCGCCTTCCAGCGCGACCGCGCGCGCTAATCGCGCATAACGCAGCTCCAGGTCTTTGAACCGCATGTAGGTGCTCAACGTGGTGAAGCTGAACGCGATGATCAGCGCGTAGAGCATCAGGTCGGTGCCGCGGTCCACGCCGAGCCAATGCGCTACCACCGTGGTGTCGTTCGGCCGGAGCACGGCGTAAATGCCGGCCAGCACGAACACCAGATAGCCGACTTTGACCCAGGCCTTCGACTGAGCGCTGCGACGAGACCGCAGCAGGTAAACCAGCAACGCGACGATCGACGTGATCAGCAGACCCTGAATCCAGTTCATCGCCGCATCCTTCCTCGCAGGAATCCGTCGAAAATGATGTTGACACCGTTGAGTAGTGGTTGGCCCTTGGATTGGGAGTATTCGGTGTAGAGCACCTCGACGGGTTCCTCGGCAACGCGCCAACGGTTTTCGGCGATCAGCATGATGAACTCGGTGGCGTGGCTCATCCCGATCATGGTGATGTCCAGCCCGTCGGCGACGGTCTTGTTGAACACCCGCAGTCCGTTGTTGGTGTCGGTCAACCCCAATCTGCGGCCGCGCGGGCTCAGCCGCGCGGCGGTCTGTAACACAACGCGTTTTAGCAGGGGCGGCCTGGAGACACCATGGCCGAATCGTGTTCCGATGACGATGTCGACGTCGCCGGCGCCGAGCCGGTCGATCATCGTGAGGATGTCCTTGACGCGGTGCTGACCGTCGCCGTCGAAGGTGGCGAAGACCTGCGCGCCGGGCTGGCGCCGGGCGTACTCGACGCCGGTCTGGATCGCCGCACCCTGGCCCAGGTTCACCGGGTGGCGCACCAGATGCGCCCCGGCCCGCAGCGCGATGTCGCCGGTGCCGTCGCGGCTGCCGTCGTCCACGCACACGACGTGGGCGAAAACCGAGCGTAGATCGCTGATGACGTCGCCGATGACGCCGGCTTCGTTGAAGGCTGGGACGATGATCCAGACGTTGCGCGTTTCGCTGAGCATTTCGATGCCCACAAGTTACACGCCGGACCGCCCAACTCGGCTGATCAGCCGCCCGCGCGCGACAGCGCGCCCAGATGCACCCCGATACCCACCAGCGGACCGCACAACAACGCGACCACGGTGCGAGTCTCCAGCGGCAGCGGCAACAACAGCAGCAGCGTCGACGCCACCGTCGCCCCGACCCAGCCCAGCGCATAGGCGCGGTGCATTGCAGCCGCAACCGTCGCCGCCCCGGTGAGGGTCAGCATGGCGATCGCCACCGCGGCAGCAGTCAACCAGGCCAACAGCGCGCCGCCCGCGTAGTAGTCGGCGCCGAAGCCGACCCGCAGCAGCCAGGGCCCGACCAGCCCCGCCGCCAGCACGCCGAGCGCGCCGATCCCGCCGACCAGCGCCGCCGGTGCGGTCAGCGCCCGCAGCCGTTCGGTCCGCTCGTCGACGAAGTGCGCGATCAGATTGCCCTGCATCGCGGTCAACGGCACCAGCAGCGGGGCGCGAGTCAAGGTGACCGCGAGGATGACCACCCCGCCGTCGGCGCCGAGCTCGTTGGAAGTCGCTTTCAGCAGCACCGGAAACCCCATCACCAAAATCGCGCTGGCACCGGCCGCGGTGATCGAATGAGCCGCCCCGCGCAGGAATGTCGCGGTGTTGCCCGGTGTCAGCAGCCGCGCCGCGGCCCTAGTCGTCGGCGAGGCCACGATCATGATCAGCCAGGCCATCGCGCCCGCGACGGTGGCCCACAGAAACCCGACCAGGCCCCAACCGATCACAAAAGTGGCCACCGCAACCGCCACTCGCATTACCGCGTCGGTGACCATCAGCGCCCCGTATTGCGTCCAGTGGTTAGCCCCGGCCAGCATGCCCAGCAACGTGGCGTGCAAACAGAACCCGGCCAGCCCGACGCTGAGCAGGCCCACCGACAGCCAGGGGGCTTCGACGAAGACCCGGCTGCTCCACAACGGTGAGCTGCCAGCGATCAGCAGAGCCGCGCCGACCCCGACCATGCCGGCCACCCGCAGCGGATGGGTGCGGCGGCCCGGTACAACTTCGGCTCGGCTTTTATAGCCCTCGGCGCGGACTTCTCGGGTGGCTTCCTGCAGCAGGCCGTTGGCGGACCCGGTGACCAGCCCGAACGCCCCCCAAAAGACCGCGAAGACCGAAAAGCCCGCCGGAGCCAGATCACGGGCCGCCAGGTAGACCACCGCGTAGCCGCACACTGCGGTCAGCACGGTCGCCGTACCCACCCGGGCCACGCTGCCGCGCGCGATCGGGCTAGCGGAGGCTCCGATGTTGGGGAGCCCGCCGACGTCCGTCACGGTGACGCCACGTCGCAGACCTCGGGCATCAGCACGGTTTGAAAATACTCAGTGAAATCGCGGTGCCGCCGTGGGCTGGGATGATTCCATCCTGCAGACTGACGGCAGAGGGGAGTATTCCTCCGCCGCGGTGTCGTCATCACGTCGCCCACGATCGAGCGACCGTGCCGCGGGCCGTTGCGACTGTGGTCGCGACGGCGGAAGAGACCTCGGGCGTTGCAGTGCACTTCAGCGACCGGAGGCCTCTCGTGTCGGTGTCCATGCTCGAATGGGTCGTCATTGTGGCCGTGACGATCGCGGTCCTGTCGTTCGACATCGTGATTATCGCGCGCCGCCCGCGCGAACCATCGATGCGCGAATGCGCCATCGCGTTGTCGGCGTATGTCGGACTCGCGCTGATCTTCGATATCTGGGTCTGGTTGTTTCACGGCCACCGGTTCGCGCTTGAATTCCTCGCCGGATGGATCACCGAGTACAGCCTGTCCATCGACAACCTTTTTGTGTTCATCGTCATCATGACGACCTTCAGAGTGCCCAAGGTGTATCAGCAGCAAGCCCTGCTCGTCGGAATCGTGATCGCGTTGGTACTCCGCGGCATCTTCATTGCCCTTGGCGCACTGGCGATTCAGCGGTTCTCGTGGGTTTTCTACATCTTCGGCGCGCTTCTGGTCTACGCCGCCATCGGATTGGCTCGCGACCACCACGGTGCCGACGCGGAGAATGCGGCCGTTCGGTTCGCCCGGCGGCATGTGAATACCACCGACCAGTGGCGCGGTCTCAAGCTCTACGTCAAGGACGGCTCGGGCCGGCGGTTGACGCCGATGCTGCTCGTCATCCTGGCCCTCGGTAGTACCGACCTGATCTTCGCCCTCGATTCCATTCCCGCGATTTTCGGGATCACCCGCGAGCCTTACTTGGTGTTCGCCGCCAACGTATTCGCGTTGATGGGCCTGCGGCAGCTGTACTTCATGCTCGCGAATCTGTTGCAGCGGCTGGTGTATCTCTCTAAAGGCCTTGGCGTCATCTTGATGTTCATCGGGATCAAGCTGATCCTGCAGGCCTTGCGGGAAAACAATCTGCCGTTCATCAACGGCGGCGAGCATGTCGACGTTCCTGAGGTCCCGACGTTGCTCACCCTCGGGGTCATCCTGGTGACCCTCGCCGTCGCCGCCGCCGCGAGCCTCTCCACCACCCGCGATACCACCCGCGGCTGAGCCTCGATTAGGCCTCGATGGCGCCTGCGATGCGTCGCTCGATGCTGGTCCGTACGGGGGCTGGCAACACGATCAGACCGTCGAGTTCCTTGCTTGCCCGTGCATAGGCGTTCTGCCGTTCCTGCGGGGAGGCGGCGTCGTCTTGGGCGAGCTGCAGCAGGTGCTGGGCCCGCGCCAGCCGCTGTTGGTCGACTTCGGAGAAGTCGCTGCGGCGCCGGCGAATCGCTTCGGCCTCGGCGATCTCGAATGCGGTGACGTACTCGTGGACGGCGTCGCGGTATTCCAGTTGCGCGGTCCGATCGCTGAGCAGGTTCTCGGGCTGTTCCGGGCGCAACAGGTCGGCCTGCCGCTTCGCCTTGTGGAAAGCGATCGTGAGCGGATTCCTCATGTCGGTCATCAGGGGGAAGTCGAGCAGTTTGGCGATGTCGACCTCATAGTCCAGCCAGCGCGTGTCGGTTCGATCGTGCACGGTCAGGAGTTTGGCGATCTCGCGCCGGTAGCCCTCGTCGTTGTTCTGCCGCCGCCCGGTTGCTTCCGCGATCGCGATCTTGGCCTGCTGCTTGAGCCGGTACCGTTCGAGCCGTCGGTCGGCTCGCCGTTCGTTGGCCGCGGCGATTGCACGCACGCTCCCGCCGATCGCGCCCCCCAGCGGGAAGACCAGCCACCAGAAATTCGCGGCGAAATGAAACAGCGGGCCCACATTGCCAGGATGCCACTTGCGGCGCTACCGGCTCGACCCCAGAGCGTCGTAGACCAGCGTCGTGTATTTCGCTGTGCGCGAAGAAACCGAGGACGCCGTCGCCCATGTTGTTTGTGTCGCTGTGCTCGTGACGACGTCGTTGTCGCGAGCGGTCGTCGGTGTCAGTGCCCGCCGGTCTTGAACCGCTCCTGTGAGCGCAGCACCTCCGCCTCGGCCTCGGCGCGACCCACCCAATCGGCGGTCTTGACGTACTTGCCCGGCTCCAGCGCCTTGTACTGCGAGAAGAAGTGTTTGATGACGTCCAGCTCGAACTCCGGGACGTCTCCGATGTCCTGGATGTGATCCCACCTATGATCGCCGGCCGGCACGCACAGCACCTTGTCGTCGCCCCCGTGCTCGTCGGTCATCCGGAACATGGCCACGGGCCGCACGGTCAGTCCCACGCCCGGGAACAGCGGCTCTGGAAGCAACAACAGGATGTCGAGCGGGTCGCCGTCTTCGCCGAGGGTGTCGTCGATGAAGCCGTAGTCGGTCGGGTAGACCATCGAGGTGTACAGGTAGCGATCCAAGCGCACCTTTCCCGTCTCGTGGTCTACCTCGTACTTGTTTCGCTGACCCTTGGGGATCTCGATGGTGACGTCGAATTCCACCGTCTCGGCTCCTTCGGCTGGGGTGGTCGCTGCCCGTCGGCATTTGTCGAGGGTCAACCCTAGTCCAGGGATCGGACGCGTAAGGCAGCTCCCACAGACGTCAGCCGGCAGATGTTTGAAGCACAATAGGTGCAAAGGAGTCAGGAGAGTCATGCGTCCCACCCAGTGGCGGACGTCTACGCACCTGATCGTGGGAGTGGGCGTGCTGGCGATCGTTGCCGCCGTGGTGGCGGCGACGGCGTTGTTCAGCGCCAGCGGTCGTGGCGCCAGCGGCTCCCAGACCCCACCCCCGCCGCCGGCTGTCACCGCCAAGCCGAGCATCGTCCCAGTGGCGGCGACCGCGCCGGTGCCGACCAAATCCGCGCTGGCCGCGACGCTGGCGGCGGTAGTGGCCGATCCCAACCTCGGCAAACTGGGCGGTCGGGTCACCGACGCGATGACCGCCAAAGAACTCTGGCAGCAGCAAGACGACGTGCAGATGCAGCCGGCGTCGACAAACAAAACGCTCACCACCGCCGCCGCGCTGTTGGCGCTGGACCGCGAGGCGCGGGTCACAACTCGAGTCGTGAGCGCCGACCAGCCGGGGGCCTCTGGAGTCATCGTGCTGGTCGGGGGTGGCGACCCAACGCTTTCGGCGGCCCCGCCCGGCCAGGACACCTGGTATCACGGTGCGGCGCGCATCAGCGATCTCGCCGATCAGGTACGCCGTAGTGGCGTGACGCCGACGGCGGTGCAGGTGGACACCTCGCTGTTCAGTGGCCCGACCATGGCGCCCGGCTGGGATCCGGCCGACATCGAGGGCGGCGACATCGCGCCGATCGAATCGGTGATGCTCGACGCCGGACGTATCCAGCCGGCGACCGACGAGTCCCGCCGATCGGTGACCCCGGCGCTGGACGCCGGACACGCATTGGCCAGCGCGCTCGGTGTTGACCCGCGGCAGGTGACCATCTCGAACCATTCAGGGTCCGTCGGGGCCCGGCAGCTGGCCGCTGTCCAGTCGGCGCCGCTGATCGAGCGACTGAACGAAATGATGAGCGTCTCCGACAACGTGATGGCCGAATGCATCGCCCGCGAGGTGGCGGCGTCCATGCAGCGGTCGCTGAGCTTCGCCGGCGCCGTCGACGCGGTGACCAACCGATTGAACACCGCGCATATTGACACCGGCAGCGCGATATTGCAGGACTCGAGCGGATTGTCGGTCGATGACCGCCTGACCGCCAAGATCCTCGATGCCGTGGTGCAGGCGGCAGCCGGGCCCGATCAGCCCGCGCTGCGGCCGCTGTTGGACTTGTTGCCGATCGCCGGTGGCAGCGGCACGCTGTCCGACCGGTTCGCCGATACGGCCCCCGGCGTCGGGCCGGCCGGGTGGTTGCGGGCTAAAACCGGCTCGCTGACGGCCATCAACGCGTTAGCTGGAGTGGTGACCGACCGCAGTGGACGCGTGCTGACCTTCGCGGTGATCTCCAACGACGCCGGCCCAACCGGCCGTACGGCGATCGACGCGCTGGCCACCACCCTATGGTCGTGTGGATGCGCAACGTGACCGCGTCAGCGGAGTTGACCGTCGGGCGCACTGTCGACTGGGGATTCGCGGCGACGGTCGGCCAGTGGCTGGCCCGTCCCGGTCCGCCATCCACCGACTACACCCGTCGCCAGGTGATCGACAACCTGGCGACCGCCGCCAAGGCGGCCGAACCTCCGGTGCTCGACGTCACCGGTCTGCACACCAACGGCGCGGTTCCCGAGGCCCGCATTGTCGACCGGTCGGGTTGGATCCGGGCCGCCGCTGAGTCGATGCGGGTGATGACCGGCGGCACCGACAAGCCGCGGGGCGTCGTCTCCGGACGCATCACCGGCGCGCAGACCGGTGCCGTGCTGGCGTTCGTCGCATCGGGGATCCTCGGCCAGTACGACCCGTTCGCCGCTTCCAATGACGGCGGTGCCTTGCTGCTGGTGTATCCCAACGTCATTGCGGTCGAACGGCAATTGCGGGTGGAGCCTTCCGATTTCCGGTTGTGGGTGTGCCTGCACGAGGTCACCCATCGGGTGCAGTTCACGGCCAATCCGTGGCTGTCCGGCTACATGTCCAAAGCGCTGGGTGTGTTGACTCAGGAGGGCGGCGAAGACGTGGCCCAGATCATCAGCAGGCTGGCAGACTTCGTCCGGGGCCGCGGCGAACCGTCGCCGGACGATCCCGACGCACACTCGAGAGGCGTTCTGGGATTGCTGCGTGCCGTGCAGTCCGAGCCGCAGCGCGAGGCCCTGGATCAGCTGTTGGTGTTGGGCACGTTGTTGGAGGGCCACGCCGATCACGTGATGGATGCCGTTGGGCCCGTTGTAGTGCCGTCGGTCGCGATCATCCGGAGCCGCTTCGACGAGCGGCGGCACCGCAAGCAGCCGCCGCTGCAACGGCTGCTGCGCGCATTACTGGGCATCGAGGCCAAACTGAGCCAGTACACCCGGGGCAAGGCGTTTGTGGACCATGTGGTGGGCCGAGTGGGGATGGAGCGGTTCAACACCGTCTGGACCGGTCCGGACACCCTGCCCCGGCCGATTGAGATCGAATACCCGCAACGATGGATCGACAGGGTGCTGTAGCCGACCTCAGCGCGGCTGTGGCGGCGTTCGCCAAGGAATACCTCGCCACCGCCGATCACTGGTGTGTGGCGCTTTCCGGGGGCCCGGACTCGTTGGCGCTCACCGCCGTTGCGGCCGGCCTGCTGCCGACCACCGCGCTGATCGTGGACCATGATCTGCAAGCCGGCTCGGCGGCGATCGCCGCGACCGCGAAGAGGCAAGCCGAGGAATTGGGATGCGTTGACGCCCAAGTGCTTTGCGTGCAGGTAAGCGGAGACGGCGGTCCGGAGGCCGCCGCGCGCAATGCTCGCTACCACGCGCTGGAGGCCGCCCGTCGCGATCGTCCGGTGCTGCTGGCCCACACCCTCGACGATCAGGCCGAGACCGTGTTGCTCGGGCTCGGCCGTGGTTCGGGCGCCCGCTCGATCGCCGGAATGCGCCGCTACGACCCGCCCTGGTGCCGGCCGCTGCTGGGTATGCGGCGCGGCGTGACGCACGCCGCGTGCGCTGAGCTGGGGCTGGCCGCTTGGCATGACCCGCACAACACCGACCGCCGCTTCACCCGGACCCGGCTGCGCCATGAGGTGCTGCCGCTGATGGAAGAGGTGCTCGGCGGCGGTGTCGCGGAGGCGCTGGCTCGCACCGCGACCGCGCTGCGCGAGGACACCGAGCTGGTCGATGCCCTGATCGCGCAGGCGATGACGAGTTCCGCGACCGCCGAGGGACTCGACACCAGGGCGTTGGCGGCGCTGCCTGACCCCGTGCGTCGCGGCGTCATCCGCAGCTGGCTGCTTGCCGGCGGCGCGATCGGGCTGACCGACAAGCAGATCCGCGGCGTGAACAGGCTGATCACCGCCTGGCGTGGCCAGGGCGGAGTGGCCGTCGGGTCCGCGCTGCGCAATCAGCGCCTGGTCGCCGGCCGCAGCGACGGGCTTTTGACGCTGCGTCGCGAACCGATCAGCCCGGCGACGATGCAGTGGGGGCACCCCCGGCCGCGCAGCGGCGACCGGGACGCGCAACGCGAGGACGAGGAGCCGGGCCCGCAAACCTAAGCCGACTACCATTGGTCGTCAGCCCGATGACATGGCACGCTGTGGTCGTGGCAGCGGAATCGCCGGAGCTGTACCCCGGGGACATCAAATCGGTGTTGCTGCGCGAGGAGCAGATCCAGACCCGCATCGCCGAGCTCGGGGCGCAGATCGGCGCGGACTATCGCAAACTGGCTGTGGCCGACGACCAAGACCTGCTGTTGATCACCGTGCTCAAGGGCGCGGTCATGTTCGTCACCGACCTGGCGCGCGCGATCCCGCTGCCAACCCAGTTCGAGTTCATGGCGGTCAGCTCCTACGGATCGTCGACGTCGTCGTCGGGGGTGGTGCGCATCCTCAAAGACCTCGATCGCGATATCAACGACCGGGATGTGCTGATCGTCGAGGACGTAGTCGACTCCGGGCTGACGTTGTCGTGGTTGTTACGCAACCTGGCCACTCGGCATCCGCATTCACTGCGGGTCTGCACGCTGCTCCGCAAGCCAGATGCGTTGCGCGCCAACGCGGATATCGCTTATGTGGGTTTCGACATCCCCAACGAGTTCGTGGTGGGCTATGGCCTCGACTACGACGAGCGCTACCGCGACCTGCCTTACATCGGAACCCTGGACCCCAGGGTCTACCAAGACTGAGCGCTCGCCCGGCGACGATGCGGGCCGTCAACGGCCCGGGGCGCAGCCGGGGATATCCCTACCGGAGTTCCCAGACCGCGGCGACCGAGAAGTTCACCGTCTGCTGGCCGGGCTCCAGCGGAACATTCGACGGCATGGCCCCGCCTCGCGGAGCCGGAGCCAGGATGGGTGGCGCGGCTCCGGATGCCTCCGAGATCGAGATGACCTTGCCCAGCTTCAGCCCGGATAGCTGTGCGTACTGCTCCGCCCGGTCCTTGGCGTCCTGAAAAGCCCGCGCACGCGCATCCTTCACCAGCTGCGAGTCGTCCGCGATGGAGTAGCTGACCGAATTGATCCGGGTGGCGTCGCCGCCGGTACCTGCGATGATTGCCAGCACATGCGACGCCGAGTCGGCGGGGTGGATCTTGACCCGGATCGAGTTGTCGGCGCGGTACCCGGTGATGGTGCCGCCGGAATTGTCGTACTGGGGTTGCAGGCCGACCTCGGTGGTGCTGATGTCCTTGCGATCGACGCCGGCGCCCCCCAGGGCATTGATGAC
>Ga0153943_1000480_pt1 | contig 12178 bp, 11 predicted proteins | sample TSNJ027MetaG_FD_104721 | JGI IMG/M metagenome (GOLD analysis project Ga0153943, IMG submission 104721) | Attine ant fungus gardens microbial communities from New Jersey, USA - TSNJ027 MetaG | ecosystem: Host-associated > Fungi > Mycelium > Unclassified | place: USA: New Jersey, Brendan T. Byrne...
CGCTGAACTTCCTCAACCCGCGTCCCGGCACTCCGTTCGGCGACCTGGAGGTGCTGCCGGCCGGCGAAGCGCTCAAGGCGGTGGCCGCATTCCGGCTGGCATTGCCGCGCACCATGCTGCGATTCGCCGGCGGTCGCGAGATCACCCTTGGCGACCTTGGCGCCAAACAAGGCATTCTGGGCGGGATCAACGCCGTAATCGTCGGCAATTACCTGACCACACTGGGCCGCCCTGCTGAGGCCGATCTCGCGCTGCTCGACGATCTGCAGATGCCGATCAAGGCGCTCAACGCCAGCCTGTAGAACGGGCTCGCCTGTAGAAGTGGGAGTGATGGTTCGCGATCTGCCTGCACCGATCGGCGCGGGTGTCTACAACGTCTATACCGGCTCGTCCTGCCGCGACGACCCGACCGGTCATACCGTGCCGACGGCGGCCCAGCTCGGCCTTGAGCCGCCCCGATTCTGCGCCGAGTGCGGCCGCCGGATGGTGGTGCAGGTCCGACCCGACGGCTGGTGGGCCAAGTGTTCGCGGCACGGGTTGGTGGACTCGGCCGACCTGGAAGCGCGCCGATGACTGGGCTGGTACTTCCCCGGCCCTCCGGGCCTCCGCGCACGACGCGGCGGCGGGCGGTCGTCGCGACTGCGGCGGGGTTGCTGCCCGCGGGCGTGCTCGTCGGCGTGCTTTGGTCGTGGATCGCCCCGCCGATCCACGGAGTGGTGGCGTTGACCCACCAGGGTGATCGGTTGCAGGACTATCTGGGCGATGAACCCGAGAAGTTTTTCGTCGCGCCATTTCTGATGCTCGGGCTGTTGAGCGTCGTCGCCGCGGTGGCGGCTGTGCTGGCGTGGCAGTGGCGAGCACACCGCGGGCCGGGAATGGTCGTCGGGCTGTGCACCGGCGTGGTGATCGCCGCCGCGGCCGCCGCCGGGGTGGGCGTGCTGCTGGTGCATCTGCGTTACGGCGTGGTGGATGTCGCCACGGCGCCGGTGAGTCACGACCACCCGTTCTACTACTTCACCGAGGCGCCGCCGGTGTTCTTCGGCCGCACGCCGTGGCAGATCGCCTGCACGCTGCTGTTACCCGCGAGCACCGCCGCCCTGGTATATGCGGTACCGGTTGCGGCAACCGCGCGCGACGATCTCGGCGGCTATCCGGCCGTCGACCCGTCTTATCCGCAGCCCGCGGACGCGCCGACGTCCGCGCGCTCATAGCGGGCGGCGGTGGACCGCCTTTCCGCTGATCACCTTGGCCGCGATTGCGGCCAGTCGCGCCATGCCGACGTAGGTCGCCGGGTTGAACAACGTCGGCCATGTCGTGCGGACCAGATGATCGGTCAGCGGTCGGCCCGCAAACCGGTCCCGCAGCCAGCGCAGCGTCATTGGCGCAGACAGCGGATGCAGCAGCAGGTGTTCGTTGAACGAGTCGCGGTGGTAGGTGACGTCGGCTCCGCCGGCCGAGTAGGTCTCGGCCAATTCGTCGATATCCTCGACGTCGATCAGGTAGTCGTGCACGGCCTGCACGATCAATACCGGCGGTGTCGGCACGGCTGCGCCCAGCTTGATGCTGTCGAAGACGTGTTGAACCTCCGGCATCGTGAGGATTTCTTCGAGGGGCCGGTCGAGGTAGACGCCGACGTCCTTCTTCGCCAACCGCATCACCGCGCCCACCGTGGTCATCCGCTCCAACCGCTGCAGCAGGGCGCGCCCTTCGTCGTTGGCGTGCTCTTGGATGACCCGGTCCAGGTCGGGGTAGATGTGGACCAGCGCCGCGATCACCATCGCGGGCAAACCAGCCAGGAAGCTGCCGTTGAGCCGACGGAACGTGTGACCGAGGTCGCCGACGGGCGATCCGAGTACGGCGCCGACGATGTCGAGTTCGGGCGCATAGTCGGCGCAGAGTTCAGCCGCCCAGGCGGTTGCCAGTCCGCCGCCCGAGTAGCCCCACAATGCCACCGGCGCCGACGGGGACAGCCCCAGGCGCTCGGCACCCAGCGCAGCCCGGATTCCGTCGAGAGTGAAATAGCCGGGTTCGTAGGGCGCGCCCCACGTTCCGTCGCGGCCTTCATGGTCGGGTATCGAGATCGCCCAGCCTTCGGCGAGTGCGGCCGTGATCAACAGCAGCTCCAGTTGCGCCAGCGAACCAATGGCCAAGGCACGTCGCCGCAGCGCATAGGACGGAAAACACCGGGAGGTCACGGCGTCGATGGCGCACTGATACGACAACAGCGGGCAAGGCTGTTCGGGAGTGACGTCCGCGGGGACGATCACCGTGGTCACCGTCGCGTCCGGTTTGCCGTTCATGTCCGTCGTCCGGTACAGCAGCTGGGTGGCCATGGCCCGCTGCGGTATCAGACCAAGAAATGCCAGTTCGACGTCGCGCGAACGCAGCACGGTGCCGGGCACGGCGTGCTGGTAACCGGGTGGCGGCTGGTAGAACGGGTCGTCCGACGGCAGCAACGGTCGGGCCTTGGGCCGCAATTCCTCGTGTGGTGCGCGACCGATCCATTCCGCGCCGGTTGTGGTCGCAAGGCTGCCAATGTCCATCCGGGCATTGTTGCTTAAGAAGGCATTAAGAATCCAGTCGGCCCGCCGGGAGGTCGCAGGGCGGCGAACTCGTCCGTGACCCGCAGCTGTGAATCGGTGAAGCGGTACAGCGCCGCAGGGCGGCCGCCGCTGCGCCCGGATTGCGCGACCGTGCCGGTCGCGGTGATGACGCCGCGACGGGCCAGCACGCGCTGCAGGTTCGTCGTATCGACCTGATAATCCAGCGCGGCACCGTAAATGTCACGCAGCGTCGACAGTGCGAATTCGGTTGGAGCTAGCGCGAATCCGATGTTCGTATAGGACATCTTGGCGGCCAGCCGGGTGCGGGCGTGGGCGATCATCGGGCCGTGGTCAAACGCCATCGTCGGCAGTGCGGTGACCGGGTGCCAGCAGGTGTCGGGCGGCAATTCCGGGGTGGCGGGGGAGGGCACCAAACCCAGAAATGTCGACGCGATCGTGCGGGTGCCAGGCACCCGCTCGGGATCGGAGAACACCGCGAGCTGCTCCAGATGAGCGACCTCCCGCAGGTCGACCTTCTCGGCCAGCTGACGCCGCACCGACGTCGTCATGTCCTCATCGTGGCGCAGCCGTCCGCCCGGCAACGACCACGCACCTCGCTGCGGGTCGCGGGCGCGTTGCCACAGCAGGACGCTGAGCTGCGGCTTTTGGGCCTTCGGCCCGGGTCCGAGACCGCGAACCTGGAATACGACGGCGAGCACTTCGTGGGCAGTGCTACCATGGGCCATGTTTTCGATTATAAGTCGAAAACCGGGTTTGGTGCGAAAGGAACGGCCATGACGGTCCTGAATCGCTCAGATCCGGTGGCAACTGGGTTGGTAAAAGACCTGGCCGCAGCTATCACCAGTTCTCCCACCGGTTACGCCGGCGTCGACGGCGACGAACGGTGGGCGGCCGAGATCCGGCGGCTGGCCGAGCTGCGCAACGCGACGATTCTGGCGCATAACTACCAGCTGCCGGCGATCCAGGACGTCGCCGATCACGTCGGTGACTCGCTGGCGCTGTCGCGCATTGCCGCCGAGGCGCCCGAGGAAACCATCGTGTTCTGCGGCGTGCACTTCATGGCGGAGACCGCGAAAATCCTCAGCCCGGAGAAGACCGTGCTGATCCCCGACCAGCGGGCGGGCTGCTCGCTGGCCGACTCGATCACCGCCGAGGATCTGCAGGCCTGGAAGGACGAACATCCGGGCGCCGTCGTCGTCTCGTACGTGAACACCACCGCGGCGGTCAAGGCGCTCACCGACATCTGCTGCACGTCGTCGAACGCCGTCGACGTGGTCGCCTCCATCGACGCGGACCGCGAGGTGCTGTTCTGCCCCGACCAGTTCCTCGGGGCGCATGTGCGCCGGGAGACGGGACGGGAGAACCTGCACGTGTGGGCCGGCGAGTGCCACGTGCACGCAGGGATCAACGGCGACGAGCTCACCGCTCAGGCCCGCATGCATCCGGACGCCGAATTGTTCGTCCACCCGGAGTGTGGCTGTGCGACGTCGGCGCTGTATCTCGCCGGCGAGGGCGCCTTCCCACAGGACCGGGTGAAGATCTTGTCGACGGGCGGCATGCTCGACGCCGCGCGTGCCACCCACGCCCGTCAGGTGCTGGTCGCCACCGAGGTCGGGATGTTGTATCAGCTGCGCAATGCCGCACCTGGCGTCGACTTCCGCGCGGTCAACGATCGCGCGTCGTGCAAGTACATGAAGATGATCACGCCGGCTGCGCTGTTGCGCTGCCTGATCGAGGGCGCCGACGAAGTCGACGTCGATGCCCAGATCGCCCGCCTGGCGCGGCAAAGCGTGCAGCGGATGATCGCGATCGGCCAGCCCGGCGGCGGCGAATGAGGATTCGGCCGGCCTGGGAGCAGCGGGCCGACGTCGTCGTCATCGGCACCGGGGTCGGCGGCCTGGCCGCAGCGCTGGCTGCCCATCGTGCCGGGCGCAGGGTCGTCGTGCTCAGCAAGGCGCGCCGCAGATTTGGTGTGACGGCCACGCACTACGCCCAGGGCGGGATCGCGGTGGTGCTGCCGGATACCGACGACTCGGTCGAGGCACACGTCGCCGACACGCTAGCGGCCGGCGCCGGCCTGTGCGATGCCGACGCCGTGACGTCGATAGTCGCCGATGGTTACCAGGCGGTGGTCGAATTAGTAAGCGAGGGAGCACGATTCGATGAGGCCGCGGTCGGTAGCTGGGCGCTGAGCCGCGAAGGCGGGCATACCCGGCGCCGCATCGTGCACGCCGGCGGCGACGCCACCGGCGCCGAGGTCCAGCGCGCGCTCGACCACGCGGCGGCCGCCCTGGACATCCGCACCGACCACGCCGCGCTGCGCTTGCTACACGACGGTGATGCGGTCACCGGGGTGATGGTGGCCAATCCCGACGGCATCGGCATCGTTCACACGGCGTCGGTGATCTTGGCCAGCGGCGGGCTGGGACACCTCTATGGCGCGACCACCAATCCCGACGGCTCGACCGGCGACGGGATCGCCCTGGCGCTGTGGGCCGGTGTCGCGGTGAGCGACATCGAGTTCATCCAGTTCCACCCCACCATGCTGTTCAACGGCCACCAAGGCGGCCGGCGACCGCTGGTCACCGAAGCGATCCGCGGTGAAGGCGCGGTTTTGGTTGACAGCCAAGGCAATTCGGTTACCGAGGGCGTGCATCCGATGGGCGATCTGGCGCCGCGCGATGTAGTGGCGGGCGCTGTCGACGCCCGGCTGCGCGCAACCGGCGACCCCTGTGTTTACCTCGACGCCCGCAGCATCGCGGATTTCGAGCACCGCTTCCCGACCGTCACCGCCGCATGCCGGAAAGTCGGCATCGACCCGGTTGCCCAGCCCATCCCGGTGGTTCCGGGTGCGCACTACAGCTGCGGCGGCGTGGTCACCGATGTCCATGGACAAACCGAGCTGCCCGGGTTGTTCGCCGCGGGCGAGGTGGCCCGCACCGGGATGCACGGCGCCAACCGGCTGGCCTCCAACAGCCTGCTGGAGGGGCTGGTCGTCGGGGGCCGGGCGGGCCGTGCCGCGGCGGCACACGCGGCGCTGTTCGGCTGCCCGCGAACGACCGCGCCGGAACCGACCAGACGTGCGGCGCTGGGCCGCGGCGATCTGCAGCAGGCGATGAGCCGCGATGCGTCGGTCGTTCGCGACGCCGATGGTCTACGTCGGTTGACCAGCGCGCTGTCGGACGCGCCGGTGCGGGCCATGTTCACCAATGTCGACCTCGAAGACGCCGCATTGACCGTGACCGCCCGCGCTGTCGCGGCCGCCGCGCTGGCCCGCGACGAGAGCCGGGGCTGTCACCACCGGGCCGAATACCCCGACCCCACCGTCGTCCAGGCGCGCAGCATCGTCGTCCGGCTGGCCGATGACGACAGCGTGCAGGTCGAGGAGCCGGTGGCAGTCTGCTGATGGCTGCGTTTGTGTTGTCGGAATGTGAGCTCGGCGAGGCTCGCGCCACGATCAGCCGTGCCCTCGACGAGGACCTGCGTTATGGGCCGGATGTGACGACGCTGGCGACGGTGCCCGACGGCGCCGCCACCACCGCGTCGCTGGTCACCCGTGAACCCGGTGTCATCGCCGGTGTGGACATCGCGCTGCTGGTGCTCGATCAGGTTCTCGGTGCCGGCGGCTACCGGGTGCTCGACCGCGTCCAGGACGGCGCGCGGCTGCAGCCGGGGGCATCCGCTCTGACGGTGGAGGCTCCGATGCTCGGCCTGTTGACCGCCGAGCGCACCCTGCTCAACTTGGTCTGCCACCTGTCCGGGATTGCCACCGCTACGGCCGCATGGGTCGACGCCGTGCACGGCACCAAGGCGAAGATCCGCGACACCCGCAAGACGCTGCCGGGCCTGCGGGCACTGCAGAAGTACGCGGTTCGGGTCGGCGGTGGCGTCAACCATCGGCTCGGGTTGGGCGATGCGGCACTGATCAAAGACAACCACGTCGCAGCGGCGGGATCGGTGGTCGCGGCGCTACGCGCGGTGCGCGCGGCCGCACCGGAACTGCCGTGCGAAGTCGAAGTCGACTCGCTCGAGCAGCTCGACGAGGTGTTGAACGAGAACGCTGAGTTGGTGCTGCTCGACAACTTTCCGGTCTGGCAGACCCAGATCGCGGTGCAGCGCCGCGATACCCGAGCGCCGGCAACCAAACTCGAGTCGTCCGGCGGGCTTTCGCTGGACACCGCCGCGGACTACGCCGGCACGGGCGTGGATTACCTGGCTGTCGGCGCGCTCACCCACTCGGTGCGGGTGCTCGACATCGGCTTGGACATCTGACCGTCAGGCTTTGACGCAGTCCAACAGAATGAAACTCGGACACCTTAGGAAGTCGTTCCAAAAGTCGGGATCGCCAGCTGGGGCGGACGACACTTCGGGCGTGTGCACCGCGAAGTCCAGGAAACCCGTCTGGGTGAAGGCGGACTCGTAGGCCGCGATTGGCATGTAGTAGTTTTCGATGTCCAGCATCGAATCCTCCAGCAGCAGAGTAATTTTGTGCGGCGCACCTTCGACGGCGCGGTCGGCGAGCGACAACTCAAAGCCATACTTGCGGTAGTCGGGCAGTGGGTCGAAGTCATACACCGCGGGGTTGTTGACCACGGTGACAAGGCGTCCGCCCGACCGGAGCCGGCTCGCCAACCCCCTGCACATCTGCACGAGTTCGGCCCGGGTTTGGGCGTACACCAGCAGCCAGGCGCCGACGATGAGTTCGAAATCCGGGCGCCCGGCCACGGCCCGGGCATCTTCGACGCGGTATTCGACACCGAGCGGCTGACGTGCTTCCTGTTCACGGGCCAACTCGATCATCCGCTCGGAAATGTCGATCCCGACCACCTCGGCGGCACCGGCGTTGCGCAGCAATCGCGTGAAATGCCCTTCACCACAGGCGACGTCGAGCACGCTTTTCCCCTCGACATCACCGATGAGCTTCATGAATGAATAGGTTTCGGCGTGCGAACGCCAGGCATGAGCCTTGGATTGCTGATACTGCTCCGCGATCCGATTTTGGTTGTAATCGGTGACCATAACGACTAAGCCTAGTGCCGGCGGTCTCACCACCGTGGCGGCGCGGCGCCCCGGCCGAAGCCCCACGTCGACTGGCCCAATCTGGGCTTACGCGGTTCGTCGGGCGTGCGCTGAAAGTCGGCCTTTAGCAACGGTTCCGCGTCGGCGCCCTCGGTGAGGGCCCAACACGGCGCGTTGAATTCGCAGCCACGGCAATGCGCGGCGAACGTCGGGTAGATGGTCGGCCAGCTGGTCATGTCGATCGCCTCGGCAGCAATCTGTGAACCCGCCGAGGCGATCTCATGGCGGCTTCGACGGATGCGGGTACGACGCAGCACGCCCGCGGTGTGCTGCTCGGTCCGGTCGGCCGCAACGCGGCGCGATGCCTGCGCCGACACCCGCTGGTGCTGCGGTAGCGAACGCCCACCACCGCTGGCCTCGTGCTGGGCCACCGCTTTCGGCAAGCGCTTCATCGCGGACCCGGCGGGCGGGAATTTCAGCGGTCCGGCGACGCGCACCTCGTTGTGAATGGTTCCGGCGATCTGCACGCCGATGTAGTCGTGCTCGAACGCCCAACACGACGCCACCGCCTCCTCGTCGCGGACCAACGTGTCGATGTCCTGCCAGTCGTCGACGATCCGATGGCAGACCACCCAGTACTCGTCGGCGGCGTCCACGGCCACCAAATCGATTTGGCAGGGGTAGATCACGGGAGATCCGTCGTGCACCAACAATCCGCGCTCGGGATCGTCGGGATCCGGGACCAGGGCGTCGACGTCGAGGTTGATCTTGACCGGTGCGAAGTCGTCGACAACGTTTGCCCAGGCGTCATAACAGTCCAGCAGCGCTGCTGCCTTGTGGAGCATGTCGGTCGCGTCGGCATCGTCCAACGACCGTTCGAGCGCCTTGTGCACCAGGGGCTGGGTCACCTCGTGTTGCCAGTCCCAGGTGCCGGGGTAGTAGTACACGGCCAGCGCATCCTTGAGCGCGACGGGCAGGGCCGGCTGGACGAACGCGAGCGATCGCAGGTTGCGGCGATGCGGTGAGGCGAAATCCCACTGCCGGCGGCAGCGCTTGAACCAGGTGCGCTCCTGCGCGGTGATCCGATAGTCGACCATGGGTTCAGCTCTCAGTGATGGTGCGCGTGCTGCTGCGGCCAGGGCTCGTCGACGGGCCACCGACACCGGTCCGCGCTGTTGGCCATCGACTCGAGTTCGGCGAGCAGATCGTCGAAGAACGCGCGCAGCCGCGCCGGTTCGTCGAGGGGCCAACTGGCCGTAAACGACATCCACACGTCGGGGGCGGTGGCCGGAGGGGGGATTTCGGCACCCGTCAGCAGCCGCCAGTGATAGGCATCGCCGCAGCGCTCGAGGTACACGAGGTCATCGCGACCGGGGCCTGCCGCCACGATCGAGGCGAACAGTTCATCCCGAGTCATTGCCGCGCCCCCGTCGGTCCAGCATAGCTTTCGCCGCACCACGAAAGTTGAGACAACTGAACTTCAGCTGCGTGAGCCAGCGCTTCCATCGCGGTGAGCGCCAGGGGCGAGTCGTCCTTGACGCTCCGTGGATGTCGAGACTCAAGTACCCAGGTTTTGTTCCTACCTGGTTTTGCGGGGAGCGACTGGCAGGCTGGCTAGTTGTGAGGCGCCGCTGAGGCGGCCTCGTTCTAGGCTGGCGGAATTTAATGACTGGCAGATCCTGCGCCGGTGCCGTCGCCGAGCGAGGCGATCTACTCAGCCTTAAAAGACCCGCACCCGGTTACGGGTCAAGGCTTAGCGTCTACCACAATCCGGTGCAATCGTCCCGAGCCGAAGGGCACCTGGTGTGTAACGCTCGGCTGTACAGACAGCCGTCGTCGCCTTCGAAATTCGATGCCGCCCACGCGTCTGATGCGGTTTCGGAACAGCTTGACCGTCGCTGATTGCAAGGCGTTCCTGAAGCCGCGCCAATGGCTTGGGCGCCCACCAGTTCCACCGGACCAGCAGATGCATGAACGCCGGTACGAGGACCATCCGCACCAGCGTGGCGTCCACCACCACGGCCAGTGTCAGACCTACGGCGAACATCCGCATGAACGACACATGCGCGGCAATCAGTGCCGCAAAGGAAATCGACATCACCAGCGCTGCCGCCGTGACGACCCGACCGGTGCGGGCCAAACCCAACGCGACGCTCTCGTCGTTGTCGGTCCGGGTCCGTCCCGATGCCAGCCAGAATTCACGCACCCGGGAAACCACGAAGACCTCGTAGTCCATCGACAAGCCGAAGGCTATGCAGAAGAGCAGCACCGGCATGTTGGCTACCAATGTCCCGGTGGATGTTGTTCCCAAGCCGCCCAGATGCCCGTCTTGAAAGATCCACACCATGGCACCGAACGCGGCGCTCAGCGATAGCACGTTGAGCACCAGGGCTTTCAGCGGCAGCACCACGCTGCCGGTCAGCAGAAATAGCAGCCCGAACGTGATAACGGCGATCAGTCCAAGCACCAGCGGCAGGTGCGACGTGATCGCGTTGATGCTGTCTCGATTGATCTGGGCGGTACCGGTGAACTCGACAGGCTTGCCGTCTGGGCGGGCCACCGCGTGCAGGCGGCGCAGCTGAGCCTCTGAGCTGTCGGAGAACAGGGGGGCCGCGCTGTTGACGGTGAGAAAGGCGCTGCCGCCCACGACGCCGGTCGGCGCTGACGGTGGTCCGACCGGGGTGCCGCCGACGAAGGTGCCAGTTGGAGCCGATACCGCCAAAACGTCGGGCACGCGCGACAAATCGGCCGCGTATCGCACCATCGCGCGGTTGGACATGCCGCTGGCGTCGGGGATGACCACGCCCACCGCGGTCGCGGAGTCGTTGGCGAAGTCGCTGCGCAGCTCATCGCCAACCTCGTGAGCCGACGCCGAGCGCGGCAGCACCCGGTCATCGGGCATACCCCAGCGCACCGAAAGGAACGGCGCACCGAGCAGCACCAAAAGCACAACCACCGCTATTCCAACTGGAATGGCATTGCGGATCACGAACTTCGTTGAGCGGTACCAGAACTCCTGCTCGATCGGACCGCGAACCCGTTTGGGCCGACCTAGCAAACGCCGGGTCAGGTGGCGCACATCCAATGAGTCCAAGCTGTCGCCGAGCAGCACGATCGCCGCGGGTGTCACAACGATTGCCGCGATCGCGGTGAAGGCCACCGTGGCGATACCCGCGTAACCGAACGACTTCAGGAAATACATTGGGAAAAGAATCATTGCGGCCATCGAGAGGACGACGGTCGTGGCGGAGAACAACACCGTGCGGCCCGCTGTGGCCATGGTGCGCACCAGCGCACTGTCGCGGCTCGCGCCGCCGGCCTGCTCGTCGCGGAACCGGGTGATGATCAGCAGTGTGTAGTCGATCGCCAGCGCGAGACCCAAAGCGGTGGTCAAATTGAGCGCAAAGATCGACACGTGGGTGGCCAGCGTGATCACGCGCAGTACCGCCAACGAGCCCAGGATCGCCACAGCGCCGATCGCTACCGGTAGCGCGGCCGCCAGCAGCCCGCCGAACACCCAGACCAACACGACGAAGCTGAGCGGGATGGCGATCGACTCCATCAGAAACACGTCGCGCTGCGCCTGCTCGGTTATTTGCGCGTTGACCATCGCGACCCCGCCCGACCGCACGCTGACCCCGTCGCGGTCGTGCGCCAGCCCAGCAGACAGCGAACGGGCGTAATTTTGCGCCTGGTTCTCCTCGCCGCTGATGCCCGCGACGATCAGCCCGGATTTACCATCCTTGCTGACCAGCTTGGCCGCGGCCGCCGGCGGCGAGGTCCACGCGGAGGTCACGCTCGCCACATGCGGTGACCTGCGCAGCTGATCGGCTATCTGCGTGCCCACCGCGCGGGCGACTGCGCCATCGAAACCGTGTGGCGAGGAGACGACGATCAGCAGTTGCATGTCGCCCTGGCCGAACTTGTCGGTCAGCAGCCTGGTCGCCCGGGCGGATTCTGAGATGGGGTCCTCGAAGCCGCCGGCGGATAGGCCCTTCGCGACCGGGATGCCGAAGATACCCGCGGCCACCATGACCAGCGCCGCGATAGCGATGGTGCGTCGTGGCGCGGCAATAGCGAGCTGCGCGATCCGCTGCAGCACGTCTCCCCGATACGGTCCTGAGCTTTCGCCGCCTGCGGCGGCTGGCCTTCGTGCGTTTACTGCACCTCTGCCGGTGCCGGTGAATTGCGATTCGTGATCCGCGCTGGTGGGGTGCGCGGACAGATCGCTAGTGATGTCGATCAGCTTGACGGTCGGGGTTGACATTTGGTGCTCCTCCCATCCAGGCCATCGGGCTGGTTCGGGCTAGCTGGCGAGCGGGTGGACAGTCACAGTGATCTGACCGTTGTTGCTGGCGGTGACTGCGTCGACGCGGTACCAGCCGGAGAAGGTCGGGAACTGCAGCGCCAGGTCGGCGGCGGGGCCCAGGTGCACATCACAGAACGCCTGGTGGCATCGACCGCCCGCCATGATTACGGGCTGGCGGCAGCAGCCGGGCACGTCGCAGGTGCTGGTTCGTGCAACGGACCAGGTGAGGGTGTCGGTGTTGATGCGTGCGTCCAGCGGGTGCTCCGTTCGTGAAGCTGATCGGTGC
>Ga0153943_1000482_pt1 | contig 12134 bp, 11 predicted proteins | sample TSNJ027MetaG_FD_104721 | JGI IMG/M metagenome (GOLD analysis project Ga0153943, IMG submission 104721) | Attine ant fungus gardens microbial communities from New Jersey, USA - TSNJ027 MetaG | ecosystem: Host-associated > Fungi > Mycelium > Unclassified | place: USA: New Jersey, Brendan T. Byrne...
AATTATTTGTATTATGATTAAAAATTTCCAATTAAAATGGATAGTCTCAGGTAATCTGCAGACTATCCATAAATAAGTGATTAATGCTAGTTTACAAATACTCCTGTTACAGTAAGTTTAGTACTCCCTGTATTTTCGATATACACGGCATGATCACCTGTTTTATTCACTGTGAACGTGTATGAAGCGATTCCATTTGCTGAATTCACATAACGTCTGGAACCATCAGGTTCGATGATTCCAGCTTTTATAGTACCGGAAGCTGGAGTTGCTGAAACCATTATAGTAATCGTGCTGCCTTTTGTCTTATAAAAATATGATGTTCGGATGCTGCTATTGGCGGATATATTCCAGTTGATATTGTTGGTACCCCTTGTATATGGAGTTATTTCTATTATTTCCTCATTGCTATGGAAATCTTGTTCAACATGTTCCTGGAATTCGACTTCTGTTTCCTTTCCCTCCAAATTCTCAACATATGTTTTTTTAGATATTTCGTTGAAGAGAAGATCACTTGCCTTACTTGTGGTTCCGAATACAACTAAATTGCATAGAATAAATAGCATTAAGAATATAAAAGCATTCTTATTAGACTTCATTTTTTTGAAATTTCTCATTTTAACGGCCCTCCTTTCTAAAAAGATTCTATCTTCATATAAACCAGGCAAAAATTTGTTGTTTGCCTCATGAAAACGCATCTTCGCTATTGTCATGTAATATGACTTTATACTATAATCACATTTGTCCAATACATGTTCGTCACAAGACAATTCGCTATATTCTTCTAAATACCGTAGCAGGAAATTGTGTCTTTGGGGAATCAGGTATATGCAACTAACAATAAGTGTGATATATCTCCATAACACATCCTTCTGAATGTAATGCTGTATTTCATGGAAAAAGATAATATTCAATTCTTTGTCTGAATATGATTTTTGTGGCAATAAAATGGTGGGATTTATTACGCCGGTAAGAACTGGATTACATATGTAGTCAGAAAACTTAATATTTATTTTCTTTTTCACCCGCATTATTAAAGTGGCCATTCTTAACTTTTTCAGTATTTGTTGTTCACAAGGAATGGCGGTTCTATTCATTTTTGTTTGCGCAATAATCAGTTTTCCGTATTTTAAGATGTTCTTTATAAATATCAGCAGCCACAATAAGAAAGTGATTTGCATAAAATAGTATAAAACTGGTGTCATTTTATAATTATCAAAATATCCTTGCACAGTTAGTCCATCATTAGGTATACCCCAATTTATGCTATATAATTCTCTGATTATATAAACAAATGGAATGAAGAATGAGGCCAGAATAGACTTCATGATATTATACAGAAGTGTAAAAAGTCCATATTTCTCCATTTTGTTCCGAAATGATAAGAAGATCAGGTATATGATGAATCCGCTGCTAAAGGTAACTACCAGACAATAAAGAACATTGCTAATCCAGTTCCTCCCCATCACATATTCTCCTTATCCGCTCTATCTGTTGCTGATCCAATGAATCGCTACAAATACTTACATGTAAAATATTATCATCCTTAATGAGTTCATTTATTACTACTCTAAGTTTATTGCTATAAAATTGATAGGGGACAAGAATGGTATATATAACCTTTAATTTTTTCCAAAATGGTTTTGTATTGTCGATAAACCAGCTTTTTAGTAAATAATTTTTAATTACCATACTTTTTAATGCAGCTGAAAAACCATGTTCATCCATTTCTACAAGTCTTTGTATTTCTTCTTTCGTATATGCGTATTGTCCGGTTTTCCATAACTTTTCCATTATTTTTTCTTCATTAACGTTTAATGGATATATGTTTAATAGTTTTATATTATCGTTAGTTTCGTCAAAGTTTGTATCTTTTATAATGGCTAATTCTTTTAACTTATTCAGATAATAGATAAAATTATTAACTGCTTCGATACGGGAAGCACTTTGTTTGTCTGTTAAATTCTTCTCTCTTAGCATTTAATGCCCTCCGATATAGATTATACAACTTAATATACTAAATTTCAATAAAATAAAGCAAATAAGGCTATAAAATAATTGAATGCGAAGTAAATTAGGCTGGCACTAGTATGTTGGAATATTATATAATTTCATAAAGGAGGCAGTATACAATGAAAAATGACATATCATATGAAGAATATATGCAGTTTTTACGAGATAGAATAAATTATTTGATGGATAAGCATGATCTAAGTGCCTATAAGTTATCATTAGGCTTAGGAAACAATCAAGGATACATAACAAAGATTCTAAATAAGAAGTCAAATCCCAGTATGAAAGAGTTTTTGAAAATTTGTGAGTATTTTGGAGTCAAGCCTTCGTACTTTTTTGATTGTGATGTAGAACACCCAGAAGTTGTAACGGAGGCTATTGATAAGATTAAATTACTTAATGAGGATGATCTGCAATTGACGGTATTGTGGATAAACCGTTTCTTGAACTAAGGAGTATGAAATGTCAGGATTTGCTCTGAAAAGTTTAAGTGATAAGCAAATAAAGCTCAAAAAGAGAAATAAAAACATCTGTTTGAAGATATATAAGCATTAAATGCTATAATCCTAAAAACTATTAGTGTATGATATAAACAGGAGGTGGCATATGAAAGAGGAACTTACGGTAGATGAATATTTGCAGATTTTGCGTGATAAGATAATTTCTTAATATATGTTCTTATTTTAATATCAATCCATCTGATTTTTTCGATCCGGACAATAAGAATCCGATCATGATAAGCGAAATGACAGAAAAGTTGAAAAAACTAAATGAAAAAGACTTAAAGCTAATAGACTTAACTATTGATAGAATGTTGGAATAATCATAACCACTGGTTTGTGCCGGTGTGCTATATTTTTATGAAATCCATTATTGGCAAAATCCAAAGATTTACCGGATAGACTACCAACCACTAGCTAGCCCTAAAGGGCTAACCAGTGGTTGGCTTTTTTTATCGGTACACTTTTAAACTTTGACAATAGAATATCGGTATTAAGTAATCAGGTTTGGGATTTACATAGGATAAGACAAGGGCTTATGTCGGCAGCTTTTTGGGGGCAGACAAATCGAATTTGATGTGGTATGATGGTAGCAGTAGGACAAGCAGACGGACTGCTAATCATATTAATTAGTATAGCTGACTAATTTATAAGATTAGGAGACGGTGCATTATGAAAAATCAAATCTATGATACTGCGCTTTACTTGCGTCTTTCCGTTGATGATGGAGATAAGCAGGAAAGTGACAGCATATCAAATCAAAGAACCTTGTTGCAGAATTACCTCAAAGGTTGTGTCATTGTTAAAGATCTATCCCGGTTCGGGAGGGACTTCACAGGAGTATTACAATATTTATATGCAGGATATTGAAGATGAACTAATGGAAATTTACGATAACAAATATGCGGTACAAAGAAGTTGTAGCAAATTGGAGTGAGTTGAGGTAAAATATAGATGAAATTGTGTGTGGGATAATTAGAGAAGAATTAACAAATATATAGCTATTACAAGGAGATATACTATTGGATAAACATAAGGTACTAAAGCAATACTTCGGGTATGATGCTTTCAGAGAAGGGCAGGAAACGTTGATTGACAGCATTCTTGCAGGGCAGGACACGTTGGGGATAGCCTCGACGGGTTTCGGAAAATCCGCCTGTTACCAGATACCGGCACTCTTGATGGAAGGAATTACGCTAGTGATATCGCCATTAATTTCTCTGATGAAGGATCAGGTCTGGGCACTGAACCAGGCGGGGATACATGCAGCATTTTTAAATAGTTCATTGACAGAAAAACAGTATTATAAAGCACTGACTTTAGCAAAAAGCGGCCGGTATCCGATTATTTATGTTGCCCCGGAACGTCTCATGACAGAGAGCTTTCTGAACTTTGCCTTGCAGGCAGATATCGCCATGGTGGCAGTGGATGAAGCGCATTGTGTCTCGCAGTGGGGGCAGGATTTCCGCCCCAGCTATCTGAAAATCGTGGATTTTATCCGTCTGCTGAAAAAGCGTCCGGTAATCAGTGCGTTTACCGCCACTGCCACAAAAGAGGTCCGGGAGGATGTGATTGACATACTGATGCTTGAAAACCCTACGGTAGTCACCACCGGATATGACCGGCCGAATCTTTATTTGGGTGTTCAGACGCTGAAGGATAAATATGCAGCCCTGAATAATTTCATTTCATGCCACCCCAACCAGTGCGGCATCGTCTACTGCCTCACCAGGAAGCTGGTGGAGGAAGTCTGTGACAGGCTTACGGCAGATGGATTTTCAGTGACCAGATATCATGCGGGGCTTTCAGATGAAGAGCGGCGGAAAAACCAGGATGATTTTATCTACGACAGAAGCCGCATTATGGTAGCGACAAATGCGTTTGGCATGGGTATTGATAAATCGAATGTCCGGTATGTCATCCACTATAACATGCCGAAAAACTTAGAATCCTATTACCAGGAGGTTGGCAGATGTGCCAGGGATGGAGAGCCGGGAGAATGTATCCTTTATTACAGTGGACAGGATGTGGTGACAAACCAGTTTTTCATAAACAATAACCAGGACAATCAGGAGCTGGATCCTGTGACCAGGGAGATTGTCTCGGAGCGCGACAGGGACCGGCTAAAGAAAATGACATTTTACTGTTTCACCAATGACTGCCTGCGGGATTATATCCTGCGGTATTTTGGGGAGTATGGCTCCAACTACTGTGGTAACTGCCAGAACTGCATAACCCAGTTTGAGACAGAAGATGTGACTGAAATGGCAAAGGCATTTGTGAGATGCGTGGATGCCTGCAGGCAGAGATATGGCGTAAATGTCATCATTGATACGCTGCATGGGGCAAATACCGCAAAAATCCGGCAGTACCGTATGGAACAGAATCCCGAATATGGGGTGCTGGCCAAGGTTCCGGTTTATCGGTTGAGGCAGATCATAAACCATCTGCTGTTAAAGGAATATCTTTATATCACCAATGATGAGTACAGCATTGTCAAGCTGACGGAAAACTCAGGGCGGATACTTGAGGGTGAGGAAGTTCATATGAAGATGGCAAAAGAGCAGGAGCGGGTGGCAAAGGAAAAAAAGGAGAAAAAGAGCAAAACATCCGGGATTACCCTTACGGATGCGGAAGAGCAGATTTTTGAAAGGCTCCGTACACTACGCTTGGAAATTGCAAGGGAGGAAAAGGTACCGCCTTATATCGTGTTCTCGGATAAAACATTGGTACATATGTGTCGGGAAAAACCGAAGACGAAGGCAGAAATGTTGTTGGTGTCGGGTGTTGGTGAGTTTAAGTATGAAAAGTATGGAGAGCGGTTTCAGCAGGTTTTCACCTTAGAATCCCCCCAAAATAATGAGCAGAACTGGGAAGAAAGCGATACTGGGAGGATAGGGGAACGTCCGGCAGTCAGTAAGGAAAGCGGCAAAACTGGAATGAAAGGGAAGGATGAATTTGCTTTGACGGAGGAAATGGCAGAGCAGATTTATTATTCTGAGCAGAGTTCGCTCAGTGATTTTGTTGGGCAGATGAATGACCTTAGGGATGAAGCGGTGATGAAACGGCTGACCATTAAGGGAGTAGTACAGAAGCTGACGAATGAAGGTTTTCTGGAAGATAAGGCAGAAAAGGGGATTGTTAGGAAGAAGGTAACGGAGAAAGGAATGGATTTTGGAATTATTGTTGAAAAGAGGGTCAGTGAGAAAGGGAATGAGTATGATTATTTTTATTATACACAAGCAGCCCAGAGGATGATAGTGGAGAAGCTGCTGGGAGAGTGGTGCTAAAAACCGACATATTGTTTCCCGGCCTTTTGTTCAAAGTTTCATATCTTTGGACAATAGGCTGTTTTTTGTGTTCAATAACATTCGGATTATTTTTTATATTTATTTACGGAAAGTCCTTTTGATGTAATTCTCATACATTCTTCAGCCTGTTTGCGCATACGGGATATGACTCCCATGCATAATGCTTCCAATATAGCCTGTTCGGCAATTCGTCTGGCCACAATTTCTTTACCTATAGTAGTATCGGTAGTAGCATTAAAAAGTATGATATCACTGTGTTTTGTTAACTCTGATTTACCTTTTTGGGTAATACAGATCGTTATTGCGCCGGCCTGATGGGCTATCTTCATACCTTCTACAACGTGGCGGCTGTTTCCGGAATGTGAGACGGCAATCGCAACATCTCCCTTGGAAAGATTGCAGGCATTAATTAATTGAATATCAGAATCAAAATCAGAAAACGAATTGAGGCCTATCCTTCTAAAACGTATATTGGCATATTGGCATGGGAGCATAGCATCCCCCAGAGCCAGGAAAACGATTTGCTGTGCTTTTAATATGGCATTACAGGCAGCCTCACAATCTTCCGCAGCAATGATATTCAATGTATTTTTTAGCGTCTGGATATTAATCTTAAAAATACTGTCTACAATTTCAGCAATACTAATATCTGGTTCGATAGTAAGCTCTTCTTTGGATTGCGGTTTATTGGAAAGCTGATTTGCCAAAAGTAATTTCATCTCCGAATAGCCGCTGACACCGATTGTCTTACAAAATCTCATGATCGTTGCCTGCCCGCTGTTGCAGCGTTGTGAAAATTCCTGCAGGGATAGAAAAGTAACTTCTTTCGGATATGCCAATAGATAATCGGCGACTTTTCTTAAAGCTGGGGAAAGGCTGGATAATAAAAATTCTGTAGTAGCTAAAATATTTTTCTTGTTTTCAATTGGATTCATAATATCACCTCATTATTTAAAAATAAATCCATAATTAATATATAATTTATGGATTAAATATGAATGGAAAAAAGTAAGTTTACTTTTTTATATTATATATGATTTCACTAAATATTACAATAATATAATAATAAATAATTTAAAGAATAAAAAAATCACCAAAAATTAAAATAAAATACTAGTAATTATTTATATCGACAAACCAAATTTTATATTATATAATAGCGTCATAAACCAGAAAATAAATTAAAAAGTGGATTAATAATTCATAAAATGTAAGGAGGTACAAAATCCGATGAAAAGGTCATTTAGAACTGTATTAATTGATGCAATCGATAAAAATGCAAAATCAGATCCTAAAATCGTCATACTAAATGCGGATTCGGCAAGGGCGCTGAAACTAACGGAATTATCTCAAAAATATCCTGACCGTATGTATAATATGGGAATCAGTGAAGCAGATATGCTGACTACGGCTGCCGGAATGGCTACCACGGGATTAATCCCGGTTGTTGTGGGATTTTCTATGTTTGTATCAGAAAAACCGTTTGAACAAATCAGACAATCAATTGCATATCCGAATTTGAATGTAAAAATCATTGCAACTCACAGCGGATTATGTGTGGGGCAAGACGGTGCTACACATCAGATATTAGAAGATATGGCAATTATGAGGATCTTGCCCAATTTTAAAGTATTTGCCGCAGCCGACGTAACGGAAACGAAATCTATTATAGATGCCATGATTCAATACGACGGGCCGGCATATCTGCGTTTGGGAAGGGATCTGGCGGAGGACATTTATTTTGAGGAAAAGAAATCAGTCCCGGGCGGGGCAGATGTCCTGCTGGAAGGTAAGGATGTAACGATTCTGGCATGCGGATTGATGGTAGAACAGGCATTAATTGCAGCAGAACATCTGAAACAGGAAGGGATACTTGCATCCGTTATCAATGTGTACAGTATAAAACCACTAAATGAAAAAATCCTTTTGGAGTATGCCGGGAAAACAGGAGCAATTGTTACGGCGGAAGATCACATGATTACAGGAGGACTGGGGGGGGCGGTGGCAGAGGTATTGAGCAGCAATTGCCCGGTTCCAATCAAAATGGTTGGAGTGAAAGATTGTTTTGGAGAGTCGGGAACACAGGATGAGCTATATGGAAAGTATGGTTTAACTGCTGAAAATATTATACAGGAAGTAAAAAAGGCTTTGGCTCTAAAAATGGAGAGGGTGAGATGATGGTACATAATGACATACCAGTCTTGGAAAAGAAGGCAAAAAAATTGAGAAGAGATGTATTGGAAATGGTTTACCGTGCAAAGTCCGGACATCTGGGCGGTTCATTTTCAATGATAGACGTTCTGACAGCGCTTTTTTATCATGAAATGCAATATGATGTCCAAAACCCAAAAAAACCAGACAGGGATAGATTTATCTTATCAAAAGGTCACACAGCGCCTGCTTTATATGCAATTCTGGCAGATGTGGGGTTTTTCCCTGAAAATCTGTTAATAAATTCCTATCGAAGAATGAATTCCGTATTACAGGGGCATCCTGATATGAAAAAGACACCTGGCATAGAAATGACAAGCGGTTCCTTAGGTATCGGTTTATCTGCGGCCAATGGAATGGCGATGGGAAACAGATATCAGGATATTAGATCCAGAATCTATTGTATGTTGGGTGATGGTGAAATAGAAGAAGGCCAGATTTGGGAAGCGGCTGCGGCAGCAGCACACTATCAATTGGATAATCTGATTGCTTTTATTGATAAAAACGGGCTGCAAAATGATGATACGACATTTAAGGTTAAAAACATGTTTGATCTGGCTGATAAATGGAGTGCATTCGGATGGCATGTAATTGAGATCAACGGGCATGATTTTAATGAAATTATTGATGCAATTGATAAGGCGAAAGAAATAAAACATAAGCCTGTCATGATTATTTGCAACACAATAAAGGGAAAGGGGGTTTCATTTATGGAGAATGTTATAGAGTTTCACGGAAAAACACCTACGGAAGATGAATATAAACAGGCTATGAAAGAATTGTCTTGATTAAAAATGGAGGTTATGATGAAAGACCATATTTTGATAGGATGTGATATAGGGACCTCAGGTACAAAAGCAGTCGCAGTGGATAGAAAGGGAAAATTGTTAGCCCAATCATATAAAAGCTATGGGATTTGGCAGTTAAAGACAAAATGGGCGGAACAGGATATCAGTGTGTGGCTGGATGCGGCGATGGAAACGATCAGGGAAGTTGTAACACAGGTTCGCGAATCGGATATAAGCTGCATTTGTATAAGCGCTCTTTACGGAGGAACCGGTGTTCTGTGCGATGCAGACATGAATGCAATCAGACCGGCTTTAATATGGATGGACAGAAGGGCTGAAAAAGAAGCCCTGGATTTAAAACGATCCATAGGGGAGGATAAGATGATTGAAATTTCCGGTAATGGGATTGATTCTTATTATGGCTATGTAAAATTAAAATGGATTCAGAATCACGAACCGGAAATATGGAAGCAAATAAAATATATCATACCTGTTCACAGTTATATTGTTTATAAAATGACAGGTATCAGATCAATCGATTATTCATCTGCAGGTAATTTAGGTGGAATATATAATTACATACGGCATTGCTGGGATGAAGATATGTGTCGGGAACTGGGGATTGAAATACAATCCCTGCCGGATAAATTTGTAAAGCCCAGTGACATCATCGGTACCATTCAACCGGAATATCAGAAGCGTTTAGGCCTACATCATGACGTGAATCTTTGTGCGGGAACGGTCGACTGCATTGCAGCGATGCTAAGCGCTTCGGTTACGGATATTGGAGATAGTGCGGCAGTTCTTGGGACTTCTCTGAACTGGGGATTTTTACATGATAAATTACCGGATAATGCGAATCTGGTATCCATGCCATATTGCACGGAGCCTGAAAAGATCAGCTATACCTATGGAGGTGCGTCAACAGCAGGAGCTCTGCCTCGTTGGTTTGCCAACAATTTTATGGAAGGAGAAGAACAAAGTGCTTATAAAAAGTTAGAACAGGATATCTATGAGCATAATATAGGCGCAGGCAGTGACGGTCTGGTCATACTTCCCTATTTTATGGGAGAACGGACGCCGATATGGGATGAAAATGCAAAGGGGGTTATATATGGTTTAACACTATCTCATACAAAAGCGCATATTTATCGGGCAATACTTGAATCGGTTGCTTATTCTTTACGGGACATCATGAATTCCATGATAGTGGGGGATACTGTGATTGATAAAATAATCCTGGTAGGGGGTGGTACAAAATCGAAGCTTTGGAAACATATTTTTGCGGATGTGACCGGATTTCCGGTATATACTCCGGTGAAAGAGGTAGAAGCGCCTTTGGGCGATGCTTTCCTGGCCGGGATTGGAATGGGTCTGTTTCACGAATACTCGGAGATTAAAGAATGGATTACCTTTCATAAGCCGGTCTTGCCAAATAAAGAAAATCATATTAAATATTCAAAATACTTTAAAATTTATAAAGAATTATATGGTAATTTAAAAGTCACAATGAAAAAAACAGTAGATTTGTTGAATTAATATCAGGAGGTTATAAATTTGAAGAAAAAAATTTTAGCAGTACTTATGGGAACAGCAATAATCATGGCTATGGTTACCGGCTGTACAGAAACTTCAGAAAATCCCACAACCGGTGATGTGGCTGCAACAGAAGAAACAGAATTGGCAAAGGATACTGAATCCACAGATGCTCTGGTATCGGAAACAGCGGCTGAAGCAGAAACAGAAGAAAAGACGCTCGACCTGACATCTATAGATTATAGTTCTTACACGCCTGGAAAAGATACATATAATTTTGTGTTTATACCCAAATTAGTCCATGAGTGGTATGAAGATGTCAAAACAGGTATCGATCAGGCAGTGGAAGAATTGAAACAAAAGGGTATTGAGGTAAATTATACCTGGGATGCGCCGGCAGAAGCAGTGGTAACAGAACAAATTAGTAAGATGGAGTCGGCCGCATCATCTCAGCCGGATGGAATTTCCGTTGCGATTATCGATCCTTCCGCAACAACTCCCGTGATAAATGAATTAATAAATGCAGGATTGAATATTAGTACGTTTGACTGTGATGCCCCAGATTCAGACAGACAATTTTATTGCGGGCATTCCACCAATTATGAGGATGGCTATGAAATAGCAAAAGTGTTGGCAGATTCCATTGACGGAGAAGGGCAGATTGCAATTTTGGCAGGAAGCCTGAGCGCAGCCAATCATCAGGATAGGGTACAGGGATTTGAAGACTGCATCGCTGAAAATTATCCGAATATTGAGATTGTAGATAAACAGGCGGACGAAGATTCGGTTGAAAAAGCATTATCGGTCACAGAGGGCTATTTATCGGCTTATCCGGAATTAAAGGGTATTTATGGATGCAATGGCGCAAGCCCGAATGGTGCGGCCCGCGCAGTCAAAGATGCCGGCAAATCAGGAGAGATCAAAATTGTCGGAATGGCGGAAGACGAGGAAGCTTTAGGTTATGTTGAAGATGGAACGATTCTTTGTACCCTGGTGCAGGATGTAAGCGGATATGGATATAACAGTATCTACAATATGATCATGTTGGCGGATGGGAATGAACCGGTGTCAGTCAATTTTGATATTCCCGCATCCTTTGTTACAAAAGATAATATAGCTGAGTTTTTAGAATAATTATTCATTTCTTGCCGGCCTGGCCGGGTGCACAGGCCGGCAGCTAAAGGAGGGTATATCCAGTGGGGAATTTTATACTTGAAATGAAAGGTATTACCAAAGAATTTCCAGGTGTCAAGGCACTGGACGGTGTCAACCTTTCCGTGTGCAAAGGAGAAATACACGGACTGATAGGTGAAAACGGAGCGGGTAAAAGTACGCTTATGAATGTCCTGATGGGAATTTATAAGGCTGAAACAGGTAAGATTTTATTAAATAATGAAGAAATATTTATAAATGCTCCATCTGATGTGATCGCGAAGGGGATCGGAATGGTTCCGCAGGAGTTGAATTTGAATCCTTATATCAGCGCAGCGGAAAATATTTATCTGGGAAATGAAATTAAGAAGTATGGAAAAATCAATTGGAAAAGGACACGGGAAGAAGCGGAAAAAGTAATGAAGTCCATTGATTTTGAGGTAGAACCCACGGAAATTGTAATGAGACTAAGCACTGCCAGGCAGCAAATGATCCAGTTAGCCAGAGTGCTGGCAACAGGAGCAGAATTATTGATTTTTGATGAACCGACGGCTTCTTTGACAAGGCAGGAAACAGATATTTTATTAAAGTTAATGAAGAAGCTGCAGCAGGATGGTAAGTCG
>Ga0153943_1000487_pt1 | contig 12065 bp, 8 predicted proteins | sample TSNJ027MetaG_FD_104721 | JGI IMG/M metagenome (GOLD analysis project Ga0153943, IMG submission 104721) | Attine ant fungus gardens microbial communities from New Jersey, USA - TSNJ027 MetaG | ecosystem: Host-associated > Fungi > Mycelium > Unclassified | place: USA: New Jersey, Brendan T. Byrne...
AAGCTTCCCTCTACCCGTTCGCTGGCAGCACATCTGGAAGTATCACGCAGCACCGTGGACCTTGCCTATGCGCAGCTGCAAAGCGAAGGCTACATTGAAGCCAGCCCATACCGCGGGTATTATGTATGCAATGTTCGGGAACTGTTTCAATTGGAGAGGGAGAGCAGCCATACCAAAGGGGAATATGTCCGGGAGACAATGCCCCGGGAGACAATGCCCCGAGAGACAATGCCCCGGGAGACAATGCCCCGAGAGACAATGCCCCGAGAGATAATGCCCCGGGAGACAATGCCCCAGGAGACAATACCCCGGGAGACAGAGCCCAATTATAATGTTCATTATGATTTTTCACCCAATGGTATTGATGTAAGCGGATTTCCCTTGGGAACCTGGAAGAAAATCACCAGGAATGTGTTGAACAGCAGTGACAGCGAGTTGTTTTCCCAGGGACACGGGCAGGGAGAATGGGAACTGCGTGGGACCATCAGCCGTTATCTCCACTCACAAAGAGGGGTAAATTGCCGGCCGGAGCAGATCATAATCGGTGCCGGAAATGATTATTTACTGCTTTTGCTTGAGAAAATACTGGGACCGCAAATCAGCATTGCAATGGAAAATCCCACATATAAAAGAGCTTATCATATATTCCGGTCTTTTTCCTGGCATATCGTTATGGCGGATATGGATGAGAATGGTATGAAAGCGGAAGAGTTGAAGAAGGCGGATGTTACGGCAGCCTATATAATGCCCTCCCATCAATATCCAATGGGAACCGTAATGCCCATCGGGAGAAGGGCTGAGCTGCTTAAGTGGGCTGAAGGACATCCGGACCGCTGCCTGATAGAGGATGATTATGACAGTGAGTTTCGTTATCGTGGAAAGCCCATACCGTCTCTGCAGGCATCCGATCAATCCGGTAAAGTAGTCTACATCGGTACATTTTCCAAGGCAATTGCGCCGGCCATCCGGGTAGGATATATGGTTCTGCCGGAATATCTTCTGGATAAATATTTGGCGGCCTGCTCTTTTTATTCCTCTACGGTATCGCGGATCGACCAGCGGATACTCAATGAATTTATCAGGGATGGATATTTTGAACGTCACTTAAATAAGATGCGGAAGATATACCGCAGTAAACATGATTTACTATTGGAAGCCCTGGAACCCTTTAAAAAGGATTTTATTATATCAGGAGAAAATGCCGGCCTGCATCTGCTGCTGACAGGTAAATCCGACCGGGGGGAAGCGGAACTGGTCAGTAAGGCAGCTGAAAAAGGAGTGAGGGTGTATGCCCTTTCCGACAGCCTTGTAAAGCCGGGAGACAATAAAATCGGAAATACGGTGATTCTGGGATATGGAGGGCTTAATACAGAGCAGATACTAAAAGGAACAGAACTGTTAAGAGAAGCCTGGTTATAAGATGTAAGGAAATAAGAAGCAAGAAGCATGTAAAGAAAAAGAAGTAAGAGGCGGTTGAAAAATCCAACTGCTTCTTACTCCTGATAATCGACAAGCTTAAAGATTGTCCTCGTTAAAAAATTCCTCTACCCGCTCTTCAGTAGCTTCCTTGACCTGTTCAGTAAGCGGTGTGAATGTATCTTCCTTTGCCGGATCTGTCGAAGATGCGTCAGAAGCATGATCTGCAGTATCTACAGTATCTTCTGAAGCTGCGGCAGCACTCGTCTCCTCCGCGCTTTCTCTGTTAAGAGGTACATAATTGCGGGAAGATAAATCTGTATCATCATCCAAATCATCGCTGAAGTCATCAAAGTCCTCGTCATCATCCAGTACGGCGGCCTCAGAATCTCTTTTCTGAAGATAGTAATATACAGCTCCAACAGCGGTACCAATGGCAGCGGCAGCAAGTACGAATTTACCAAATTTCTTAGCCATAAGGTTACTCCTTTCCAAAATGTGCTTTTACTAATATATTAATACTATTTTGCTAAAATGAAAAGTATAATATGTATAAATTCTTCTTAAATCTTTTTAAATTTTGATTTATGTGCAAAAATTTAATAAGTGATTGGTATTTTAGAGTCAAATATGAAGAATTTTCCTAATGCATCACCATTTCTTTTATAACTGTCGCATGATATAATATCATTAACTGATTAATTGAAATGGATATGTGAAGATACGGATTTGATATTAAGGAACTGGCAAATAGATAAAGAAGAGGTATAAGTTATTTGTCGGCAGTTCCTAAGTATAGGTGAGGGTTATGTATAAAGTATTGGTCGCGGAAGATGAAGTATTAACTCGTGCAGGTATTGTGGCTACAGTTGACTGGGCCTCTCTTAATATGCAGCTGGCAGCACAGGCAGATGATGGCGTTCAGGCGCTTAACCTGTTCCGTATACATCAGCCGGATATTGTTATTACAGACTTAAATATGCCAAGGCTTGACGGTATAAATCTTATTAAGCATATTTACGCAGAGAAGCCTGCGTGTAAAATAATTGTTGTAACCTGCCTGAATGATGTGCAAACCTATAAACAGCTTTCACCATATAATGTGTTTGACTACATGCTGAAATCCACTATTACTTCTCAGGAATTGACAGAAAAGCTTCTGTTAATAAAGGAAGAGATTGAAGCTTCCGGCACCGGACAAGCAGGTTTCGTACAGGAGAAAAGTGAAAATCAGATTCTTTGGGAATTTCTTGCTGATGAGAACCATCAGGAATTTCCGATTGCAGTAAATAAACTGCATTTATTATTTTTGCTGCATACCAAAGCTGTTAACAAGGCTTTAGCAGCAAAAACTGTACAGGATATATTAAGTGATTATTATGACGCATATTCAGATATAATTGTTGCAATCAACCAAGCATCACAATTTGTTGTATGCTTTAAAAATCAACAGCTTGATCAGGAGGCGATTATACAGCGTACCGGACAATTCCGGGAATATGTATATAAGGCTTTAAATATCAAGCTTTTGTGTAATGTGGAATATTGCGAAAACAGTTATGAATTGAAGGCGCGCTGCCGTGAATATTTTTCTTATGTTAATTATGCCAGGATATTGGAATTTGATATATTTGAAAATCAGACTAAATATTATCGGAACAGATTGGAATGTCTTATAAATTTATACTCCTTTCACATTTTCAACGGTGAAGCAAAGGAGATGAATGATATTATGCTGTCTACTCCCTTGAAAAAACTCGCGGCAGAACCGGTTATAAATTTTATAGAATATCGGAAAAAGACAGCGGCCGGATTTCATGATTTTGCCGCCGCAATTTCATTATTTTCTGAAGAAGAATTAAATAAACATATAGAAAGTATTTATTCGGAAAATACCTTTACCGGTGTATATCTTGCTTATAAAAAAGCCGTTGACTGTAAGAAAGAGATATTGATGTATCCTGCGCGTTATAATGAATTGATACAGCAGTCATTGGATTATATCACGATACACTGTAATGAGAAGCTGACATTGAATATGGTTGCGGAGCATGTTTCCCTGAGCCCTAATTATTTTTCCGCTATCTTTAAAAGTACTATGAAGATTAATTTTATCAGTTATCTGATTAATTTCAGAATGGATCGTGCATTGGAGCTTTTAGGCCGCCGGGAATTGTATTTGTATGAAATAGCTGAAAAGGTTGGCATTCCGGATGTTTCACATTTTAGTAAGACATTTAAAAGCATCATAGGTTTTTCTCCCAATGAGTGGAAGAAAATGTTGTTTGACTTTACTTCAGCGGCATTATAATTGTTATTTCAGTGCCTTGACCGGGCTGGGATTCTATTTCAAAGGTATGGTTTTCGGAATAATAAACAAACAGGCGTTGTTTTATGTTTAATAATCCGATATGAAGATTTTGACTATCAGCTGCATTTTCAAGAGGACTGTGAAGCAGCAGTCTTATATTTTTAAGGGTTTCCGCTGTCATACCGCTGCCGGTATCGGTAACCATTATTTTAACATTATCGTTTTCCCAAAGCTTTACGGAAATACTTACACATAATATCTTTTGAGGCAGTAATCCATGATTGATACTGTTTTCAATTAACGGTTGAATTAAAAACCGCGGCAGCAGATACTCATCTATGGAGAAGTCAAATTCATGCCGGAATTCAATTTTTGCGCCATATCTGATTTCAAGTATATAGATATAATCCTCTAAAAATTTGTATTCTTCGGAATAACGCCATCTGTTTTTACTAAGTCTGAAGGCTGGGGCAATATACCGATTGATATGCTGGATCATGGCGGAGACATTTTCACTTCCGGAAACATCAGCCATCACCTTTACGGTATTTAAGGTGTTGTAGATAAAATGAGGATTTATCTGAGCCATAAGTGCCTGGATCCGAAGCTGGTTCTTAATGTCCTCCTCCTTTTTTTGGAGAGCGATCAATTCATTCAAATCATTGGCCATTTTAACAAAGTTTTCATTTAAAAGATCAAACTCTGCGATTTGTGTTTTTTTCGGCATAGGAACCGTCATGTCGGCAGAAGAGAAATCTTTAAACTGAAGGCTTAGTTCATTTAGTGGAGACGATAGCTTGCGAATGGAAATTGTAATCGCAATAACAATGGCGGTTAAGCAGCATAAACAGATGAAAAAGGCAATGGCAGAAATACGAATTACATTCCGCATATACAGCCAGATCGGGTATTGGTTGACTATGATCCAATCAGCGTATCCAAGCGGGTATTCTATGATCTGATATTTAGTCCCTGCAATTGACTGACTGAAAGAGAGTGAACTTTTCTCAGGTGATAAAAAAAACGGAAGCTGTGATTGAAAATCCTCAGGCTTATCAGAAGAAATGATAGTACCTTCCCCATTGACAATATAAACGTTGTTACCTTCCAGCTCTAAATGCAGAAACATCTCTCTGAAAATGCTTTCTCTTAAACCTAATACCAGCAGGCATTCTGCGCCGCCGGATGTTATCCTTTTTGTAAAGTAGATAATTTTTTGATCCTGCAGTCCGGATACATCATAATTATAAGCGGTAAACTCACTTAGATAAGCGGTGCCGTATCCGTTTGTTTCTAATTGCTGATACAGAGGAGTAAGAAACCAATTACTGTTCTCTTCGTGTATGGTAAACGTTTTTGGCGTGGAAATAAAAGCTGTATTTCCGGTTATTAATGTTATGATATCATAATCAGCGTATTGCTCAAAAAAACTGCTGATTCTTATTTTATCTTTTGTATAGGACAAGTAGGAGGATTTGTCAGGATTAAAAATACCCGTACGGGTGTTTTCCGTTACGATGGCAGAAAAATCCCCTGAGATACGGCTGATTTTATTATTTAACTCAGTTTCTGTTTTAATAAACGCGGATAAAACATACTTTTCATTTTCCTGTGTGAACTCTTTCGTCACCAAAAAAACAATGAAAGTCATTTCCAAAACCAACGCAATGCTCACAATACCAACTATCCATATGATTAATTTTCCTTTAAAACTGCTATTTTTCTTCATCTATACACATCCTTTGCTGAAATTGTATCATTTGTCTTCTTTCTATTCAATTTATTTATAAATGTTATTTGAAAAACACAAAAACTTTTTTAAATAGTTGAAAAATACAAATAGGTAATAAAATTCAGCTGAATAAACAGATAATAAATAATAATATACCTTCCTATTTTGATCACCGGCATTATAATTTAATCTGTAACCTATACTGAGCTGCGTTAATAAGTACGCAGCATAATAATTCAAAAGGAGGGATTTCTATGAAAAGAAATGTAACCGCAATCATGCTGTGTTTTGCTTTACTGTTGACAATGTTTACCGGCTGTAGTAATACATCGGGTGATACGCCATCGCCGGAAGTATCCAAAGAGGCGGATTCTGATACAGGCGATGCTGTAAGCGAGAGTGGGAAAGTTACTGAAAATAGCGGTGATGTTCCAACGATCAGAATCGCAAATGGAAGAAAAGGTTCTGATGATTTGGCTGTCTGGCCGGTGGACTATATTAAAAAAATGGAAGAGGCTTTAGGTATTAAGGTGGAGCTTGTTGAATTGAGTTCTGATCAGTTTGACCTTACTCTGGCCAGCAGCAGTGCTTCCTTTGACCTTTGCAGTGTCCCGAGTTATAAGGAGCAGCAGGTACTGGATGCGAAAATGGCGGTGAATCTGGAAGATTATCTGGAGGAGTACGGTCCTGATATCAGTAAATATGAAGACAGAAATAATCTGGCACGTGAATTTCTAAGCGGCGGAACCGGTAATTTGTATTTTAAACGTATACAAACCGGCTTGGAACTTGCCGGTACTGATGTATGGTACGGTTATGTTGTACGATGGGATTGGTATGCGGAGCTTGGTTATCCCAGGATAGATAATGATGATGATTTTCTGGATATTTTGGAGCAAATGATAAAAGCGCACCCTGCCAACGACGCCGGAGGCACTACCTATGGTTTGGGTAATTATGTCGGTGCCGGTCTCTGGTCCTGGACAATTGTGAAGCAGGCACAACTTGGCTATTTCGATTATCTGCCGGGAATGGAAGTTAGTATGACCAATAATGAAATTTATAACAGTTATACAGATGACGAAGCTTCCTTTTGGCAGGCTATGGAGTTTTTTAATAAAGCTTACAACAAAGGTCTGATGGATCCCGACAGCTTTATCATGAAAAGCGATGATATAACCCAGAAGGTAGTACAAGGCACATACGCGGGAGCCATACGTACCTGGGATGTGGGAGATTATTACAATCAGGAAAGGGAAAAGGATCCTGATACATTAAAAGGATATCTGTCCATACCCAGCAATAGCAACAGCGGTGCCTGGCTTAGGTCAAATGCCATTGCCGGATGGGAAGGTAACTCCTGGTTTGTTTATACAGGCAGTAATAATATTGAAAAAGCAGTTATGGTTTTAAACTATATGGATAACGAAGACAATCAACGTGAGTTTTATTCCGGTGTTGAAGGAGTTCACTGGAGCTATGAAAACGGAGTTCCAGGCTTGACTGAGGAAGGTGTCAAATTGTTCACGAATGGAGGAGATCCGCTTAATCAGGCAGGTATAAATGGTTCTGAGGTTGGTAATATCCTGGGTTATCTGATGGGTTCCTCCGGAGCAAGCTATCATTCGGACGGCGGTACATTTGACCTGACCCTTGCCGGTGATGTAATTTATGAAACACTAAATCCGCTATATCAGAATTACAGCGATTATTATGGTGTAGATTACCCGGCTCAGGCGCATGAAAATATGGTTACTGATTTATCTGATTATTCCACAAAACGTAACAAGGATATAACGCTGGTAACGGGTTCTAATGTTCCGGCAGATATGTCCCGTATTAACACCCAGATCAGGTCGTTATTGGAAAGCTATATTCCCGATCTGGTAACGGCGGCCACCTGGGAGGATTTTAATGCTGTCAAATCCGCCGCTATTGCAGAATGTGAGAAAGCCGGCTCTGAGGAGTTATTTGACTGGGCAAAGGAAACATATGTGGAAGGTTCAAACATACTGGACGCGGCAAAAGCTAAGTATGATATAGAATAATAGCTTATGCGTACAAGTACGTAAGGCTGTGCTGAATAATAACTTGTGCTGATTCGTTTCTAAAGGCATGGTCATTTCTGAAACAAAAACACAACTAATTATTCGGCAAATCCTAAGACAGGATGCAGTTACCCGGACACGTACTTGTACGCATGAATGAAGGAGGGAATGAACAGATGGTGAATGTAAATAATCGCAGAATCAATAAAAGGAAGAAAAACTATAAATTACTATTATGGCTGCTTCCATTCATGATTCCGGTAGTTCTGTTTTCGTATGTTCCTCTATTTGGCTGGGTGATTGCCTTTTTTGAGTACCGGCCCGGATCAATGCTCAGCTCCGCAAATTTTGTTGGACTTAAATATTTCAGGCAATTCCTGACCGATACAATTGATATGTCCCGTGTTATTAAAAACACGCTGATATTTGCGTCACTTGGTCTCGCGACTTCTGTATTGCCGATGGTGTTCGCAATACTTCTTAATGAAGTGCGATCCAGAAGATATGCAAGAACAGTGCAGAGTATCACTACTTTCCCTAATTTTATAAGTTGGGTTATCGTTTATTCAATGGCATTCGCTATTTTTTCCACAGATGGCGTGCTGAACCAGATTTTAATGGGATTGGGACTGACGGAAAGTCCAACGAATCTACTGGCAGATGTAAAAGCGGTCTATTGGTTTCAAACACTTTTAAGCGTCTGGAAAAGTCTGGGATGGGGTTCTATTGTATATCTGGCTGCAATCAGCGGTATTTCCCAGGAACTTTATGAAGCCGCCGCTGTAGATGGTGCCGGTCATTTCAGACGGGCAATACACATAACTGTACCAAGTATAATGGAAACCTTTATTGTTCTGCTGCTGCTGTCTATCGGAAATTTTATCAGTGTTGGATTTGATCAGTATTTTATTTTTCAGAATCCTGTTACATTGCGAAAACTGGAGGTCCTGGATTTATATGTATACCGGCTGGGGTTACTAAATAATGATTATTCCTATAGTACTGCCATCGGTATGGTAAAGTCCCTTATTTCACTTATCATGATCTTTGGTGCCAATCAATTGGCGAAGAAGGTCAGAGGCACTGCAATCATTTAAGGAGGTGAAGATATTGGTTGGTAAAGACTCGGCATCCCGTACTGTTTTTAATATTTTCAATTATTTCGTTCTTGGTATTTTTGGGTTGATTTGCTTTTATCCTTTTTGGTATTTGATTATATATTCCTTCAGTAAACCTGAACTGGCAAACAGCGGTATCTCTTTTTGGTTTAAAGGATTCAGTCTTTATAACTTTGAACAGGTTTTAAAATTAAAGGGAATCGGCCGTTCGGTTCTTATATCTGTGGCGAGGACAGTGGGCGGCACATTACTGACAGTATTTGCATGTTCTTTTATGGGTTACCTGTTCAGCAAACCTGAAATGCCTTTTCGTAAATTTTTATACCGGATGCTTATTATCACGATGTATGTGGGGGGCGGTTTAATACCCTACTATCTTACCATCAGTGCTTATCGGCTGACGAATACTTTTTGGGTTTATATAATACCCGGTATGGTCTCAGCTTATAATGTTATTTTGGTTAAAACATTTGTGGAACAACTGCCTCCTTCTTTGGAAGAATCGGCTGTTTTAGACGGAGCAGGTTATTTCACCGTTTACAGCAGGATTATATTACCTTTAAGCACACCCATCATTGCCACAATTGCCACATTTGGTGCTGTTGGACAGTGGAATTCCTATATGGATAATCATCTTTTTGTTACAGACAGCAGGTGGAATACCTTGCAATATTTACTTTATAAATTTTTAAATTCAACACAAGAACTGACTACGCTTCTTCAGAAAGGCAACACAGCCGCATATCAGCAGCAAATGAAGGAAGCCTCACAATTAACGCCTATGGGTGTCAGGATGACTATCACCGTAATTACGATTATACCGATTTTTTGCGTTTACCCTTTTATGCAAAAATATTTTGCCAAAGGGATTTTAATAGGAGCTGTAAAAGCGTAGGAGGTTTATTACGCATTAAGGAAAGGAAATATAATATGGCAGCAGAAATAATTATTCCAACAAAGGAACAGGAAATATGGGCAGATTTGGAAATAGGAGTGCTTATTCATATGGATATGCAAATTTTTGAGCCGGAATATGATTTTCGTGTTCAATGGGGTTATCAGCCGCCGGCGGAACAATTCGCGCCAATGCAGCTGGATACGGATCAGTGGATACAATCCGCAGCTGCAGCCGGAGCAAAATACGCAGTACTTGTTGCGAAACATTGCAGCGGTTTTTGCTTATGGCCAACTAAGGTTCATGAATATTCCATAAAGGGTTCTCCATGGAAAAACGGAAAAGGTGATATTGTGGGGGATTTTTTTAACTCCTGCAAAAAGTACGGGTTAAAGCCTGGATTGTATTACAGCTCCTCCTGTAACGCATATTACAACGTGGATAATCCCGGTACGATTAAAGATAATTCAAATACAGAAAATATTCAGGCAGCAAATGTTCAGGTAATGCAGGAAAAATATAACGCTGACGTTTTATTGCAGCTGACAGAATTGTGGACACAATATGGTGATGTGTTTGAGATCTGGTTTGACGGCGGCTGTCTGTCACCAAAAGACGGCGGGCCGGATATCGCTTCGCTGCTGCACCGGCTACAGCCCAATGCAGTTGTGTTTCAAGGCCCTCCGGAAATGAAATCATTGCTTCGCTGGGTTGGTAACGAGAGAGCTATGGCACCGGATGATTGCTTCGCAACGGTGGATTTAACCTCTGAAGCCTTTGACGGCAGTGATGAACGCATGTATGGCGGCAATCCATATGGTAAAACATGGATGCCCGCCGAATCTGATACGCCAAACCGCTATGCCCATAAATCCTTTGCAGGCGGTTGGTTTTGGAAAAAAGATGAAGAGCATGCCATAATCCCCGCAGATGTATTGTATGATAAATATGTAAGATCTGTCGGACGCAATTCAAACCTGCTGATCGGAATGGTTATTGACGACAGAGGCTTATTTCCGGAAGCGGATGCGAAGGTTTTTGCGGAATTCGGAGGTTTGGTGAATCAGTCGTTCGGCACACCTATAGTTGAATTGACACCTGAGGAATTAAAAGAGGTTAACAGTAATCAGGAATATACAATCTCCCTTCCATCAGACGCAACCCCCAAATATCTTGTAATGATGGAGGATATATCCTGTGGGGAGCGGGTTCTTGGTTATTCGGTTAATAATGGCGTTATGACAGGCAAATGCATAGGACATAAAAGAATAATTGAATTACCAAAGGGTACATCGGCGTTACACTTGAAAATAACGGACAGGAAAGCAGAACCGGTTCTTCGTGGTATTGCTGTTTATTAGGAGGGATGTCAGAAGTGCAGATGACAGAAAAGGAAAGTACTGTAACATTCCGGCTGCCTGTTAAGCCGGTTAATGATATGTTACCTGTTGTAGAGGTTTTTTTGGTATAAGGAAGTGATACAGAATGGTTAACAGGAAAGAGTATTATTTATCTGAAAGCGGCTGCAATTCTAATGCGGGAGGGATTTGCAGCCCCATAAAAAGCCTGGAAAGAGCAGTGGAACTATTGGGTGAATCTGACAGGAATTATGACGGCGAATATGACGAGGTTATATTTTTTTTTACGTGAAGGCGAATATTATCTTGAAAAACCTCTGATTCTGACAAATAAGCATATAAAATATTCCAGGATAGTCTTTTCCAATTATGAAAACGAAACAGTTAAGGTATACGCAAGCAGAAAACTGAATACTGAATGGCAGATCTATAGTTCCGGCATTTATTTTTCATATATAGGAAGAGAACCGGACTTTGATATTCTGTTCGCGGACGGAGAGCAGCAGATACTTTGCAGGTATCCTGATTATTATCCGGATGACATTTTAGACGGATGCTCGCCGGACGCGTTATCAGCAGAAAGAATTGCCGGATGGCGTGATCCTTCCGGTGGTTATGTCAGAGCGCTGCATGATAATAACTGGGGCGGTAATTCATACAAAATTATCGGTAAGGCCGCCGATGGCAGCTTAAATCTTGAGTGGGTTGGAGATAATAACCGGGGCAGTGGTTTTGATGCAGATAAAGTCGTAGTTGAAAATATATTTGAAGAGCTTGACAGCGAAAGAGAATGGTTTTATGACAAAGAGACGGGTAATCTTTTTTATTACCCGTCGGCTGGTAAGGATATAAACGAGATGAAGTTTGAAGGGGCTTTTTTAGATAATATTATCACCTTTAAGGGTGACAGTCCTCAAAAAACCGTTGGTAATATTATTATAAAAGGAATAGAGTTTTCCCGTACCAGCCGTACACTATTTAAATACAATTATGAAAGACCATTAAGAGGGGATTGGGCGATACAAAGAATTGGATTAATCTATATGGAGAATGGGGAAAACATAGAGTTGCATAATTGCAGGTTTTATGATACCGGCGGTAATGCAGTCATGATGTCCGGATATAACAGCGGGCACATTGTTGACTCTTGTGATTTTGAAAATATTGGAGCAACAGGTGTATTGATT
>Ga0153943_1000496_pt1 | contig 11982 bp, 13 predicted proteins | sample TSNJ027MetaG_FD_104721 | JGI IMG/M metagenome (GOLD analysis project Ga0153943, IMG submission 104721) | Attine ant fungus gardens microbial communities from New Jersey, USA - TSNJ027 MetaG | ecosystem: Host-associated > Fungi > Mycelium > Unclassified | place: USA: New Jersey, Brendan T. Byrne...
TGGCGCATCGGGTGCGCCCCACGTCGTCGCGCCGCCGGTGCAAGCGAGCATGCCGCCCAAGTCACCGAACGCCGCCGCATTCGACGGCTTGCCGGCCCGCATCGAGCAGGCCACCCAAGACGCTGCCGCGAACGGCGCCACCGTCTCGGTTGCGGTCCTCGACCGAGCCAACAACCAACTGCTTTCCAACGGCAATGACCAGCTCGTCCCCATCGCGTCGGTGGCCAAGCTCTTCATCGCGGATGAGGTGCTGTCGCAGGAATCGGGCGGTGTAGAGGAGAATCGCCGGTGGTCGACGGCAGACCGCGAGGCCCTGGACAGCATGCTGCGCTCCTCCGACGATGGCGCCGCGGAGACGTTCTGGGCCGAGCGTGGCGGTGAGGCGATCATCACCGACGTCGCGGGCCGCTATGGGCTGACGTCCACCACGCCGCCCAGCGACGGGCGGTGGTGGAACACGATGAGTTCAGCTTCCGATTTGGTTCGCTATTACGCCATGCTGCTCAACGGGTCCGGCGGCCTGTCTGAGGAGCGGGCGCAGGTCATCGTCGACGACCTCGCCGAATCCACCGCAACCGGGGCCGATGGCTACCCCCAGCGGTTCGGCATTCCCGACGGGCTTTACGCCGAACCCGTTGCCGTCAAGCAGGGATGGATGTGCTGTATGGACGGCAGCAGCTGGATGCACCTGTCCACCGGGACCGTCGGCGCCGACCGACGCTACGTCATGGTGATCGAGTCGCTGCAGCCCTCCGATGACGCCACCGCGCGGGCAACGATCACCCAGGCGGTCAAGACGATGTTCCCTTCCGGGCGAATCTGATCGCCTGCGCGAGCAGACGCAAAAGCTCCGTCTGAGCGGCGTGTCGCGGGACCTTTGCGTCTTCTCGCGCTAGGTGTCGCGGCCGTACAGGTCGGGACGGCGTTCACGGGTGCGCTGCTCGGAAGCCTGCCGTCGCCAAGACTCGACGCGGGCGTGGTCGCCGGACAGCAGAACCTCGGGGACGTCCAGTCCGCGCCAGCTCGGCGGCCTGGTGTACGACGGGCCCTCCAGCAGACCGCAGGAATGCGAATCATCCTGGTGCGAAAGCGGATTGCCCAGAACATTGGGCAGCAGTCGCAGCACCGCCTCGATGATCACCAGTGCCGCCGATTCCCCTCCCGGCAGTACGTAGTCTCCGATCGAGACCTCTTCCACTCGCATCCGCCCGGCGGCGTCGTCGATGACCCGCTGGTCGATCCCCTCATAGCGACCGCAGGCGAACACCAGATGCGCCTCGCTGCTCCACCGCTGCGCAGACGCCTGGGTGAACAATGCGCCCGCAGGCGTGGGAACAACGAGAAGTGTTTCCTGCGAACAGATCTCGTCCAGTGCATCGCCCCAAACCGGCGCCCTCATAACCATCCCCGGACCGCCGCCGTATGGCGCGTCGTCCACCGAGTGGTGCACATCGTGGGTCCATTTCCGCAGATCGTGCACTTCGAGCTGGACGAGGCCCGACTCTATCGCCTTGCCCGGCAACGATTGTCGCAGCGGATCCAAGTAGGACGGGAAGATCGTGACGACGTCAATCTTCATAATATTGGTCCTCAGGTCTCGAGTTCGAGCAAGCCGTCGGGCGGATCGATTTCGACGATGCGAGAGTCCAACGACACCGACGTGACGATCGCGCTCACGAACGGCACCAGCAACTCGCCGGCGTCGGCTCGGTTGACCGCCAGCAGTTCGCCGGCCGCGGTGTGCAAAACCTCGGCGACGGTGCCGATGTCGCGACCATCCGTCGTCCGCACCAGAAGACCTTCCAGCTGGTGGTCGTAGTAGGTGTCCGGCTCGTCGATGGGCGGCAAATCGTCGGAGTCGATGACGAACAAGCTGCCCCGCAGCGCGTCGGCCGCGTTACGGTCGGCCACCCCCTCCAACCGCAACAGAAGTCGGCTCCCGTGCGGACGGACCGCCGCTACGATGCACTTGCGCTCACCATGATCGGAAGCCTTGGCGCGCAATACAGCGCCCCGTGCGAACCGCACTTCGGGGTCATCGGTGCGAATCTCGACGACGATCTCGCCGGTCACGCCGTGAGCCTTGACCACGCGCCCGACTGTCAGCTCCAACGGAGTTCCATGGGCCGGGCCCCGCTACTGGTCGGTGTCCACCACATCGACTCGGATGCCGCGGCCACCGATTCCGGCGACCAGCGTGCGCAACGCGGTCGCGGTGCGGCCGCCGCGACCGATCACCTTGCCGAGATCGTCGGGATGGACGTGCACCTCGACGGTCCTGCCACGTCTGCTGGTCACCAGATCGACTCGGACTTCGTCGGGGTTGTCGACGATCCCGCGGACCAGATGTTCGACGGCGTCGACGACGACGGTACTCATGGCTGCGGTCAGCTCTCGGTTGCGGGTTCGGCCTGCTCGCTGCCTTCAGCCGGCTCGGCTTCATCGGATGGCTTGACGGCTTCGTCGGCTTTTTCGTCAGCTTTCTCGGCTCTGTCCGACGCGGCGGCCTTCTTGGCCGGAGCTTTCTTCTTCTTCGCTGTCGCGGCCTCGGTGTTGGGGGATCCGTCGGCAGCGGCCAGCGCGGCGTTGAACAGCTCCAGTTTGCTCGGCTTGGGCTCGGCGACCTTCAATTTGCCTTCGGCGCCGGGCAACCCCTTGAACTTCTGCCAATCACCGGTGATCTTCAGCAGCTTGAGGACGGGCTCGGTGGGCTGAGCGCCTACCGACAGCCAGTACTGGGCACGCTCGGAGTCGATCTCGATGAGGCTCGGATCTTGCTTCGGGTGATATCTGCCGATGATCTCGATTGCGCGACCGTCGCGGCGCGTCCGCGAGTCGGCGACGGCGATGCGGTACTGGGGATTGCGGATCTTGCCAAGCCGGCTGAGCTTGATCTTTACAGACATGGTTAAGCGACTTCTCCTGTGGGTGTCACGCTGCAATTCAGCGATTCGGGCGGGATGCCGGAATCCGGTTTTGCCTCGCGTGAGTGCCGCGCCGGGCCACGCCCGAAAGGGCACTGTCGCGGGGCGGACAGCCGCCCATTGTGCCAGAGCATGGCCACGCAGCGAAAATTCGCCTGGGTTGGTCTCGGGCTTTAGAGAATTTTCTGGAAGCACTTGGTTTCCACCCGGCGGGTCATCCGCCAGCCCTCGCGGGTGCGGAGGAACTCGTCGTCGTACCAGAGCCCGCAGAACATCACCTGCCCTTTATCTCCGCCGAGGACCATCGGGTTGAAGCAGATTGTTCGCGACGACGCGGTGTCCCCGTCGACGCGCACCGAGAAGTTGCCCAGCATGTGCGAATACATCGGGAAATTCGGCAACACCTCAGCCAGCCAGGCCTTCACCTCCGGATAGCGGCCCTCGATGCCCCCGAGGGCCGTGTAATCGATGTAAGCATCCGGTGTGAACACCGCGTCGAGGTCGTCGAATCGGCGCAGATCGATGGCGGTGGAGTAGTCCACCAGCAGCTGCTGGATTTCCAACCGGTCAGAAATTTCGGCCTGACTCAACATGGGTCGATTGAACACCGCGATTCCCACGACGGGCGGCGCGGGCCGGAAAGCCGATCCAGCCGCCGAGCGGCGAGGGGGCGAGCCGGGCCGGTAAGCTCAGCGGCCATGCGGATGCTCCTCGCCGCAATCGCGGCTGTTCTCGCCCTTGTTGGCTCCAACACATCAGCGTGGGCCGACGCCGGTGTGCAGCCGGTCGGCTCGGTACCGATCCCCGACGGTCCGGCGCAGACCTGGCTGGTCGCTGATCTCGACTCCGGTCAGGTGCTGGCCGAGCGGGACGAGAACGTGCAGCACCCACCCGCCAGCACCATCAAGGTGCTGTTGGCATTGGCGGCCCTGGACGAGTTGAGCCTGGACTCCACGGTGGTCGCCGACGAGGCCGACAGCCACGTCGAATGCAACTGTGTGGGCGTGAAGGCCGGCCGCACCTATACGGCACGCCAACTGCTCGACGCCCTGCTGCTGGTGTCGGGTAACGACGCTGCCAACACGCTGGCGCACATGCTGGGCGGGCCGGAGGCCGCCGTCGCCAAGATGGACGCCAAAGCCGCATCGCTCGGCGCGGTGAACACGCACGCATCGACACCGTCCGGCCTGGACGGGCCGAGGGGCTCGGGCTGGTCCACGGCGCACGACCTGGCCGTCATCTTCCGGGCAGCGATGGCCAACCCGGTGTTCGCCCAGATCACCGCCGAGCCATCGGCGGTGTTCCCGGGCGATAACGGCGATCACCCGATCAGCAACCAGGACGAGCTGCTACAGCGCTACCCGGGCGCGATCGGGGGCAAGACCGGCTTCACCGACGCGGCACGCAAGACGTTCGTCGGCGCCGCTGCCCGCGGCGGCCGCCGCCTGGTGGTCGCCATGATGTACGGGCTCGTGCACGAGGGCGGGCCAACCTACTGGGATCAAGCCGGCAGCCTGCTCGACTGGGGTTTCGCCCTCAACCCGCAATCGGCGATCGGCGTCCTGTAGGCCGATGCCGACACGTTCTGGGCTTTGCTAGTCTTGCTTTGCCGTTACATCCTATTTTGCAGTTGCCCAATACAAGCTTTCACGGCATCGTGTCGACATGCGTCGACGCTGTCCATCGGTTGAGTCGACAGCCATTGCCAACCAAGGCTTGCGTCGCACGCAGCAGACGCAGGTGCCCGCAAGGAGTGGAGATCGATGACGGCCGAAAACCAACCCGGGGCGTCGGGCTTGCCACCTCAATCTGACAAGGACGACTTCAACGCGCACGAGTCGTTGGTCAATGGGCTGGTGGTGGTATCGGTGAGCGGCAGCGTGGACATGCTCACCGCCCCGGGGTTGACCGAGTCCCTCGATTCCGCGCTCGCCAAAAAACCGAAGGGCCTGATCGTCGACCTATCCAAAGTCGAGTTTCTCGGCTCAGCCGGGATCAGCGTCCTGATGAAGACCCGCGATAGCCTGGGCGACTCCACCCCGTTCTGCGTCGTGGCCGACGGGCCGGCCACGCACCGGCCGCTCACCTTGCTGGGGATCAACGAGATGATGTGCCTGTGCCGGACGTTGGACGACGCCGTCAGCAAACTCACCGACCGGTAGTGCGTTCAGGCCGGTAGGCCAACTCCGCTCAGCAGCGACAACAACAGTTGAATCCGTCGCTGCTCAAGTTCTGGTTGTGGTAGCACCGCTCCTACCAACGCGGCTCCGTCGAAGGTGTTGGTCAACAGCGCCACCAGCACCGGGAAAGTCTCCTGCGGGAAGCTCTCGGCACCGGGCAATGCGCGCGCGGCGTCGCAGATCTTCGTGCGGTACTGCTCCAAGACGTGTTGCAAAGTGGCGTTGAGCTTTTCGTCGGTGCGGGCGGCGATCATCAGTTCGTAGAGCACCGCGTTGGTGGAGCTGCTGGTGATGTCCCGCAGGATGGTCAGCGCCGCCTCCAACGCCGGCCGGTCGGAGGGTATTGCGGCGACCCGCTTGGTGAACGAGTCGAGTTGACGCCGCAGCACCTCGTACGCCGTGGCCGCCATGAAGTCGCCCATCGTGTCGAAGTGGCGGAACAGCGCCCCGACCGATACCCCGGCGCGCTTGGTGATCACGGCCGCGGACGCGCGGGCATATCCGACTTCGATGATCGTCGCGATGCTGGCCTCGAGCAGTCGCGCAACCGTTTCTTCCCGGCGCTGCTGCTGGGTCCTCGCCATCGTCACACCTGCGCACTCGAGCCGGCGGGCTGCAGTTGACCCGCGGCGGCCCGCAGATAACGGCCCGACTTCACGGTCTTTCCATAGCCGTCCCGGAATTGACCGTCCCGGAACACGATCGCACCGTTGACGCCGGTGGCCACGACGGCCGCGTCGTTGCGGTTGACCATGCGGCTCAGGTCGCCATAGAACGGAACCTTCTCCTCGTAGTAGCCGTCGACCGACTCGTCGAGGCCGGCCGGATCGATCACCACAAAGTCGGCGCGGTCACCCTTGCGCAGCGTGCCGGCGTCCAGGCCGAACCATTCAGCCACCTCGCCGGTCAGGCGATGCACCGCGCGCTCGACGCTGAGGAACGGCTTGCCCTCCCGCTGGGCGTCCAACGTGCGCTTGAGCAGCCGCAGCGAGAAGTTGTAGAAGGCCATGTTGCGCAGGTGCGCCCCAGCGTCGGAGAAGCCCATGTGGATGGACGGCTCGGCGGCCAACTTGTTGAGTTGCTTGGGCCGATGGTTGGCGACGACGGTGGTCCAGCGCACGTTGCGCTCACCATTTTCGACGAGGACGTCGAGGAACGCGTCGAGCGGATGCAGCCCCCGCTCGTCGGCGATCGCCCCGAAGCTCTTGCCGATCAGCGACTTGTCGGGGCATTCGACGATCACGGCTTCGTGGAAGTCGCGGTGCCACAGTGACGGTCCGAGTTTGATGCGGTCGAACTGACGGCGGAACCTGCGACGGTATTCCTTGTCGGCCAGTAACGTGTTGCGCTCCAATTGATCGCGCAGGTGCAGCGCCGCGGTGCCCGCGCCGAACTCTTCGAAGACCGGCAAGTCGATTCCGTCGGAGTACAGCTCGAATGGAACCGGCAAATGCTGGAAGCGCACCTGCGAGCCCAGCAGGAAGTTGAGCAGCCGGGTACCCAGTCCAAAGACGTGCACCGCCAACGGCATCGACTTCGCGTCAGCAGATACCAGCAGGCTCATCCGAACGGCCTTGCGCAGCTTGAACATTGGGCTGCTGGCTAGGAAGAACAGCAGCCCGGACTCCGCTTTGGCCACGTTGGGTGCGCTCTGCAGAATCCGGCCTCGCCTGCGCAACACCTTGATCAGCTTGCGCCGTTCACGCCACGTCGCAAAAGTGGACGGGAGCGCGCGGGACCGGAATCGGTCGCCGTCGAGCTTGTCGATCGCGGCGTCCATCCCGGACATCCCGAGCATTCCGGCCTCGAGCGCGTCGTCGAGCAATGCCGCCATCCTGTCGAGTTCGGCGTCGGTGGGTCGCACGCTGTCGTCGGTCGCGCGATCAAGGCCTAACACCGCGGTCCGCAGATCCGAATGACCCAGCAGCGAGCCGACATTCGGGCCGAGCGGCAGGCTGTCGATTGCCTCAACGTATTCCGCCGCCGTCGACCAGGTCTTGTTGGCCTCTAGCGCGCCGTAGACGAACCCGCGGGGCACCGCCTCGACTCGGCTGAACAGATCTGCAGCGTCGGCGGGGTGCGCGTAGACCGTCGACAGCGAGCACATGCCCAGCAACACCGTGGTGACACCGTGGCGCACTGACTCCCGCAATCCGGGATCCAGCAACACCTCGGCGTCGTAGTGGGTGTGCACGTCGACGAAGCCAGGGACGACCCACTTGCCCTTCGCATCGATCACGTCGGGGCAGCCGGTCTCATCCAGCGGCCCAGCGGACACCGCGCACACGACGCCCTCGCGGATGCCCAGCGTGCGGGTCTGCGGCGAGCTGCCGGTGCCGTCGAACCACAAACCGTCGCGAATGATCACGTCGTAGCTCACTGTCTTCCTCCGCATCGTTGGGGTTGCACCGAAGCTAGCATAGATAGCGAGTACTCGCAATCTTTTCTGCCCAGGCCGAACGGCTCCTCGTCGAGACCCTCCTCGCGTCCGGGCACCGAAGCATCGAACGCGTTGAGCGCGACACCGACCATCGAGAAGCAGCCGACGAGAAAGACGATTTCGGCGAGGGCCTGCTCTCCGAAGGTGCTGAGGACAGCGCGGTAGGTCGTTTCCGAAAGCGGCCGCCATGTCGTAGGCAACGCGTTCCTCGTGGGTGAGGTCATCCGGGCGTTCCCCGGCGACGATGCTGGCGATTTTCTGATCGGCGAGGCCCGCCCGGCCGGCGAAATACTCGTGGCCATAGATCTCGTAGCGCGCGCCGAACTTGGCGGCGGTAACCAGGATGACCAGCTGGTGGATTGCGGCGGGCAACACGCTGTGCTCCCACATTGCCCGGTTAAACGCCCACGCGGGCTTGCCGAACTGCGGGAAGTGCAGCCAGGCGTTGAACGGGCCAATCAGCGCACCGTCGCTGCGGCGCGCGACGAGTTCGCCAAAGTTCTCCTCGATGACGTCCACCATGTCGTCGTAGAGGCTCTGTTGATCCGGGCTCAGGCTGGCCGGTGGCAACAACGGAAGGCGCATCTCGAGTCCTCAACTTTCGATCGGTAAATACCCTTAGTCATAGCCTCCCCCTACTTCGCGGACGCTGGGCCTGCGGACTCACTGCGCCGAGCAGCCCGGCGAGGTCCGCCACCGAAATCTCGTCCAGGCGCTGCACGGCGTCGATGATCTCGGCGCGCAGCGCCGCGTCGGCGAACGGTTCGCCAAGCCAATGGAACTTCTGCACGACGCGGTCCCACGACATCGGCCGCGTGAGTGATCCTTCGAAGTCGGATTGCTCGCGGCGCAGTTCCCGGCCGTCGTTCAAGGTGACGTGCACGCGGGCCTCCGTCCGTTCCGGGTAGGCCTCGGTCAGGTCGGCTGCGGCCTTGATGTCCACCCGCGCCAGCAGGTCTTGGACGTCGGCGCGGCGCACGCGTTCGGTCTCGAGCTGCTCAGGGCCCACCTGACCGTCCAATAGGGCGACGCCCACGAGGTATTTGAGGTTGTAGTCCGCCTGCTCCTTGGTCGACGGGTGGTCTTTGTTGCCGTAATGGCCACCGCCGGCAAAGTCGAACGCGCCCTGGAAAACCTCGAGTTTCACCGTCGCAACGTCGGCACCGGTGATGCCGTGCTCATCGCGAAGCGCCAATGTTGCGTCGATGATTACCTGGCCGTGAATCAGTGAGCAGTACTGCTTGAGGTAGGTCTGCTCGACGGCAGTCAGCGAACGGTCGGATGTGTGCAAGTCGATCGGCTGGTCGAACAGCCGCTCAAGGCCGTTGGGACCTTCGAAAAGTGCTCTGGGGCCGGTAATTCCGCGGCTCGCGAGCATCGTGTTGTAGACCGCGCGCATCCCGGTGATGGCCGGCGAAATACCTTTCCAGGTCGAAACTGGCTCCGCGTGCACCGCGGCGAGTGACACGTTGTCCACCGCGGAGGCGGCGATGGCGTCGGCGGTGCGCGCGACGTCGAGCGCGAGCAACTTGGCCGAGCCGGCAGCCGCCGACATGGCCAATTGCAGCGCGTGGTTGAGGCCGCGGGTCATCACGGGAACCGTTGCACTAAAACGGCATTGGAGCTCATAGGCAATTGCCAGAGACAGCAGAAAGTCCGCTCCGCTTGCATCGACATGTTCGGCGACGGCGAAAACGGCACCAAAGTTGTCGGCCGGGTGGCACAGACCGCCGGGAGTCAGATAGGTGTCGAGCAGGTCCGGGTAGCGCACCAGCACCGCGTTGAAGAAAGCCGCCTGATCGACCGACGCGCGTCCTCCGCCGACGAAGGTCGCTGTCGGGCGGCTACTGAACTGTTCGGCGTGGGCGCGGATGGCGGGGATGAGTTCTCCGTCGAGGGCGCCAGCCGCGCAAGCAATGCTGTCGAGAACGTTCCGCTTGAGCGTCGGTAGCACATTCGCACTCAGATCGGACTGGTCAGCCCCGACCACGAAGTCGGCCAGCTGGTCTACGACGTATGTCTGGTTTTTGTCGGCCATGTCTGGTCCACCTCTCGCCTAGGCATGAGTGTCGTTCGTGTCGAAAATCGTTGCGGCATGACGACTGTCGTTGCTTGCCATCTCGATGCGGCGACGCATGTCGCCCGACATCTGCGGCAACGTTGAGAGGGCGAACCATCGCGCGTCGAGGCTTTCATCGTCGGCGGGAAACGGTTCTCCGGCAACCCAATCCATCCGGAACACATGATCGAGGTACTGGGCGCGATCACCGTTGGCATAAACTATTGAGCGGGTTACGTGCACCCAAGCCAATCGTCGAGCGACCGAGTGGATGCCGGCCTCCTCAAGCGCTTCTCGAACGGCGCAGTCCGCGGGGTTCTCGCCGGGTTCGACAATGCCCGTGACCGGGGTCCATGCCTGGTTGTCGGCGCGTTTGACCAGAAGCACGTGCTGATCGCGAATGACAACTGCGGTTACACCAGGCAACCACAGTGGCGCATGTCCGATATGCCGACGAAGCTCGACGATGAATTCGGGGATCGGCATATCAAGTGTTTAACACCAGACCGCGATCGAAGACGCCTGGTTGTCGGACCTTGCTATTCGCGCGGCGCCATTCCATTGATGAACAGGTCGACGAGCGCTGCGCTGAAGTCGCGATCCAGCGGACCACCAAGAATGATGGCGCGGGCCAGTGCGGTGCCGAAGAAGGCGTCGATGACGAGCCGAAGATCGACATCCGAGCGGATCTCGCCCCGGTGTTGGGCCTGTTCGAGCAGGTTGCGCACTCGGTGGTATTCCGGGCCGAGGACCCTACTCTGAACGAGGCGCGCGAGCTCTGGGCTCGCTGACAACTCGGCGAGCAAGATCGGCAGCGCGGCACGCGCCTCGGGGGCCGCGACTTCGTCGACGCCCGCGTCGTAGGTGGCGCCCAGGTCGGCAACAAGATCGCCGGTGTCGGGCATCTCCAACGCCTTCGTCTTACCCAGGACCGCTTCGAAGACGAGCGCTCCCTTGGTCGGAAAGCGCAGGTACAAAGTCGGTTTGCTTACTTGGGCACGCGCGGCAACCGCTTCCATGGACAAACCCGGATAACCGACCTCCAGCAGCAACTCGCGTGTGGCACGAAGGATCGCCTCGTTGAGCGCCGGATCCCTCGGTCTGCCACGTTTTGCCGCCATCCCACAATAATATACGATACGTATAGGAAACTATTGAGGAGAGACCAATGGCCCAGCGAGTGTCGGTACCTGCAAATGTTGCGGCGTTGGAGGTGTTGGATCGGGTGGACTACCAGGACGCTTTCGCCGCGGAGACGTCCGCCCACCACAGTGCTGAACACTGGGCGCGTTTGTGTTTCGAGGCTGATCCTCCTGCGGCGCTGCTGATTCCAGCGCTCGTACTCGCCCCGTTCGCGTTTACAACCAGGCAGGCGGCGACGAGCGGCATCGGTGGCTTGCAGATCCTGCGAAACGACCCTGAGAACATCGTGCTCGGATTCAACATCACCCTCGGGACGCCCCGAATCGTCTTCTCCGCACAGCCGGACCGGCTGGTGATGTCCACGCTGCTGCGACTCAACGGGTTTGCCGGACGGGTCGCCTGGTCCTTCATCGCGCCGCTGCATCGGATCACCGCCAGGTCCCTCGTCGACCACGCGGCCAAGGTCGCTGCGCAAGAGTCAACCCGCTGGGGCGGACGAGATTAGGTGACTGCGGGCGCGCACAGATCGCTTGGCCAGCAAGTACAGTCTTTGCTGTGGCAAGCGGCGCCGTCGAATGATCGTTACCTCGCGTACGGTGAGCCCTGCGAAGGCCCGACGCATGGTCCGCAGTCGGGTGGCGTAGGGCGCAGCTGCCGTGGAGTTTCTCGTGACCATGACCACCAATGTTCCGGCGGGTACTCCCGATGAAGCGGTCGACGAGGTCCGGGGTCGAGAGGCCGCCCGCTCGCGCGAACTCGCGGCCGGCGGAAACCTGCGCCGCTTGTGGCGCCCCCCGCTGAACCCTGGTGAATGGCGCACGCTTGGCCTGTTCGCCGCCGACGATGCCGACAAACTAGAGCGACTGCTCGCATCAATGCCGTTGCGGGTGTGGCGCACCGACGAGGTCACGCCGCTTTCACCGCACTCGGACGACCCCGCACTTTCCGCACCAGGCAGCGGGCAAGAGTTTCTGATCACCATGACCATTGCCGTGCCCGAAGGGACCTCCTCCGCTGCTGTCGATGACACCATGAAGCGGGAAGCGCAGCGCGATCGTGAGCTCGCGGCGCGCGGTCACCTCAAGCGGTTGTGGGCGGTGCCCACCCAGACCGGCGACCGGCGCACCCTCGGTTTATGGAACGCGAGCAATGCCAGAGAAATGGACAGCATCGTGGAATCACTGCCGCTCCATTCCTGGATGACGCTCGCGATCATTCCACTCACCGCGCATCCCA
>Ga0153943_1000497_pt1 | contig 11962 bp, 13 predicted proteins | sample TSNJ027MetaG_FD_104721 | JGI IMG/M metagenome (GOLD analysis project Ga0153943, IMG submission 104721) | Attine ant fungus gardens microbial communities from New Jersey, USA - TSNJ027 MetaG | ecosystem: Host-associated > Fungi > Mycelium > Unclassified | place: USA: New Jersey, Brendan T. Byrne...
CCCCGACTCGACCGGGCTACCCCTGCGGGCCATGGTGATGGTGCTGCTGTTTCTCGGTGTCATTTTTTTGCTGGTCGGCTTCCAAGCGATGGGATCCGGCGCCAACTCTGACGACGACTCGTCCGTATCAACTGTGACGACGAGCACAATGGCGCCGAAAACCTCGGTGAAGCCCGCGGCAAAATCCGACGTACGCGTCTACAACATTTCCAGCCAACAGGGTATCGCCAGCCGCACTGCCGACCAGTTGAAGCAGGGCGGTTACAACGTCACCGAGGTTGGCAACCTGTCGTTGCCCGACGTGTCGGCGACCACGGTGTACTTCGGCAACGCGCCCGGGGAGCGTGAAACCGCCGATGCCGTGGGCCAGCTTTTGAAAGCGCCCGTTCAACCGCGGCCTCCTGAAGTCGCCGACCAGCCGCCCGGCGTCATCGTGGTGGTCGGAAGCTGACGGGCATGACCCGACCTAGAAGGGCGGGGGCTCGTCGTCGGTGTCGGGTGGTGCGGGGCCGGACCGGGGGGCTTGGCGGGTTGTCGGTTGTGTTTGCGTTCGGCGGTGATTCGGGCTGTCCGGTGTTGGGCGCGGGTGCGGCGGCGTCGGGGGATCATCGCGGCGCGGTCGGCGCAGCGTGAGCCCATGGGTGTGGGCTGGGGTGGGGCCACCTGGCCGGTCGGCACGCACAGGGTAGGGAACAGCAGTGCACTGCCGGGGGTGGTGACGTAGGTCTGTCCGGAGGGTGCTGTCCAGATCAGGGTGCCGTCAGGGAGTTGGTGGTCGTGCCAGCCCCAGAAGGTCTTGATCAAGTGGTGTTGGCGGCATAGGCAGGTGAGGTTGGAGGCGTGTGTGGGGCCACCGTCCGCGTAGGCGATCGTGTGGTCGAGGTCGCATTGTCGCGCGGGTCGATCGCAGCCAGGGAAGCGGCAGGTCAGATCCCGGCAGCGGACAAAGTCCGCCAATGCCTGCGACGGTGTGTGGCTGGCTTCTGGCGGGGCGTCGCTGGGGTGCACCAGTCGCCGCAGGGTGGCCGAGCGGGCCAGGTCGGCGATCAGCTCGGCGGGGATCAGGGCGTCGGCGCCGATCATCGATGCCGGGGTGGCTGCGGTGCCCTCGAGGTTCGCCGCCTCGGCGATGACGTGAATCACCACCGGCACGGGTGGTGGTGTGGCGCCGGCGGGGCAGTCGGGCCGTGCGCAGCGACAGGCGAGCCGGTCGGCGCCGGCGGCTAAGGCGCCCATGGCGTCGGCGCAGCGTTGGTTGCGGGTGCGTGGATCGCCGGCACACACGGTGGCCGCCAGCGCGTCGAGTCGCGCGTCCACGGCTTGGGCGTCGGTGGTGATCAGCCGGCCGAAGATTTCGGTCCGGCCCTCGCCGCTGTCCCAGATCGACACTTCCCGACCGGCCTGGCGTTCGCGGCGGCGGCGCAGCGCATCACCGTCGGCGCGGGCCACGATCCGGTCCACCTGGGCGGCCAGCCGGCCCTGGGTCATGCCCGGCCACCGGGCCGCCTTGGCGGCCAGTTGGGCATCGACGGCGGCTCCCAGGGGCCACCCCGAAAGCAGGTGAGCGATGGCCGACGACGAAGACGAACTGGTCTTCGCCGGGATGTCGGTTCAATTACCTTGGTGTGTCACCACTTTCGACTACGACTAATCTCGGGTACACGATTGTCAGCGAGACCAATGGGCTCATCACGTAGAACTCGCCTGTTGCAAAGTCCGCGCTGACTTCGGCGTTGTCGACATAGGAGCCCAGCCTTAACGCGACGTCGATAATGACGTTCTGGCCAGGTGGCACGATCTCCTGCTGGTAGCCCACGAGAGTTCCCCGGTACACCACGTCGTAGTTCGTTTTGTCATCGGTGTCGAAGCCGGTCGAATCGGCGACGAGGTCGAGGACGTTCCACGTTTCGCCGATCTGGGGCGGCGCCGACGTTATCGGCTGCGTCCAAGTCTGCAGGAGGTCGAGAGTCGGGTCGAGAGTTAGCTCCCCCTTTCCGCCGAAAAACCAACCGCCTTGCGAGTGCGCGGAGCAGAAGCCGTTGAGGATGAGAAATGCATTGACATCCACGACGGCGGACTCACTCTCTTGGTTCTCCCAGAGGAAGTAGAAGTGAAGGAAGTCATAATTCGTGGTGAAGAGGTACGCGCCGTGCCACCAATCGTGGGACTCGCTCGCGTCGAGGCGAATCTGCGCGCGGCTCTTGTACGGCTCGATGGTGGTCGACTCAAGGTTCACGCCGTCCGTCGCCCAAATTTCGACCGGGCTGTCGAGGGTGAGATACTGCGTCGTCGGCCCGATGCCGATCACCCCGGCCAACGCTGCGCGCTGGGCATCGACCATGCGGCCCAGAGAGTCGGCCCGCACACCGGACTGGGCGACCGCTTCCGCCTTGAGCTCCTCCAGGCGACGGTGGCTCTTCGCCCGTTCTGCGGCCAGTTCGCGCTCGATTGCCGTGGCGTCAAATCCCATGCGGACAAGCTGCTCGGCGACAAGCGCGCGTACCCGCGTGCTCTGCGGAAGCTGCCGCCCTCTCGTCGAGTCGCCTGCGCCGTGGGGCGCATCCGCGGCGCCGCTCAGATCACGCGCAGCGATCAGCGCCTTACGGAGGCGCGAATCAAGTTTGGTCATCGTGGCCCACCTTTCCCGCCGTACTCAAACGCTCATTAGAAATCGCCATGATGAAATGCTAGACACCGGCGCTCAGCTCGTAGCCGCCTTTAAGTGGGCACTTTGTAGGGCGATCTGGTTCCCGTACACCTAGTTACGGCCCCGCAGCAGTCGGCCCGCCACCCAAGCAGGATGACGGGCCGACTCTTTTTGGGAGGGCCCACGCCTCGTCGGACAGGCAAGTCCTGGCAGACGCTCTACCGTGTGGTGACCTGCTTCTTGCCGTACACGCGCTCCATCAACGCTGTGTCGCCATGCATCTGTACCCGTACCGTCTTGCCGTCGCGGATGGTGAACACGTCGGCGTCTTGACCTTTTTCCTCGCCAACAGCCACGTCGGTGAGCGCGACCACCGTGTCACCATCGGCGATGAGACGGTTGAGCTTCACCGTCGGCGACTTCTCGGCCAACCGAGCGAGGAACTGGCCCAATTCGCCTTTGCCGTGATAGGTGCCGCTGACCGCGCTTTCGCCCGGTTGGACCCATTCGACGTTGTCGTCGAACGTGTTCATCACCGTTTCGATGTCTCCGGCGGAGAAGGCTTCGTAACCCCTCTTGACGAGCTCGATGTTTTCCTGCTCTGACATCTTTCGATTCCCTTCGTGCGCATCCGATTATTTCGACAGCGGGGGGTTTGGCCGGTCGGGGAAGTCGCACAGCGGGCTCTCGGGATCAGTCAGACCATTCACAGCCGTGTCGAATATAAGCCCGCGAAAGCCGCTTTGATGATGGTCATCAGAAATGGGGTAGTGGACTACTCAAATGGGGTAATGGACTACTCGCGTCAGTTGCACTGCTTCGCGGCACCATCGAACGGTCGTCCGCTTGCAGGCGTCACGGCCCGCCACAGGGAGAGGGGTGTGGCGGGCCGAGTACCTATTCAGACGCGGACTAGGGCGATCTGGTTCCCTTGCAGGATGCCTGGTTCTGTACCCGCGCAAGAAGCGAGGGAGCGCGATGCGATGGCCTCGCCCCGTCAGAAGCCCGGCAGGGATCTCTCCCTGCCGGGCTTCGTGCGCTCGCGGTGGTCAGATCCATCACGGCGGCGGCCCCACCGACTAATCTGCCAGCAGAACAATCTTGCCAAGAAGGGTGATGTAAAAACCGAGTTTCAAGATCCAAGCGTCGTTGTCACGAACGCCTATATCGACGTCGATGCCGGTGAAGATATTGTTGATCTTATTCGCCCCATTAGAATAGGCGTCACCGCCCGTAAGGTAGGGCCTTGGACGCCATTCCTTGACAGCGTAGCCAGCGTTTACCGACTGAGCTTGGTCGTAAATCCCGTTCAGGCCAACGTACGACACCATTTGATCGACTGAAAATCCGAGGTGCGTCCCCGACTGCCCCCCGTTGTCTGCCACCGGAAACGGCGGCGTTGGAAATGAATAGTTGTGGTACGCCCAGTATAGTGGTCCTTCCCCCTGATAGCTGTCCAGGGAATAGGTTGAGCCGATACCGTTGAGATTGCCCCCGGGAATGAAAGAGGTGGTTTGGCCCAACCAGTTCGGCTGGGGTCCGCCTTTCAAGACCGCAAAGTCGCCGCCGGAGAAAGTGCCTGGATCCAAGGTCGGGTCCTGAGGGCCGCTCACGACGCCGGACATAACCAACAACCATTTATGATCAAGAATTGTCTGGGGCGGCTTTTCCCCATTCTGGAGAACGCCTGGGGTGATCGGGGTGATCATCCAGTCGTTAGTCCACTGATATGTGAGAACACTGTCAGCCATCAGGATTCTCCCCGCTACTCGAAATCTTCAATGCACTCAGGTCCTGGCCGATTACATGCCTTTGGGATATCGGCGGGCAAGAGTGCGGTCCGCTCAGCGGACCGGGGTGCGCCGATTAGAACAGTCTTGGCTTGACCTTTGCCAGGGCGAAGGACGACCCCATCCACGTCAAGTCGGCCGACGGCGCACCCACGCCGCGCAGGGCGCCAACCAAAAGCCAGATGACTATTCCTGCCGTCGGGTCGGGATCGATAGGGCTCTAGCGTGACTCCTCAAGCCGTTCTATCCGCTCCCGCAACTGGGCTGTATCGGCGTCAAACCTGCCAATGCGCAGCGCGGCAGTCTCCATCGCCTCAGCTATCTCGCGCACGTTAAGGGTCGCGTCTTTCTCCACGAGATATTCGGACGCGGCCGCGGCAGTAGTTTTGAGCCACTTAGCGCCCGCAAGGAGATTGTGGATTAACTCGTCGTCGTCCATGGCGCTCATCCTTGCATCCACGACGGGCGCCTATAGGCCCATTTCTGTTGCGAAGGGGTAGCCGACTGTCAGATAACTATGGGCACAGCACTGCGATATGACCTGTATTGCCCGGTCACCGTACAGCCTTACTGCTGTGACAACATTCGATAGTCGATGTACCCGGCCCGCAACAGCGCCCCGACTCGCGGCAGCAACCGCATCGCGCGCGAGTAATACAGATAGCTGGCGGCCAGCGCCTGCGTAATGATCAACGCAGCGGCCACTTCGGCCGTCACCGCCTCCTGGGTGTCGGTGCACCAGGTCTCGCGTTCGCCGACCTCACGCGACCGCATCACGTCGAGCTCGCCGATCACCGCCAGCCGCTGGCCGGCCGCCTGGTTTTCCGCCCGCGCCGCCGCAGCGATGCGCTCCACCAACACCGCCGAGCTCCGATCGAACATACGTTCTATTATGCCAGCCGGCTCCGACAAAATATCCAGCGCGCCGTACCGCTCCAAGTAGCGGCAGCCCGCTCCTCCGCGGGCCGTTCCGGCCCGCATCGTCGCCGGGATAGGCTCTCCCCATGGTTAAGTCCGCCGCGTGCCGGAAAGTCGCCGCCGCCACCGCATTGGTTCCGCTCGTCGCTTCGGTCGCGCTGTTGAGCGCGTGCAAGCCGAACCAGCCACCGGCGACCGCCCCCGGGACCACGCCGTCGATCTGGACCGGGTCGCCGTCTCCGTCGGGGACGCAACAGAAGGGTGGGCCGGTGGCACCGGAGAGCCTGACCACCCACCTGATCGCGCCTGACGGTGCCAAGGTGGCGACAGCCAAGTTCGAGTTCGCGGACGGCTATGTGACGGTCACCGTCGAGACGACCGGTGAGGGTCGACTGAGCCCCGGTTTTCATGGCGTCCACATCCACTCGGTGGGCAAGTGTGAGGCCAACTCGGTTCCGCCGGCTGGCGGTGAGCCGGGCGACTTCTTGTCTGCCGGTGGGCATTACCAGGCGCCGGGGCATACCGGTAATCCCATGAGCGGGGACCTGACCTCACTGGAAGTCCGCAAGGACGGCGCTGCATTGTTGGTGACGACCACTGACGGGTTCACCAAGGACGATCTGCTGACCGGCAAGGGAACCGCGATCGTCATTCACGCGGGAGCCGACAACTTCGGCAACATTCCGGCGGATCGTTACACCCAGGTCAATGGGTCACCGGGCCCCGACCAGACCACGATGTCCACCGGTGACGCCGGCAAGCGGGTGGCGTGCGGTGTCGTTGGTGCCGGCTAGCGGCCCGACCAACAGGGCAAGTGCCCATATCGACTTCGCCGGCTCACCGGGGTCGACGGTCGGGGTGGAGTGGGAGTTCGCGCTCGTCGACGCGCAGACCCGCGATCTGAGCAACGAAGCCACCGCGGTGATCGCCGAGATCGGCGAAAACCCGCGTGTGCACAAGGAATTGCTGCGCAACACCGTCGAGGTCGTCAGCGGCGTCTGCGAGTGCACCGCGCAAGCCATGGAAGATCTGCGCGAGACCCTGACGCCCGCGCGCCAGATTGTCCGGGACCGCGGCATGGAGTTGTTCTGCGCCGGCACGCATCCGTTCGCGCGGTGGTCCGCCCAGAAGCTCACCGACGCGCCGCGCTACGCCGAGCTGATCAAACGCACCCAATGGTGGGGCAGGCAGATGCTGATCTGGGGCGTGCACGTCCACGTCGGGATCTCGTCGGCCGCCAAAGTAATGCCGATCATGACGTCGCTGCTCAACTACTACCCGCACCTTCTGGCGCTCTCGGCGTCGTCGCCGTGGTGGGGTGGCGACGACACCGGTTACGCCAGCAATCGGGCAATGATGTTTCAGCAGCTGCCCACCGCCGGGTTGCCATTCCACTTCCAGACGTGGGCGGAGTTCGAAGGTTTCGTCTACGACCAGAAAAAGACCGGCATCATCGATCACATGGACGAAATTCGTTGGGACATAAGGCCTTCACCGCATCTCGGCACTCTCGAGGTGCGGATCTGCGATGGTGTGTCCAACCTGCGAGAGCTGGCCGCGTTGGTGGCCCTGACGCATTGCCTGATCGTCGACCTCGACCGCCGCCTCGACGCCGGTGAGACGCTGCCGACCATGCCGCCCTGGCACGTTCAGGAGAACAAATGGCGCGCCGCGCGTTACGGGCTGGATGCGGTCATCATTCTCGACGCCGAAAGCAACGAGCGGCTGGTCACCGATGACCTGCCCGGCCTGCTCAACCGGCTCGAGCCGGTCGCGAAGTCACTGCACTGCGCCGACGAGTTGGCCTCAGTGGCCGATATCTGGCGGCTCGGCGCGTCATATCAGCGACAGCGGCGGGTCGTCGAGGAGCACGACGGGGATCTGCGCGCCGTTGTCGACGCGCTGGTCGGTGAGCTGGATATCTAGTGGTGTCAGCGGCCGAATCCGCCCCGATGGCGATGTTCCCACTCCAGTCGGCGCTGCTGCCCGACGAGGATCTGCCGATGCAGATCTTCGAGCCTCGCTACACCGCGCTGGTACGGGACTGCATGCGCGACGACGATCCTCGTTTCGGTGTTGTGCTGATTTCCCAGGGCCGCGAGGTCGGCGGCGGCGATGTTCGCTGCGACGTCGGGACGGTGGCCAGGATCACCGAATGCGTGGACCTCGCCGGCTCGGGTCGGTTCATGCTGCGTTGCCGGACGGGCGAACGGATCCGGGTGTGCGACTGGTTGCCCGACGACCCTTATCCGCGGGCGATGGTGCAGGCCTGGCCGGACGAACCGGGCGAGCCGGTGATCGCAGACCAGCTGGAAGAGCTCGAAGACCGGGTGATGGCGTTGTTCGAGCGGATCGCGGCCGCCCGCAATGTCTTGTTGCCCGATAGGGCTGTGGTACTGGGTAGCGACGCTGACACGGTCGATCCCGGTCTGCGGCTGTATGCGTTGGCGTCGCGCGTTCCCATCGGCCCGGCTGACCGCTACTCCGTGCTGGCCGCGCCGTCGGCCGCCGAACGGCTTGCCGCCCTGGGCGACGCGGTGGATTCCGTTGCGGCGGTGATCGAATTCCAGCTCTCGGAGTAACCGCTAGGCGAATTCGCCGTTCAGCCGGGCCTCGATGAAGACGCTGCGCGGCGCAAGATCTTTGAGGTCGCCTTCCGGCGACCGGTCGTAGCGTTGCATCAGCTTCATGGTCTCGATCGGCCTGACCTTCCAGCAGCGTTCGGTCAGCCACTGCGTGAGGTCGGTGCGTTCCTCGAGATACCACAGCTCGGCATGGTCCGGCACGCTTGTGTCGCCAGTCTGGCTTAAGAATTGGCTGCGTCGCTCGAGGTATTCCGGATCGAAGAAGCTCGGGGTCATGGCCTCGACCGCGATCCGGCTGCCGTTGGCGCTGAGCTTCGTGACCCGCTCGAACAACAGATCCTGCCCGGCCGCCGGCAAGTACGGCAACAGGCCTTCGGCAGACCACGCTGTCGGCGTCGACGGATCAAACCCGGCTTCGCGCAATGCTGTCGGCCAATCCGCCCGCAAATCGATCGGCACGGCCTGATACCTGATGGTCGGTCGAGCGCCTCGCGCGGCGAGCGTGTCAGCCTTGAACGCCAACACCTGTGGCTGGTCGATCTCATAAATGACGCTGCCGTGCACCCACGGCAATCGCCAGGCCCGGGCGTCCAGTCCTGCGGCCAGAATCACGGCCTGGTCGATGCCGTTGGCGCCGGCGGCGATGAAGTATTCGTCGAACCATTTGGTGCGTACCGCTGCGTAGCCTTTGAAGATCCGCTGTCGTTCGGTTACCGCCGACGGCTCCCACCCGCGGTCGATTGCGGCGTCGATGAAGAATTGCGCGTAGCGGTCGGTGAACAAGGGACAGTCGCAATCGGATTCAGCGGCGCGCGCCACGGCCACACCGAGCGCCGTCGCGCCGACGCTTTCGGTGATGTCCCAGCTGTCGTTGTCAGTCCGTGTCATCGCCACCATCCATCTCGCATTGTGTGCCCGAAAACCAGGCAAATGAAACCGGAAATCACGCGCTGAGCGCACCGTGGCGTGGTGTACTTCGACGCGTGCATCCGGTGGCAGTCGACATTGATGAGGGTGTGGCGGTGATCACACTCAATCGCCCGGAGCATCTCAACGCCTACACCGCGGAGATGGGCACGCTGCTGAGCCGGGCGTACCGGGACTGCGACGAGAACGACGATGTCCGGGCCATCGTGGTCACTGGTGCGGGCCGGGCGTTCTGCGCCGGGGCGGATTTCTCGGGCAGCGCCTCACCGTTCGACGCCCCGGCGGACGACACCACGTTCTCGGCCTCGCCGATCGACCCGGCCGCTTTCGAATTGCGCAAGCCGGTGATCGCCGCAGTCAACGGCCACGCCATTGGAATAGGCCTGACCATCGCGCTGCAGGCAGATGTCCGCATCATCGCCGATGACGCCAAATATGGTGTGGTGCAAGTCCGTCGGGGAGTGATACCCGACGGCATGTCGCACTGGACATTGGCCCACCTGACAAACCTGGGCGTGGCTGCCGAGGTGCTGTTGACAGGACGCACCTTCAATGGGGCCGAGGCCGCCGCGTTCGGCATCGCCAACAAAGCGCTACCCGCCGCGCAGGTACTCGATCATGCGATGGAGATGGCCCGCGACATCGCGACCAACGTGGCGCCGATGTCGGCGGCGCTGTGCAAGCGACTGCTGTGGGACACCGCGATCAACGGGTACACCCCGCGACAGGTTGCGGCGCTGGAAACGCAGCTGCACCATCGGGTGATGGGCAGCGACGATGCTCGCGAAGGAGTCTCCGCCTTCCTCGAACGGCGGCCGCCACGGTTCGGCTCGCGTCTCTCGGCCGACTGGACGCCGCTGCCAGAACCTGAGCCGGAGCCGTAGGCATGCACATCGACGTCATCGCAGATGGACTGGGCTTCACCGAGGGGCCGGTGTGGCTTCCCGATGACCGTGTGGCGCTGACGTCGATCAGCCACGGCTGTGTCTACATCGTCGATCCGCGCGACGGTGCGCTGGAACGCATCGACACCGGCGGCGGGCCAAACGGCTTGGCGTGCAGCGCCGACGGGACGTTGTATGTGGCGCAAAACGGCGGCGCCTGGGGTGCCAGCGGTACCGCCGAGCCGGGTGTTCAGGTGATCACCGGTTCGCATGTCGACTACCTCGTCGAGGGGCTGGGCGTGCCGAACGATCTGACGTTCGGCCCGGACGGGCGGCTGTGGATCACCGACACCCGCGCGCAGTTTGACGTCAGCACTCCCGACGCGGGGCTGCCCGGCCACGTCTACGCGACCGACGTTGACTCGGGTGATACCCGACTGGTCATCGACGACGGACCGGTGTTCATCAATGGGCTGGGCTTTGACCGGGATGGTTCGAGATTGCTTGTGACCGCGACGCTGTCGTCGCAATTGCTGTCATACGTCATCTCACCCGACGGGGCAGTCGGTGCACCAGAGCTTGTGCACACTTTTGACGACGGCTGGCCCGACGGGATGACGGTGAGCGCCCACGGCGACTACTTTGTTGCCCTGACTGCCGCTGATCGGATCGACGTCGTCGATACGTGGGGCCGGCGCGTCGGCGAAATCGGTTTGCCGGCAGGATCGCTACCCACCAACGTCTGCATCGGCGGGAGGCGGTACGACGAACTGTTTGTCACCGCTGCGCACAGCGAGAGCCTGCTGAGAATTCTGTTCGCCGGCGAAGTTCCTCCGCTTAGCGAGCGTTGATCATGCGGAGAGCAATTCGGCCAGCGCCACCGCGAGGTCGTGGAGGTTAGTCTCCAAGGAATACGTCCGGTCGACGGTCCAGTTCACGATGCCGCCGGACAACGCACCAACGATGATGTCGGCCAACGTTTCCGGTGTGTGGCGCGTGCTGATCTCGCCGCGGGCGACGCCCTCTTTGACGAGTTCGACGAAAGTGTCGTGCAGGTTGAATCCGCGCTGGATGGCGTAGCCGCCGGTGGCAAGCATTTCGCCGATCATTTCGCGGTAGGTGTCACCGGATTTGACCAGCGCCGCGCCGATGTCGTCGAACACACCGACAAGACGCCCCGGGATCGCTTCGTCGCCGCGGTCGAAGAACACATCGTGCAGGTTGTCCAGCCGCCGCTGGGCCAATGCGCGAATCATGTCCTGACGGGTGGCAAAATGATTGAAGAACGTTCGATTGGCCACGTCGGCCCGCTGGCAGATCTCCTCGATGGTGGTGACCGCAACGCCCTGGGCCAGAAACAGATCGAAGGCAGCCGCGAGGATCTTCTCGCGCACCTCGAGCTTTCGCCGTTCCATTCTGTTCACGATGCGGCACACAACTTCTCGGAGAGCGTCCACAGCTCCGCGGCGCGCTCGGTGTCGCGTGCGTAGGGTGCGCCGGTTTCGCTGACTCGGCAGTCCTCGAGGTATAGCCCACCCTGGTCGGCCAGCTCAGGACTTACCGCGGCCCACACTTGGGTGGCCGCACCGTATTCGGGCGTGGTGAAATCCAGGTAGCCGTCGGTCGATTCGCCGCGCGCGGCGCTGCCGGCGGCAGCGTATTGGCGAAGTTGAGAGAAGTCCGATCGGGACATGTACCGTGCTAGCGAAGTGGCCACCGTGCCGGGATGCACGGCGTACGCGCGGATTCCCAACTCGCACAGACGTCGGTCTGCTTCTTTCGCGTGCAGGATATTCGCCGTCTTGGAAGCGCCGTAGGCGGCGAACTTGTCGTACTCGCGATGCTCCCAATTGGGATCGTCGAAGTCCACGTCGCCTAAGACGTGGCCCCCGGACGACAGGATGACGACCCGAGCGCCCGCTGCCGCGGCGAGCTGCGGAATAAGCAATCGGGTGAGTTCGAAGTGGCCGAAGTGGTTTGTCCCGATCTGTATTTCGAAGCCGTCCTGAGTGCGGCCAAACGGCGTGAACATGACGCCGGCATTGTTCATCAGGATATGAATCACCGGCGTGAGCTCGGTGATCTCGGTGGCCGCCGCGCGCACACTGGCCAGCGAGGTGAGGTCGAGATGCACCGTCGAGGTTTGCGCGTCGGGCACCTCAGCGGCTATCCACCGGGCCGCCTCGGTGAGCGCTTCGGAGTTGCGCGCGG
>Ga0153943_1000514_pt1 | contig 11713 bp, 9 predicted proteins | sample TSNJ027MetaG_FD_104721 | JGI IMG/M metagenome (GOLD analysis project Ga0153943, IMG submission 104721) | Attine ant fungus gardens microbial communities from New Jersey, USA - TSNJ027 MetaG | ecosystem: Host-associated > Fungi > Mycelium > Unclassified | place: USA: New Jersey, Brendan T. Byrne...
ACGGTTGCAAAAGGCAGCGGCTTGTCGTTATAGATACTATCGATGCGGCGCATTAAAATGAAGAAATAATATATCGTAATATCGTAGAGAAATAAAAAAAAGGCAAGTTGCCAAGTTGCCATACCTTTTGCCAATTCCGAAGGGTCAACCCAGACAGGCTCTAACAGTGCTTTTCTGTTTCATCATAGTGGTAGTCCGACTCATGGATTTCAAAGACTACTGACAGTGCCACATCAAATTGGATTCCCATTCCTGGCAAATCATCAATCCATACATGTTCCACATTAACATCCTGAATTTCAGTCTCTCCGGCTCTATGTATCTTATACAACTCAATGTCTAGATTATCCATGTTTTCACGCAGAAATTCTTCTGCTGCCGCCCAGAATTGATTATCAAATGTTTTTGCAATGTATTCTGTAAATGAGTGACTGTCTGCCATACGCAATTCCCCCAATCTTACATTCCAATGCTTTCATGATTTATTAACAAAGTAACTGTTTGATATATTCTATTAATGGAAGCTCTTCCTTATTTTCCTTGGATTTCACAACGCATTGCCACGTAGTATCAATAGAAAGTTCTAGTTGATTGTAGTATCTTTCTCTATTTTCAACACTTTGTATTCCATTCTTCATGTAAAATTCATTCTCATCTCCAGTTAAAGACGGAAAAACGATTCCAACATTATCACAATCATACATTAAGGCATATGCAAGAATCTGCAGTCTGTCCCCACGTGAATATCCACGGTTTTGAACATTTTTATATTTGACATCAGAAACAACATACTTCTTACTCTCTGTATCATATATGATTATATCCGGCTTAACATTTCCATTAATATAATTTGAATGGATACTGTCACTCTGCTCTAAAACCTTGGATTTGTAATCATATTTAAGAATATGAATCCCTTCGTCTGATGATAAATAGGACAGAACACCGGCCTGTTTAAAATACGCCCTAACATACATTTCAAAAAGTTTATCCATTGAAACTGCATATGGAATGACATAACTCGTAAACTTTGAATCTCCATTTGCACCCAGGGTTATCTCATTTAATACCATCTTTGCCGCATTAATCACTGGCTTATAGTAAACATAGCATCCAGTGGCTTTAATTTTGATAAGGTCTTGCCTTAAAATTTTTGTATATGCTACATGTTGCAATGCACGTTGGCAGTATGCCGTCATTTCACGGAATGAATTATTGTTTCCGCTTGCAGATCCAAAATACCTGTTAAGAAACAATGTTGCCTTATGGAGTGCTGCCTTTAAAACCCTATTTTCTAAAATGTCCTCTGAATATTGCAAATACCTACAATATAATCTGTCATTTCTGCCTCGCAAAGTATTATTTCTGATATTTTTTTTAAATAATATTTTGCCCTTTGCTTTACCAACCAAATTTTCCTCTTTATTAACCATTTTACCCATCAATGGTTTTTTGCATAGATCTTTTAGAAGTGTCAGAAATACACTTGCTGTTATAATACTACTATTTAGAGCAATGTTATCTTTAACATAAATTGGGTCCTCCCCATCAGAGAAGAAAAATAATTCGTTGTTTTTCAGATCTTCAATTTCTTTTTCGATTGTTCCAATTCTTGTTGTTTGTGGTGCCAAATATCGTTCAAATTCATCATCTTCTCGCAGGCTGTTAAGCATATCAACAACCGATACAGGGAAACGAGGCTCTATTCGCAAGATTACCTCTCTTCCATCAAAGGAAAAAAGATTTTTTCCATTAGCACCCTTTAATCTACAAAGGCCAACATAATTTCCAGAATACACTCTTCCGTTTAATCTTCTGATTCCCAAGTTAATAGGCTCATTGTTGGTAGAATACTGTATGGTGTCAATATTAATTTTTTCTTGCAACTTATCTAATGAACTATTATCGTTGGCACAAAAGAGCCATTGATGCTTCGCCCCTTCTTCCCAGTAACTATTTTGAACCATAGATTCATCTCCGATTTTCTTAATTCTCGGTCAGTAGTTTTTCGAAGATTTCCTTAACACGTTCCTCTTCGTTGTTTGTATTAATTTCGCCGGATATACAATCCAACAAGCCACCAAAAGCATCATCATCCGAGTCCGTATGCTCAAGCTGGAACATTCCATCTTTATAATATTCTCTAAGAATAGGTATAATCTGATATTTAAATCTAAGATATAGCTGTTCCTTGGAAGTAACAAGAAAATATGTATGTCCAATCTGAACATCATCCTTGTAATATTCCACATTCAAATTACCAGGAGTAAACAATTTTTCTACAGCATTAAAAAGCCGGGTTGCGTTTTCATTCGTTGTTATTTGGTTGTTCCTAGCTTCTTCCTCTTCCAATTCTTCCAAATTGAAATTTAAAATGATTTCTCTATTCGGAAGTAATGAGAAAAATAAAAATCTACGCCTAATCGCATAATCAACACCACCGATAGATTTATCAGCAGTATTCATTGTCCCAAGAATGTATAGGTTATCTGGAAGAACCACCTTATTAGATTCTCCAACTGTATATGGGGTGGCTACACTCCTTCCCCTATATTCCAAGCCATAGATAAGTTCTCCGAAAACTGTTGCTAAATTTGCGCGATTGATTTCATCAATTACCAAAAAGAACTTCGTTTTTTCATAAGCCTTACGGCTAGCAATTTCTGCTATTTTACCTAACGTCTTATTCACCGTATCGTATGAAATTGCGGAAGAATAACCTTCCTCATCTTTCAGTGTTGAAACCTCAATGCCTCGTACAAAATCTTCGTAACCATAAGACGGGTGAAATTGAACAATATCCCAAGCTATTGGAAGTATATCTGAAGGATTCGTCTTTTCCCACTCAGTAACCGAGCCTGTTGCTGCATAATTTTTTATCTGCATTGAATCCAATTCTGTATCTGACAGATACTCCGAACCCTCATCTTTTTTTCCGACGTACCTTAAAAATTCCCGCGATGAATAGGTCTTTGAAGTTCCGGGAGGTCCTTGCATTATCATTTGATGAATATCTAATTCTTCCATTGCCCCTGCATATTCTTTGTATTTTTCCGTCACGTTCACTTTGTAGACTCCTTCCACTTTTATTGACTGACCATTCCAAGTAATTATACTACCGGCATCTGTCCAGAATAAAATCAGTTTTGATATTTTTTCTCTAAACTCCCTGTTTCTCTCCAAATTAACATCCGCCTCATCTGATCCAGTACCAATCTGTCGAACATACTGAATCAAGTCATCGAATTCTGCTTTTGCAAATTCTTTCAGTATACGAATGTTATTGTCATCTGGGAATTCAGTAAGATACGCTGTATAATTCTGGTCGAGGCATTTGTAATAATTTCTAAGAATCCGAAACATTATGGAGTTCGGAGAAGATGATGCACGTTCATTAATATAGTCATCATCATTTAAATCTTCGCTCCACCGTGTATATTCCTTCGGTTGCATTTCTGCAACCGAAGCATACTCAATACCATCTATTTTCAAAATATCCGACTTATTTGATGAGTAAAAATATCTCGGATTTTTAGAACTTCCATCTGCCTTTTTTGTTGTTCCATAGGAATAGATATCCCTATCTGATCTTTTTATATATAAATACCCTGGCGATGGAAAATCTCTAACTACACCATCCAATCTGCTACTTTTCCTGAGTAATACCCCTTGATTAAATAGAATAGTATTTATTATGTCGGAATCATTTAATAATCCTTGTGTTTTTATACGAGCAACCAGATTAACAATCGGCCTATGCGTAATTCCCTCATCATAAAATAATTCTGGCGTCACATCACTTCTCTGCTCATTAATATGATCATTATCAGCTAGCGTTGAATCTTTACTATATTTTCCACTCACCAACTGCTCTAATACATCAATTCCTGTTTTTGCAGATTTGTCTACAATCCCATCTTTCACATATTGCTTAAGTATAGGTATCACTTGGTGCCGCATTATCTGAGTAATACCGCCTTGATGGTAAAGCCCATGACCAATAACATACCTGTTGCAATCATATTTTGACATTTGATTTTTATATCGAAGGTTTTCCAATACAACCCGTTTTGCGCGATAAAACATTGCATTAGGTGAAATATCATAATCCGAATACACATCTGTAGCACCATCATTCATATAGTGATAATCACTTTCAATAGTTCTATGATAAAAATGTCGTAAGAAACCATAGTTCATTTGTTCTACACTATCAATCGTTGTGCAAAAAGTAGCAATTACATATATATTAGGTGGTATTGCCAGCTTTGTTCTACTATTCGAAGCAATGTAAAATTCCTCAGTACCATGTGGCTCAAGTAGTGGTAAAACATCTCCTAATATGCCCGAAATATATCCTCTACCAATATCCTCTATTATCAAGAAATACTTCTTGCACTCTTTTTTCGCCCAGCTCTTATTTGCTTTTTTTAATAGCGACAAGAAAATCTTATCCTTGTAATCAAATGAAAAACCTCTGTCACTTGTCTTAAGCGAAACCCCAGCTACAAAATCTTCATACGAATAGCCTGGATGAATCTGGACAGTTTCCATTTCAACCTTATACTCAGTTTCCGCAACAGATAAACTTCCTTGTGATTGGTACTGGGGAAGTTTAGATTTATTCGCTATCTCTTTAGCAATATATGATTTTCCTACTGCCGTTCCACCAGACAGAAGTAAATATTTGTTACTGTCGATTATCTCACATAATTCTTCTATTAGTTCTTCTGTAGCGTGTGTCATATAATTACCTCTTAGAGTTTTTCTAATACCTCCGCAACTGCCAACGCAACACATTTTGCTAACATTGGTGGGACTGCATTGCCAATCATGATATACACATCTGTCTGGGTTCCGATAAAATCAAAATCATCATCAAACGATTGAATTCTTGCAGCCTCCCTTGGTGTTATACACCGGCTTTGCTTTGGATCATAATGAATAAATCTATTTCCATCCCTGTCTAGGTGAGAAATGATGGTAGTGCTTGGCTCATCTTTTTGTAATACATGATATCTATGTATAGGTGATTTTGCACCAACTCGTGCCTCGTACAAATTACTTAAGGCTTTACTATTTGTATATTCATTCCGTCCTGATTCGATATCATCAGCCAGCATTTTATAAATTTCGATATCACGTAAACTGTGGCGTCTTGCTGTATGCCACGTGGTACTGCATTCTGGTTTTGAATATGAAATTCTCCCGGATGGTGAGGGCTTATTAATTAATGGATATGCCGCTGGCAAGTCACCAATTGCTTCACCTACTGTTTTCCTTTTCTTTACTTTATATTTAGGTAAATTTTTTGTGTAGAAATCATGCAGAATTTCCTGAGGTTTTTTTGATATATCTTTCCTTATCCCCAAAATAATAAGTCTTTCTCGATGTTGTGGAACTCCATAATCGCTTGCGTTTATCTTCGCATATTCTTTAATGTCATCTACAATTTCATAGCCGATGCTATCAAATCCTTTTTTTATAAGATTTATGATAGGTGTCCCATCAGGAATTGCACTCAACATTCCTGGTACATTTTCAAAAATGAATACTTTCGGCTTATATCGATTAACAACGCTCAGATAGTGTTCGAATAAATAATTTCTATAATCATCTTTCATCCCATTCCCATCTTTAACACGTCCTGCAACAGAATAAGCCTGGCATGGAGGACCCCCGATTATAATGTCAATACCATTTGCGTTATTCACAAAATAATCCAAGCCTTTTCCATTTCCATACGGTCCTGTTTTATATCGGCTCTTTTTACCATTAGGTAGTATTTCAGGCTTCGGTGCATCCGAATCAATGTTCCATCCGGCAAACAACTCATCCTCTCGCTGAATGTCAAAACACATTACACGTTCTTTAGCGTCCGTGATATTCCACTTTTTCTCCAACCGGTTAACTAGTGTATTTACTTGTGGTTGTAGCCATTCGACAGCTGCTATGTCCTCATATTTGCCACTTTGAAGAAATCCATCTTCCAATCCCCCACACCCAGCGAACAAATCAATCATTTTAAATTTCATTTTATTTAACCTCTTTGCTTATTTTTAAGTATGGTTTTATAGCCTCTGCAACTACCTGTCCAAGTAGAGGGGGGACTGCATTTCCTACTTGCTTATATTGTTGGGATTGATTTCCATAAAAAATAAAATCATCTGGAAAACTCTGTAACCGAGCACTTTCTCTCACTGTTGGAATCCGATTGAATTTATAATGAAAGTGTGACCGATGCCCTGTATTAATTGTTAGTGATGGTTTTTTGCTGTGATACCGAGTAAGTGCCTCGTGATACTTATACAAACCACGATACTCTTCTGGAAGCGCAAGGTAGTTTTTACCTTCTGGTACCAACGAAATCATCTTTCTGGTTTTTTCAATTGGTATGCTCCCAATATGATTGTAAACTTTATCAGAGTTTTTTCGCATCAGTTTCTGATAATCGGTTTCCGGCGGCACTCTATATTCTTGAATTGCCTCTCCCCGAAAAATTTCTCCATCATCTGCTTGGAGAGTTGGCAAATCACTAATCGCTGCCTCGCAAGTAACATAATGCTCAGGATCTAAAACTGCTTGCGGAAATTCAAAGGCTTTATTAGAATTCCTTAAACCCACAAAAAATACCCTCTTCCTAATCTGGGGAATCCCATATTCTGGTGCATATAAAAGCTTGGGAGTCATTTTGTATCCTATTTTCTCGAAATCTGAAATTATTCGCTTAGCTCCTTGCCCACCTCTTGCCTCTATCATTCCAAGAACATTTTCAAGCAAAACTGCTTGTGGTTTTAGGCGTTCAGTAAGTTTTACCATTGCCAAATACAAAAAATTTCTTTTATCGTTTATATCCATTGGCCCCGCATATGAGAAGCCTTGGCAAGGAGGCCCTCCAATAAGCACATCTAACTTTATGTTTCTCTCCTTAAGGAAATCCACAATAGTATCGATGTTGTCATGATCAAATAAATCTAAATTCATAGCAACAGCTTCGCCATGATTCATGCTAAATGTTTTAAGTGCTGCCTCATCATGATCCACACCTAAGACCACATTATATCCAGCATCCAGGAAGCCTTTTGATAACCCTCCTGCCCCTGAAAACAAATCAACACAAGTAAACGATTTCATTTAATATCCTCTCTTCAATATCTTATTATTTATTCAAAAATATATATTACAGTAAACCTTGTCCAATATTCCGGACTCATTTTTCTGTAAATTCCACAATGTCATCAATCGTGCATTCCAAGGCTTTACTAATCTTGCCGAGAACTTCCGTTGAGACATTATCATTTCTTGAAAGTTTTTTAACAGTATATTCGCTTATACCAGCCATACTTACTAAATCCTTTTTATGTAAATCACGATCAAGAAGAATATGCCATAGTTTCTTATAACTAATTGCCATAAAATAGTCCCTCCGTAACCAAAGGTGAATACGTTTAATCCCGCATATCAAATTCTACCATAAACAAAGATAAAATTCCACCATTCAAAGGCGGATTTTCATCCTTTTTGTCATTTTTCCGTATTAAACTATTTCTTTCCACCATAACCACCTCATCCATTCTCTCCCCACATCAATTCATAATATATCAATCCTGTCCACTCACCCCTCAAAATATCAGTTCTGTCTCCACAACCTACCCAAAAGCAGTTCTGCCAACTCAACCCTAAGACAAATTTCCGATAGACCTGTTCTGTACAACAACCAAACTAGGGGTTTCCAGCACTAGGCAATTATCTGTCCAATACTAGAAATCCCTTGTTTACTCTTGTTTACAGGCTTTCTCATCCCTTTATTTTTTTGATTCTTGACATCAAAACCACTGTCTCAACATGCACCGTATGCGAAAACAAATCAACCCCTCTAACCTTTCTCACTTCATACCCCCCATCACACAAAACCCGCAAGTCTCTCGCCAGCGTAGCCGAATCACAACTCACATACACAATCCTCTCCGGTTTCATTTGAATCATAGTCTCCAAACAAGCCAAATCGCACCCTTTCCTGGGCGGATCCACCACAATCACATCCGCCGAAATCCCCTCTTCCTTGTACAACCTTGGCAATACTTCCTCAACCTTACCCACAAAAAATTCCGCATTCCCTATCCCATTCCTCTCAGCATTCTTCCTTGCATCCGTTATAGCCTGAGGAGCTACCTCCACGCCGCACACCTTCCCGGCATGCCCGGCCAGGAATAGTGAGATCGTCCCAATCCCACAATACAAATCCCACACAATCTCCTTTCCGGTCAGTCCTGCATAAGAAAGTGCAAGGCTATACAATTTCTCCGTCTGAACCGGATTAACCTGATAAAAAGAAAGAGGTGATATTTTAAATGACAATTCTTCTCCCGTAAAAGGATACCCATCCTCTGCCATATTCCTCACATGAATCGTATCCTCGATCGTAGGACTTCCCCAAATCGTATACACTTCTTTCCCCATGATTACATTATTCTTCTCTGTATTCAAAGCAACTGACACACTTGTCATACCTTCAATTTCTCCCAGATCCCTAAGCAATTCCCCCTGCTCAGGCAAAAATTTATTACCTCTGCCCATATCCCTGTTAATTACCAGACAAACCATAATTTCCTTACTGGTAAACCCCATTCGTATCAAAACATGCCTCACAAGTCCCTTCCCACTCACTTCATCATAAGCCGTCACCCTGTTCTTCCTCATATAATCCAGAACGACCTTTAAAACCCTCTCATTCTCCTTCACCCCAATATAACACTCCGTATTCGCAATAATGGAATGCGTATGACCGGCATAGAATCCCGTGATCACATTCCCATCCTTATCCGTCCCCACAGGATACTGTGCCTTATTCCGATAATGCCAGGGCTCCTCCATCCCTATAATCGGTTCCATACAGGAATCTATCAGTTCTGGTTCAAATCTGCCGATCCTGATCAGATGATTCCTGATCTTATCCGCTTTAAATGCAAGCTGCTTTTCATAAGATAAAGCCTGGATCTGGCAACCTCCGCACTGCCTGTGATATTCACATTTCGGCTGCGTACGAAAAGGAGAAGGCGATATCACCTTCTCTAATCTGGCATAAGCATAGTGCTTCTTATTCTTAATGATCTTTGCTCTCACCTTATCTCCAATGACAGCATCTTTGATAAATAAAGTAAACCCATCCACCTTGCCGATTCCTTCTCCATTGCTGCCAATATCTTCTATAGTGATTTCCACAAAATCATTTTTTTTAAACTCCATGCAATATATCTCCTAATCTGTCACTAACCACAGGATACAATCTATAACACAATTCCGGTTTACAACATAATACTCTGCACCAAAATTAATCAACAATAGTACTCACCAACATTACTCACTAACATTACTCACTAATATAACTCACTAATATAACTCACTAATATAACTCACTAATATAACTCACTAATATAACTCACTAATATAACTGGCTCTTCCGCAAATCCCCATATTATGATTGTTTTTGAAATGAGCTCTGCATAAGTGCAAAGATTGGAAAATTGATATTCGCCAATTACGGAATTTTACGGAAGAACCATATAACTCGCTAATATTACCCACTAATACTACCCACTAATATTTCTCAAATAATCACCGCATTTTAATCCAACTTACTCACCCGCAGATTAGATTCAAACAACCGGTTATATCCCATCCATCCCGTTTCATTGGAATTTTCCAAAATCTCCTTAAAAGTCTCCAGCTTCGCATCCGTATCATCCGCATGAAACAAAGCCATAGCCTCAATAATTGCCGGAATCTTCGGTGATCCATACTCATATTTTCCATGATGTGCCAGTATACAATGTTGTACCTGCATCAATATATCCTGTGGAAAACCGACAATCTGCGCCGCCTTTTCACCCGCCATCCAGGAACCTATCATGATATGCCCCAGCATCTGCCCTTCATCCGTATAATTATTCTCCGGAAAACCGGATATTTCCCTGACCTTTCCGATATCATGGCATAAAGCCGCCGTGACCAGCAGATCCCTCTTCAAAACAGGATACAGACTGCAATAAAAATCACAGATCTTTGCCACACTCAGGGAATGTTCCAGCAGCCCGCCCACAAATCCATGGTGGATACTCTTTGCTGCAGAAGAATTACAGAATGCCTTGATAAAATCCTGGTCTTTAACAAAGAAAGCTTCTAAAAGCTGCTTTAAATATGTATTTTCAATACTGCCCACCATACCCAGCAGTTCCTGATACATAACATCAATATTCTTAGAACTGACCGGAAGGTAATCAGCCGGGTTAAATTCCCCTTCCCTGCATACACGTATCCTCTTCACGCTTACCTGCAATGCATTCTGAAAGCTGCTCACATCGCCGTATACTTCAATATAATCATACACATCATAATCACTGATGCCCGGATTATTTGGTTCCCATACCTTTGCATCAATGGTTCCTGTTTTGTCCTGGAGTATTACATTTTCATAGTTCTTTCCGTTTTTGGTAACGGCTGCCTGTTTGTGTTTGCACAGATAAATGTCGCTAATTCTGTCCCCTTCTTTTAAATCCTTAATAAACTTCATCTTCTTTTGCATCCCTTTCTTAAATCAAATTATGAATCACTGAACCGTAATCCTAATAATTACTTTGCTGCTTCCAGCGTAATCTCAAATGTCATTTCCTTATATTCCTCAAGTCCCAGGCGCATCACGGTAAAATTAACCTTTGATCCCACGTCCGCCTTCATCAACGTAGATGTATATTCACTGAATTTGGTGATGGTCTTGCCATCCATATCAACGATTACATCACCCGGCTGGATTCCTGCCTGCATAGCCGGAGAATCCATCTCCACTTCCCTTACATAGGCTCCATAAGGAACTGCTGAATCCTCATAGGCCTCATCTGTCACATCTACCCCTTTGATTCCCGCATAGGGGATTGGCTTGCCATTGGACATGTTCTCAATCAGACGCTTCAAATCCGTTATACTATAAGCGGTTATGATATTCTCCATATCATCCTTGGCATAGGCATTCGTAATGACTCCAATTACCTGCCCTTTCATATTAAATAGAAACCCTGCTGCATTTTTACTGCCATAAATATCCGTTACCAGTATCCTGTAGTTTATATCCATGTAAGATACCTGGGCATGGGCGGAACTGATAATACCATATCCCACCGAATCATCAGTGTTCATGGGATTTCCCAGTACCACTACGGGTGTAGTCACGATATTTTTTGAACTAAAGGAGCCAAAGTGTAAATATTTAACCCCGCCATCCAGCATTTCTTCCGACAATGCGGTAAAGCTCACTGTCAGTATCGCCAGATTCGTTGTGGAATCATACTGCTTAACCCGGGTATCCACCTGCAGGTCATTATAGAAAGTCACTGTCAGACTTTCTGCATTTCTGATGGGTCCGTAATCTGCCAGAATCAACAGTTCTGCGCCTGTATCGGCAATGATGATACCGGAAGAAATCAATTTATTCTCAAGCACATTGTTGAACCAGTCCACACCAGAAGTCAGACCGGTAATGGTTACCATGCCTCTTTTCAGATCTTCCACATAGTTGGTTAACTCAGAATACAACTGTACATAATTATCCATATCAAGAGTTACCCCTGACAGGATTTCCTGAATCTGCTCTTCCTCAAGTACCATACTTTCCTGGGAATCCTCTTCCTCCTCAGCCGACATATTGTCTGACAGCATATCT
>Ga0153943_1000519_pt1 | contig 11681 bp, 13 predicted proteins | sample TSNJ027MetaG_FD_104721 | JGI IMG/M metagenome (GOLD analysis project Ga0153943, IMG submission 104721) | Attine ant fungus gardens microbial communities from New Jersey, USA - TSNJ027 MetaG | ecosystem: Host-associated > Fungi > Mycelium > Unclassified | place: USA: New Jersey, Brendan T. Byrne...
AGTACCTGGCGGTCAACCTATTGGAGTTCTATTCACAACAGTAATGGGTTCCCGTGGAGGAGGGTTTGGTTTGGTGCGCGTCCACATTCAATACTCACATGATGACGTCTGGCCACTAATCTTCCAATTGTAGACTTTCATCAGTAAGTGAATATCCGTATCCATAAATGCCTGTGATTGAATCTAGGATAGTATTCATGACAGGTGTATTCTGTGCCATATCTATCTGTTGTGCAGCATCAAGGGCAACATGGAGCTTCGCAAGGGACAAAGCCATCCCTTATTCTGCATTCTTTAGCAAAGTTAACCACGGTTTCCTGGAGGGGGTTCCTCTCAGTGCCTATTTATTGTCGACAACGGTGCAAGTTCTACTCGGCCTGATTTTCCTCGGATCTAGCACCGCTTTCAATGCTTTCGTTGGAGTAGCTGTTATGTGTCTGGGTGTCAGTTATGCGCTGCCGGTGCTGCTATCGGTTCTCAATCGTCGGCGCGAGGTGTTCGATGCACCATATAGTCTTGGGCGTTGGGGTTACTTGATTAATTGTATTGCAGTATTGTGGGTATTCTTTGAGATGGTGTTGTTTTCAATGCCTGCTGTGATTCCTGTGACGCCAACGAGCATGAGTGAGTGGGATTTTGACTCCTGCTTGATTTTTGCAACGATTTCTGATTGGGATTTGACAGATTATGCATCTGTTGTGTTTGTTGGATTTGCTAGCATTAGTGCGGCATGGTACATCATGAGTGAGTATTACAATTGAGAAATCGAGAAATGCTCACAATAATCTCGTGTTCAGATGGGAGGCGGCATTATTCGGGGCCGCCTATTCCTGATTTATGTTCAGAAGACAAGGAGGATTTGAAGATGTAAGAAACTTTGGCCGCCCGGGGGTTGAATATTGTGGGATATTAAAATGAGGTTCTAGGGTACCCATATGATTGAACTTGTCACGTCAAAATTAAAAAGCCAATCATTCTGGATGTGATTATACATCCAGCCATTCAGTTTAGTTAAGGCAGCATCAAAAAATCATGACAAGAACCACTCGATCTGAACTTGCACTAATTGGGACCCATGAGTGAACATTGGAACTTTCCGACTTTCAATCGCTGAGACTTGGAACTATCATCAGGTCTCATTCAAGTCAGGTTGGGTCGTCATTTGCTTGACTGCATGTTTCGTTTTTCGTCACATGCTTCTGCGGTGTGAGAGAGGGTATATTTCTGGCACTTGTTCCCTCGTAGTACCTGCTCATTAAGTCATAAGCACATCGGCTAATCTCTGTCAAGGCTGACCCCCTTCCTGATCAACCTGAACGACCGAAAGCGATGTTACGTTTTCCTTTTTTGATTTCTGCACTGCTTCTGCTATTCCTTGGAAATTCCTGGGCGCACTCTTCTTATTCCCGCTCAGGAACAAATGTATTTCCTGACCTGTATGAGGCCTCTGTCGAGGAATTACAGAATGGAATGGAAGCTGGGCATTTTACGAGTGTAGATCTCGTGAAGGTGGGTTGTCCTTAGATCTTAACAAGCAGAGAAGTGAGCTCAGAAATAATGAAAGGCATATTTTTCCAGGATCAATGAAGTCAACCTTCATGGGCCCGCATTACGTGCTATCCTTGAGACCAATCCCTCCGCACTCTCTCAGGCTGCCGCACTTGATCATGAGCGTAAGCTCAAAGGAAAGCGAGGGCTTCTGCATGGCATTCCTGTCCTTCTCAAGGTGCGTTGTCATAAGTTTTCTGGGCTCTCTTCTAACAGTCGGGTAGGATAACATTGCCACTGTAGCTTCGGAAGGTGAGATCCCTGATAGATGATAGATGTATTGCACAGCTGATGCAGATGGTAGGTTTGAACACAACGGCGGGTTCATTTAGCTTGTTAGGATCAATCGTTCCGGATGATGCCGGCGTTGTAAAGAGGCTACGAGCTGCTGGTGCTATTATTCTGGGTTCGTCAAGATTAGTACTGATGACACGATCAAGTGTTAAAGCTCAGGACTAAAGGGAAGGCTAATTTATCTGAGTGGGCTCATTTCCGCGGGGACCTACCTAATGGCTGGTCGGGACGTGGGCGGCAGTGTACAAATGCATACTTCCCGAATGCCGACCCATGTGGTTCCTCAGCCGGTTCTGGTGTTGCAGCATCTATTGGACTAGCAGCGGTTACTTTAGGAACAGAAACGGATGGGAGCATAACATGTCCGTCTAGCAACAATAATCTTGCGGGGATCAAGCCAACTGTTGGATTGACATCCCGGGCGGGAGGTTAATTTCTCTTTTTGTTGGGTCTATAACTGAAAACTCACTATCCTGCAGTCATTCCTATATCTGTACACCAGGATACTGTTGGTCCGATGACTAGGTCTATTGCCGATGCTGCCATCGTCCTTTCTGTAATTGCTGGAAAAGACCCGCAGGATAATTTTACTCTTGCTCAACCAAACCAGGTACCAGATTACACGAAGGCACTGAGAAAGGATGCCCTAAAAGGGAAGCGGATAGGCGTTCCTCGTGAGGTTTTTCTGAATTCCAGCATATCTGGCGACGACCCATCTGTGGATCGGCAATTTGAGAAAGCCCTTGACGTCATACGCAGGTTGGGTGCTACAGTGATTGATCCAGCGAATATTCCCTCCGCAGCAGAAATTATCGACTCTCCAAATGAAGAGATCGTCTTGGGCGTCGATTTTAAGGTGGTGCGAGAGACTTTTCCTTATGTCCTTTCCTTATTTTCTCTTCAGGTCCAATTGAACGAGTGGTTCGAGTCACTGATCAAAAACCCGTCTGGCGTCCGCAGTCTTGCAGACCTGATCAAATTCAACGAAGACAATCCAGAACTTGAAACACCGCCTCAGTTTGAATCTCAATCTGTGTTTGTTTCTTTCATACTCTCCGATGCATGCCAAGGGTGCGCTGATAGGATTCTTCCAGCTTGATTGCATCCGAGGCAACGAATGGCTTTGATGCAGCCTACTTTGCAGCACTTTCAGCTGACCATGATCTTGGATCAACAAGAGGGATAGACGATGCGCTCCAGAAACACCAACTCGATGCATTGGTTCTTCCAGCGACAGGCTTTACAACTGTCCCGCCTGGTAAGCCGAATGATGGCCAAGAAAACGGTAGTCTGAAACTGAACTTTAGCTATCGTTGGGTATCCTATCGTCACTGGTTTGCTTTAATTTTTTTTTCTAATTCTCTTGTTCCGATCGTCTCAGCTGATACACAACCTAGTTCCCCTCGGTTTCTTCCCTGAAAACGTGTCTATTGGACAGGCGGGCCCGAATCTCGTATATCCTGCGCCTGGAGTACCCTTTGGCCTGTCATTTTTTGGGACTGCCTTTTCAGAGTTTGATTTAATCAGCTTTGCGTACGCATACGAACAAGCCACGCAGACAAGACTTGCGAGAAAAGCGTTTTCAGCAGCTATTCCGAAGACTCAGCTGGAGGACATTGTCTCACATAGGGGATAGAGAGCCCAGCAGGAGCGATAAATATCTTTCCAACAATTGTTAGTTTGGGATTTTTGAATGAATCAAAGATTGGCATATGACTTGTACATACTGGAAGTGTGACCACGTTTGATCCCTGCGGTATCCGTAATTACGATCATCCTGGACTCTACTCTTCAACTTGGTAACAAATCGCTGAGATCTAACTCTTCCTTGGCTTGTCACTCACTGAGTCTCAGCACCAAAAGGAGATATTGAAACTAGCTCTGTTTGAACATTTGGCATTCTCGAAAGTGGTGACCTACAAACGGTTTCTTCGATGACCTGAGTCAGAACAAAATGAAGACAAGGTAAATATACTTTTTTGATCTGAACGAGTAGCGCTACAGTAATGGTGGATCCGGCCCGGGACCTTTCTGTCTAATGGCGTAAGAACAGCTGTTTGCCACGCGTAAAATTCATACACGCATGTTTTCTGACCCTAAATCTCTTTGAAAGTCTAATCTGCTCGATGCTTTGTCCTTGACGCCGAGGTTTTGGGCTGGGTAGCCGAGTGACATTGCATCCTGGATGGGGTTCTTCGAGGTGCTCCATAGACAGTAGGCCATGTCACAACGACGACGTGCCGACAGTGTTTTGCCTTACCTCAGGAGAACCATGCCAAAACTACGTGAAGTATTACATAAACCTGCAAGCACGTTATCAGTCTCATCAGCCAAAACGATGATTTTTCTCCTGCAAAGTTCATAATAGAAGTCTAAACCGGAAGTGTACATCAACGGGTATCACTATCGGAATTCACCTCAGGCTAATGTTGTTGTGTACTCGATCGATCATGTATTGGAAAACGACGGTCGTAAGCAGTACTTGATAACTATTCAAACATGGTCATGTTCCATGGCAGACATTGGTTGCTTCGGCGACTGGCAAGGACAACATCATTTGGTAGAGTTACTTGTTGCCGAGGCCGACGTACTGATAGGATCTGTGACATCCATCCGCTCGCCCTTCTGTCGTAGTCTCTCCGCTTTCACATTATCATGCTTAAAAGTATCTCTACGAGTACACAATCCCTCGAACGACCTGCATAAGAAGCGATTAGTTGCAACTTCATGTCGTAACACCCTCTTTTAGATAATCTCCTCAGGTAAGTATATAGTCCTTCTTCCTTCCAAGAGAAGCTCCTCTCACCCGGCTAAATCCCATGCCCCCCTCCGCAGAACCAGATGCATGCACACAGGCGAGTCTAGACTTAGGACATTCCCAGGGAGTTGGTGGAAAGGATTACCACATTTTTCCGCCTTCGGTAGCGACGGTGATAGACGAGGACTCGAGCAAAACGGGGACATGGTTGATAGTTCTTGGAACGTGGGTTGGAAGTTTCCTATTCAAACTCTTGTGTCAATCCACCACTTCCCAGCTGGCTGGTGCAGTTTTGTACATATGGGTTCGAGTTACTCTTCAACCACTCTAAGGAAAGCGGAATTCATCCCTGTTTCAGTTATGTCTCCGCTTTCGGCGTCTATCAAGACCACTACACTCGGGAAATTTTACCAAATAAAACACCCTCTGAAATAAGGTGAGACTCAGCAGAAGGATGTAAATCTCTTCGTAATTTTTTTTCTCTGTACAGTTGGATAGGCAGCGTTCAGCTGTTTCTTCAGTATGCTCTCGGAGTTGTCGTAGGAAGAGTATATGATCTAGGATATTTGTGAGTTCAGGCGATCTGCGGCGTTTCAGAGGTGGAGATGAAATACTAACACTAATCGCGGAAGTCACTATCTGATCGGGGTTGGCACTGTTCTTCAGACAGTGTCCTTATTCATGCTCTCGCTCACACGTCCTCACCATTACTTGGAGGTCAGCAAAGCTTTGCGACAGTCGAGACTTCTTGATCTTGAGAATCCTGCAGATTTTTCTCTCACAAGCCATCGGTATGGGACTCGGGCAGGCGATGTTATTTTTACCCTCCATCAGTGTCATCTCCCATCATGTCAAAACGCGGAGAGTAATGGCGACAGGTATCGCCGTTTCTGTGTGTCCCTCCACCGCGCTTCTCAGTCTTATCTGACATTAAAATCATTGAATCCCGACGGCGATTTTTTAGGGTGCTTCTGTGGGAGGAATTGTCTGGCCAATGATCTTAAACCAGGCCAGTCAAAGATTGGACTTCCCAAACGCGATCCGGATATCTGCAGCTATCCTTGGCGCTTTCCTTCTTATGGCAAATTTTCTTTACTCTGTTGCATGTTCAAAACGCAAAATTGCTCGCGTCGCTGCCCACCATAAACCGAATTTTCGTGCGATGCTGTTGGACTGGCCTTATTCAATATCAATTCTATCGTGAGTCGGCTGTTTCAAATGGAACCCTCAGCACCGAGTATTAAATTATCCTTCTTTCCGTGGTCGCAGGGCATTCTGCATCAATCTTGGACTTTTCTTTCCCTGTGAGTTATAATTCGTTTATCTGGTTAGTTTCCGACTCATGATATTCAATTGAAGATTTCTACCTACAATCGTACGCGGTTTATCAGAGATTGGAGCCGTCTTTTGCTTTTTATCTTGTACGTCAAAAGTTTAATTGTTCCGTGGATATATTGAGTTTGTCTCCTTGATTAAGCTCGCTATTCTTAATGCCGGGGGTGCCTTTGGACGAGTTTTACCCAACTTCCTTGCGGATAGATTTGGCACATACAACATGCTCCTCTTATCCCTTTTTACGTCCTCAATGCTTGTGTTTGTGATCTTGGCAATTCATACTCCAAACGGTATGACATGTTTCGCATTGCTGTATGGGTTTTGGTCAGGCTCTTGTATGTTTGATCTCGTTTCTTCCCGATTAAAATTACTCAAATCGGATCACTTAGATGTCTCTTTGATCCCATCACTCCTTGTGCAATTGACTTTGGAACCAAGGGAACTGGGGTACGTCTATATCACTTCCTCAAAGTGGCATTATCGCATTGATATTTTGATCTCAAGCATTAGAATGGGAGTTGCATTTTCGATTGTGGCAGTTTCCCTTCTTGGTGGAACTCCAATCGAAGGAGTTCTGCTGAGAATGCACGGGGAATACTTTGAATGGGCTAGTCCCACCATTTTTTGTGGCGTGCGTAGAATGTACTTTGAGTCAATGCAATGATCTCAAAATTGTTCATGTTCAGGTTATGATCACATGTGGCTCTCTCGGAATGACAATATCCCGCTATATGTACGTTCGAGGTCGTCGGATATCTAAACATGATCGATTGGTGTAAGCAGCAACGAATGATATGGATACAAAGACAGCACACGAGTCATATACAAGTCGAGCAATCTGAGTGGTCTAGGCTTGAACCATCAACGCCTGGATTTGGTCTCCATGTTGTCTTCGCATATTCTGTATTTGCTCCTCGAAGAACTGCTGAGGATTGGAAACATATGCAACAGGGTCCACCTCCTGACTCTCTGAAGCCGCGAGGCGAGAATATGCAGCTTGATAACCAGCTGTTTGTTCTTCGATATCTATTTCTGTAACTCCTACATGAGCATCTTCATTCACTTTCCTCGACAAATGCTGAGGTTCAGTGAATATTTTGATGAGTGCTTGGTAGGCTGGTGTCCTAAAAATCTTATCAGCCAAGGTGGAGCGACGTAATCGTTCATCTCACCATGTTTTAATGGCTGGTTCTTGTATCATGTATTCACTTTGGCACAAAAGCTGGATCATCCCCACAGCAGCAAGTTTTCTATCCCTGTGCGGAACCCTGGGCGCTTGGGGGATGATGAAATTGATCAAAATCTGTGGCCAAAGCCTTGACAACCAAAAAAACATTAACAGTCATTTTCATAAAACCTGGTAATGGACTGACTGCGGCTGAATTTCCTCGATGACGCTGATCACGTAGTCCGGCCCAAGGCCATCAATATCAAGGGCCATACAATAGAGAATAAACCGGGCGAATAGATACTCGTATGTAGCCGTTTTGCTGGTTTGCATTCGAGTGAGAAGGGTCATCATCACAGGCCTCATGTATTGTTGCAGATCACCGCTAAGATGATCTCAGATTGAGGACAAATGTCGTGGAAAAAAAGTACTTACGGTCGAACACAAATGACGACAGAATTCAAAAGTTCAAATCCCCAGGAGTCATGTATTTTAGACGGAATCAACCTTTGCTGAATTACGGCAAGAACAGATGTCACTTGGCCATTCGCAAGCATGGATGAACTATCGCGAGACAGGAAAGCTTTCAAGAGTTTGACTAGACCAGGGATACTACCCTTCTGTTGCCAGACACTGGGGGTCAAAAGGCATGGTAGTAGACTGCGGTAGTTCACCGGCACATCGTTCGAATGCAAGTTGAGCATCTGGGCCAGAATCTGGAATGTGTATGGAATGTACTCTGCAATCAGGCAGGTTCAGCATAACACGCATTGGCAACAAGACCGACGCACGATCAATATCTTGTTGGAGGATGAAGGTAAACGGTCCAAAAAGGGCTTGTTCGAAAGAGGGTAGTGTAGCAGGAGATCCCTCGACAACAAATCTCCGATAGCATTAACATCAGCTCACAGTATCAAACCGAGAAAAGCAGAGGGTACCTCATAAGTCCAGCAATACTCTCAAATATACACTGGTCAAAATTAGGATTGCTTGGATTTTTGGCGATATTACCAAGAATGTTAACGAGACGACTTAGTATCTCTTGATATCTGGGGGTTAGCGTTTGACGGGCAGTCAAAATGACTCGCATAGCACCTTCAGCTGACCTCAGTGGCGAACAATGTCAAGGGAGTGAGGGATGACTGACAGCGCATGAGGTGATCATTCTCTGCCATTTTTTCGGGGCTTTCGGCAGATTCTATCATGGATAGAATAGTGCTGACGAGATCAGCAGCAATCTCATGGATGTCAACTTGGGAGAAGCTATTGGGATCGTGAGAATCAACTAGGACTTTGGTCAGATAGCACGTACATGAGGTGGCCATTTTGCTTATTGAGCAGAATGCGATCTATCGCAATTGCGGCATACGTATGAGTTACGTAATTTTTAGACTTGAGATGTCGGGCAAGATGGGGAAGGACGGTGAGGAGTTGATCTTTAGTCAACTAGAACCATGTCAAGGAGATTAGTTCAAGGAATGATCGCCGATACTAACCTGATTCCGAAAAATGTAAAGGAAACGTATAGCATCGACCTGGAGGATTGGGTGGACTGAGCCATCCGGGGCTTGCAAGTCCTGAAAAACGTGTTCAGAGAAGAATTGAACGACATCTACAAGAGGGTTGATTGATGTTACGCCAAGCTTAAAAACTATCAGCCTCGGGTTAGAAAGGTGACAGTAAACTGACCTTTGTTGTTGATCCTTTTGTCGCCACAGCGGTCAGCAAGAAGATAGCATTATCCTTTGCCTTCCAGTTGTCTGCCCTATTGGTGTCATAGGTGGCAAGATGGGCAGTAATTGTTGAACCAACAGCCTCCGTCGTTTCTGCTTCGTGACCTGAACCAACAAGCGACCGAAGAACATCAGCAGAGGCCTGGCGACGAGTTCCATTGTCGAACCCAGAGGACGAAAGAGCAAGGTCCACTTGTATGTATTCCAATGGGTCATCCTCAAATTGTTCCACTTCATGCTCACGAAGAGATACGTTTGGAAGGACCACACCCTCTACGATAGCTTTGATCGTATCTCTAGATGAAAAGAGCGATTTATAATAGCCTGAGTGGATGGCAGTAGAGATGAAATTGAGAGCCTGTGCCACAAGCTGTAGGTAACCAATCAGTGACGAGATCAAATGAAGAGGGCTCAATACGCTACTTGATCATCGGAAATGCTCGCTAGTTTGTTGGCTCCAATTAAGGACCAGACCTTCTGCACGAACACTTCAACGGCGGGAGACTTTTGCAGCTGATCTGGGTAAAGTTTGATGAACAACTACGAAAATGATGAACATGAGTGGTCTTTAAGGACGTGACAGCCCACCTCCGCGATTTCCAAAATCGCGGCCTTTGCTTGAGCTGGGAGCGAGGGTGTAGTGTCATCTGGCTGAAAACCTTTCAGCATTGTTGATCACTCATAACTAGATCCACTTACATCCTGGCGAAGCTCTAAAGGGTCCCAATCCAAGAAACCAAAGAACCATCCTGTTTCACCAAAGAATTCTGCATAGTTATCTTCAATCGCTGGTGGAAGATCTTGACAAGTGAGATCGTAAAAGATGTCCAAGAGGTAAACCATAGTTTGGGCAATCTGAGGGTAGCTTGGCGATGACTGTGATGAGAGAAGGTATTGGGAAGTTTGACGGAAAAGGGCTAGGAACGGGTCCATGAACTTCGAAAGGACGATATTGATGACGGTGAAGAGAGGATCTGAGCGTACTTGTGCACGCCACGGGCGAAAAATCGAATGTGCTGCCTCCATGACTCCTGTGTTAACATTGTAGTCACTAGCAGACAATGATGCAACCAATTGCTTGTGAAGGAGGATCAGAGAATTAGATTTTTAGTGGGGGACAACAGGACTAACATCAATAAGATCGGGCCATTGCTCCGGAAAGTCAAGTTGGGCAATTAATGAAACAGATTCTGCAATTTGCACGCGTATGGTTTTGTCTGCCGGATTAGACAATCTAAGCATGGCAGGCACCAACTGTCCTCTCAACACCGTCTTGTCCTGTTCTGGAAGAGGCTGGACTTCCTATTGAATTTTTAATGAAAACAAAAAGTAGCAACTGCTGAGAGACATGCCTCTTCCCATCTTGTCTTTACAACGTTTTTCAGATAAATACTTGCCGTTAACCTGACCGAGCGATCCTGCGATGAATCGAGAATAAGCTGGAGTAAAACCCCCAGAAATCCCGGATGATTAGAAATTGAAGTAAGAGCCCTCTCTGCCTCTTTTCTCGTATCGGGCTGCAAAGATGCGGTAAGAATTTTTGGAAGGTCGGCCATTATGAGGATAGTTGAAAAGATCTCAGACGCGTCTGTTATCAGTCACGTGCTAGGCTTTTTTAGTCATGATTTGTAACGCGGTGCTCGATCGCAGTCCGCGGCAAAGTACTTAGTACCTTTGTTTGAAGGTTGAAAAAATCACTTGGAAGCTTGAAATAAAGTTTCATACAAAGAGAGGGAGATATCAGAAATTCATTGTTAAACAAGAGTAAAAGTACATCATTATCACAATCTTAATCGTTATGCCCCTAAGTTTGGACATACTAGTTCATGGAATGGATGAAAGCAGCAGTTGAAGAAGCCAAGGCCACGATCCGAAAAGCACAAGAGAACATGATGTGGTACTACAACCAAAGAAGGTCTCTGGCCCCAACGTTTTACCCTGGGGATCGAGTATTCCTGGACACCACCAACATCAAGACCATACATCCATCTCTGAAATTATTGCACTGCCACCTCAAACCCTTCATAGTAGAGCATCAAGTGGGACCCCTTGCCTATTGCCTCAAGCTACCACATGCGATAAAGAAACTCCATCCCATGTTTAACATAGTAAAGCTATCTGCTACCCTGGAAGATCCAATCCTCAGAAGAAAGCCCAAGCCTCCACCACCACCCATTGTTATTGATGGAGAAAAAGAGTAGGAAGTGAAAGAGATCTTGGACAGTCATTGGCACAAGAGAAGATTCCAATTCCTTGTAGTGACTTAGCCTGAGATGACTTAACTGCACTCCTGGTCCAAGTTAACAAGGAGAACTCAATGGAGTTCTTGTTCAATTCTATACACTACTTATACATTTACTACATGGTCTGTGCACTACTTTTCCCATGCTTATCATGTGACTCTATTATGTGATGTCACCTGACTTTGTGACTCATTACCTGTAACATGTCATGTGATACTTTCTCACACTTCTTCTTGTATAGTAAGTTCAGAAAAGAAAAGAAAAACAAAATAATAACTTAGCTGTTTTGCCAAGTCATGACATCACCCCTCTTTCAAGATTCCTTGTCCCAAGGATTTTTACAACTCATGGTAAGAGTTGTAGATATTTTCCATTTCATTATCCTCTTTATTCCATTCCCTAAGTCTAGATTCTTCTTGGCCAATTTCTTTTTCTTCTTCTTTGATTGTCTCTATTATTTCTCATCCTCTAATTTGTCCTCTCTTCCAGCATCTCCAATTCTTTTCTGTCACAAACTTTATTTAGACCATAACTCTGGGAATACTTGACTGATTTTGACAATCTAAATAGCCACCAAAAGCCCTTAAGAAGACCTTTCAAAT
>Ga0153943_1000523_pt1 | contig 11638 bp, 14 predicted proteins | sample TSNJ027MetaG_FD_104721 | JGI IMG/M metagenome (GOLD analysis project Ga0153943, IMG submission 104721) | Attine ant fungus gardens microbial communities from New Jersey, USA - TSNJ027 MetaG | ecosystem: Host-associated > Fungi > Mycelium > Unclassified | place: USA: New Jersey, Brendan T. Byrne...
AATATTATTAATAAACCTGTGAGGAAGAGAAGTAGATACGGGAAATATTTCAGAGAGCTGCCGGTGGTGAGATGGCGGTATAAGAACTGTGTTGAATGGACTTCCGAGGCCGGCCCGAACAGTATTTTAAGTAGGCGTCGGCGGGATTCGGACCCGTTATCAAGCCGATATGCATGTTGGTGCATAGATAAAGTGAGCGAATTATAACAGTTCGTTAATTTGAGTGGTACCGCGATAATAAGAATTTATTACCGCCTCAAGTGTGTGATTACACTTGAGGCGTTTTTTGTTGCTGTTATCCGGAATAGAAATGGAAGAGGAGAAGAAAGATATGATAAAAAAAGTGTCTGTTTTAATGATGGTTGTGATAACAATGGTAATGATATTGGCAGGATGCGGATCTAAAGAGGGATATTCGATTGGCATATCCCAGTTTGCCGTACATGGTTCCCTGGATAATTGCCGTGAAGGGTTTCTGGCAGGTTTGGCAGAGGAAGGATTTGTGGAAGGGGATAATCTTACCATAGAATATGTAAATGCCCAGGCAGATGCTGGTACAGCTGCATTGACTGCAAGTAACTTTGTTACAAAAAAGGTGGATCTGATATGCGCCATAGCCACACCCAGCGCTTCTACGGCATATAATGCAACTATGAATACGAATATCCCTGTGGTATATACTGCAGTTACGGATCCGGTTGCTGCAGGGCTGGCTAATGAGGATAAGACGTCTGTTGGCAATGTCACAGGTACCAGTGATGTATTGGCAGTGGAGGAACAGCTTGGGATGATTCGCCGGATTCTGCCTGATGCAGAAAAAATCGGCATCATATATAATACCAGTGAGGCTAATTCTGTCAGTGCTATAGCAGATTATAAGGAAAAAGCGGGTGCATATGGATTTGAAATTGTGGAAAGCGGGGTTACTGCCATGTCGGAGGTATCCCTGGCAGCAGCAGATTTGGTGAATAAAGTGGACTGCATTACAAATCTTACAGATAATACGGTGGTAAGCGCTTTGCAGACTGTGCTGGATGAGGCGAATAAAAAGAATATTCCGGTATTTGGCTCTGAAGTAGAACAGGTAAGAGCAGGCTGTGTAGCTTCCATGGGATTGGAGTATTATGAACTGGGAAAACAGACCGGTAAAATGGCGGCGAAGATTTTAAAGGGAGAGGTGCAGGCTTCTGCTTTGGAATTTGAGATAATCACAGAACCCAGTTTGTATGTAAATACGGCAGCGGCAGAGAAGATCGGGCTTATTCTTGCAGATTCATTTGTAGAAAGTGCTTATGAATGCTTTGATGAAATTGTTGTAGAATAAGACAAATGTTTCATTTGATTAAGACGTATAGTGTCGATTAAAGGAGTAATGGAAGATGGCGTTGATATTGAGTGTATTGGAACAAGGTATGATATATGGAATACTGGCTTTGGGTGTTTATATTACTTATAAGATACTGGATTTTCCGGACCTTACAGTGGATGGCAGCTTCCCCTTTGGCGCGGCACTTAGCGTCCGTATGATTGGAGAATGGGGGCTGCCGGCTGTCCTGACTTTGCCGGCAGCGTTCTTTGGAGGCGTACTTGTAGGAATGTGTACCGGAATTATCCATGTAAAGCTGAAGGTAAGAGATTTACTTTCCGGAATTGTGATGATGACCGGACTTTATACGATCAATTTGTGGGTGGCCGGCACCGGATATGTGCCCATCTTCAACAAGGAAACGATATTTGACAATGAAATGGTGAATTCCATTGTTCCCTCTTATTTATTTCAATTTAAGAATGTTGTAATTATTTTTCTTATCACCATGGCTGCGAAATATCTGTTGGACTGGTACCTGCGAACCAAATCGGGTTTTCTGCTTCGGGCTGTGGGTGATAATGATACGCTGGTGACCAGTCTGGGAGTGGATAAGGGATTGGTAAAGATTGTGGGATTGTCCATTGCCAATGGTCTGGTATCTTTAAGCGGCTGCCTTTATGCCCAGCAGCAGCGCAGTTTTGAAATATCAATAGGAACCGGAGCCGTTGCGATCGGGTTGGCAAGCGTAATCATCGGAACCAGCCTGCTTCGGAAAATCACACTGATTCGTGTTACCTCCAGTGTGATCATTGGCTCCATTATATATAAGGCGTGTATTGCCCTGGCTATGTATGCCGGTGTCAGTGCCAATGCGATCAAGCTGATTACTGCGGTATTGTTCCTGATTATTCTGGTAATAGGTATGGACAAAAAAAGGAGATAAAAAATATGCTTAAGCTGATCAACATAAGTAAGAATTATAATCCCGGCTCGGTTAATGAAATATGTCTCTTTCAGAATTTCAATTTTACTGTAGAAGATGGAGCGTTTGTATCAGTAGTGGGAAGTAATGGATCCGGTAAGACATCCATGTTGAATCTGATCTGCGGCAGTATTGGTACGGATTATGGCAGCATCATGGTGAACAATGAGGATATTACCAGACAAAAGGGCTATATCAGACACCGCAGGATTGGAAGGGTATATCAGGATCCGGCAAAGGGAACCTGTCCCAGCATGACCATACTGGAAAATATGTCGCTGGCAGACAACAAGGGAAAGCCGTTTCATCTTGGACGTGGGGTAAGCAAAGGAAAAATAGAAGATTATAAGGTACTGCTTCGTTCCTTGAATCTGGGTCTGGAGGACAAAATGAATATTCAGGTGGGTTCTCTTTCGGGAGGACAGCGGCAGGCCCTTGCTTTACTCATGGCGTCTATGACACCTATTGACTTTCTGATTCTGGATGAGCATACAGCGGCTTTGGATCCCAAAACCGCTGAGAGGATTATGGAGTTGACAGAATATATTGTCAGTGAGAAACACATCACTACTATCATGGTGACCCATAACCTGCGCTATGCTGTGGAGTACGGTTCCCGCCTGGTTATGATGCATGAGGGCAAAATCATCCTGGATGAATCCGGTGAAAAGAAGAAACTGATCCAGACAGGGGAAATAATGGATCTTTTTAACAAAATCAGTGTGGAGTGCGGCAACTAACGAGGTATCAGAAGAATAAACCTGTAAACTTCTCCTCACAGTATTTGCAGCGGTATACTTCCTTTTCCCTGTCAGCCAGAATGAAGATATGGGGCAATTCCTGTTCGATGGAGGTGATACATCTGGGATTCTTGCAGCGGTAAACGTTTTTGATCTGTTTGGGGAGAACCAGGTCCTTCTTTTCCACAATTTTTTCGTTTCTGATGACGTTAACCGTAATACTATGGTCGATGCAGGCCAATACATCCATATCCAGCATATCAATATCACATTCCACCTTCAGGATGTCCTTTTTTCCCATTTTGTTGCTGCGGGCGTTCTTGATGATGGCTACGGTACAATCCAGCTTGTCAAGCTGCAGATGCTCGTATATGGACAAGCTTCTGCCTGCCTTGATATGATCCAGTACAAATCCTTCTTTGATTTTTCCAACATTTAACATGGTGACACCTCCGTTTCCATTTCCAGCAAGGTCAGAATCAGTGCCATCCTGACATATACACCATACTGGGCCTGTTTAAAATAAGCAGCTCTTGGATCCTTATCCACTTCCACGGATATTTCATTTACACGGGGGAGAGGATGTAATACCAGCATATCTTCCTTGGCCGGTTTCATTTTATCGGCATCCAGAATGTAGAAATCCTTCAAACGCACATAGTCTTCTTCATTAAAGAAGCGCTCCTTTTGCACCCGTGTCATATAGAGCATATCTATCCGGGGCATGACATCCTCCAGTTTTATTACTTCTTCATAAGGAATGTTTTGGGATTTCAACAGTTCTGTTATATAATCCGGAACACGTAATTCTTCCGGTGATATGAACAGAAAATGGATGCCAGGGTAGCGTATCAGGGCGTGGATCAGGGAATGAACAGTACGGCCGAATTTAAGGTCTCCGCACAGGCCAATGGTAAAATCCTTTAACCTGCCTTTCATGGAGCGGATGGTCAGCAGATCGGTTAATGTCTGGGTTGGATGCTGGTGTCCGCCGTCACCGGCATTGATCACAGGAATTCCGGATTTCTCAGCAGCTACCATAGGCGCACCTTCCTTTGGATGTCTCATGGCGCAGATATCTGCATAACAGGATATCACGCGTATGGTATCGGATACGCTTTCGCCCTTTGAGGCTGAGGAGGAAGACGCATCTGAAAAACCGACTACTGTGCCGCCCAGCCGCACCATGGCAGATTCAAAGCTCAGACGTGTCCGGGTGCTGGGTTCATAAAAGCAGGTAGCCATAATTTTTCCTGAGCAGATCCGGGCGTATTTCTGCGGATTTGCTTCGATGTCATTGGCCAGGTCAAAGAGCCTGTCCAGTTCTGTGGTTGTAAAATCCAGGGGACTCATTAAATGTCTCATTATTACCTCCATGTATATATGAATTTTTATTGCTTCTCTCACCCACAACTTTTCATAGAAATGTCGAAGAGCAAAACTCTTCGACATATTGTTATTGATATATTAATAAATCTGCATTTGGCAAGCCGATTTTTGGAATCGCCTTCCGGGGCAATATAACGTACAATCTGCGTATTTTTCCAGCTTGGTGCATAGGAAGCAGTGAGAATAATATCCTCCGGCACGTCATGGGGAATCGGCTCATTTGTAAATTTCCTGATACTTCTGCGTCCTTTTATACATTCTTTTGCAGTCATTCTAAGATCTCCTTATGTTATGAAGTAATGAGTTATCAGATTTTTACATTGCAAATATTATAACATATAGAATAAAAAATACAAGGATAAATCGTTATGGATCAGAGAATATTTTATAGGAATATTTTATACCATTTTATACCAAATTTTATTGTAATGAAGAACTTTATATAAAAGGTATTGCAGTTAATCTCAGAGTGTGGTAAAACGGATAGCGTAGCAGTTTTTTTCACGCGGGTAATTCATTTGAATGGAGATTTTATGGAACTTGATATGACAAAGGGGAGTCCTCTTAAGCTGATGGTCCGGTTTATTATTCCGGTTATTATAGGCAATATTTTTCAGCAGTTATACAATATGGTGGATACTGTCATAGTGGGACGGTATGTTGGTGTTGATGCGCTTGCGGCGGTGGGAGCAACCGGTTCTATTACTTTTCTGATTTTTGGATTTGCTTCCGGGCTGACAGCCGGGTTTAATATCCTGACGGCACAGCGTTATGGTGCCGGAGACCGGGAGGGTATGAAGAAGAGTATAGGGAATGCTGTTCTTCTATCTGTAATAACAACTGTTATAATAACTATTGTCAGCATGGTTTCAACAGATACGCTGCTGACCTGGATGAATACACCGGAAAATATTTTTTCCATGTCAAGGGAATATCTGCTGATCATCTGTGCAGGTATCGGTTTTAGTATTATGTATAATCTTTTGGCCAGTATTCTCCGCTCCATAGGAAACAGTGTGATACCATTGATATTACTGACGATAGCATCTGTTATTAATGTTATACTGGATTATGTGCTGATTGTGTATGGACATATGGGGGTGGCAGGAGCTGCCTTTGCAACAATCATTTCACAGGGAATATCAGGTATATTGTGCCTGGTATATATTATTATGAAGGTGCCGATACTTCATGTGGGGAAACAGCATTTAAAGCCGGATATGCAGTGTATACAGAATCAGCTTGTGACAGGGCTGCCCATGGCGCTCCAGTTTTCCATAACTGCAATCGGCACCATATTGGTACAGGCAGCACTGAATCTGCTTGGTTCCACAGTGGTGGCTTCCTATTCGGTGTCGGTCAGGGTGGAACAGTTGGTAACACAGCCCTTTTCTGCCATGGGGGTAACCATATCAGCTTATTGTGCACAGAACAGAGGCATGAATGATCTGGGACGGATCAGGAGGGGTGTAAAGGCAGCCAATATTCTGTCAGCTGCATATGCAGTAATCATATATGGTGTTATTTATCTGCTCCTGCCTTATGTAATCCGTCTGTTTGTGACGGAAGACATTGATACGGTTTATGGATATGCCAGGACATATATTATTATTTGTGGTGCATTCTTTATACCCCTGGGAATGATTTTTATTTTCCGTAATGCCCTGCAGGCCTGCGGTTACGGTTTCCTGCCAATGATGGGAGGCGTGGTGGAGCTTTTCGGACGGGCCATTATTGCTTTTGCTGCAGCCCGTATGCTGAGTTATGTGGGAGTCTGCTTTGCCAATGTCATTGCATGGCTGGCCGCTGGTATTTTCCTGTGGATTGGTTATCATATCACAATGAAGAAGATGATCCGCAGGGAAGCTATTTAACAGATTTTTCCGACAACCCCAGTACACGTTCAAATAATAAGCCGGCTGCAAACCAGTAGGGAGCAAAATCCAGCCGGATCACCCGGCCCACATTCCATTTTGAGCGATGATAATCCCAGGGACACAGGGTTTTTCTCCCCAGCAGATAACCGGTAATATATTCTGCTGTGAAGATCAGGGACATATAAATGAATCCCCTGGTAACGGAGGATTTATTCTTAAACAGCTTATTAATGGGAACGAGAAGAGCGGCGCATCCATAGATGGGGAACATCCAGATGGAAGTATTTCCTTTTAATGTAAAATCCCTGCGGCGTAAGGAGTCTATGGCGGTAAAGATTATTTCAATACACCATCCCGCAAGGCCGCAGCGGACAAAATTCCGGGTAAATTGTTTCATAATGGCACCTCCAATAGAATTGTTTCCCTTTTCAGATTAGAATATGCAAAAATACCTGTTATAGAAAGAAGGTCAACTGTATGAATTACAAAGAAGCGCTTACGTATACTGATTCGCTGAAAGCACATGGTATGGTACCGGGACTGGACAGTATAAAGGAATTATGTCTGCGTCTTGGGAATCCACAGGATAAGCTTAAGTTTATTCATATTGCAGGAACGAACGGGAAAGGATCAGTGCTGGCTTTTCTGTCATCTGTTTATAAAAATGCAGGATACCGTACGGGACGTTATATCTCTCCCACATTGTCTGCGTATCGCGAAAGAATCCAGATCAATGAAAAGATGATCACACAGAAGGCTTTTTGTGAAGGCCTTTCCCTGATCCGGGAAATCTGCGGACAGATGATTGAGGAGGGTCTGGCACATCCTACGGCTTTTGAGATAGATACTGCACTTGCTTTCTGGTATTTTGACCAAAAGGAATGTGATATCATAATCCTGGAAACCGGAATGGGTGGACGGGAAGATGCTACCAATATCATAATCAATACATTGGCAGCGGTTATCACACCAATCAGCATGGACCATCAGTCATATCTGGGCAGCTCACTGGCGGCAATTGCCGGAGAAAAAGCTGGGATCATAAAAGAAGGCTGCATGGTGATATCGGCCGGACAGCATCCGGAAGTAATGGAAGTGATCAGGAAGGCAGCCGCAGAAAAGGGCTGTGAACTTATCATGGTCCGGGACGGGACTGAGAGCAATATAACCGATAATACTTTACACAATAAAAAAAGTAAAGCTTTAAATAGTAAAAATAAATTGGGAAAACAACAGTTTGACTACAAACAGATGAAGCGTCTGGAAATTGGGTTAAATGGTAAATTTCAGATAGAGAATGCACTTCTTGCGATAGAGACGGTAACAGCCGTATCAGCGGCAGGATATCCGGTAACAGAAAAGGATATCAGAAAAGGGCTGCTGGAAGCCAGATGGCCGGGACGGTTCATGGTTCTGAAAAATAAACCGCTTTTTATTGTGGATGGTGCCCATAATGAAGCAGCGGCTGCCAGATTGTCAGAATCCATTGAATACTATTTTACAAATAAGCGGATTATCTATATAATAGGAGTATTAAAAGATAAGGAATATGGAAAGATTATTCAAAGTACATATTCCCATGCCGACCAGATCATTACCGTAACACCGCCGGATACTCCCCGGGCATTGTCGGCATATGAGCTGGCACAGGAAGCGGCAAGGGTACATCCCCGGGTGACCGCAGCAGACAGTCTGGAAGAAGCAGTGGAAATCAGTTATCTGCTGGCAGGCAGGGAGGATGTTATTATTGCCTTTGGTTCCCTCACATATCTGGGCCGGCTGATATCCATTATAGAGAAAAAGAAGGAATGAAGAAGATGATAGATCAGGATAAAATCAAAGAAGCGGTAAGGCTGTTACTGGAAGGGATCGGTGAGGATTGCAGCAGGGAAGGCCTCAGGGATACACCGGACAGAATAGCCAGAATGTATGAGGAAATATTTTTTGGAATGGAAGAGGATGCCAAAACACATCTTGACCGGGTATTTACCGTAGACAGTAATGATATGGTACTGGAAAAGGATATTGTGTTCTATTCTACCTGTGAGCACCATCTGATGCCCTTTTATGGAAAGGCTCATGTAGCGTATATCCCCAATGGAAAAGTGGCAGGTTTAAGCAAGCTGGCCAGGACTGTGGAGGTTTTTGCCAGAAGACTGCAGATTCAGGAACAGATGACAGGACAGATCGCTGATGCGGTCATGGAACACTTAGACCCCCAGGGGGTTATGGTTCTGATTGAAGCAGAACACATGTGTATGACTATGCGCGGGGTGAAGAAGCCCGGAAGTAAGACGGTAAGTATTGCTGCCCGGGGTATTTTCAAGGAAAATGGAATATTGCAGAATCAGTTTTTGCAGATGCTGAAATAACAGGAGTGCTAAATGAAAAGAATTGATAAGATATTAAGTCATGATTTATTTATAAGCAATCTGAGGAAAAATAATATGGCAGAAGCTGACAGGTGCTTCTGCCGTCATAATATAGAGCACTTTTTGGATGTTGCCAGAATTGCCGTTATAATAAATCTGGAAGAAAATATGGGAGTTGATAAGGAACTGATTTATGCGGCCGCTTTGCTGCATGACATCGGCAGGCATGTACAGTATCAGGATGGTACACCCCATGAGGAGGAAAGCAGCCGGATTGCACCAAAGATTCTGCAGGAGTGTGGGTTTGATGATTGTGAAACGGGTGTTATCACAGATGCCATCCTTAACCACAGATGTGCTGAATCTGCCGGTGAGCGGAATCTGAGAGGGTTATTATACCGTGGGGATAAGGCTTCCAGGGCCTGTTTTGCCTGTGAGGCGCAATCCTTATGTAATTGGAAACAAGAGAAAAAAAATCTAATTATAAACTATTAGAACATGAAAAGGAGACTATATAAACTTGAAGATTGGTAATAAAGAGTTTCATACAATAGGACATACCTACATATGGGGAATTTTGAATGTAACACCGGATTCTTTTTCTGATGGCGGAAAATGGAATGACAGAGACAAGGCGCTTAAACATGTGGAAGAGATGATTGCTGAGGGAATGGATATTGTGGATATCGGCGGAGAATCCACCAGGCCCGGTTATACACGTATAACAGAGGAAGAGGAAATTAATAGAGTATCACCTGTTATTGAATTGATCAAGGCAAATTTTGATATTCCTGTTTCCCTTGATACCTATAAGGCAGAAGTGGCAAAGGCGGGGATTATAGCGGGAGCAGATATGATCAATGATATCTGGGGCCTTAAAGCAGACAAACGCATGGCAGGAGTCATAGCAGACAGCGGACTGCCATGCTGCCTGATGCATAACCGTGAAAATGCAGAGTATGGTAATTTTATGGAAGATGTAAAAATGGATTTATCAGCTTCCATACAACTTGCCCGTGAAGCCAAAATTGCAGATGACAAGATCATTCTGGATCCGGGAGTTGGGTTTGCAAAGTCCTATGATAATAATCTGGAAGTAATCAGAAGACTGGAGGAGCTTAAGGAATCAGGCTTTCCCCTCCTATTGGCTGCCAGCAGGAAATCAGTGATTGGAATTACCCTGGACCTGCCCGCCCATGAACGTCTGGAAGGCACCCTTGCTGTCTCCGTATTTGCCGTATTAAAAGGCTGTACCTTTGTACGGGTGCATGATGTAAAGGAAAATGCACGGGCGATCCGCATGGCGGAGGCAATTTGTTATAGGAGATTATAGAGTATACGCAGAAGGGAGCAAAAGCATGGATGAAATCAGGATTGACGATCTGGAAGTATTTGCCCATCATGGCGTTTATGAGGCAGAGACCAAACAGGGACAGTTGTTTATCGTCCGGGCTGTATTGTATGCTGATCTGCGCAAAGCAGGTCAGGAGGATGATCTGAACCTTTCCACCAATTATGGTGAGGTTTGTGAGTTTATTGCGGATTGGATGCAGGAGCATACCTGTAAACTGATCGAAGCGGTGGCAGAAAAAATGGCCAGCCAACTGCTGCTCCATTTTCCGCTGCTTAAAGCGGTGGATCTGGAGATCAGAAAACCCCAGGCACCGATCGCACTGACTTTTGATTGTGTTTCCGTAAAAATCCACAGAGGATGGCATAAAGTCTATCTTGCGGCAGGATCCAATATGGGAAACAGCCATCAATATATTCAGGGAGGGATTAGTGCGCTGCATGCTCATCCGGAAATCCGTATCCGCAGAGTGTCGGAAATGATCAGGACAAAACCCTATGGCAGCGTGGAACAGGAGGATTTCCTGAATGGCGCAATAGAAATAGATACCCTGTTTACACCCAATGAATTATTGACAGTGATAAATCAGATTGAAGCAGCAGCGGACAGACAACGTACGATCCGCTGGGGCCCCAGGACACTGGATCTGGATATCCTGTTTTATGATAAGCTTGTGTATGAGGATGAAGAACTGCTGATCCCCCATATCGACATTCAAAACCGCTTTTTCGTCCTGAAACCCATGGTTGAAATCGCACCCCACTACAGGCATCCGGTACTGCAAAAAACCATGCAGGAACTTTTGACAGGACTGGAAGAAAGCAGCTAATGTAATAACAGTGCTAAAAGCGAGAGATGACAGGCATCAGATATTTTTGTGCAAAGTGAGCGCAAAGACCGGTAAACAAACCTGTAAGAATGCCGCTGATCACCAGGAAGGGAAGATATACCAGTACACCGGATACACTTGTCAGAAGGAAAGCAATCAAAAGCTGTCCCAGATTATGGACAGTACCTCCCAATATACTGGTCAGAAACAGATAATGACCCTGCAGCAGCTTATTCACCATCAGCATAACCGCAAAACAAAGGAGACCGCCGCATAAACTATACAGCAGGCTGATAAACTGTCCAAAAAAGAAAGTAGACAGGAGAATTCTCATAATCAGCACCAAAAAAGTATCCCGTGCAGTAAAATTACGAATCATAACAAGTGTTACTATATTAGCCAACCCCAATTTCATACCCGGGACAGGCAGAATCGGAGCCAGGGTACTTTCCGCAGCATAAACAGCCAGAGCGATAGTGGTAAAAAGTGCCAGATTTGCTATTTTTTTAGAATTCATATATACAAACATCCTTTCTAAAGGACCATATATCAGCCGATGTTAATACGTAACAGCATCCGGCTGCACCCCGTCAGTATTCCGTAGTGTTATGACAACACGATTGGGCAGACAGGTTATTGGCAAATGAGAACTGCTGATAAATCCCTGCTTTACACACAATTGATCAGGACAGTCTGCATAAAGCATGCCTATTTCACCAGGTCGTATTTCTATTTCGTTGACATTACCGTTTTCACTGACCAGAGTCAGACACCAGGTTTCCGATACCA
>Ga0153943_1000525_pt1 | contig 11594 bp, 8 predicted proteins | sample TSNJ027MetaG_FD_104721 | JGI IMG/M metagenome (GOLD analysis project Ga0153943, IMG submission 104721) | Attine ant fungus gardens microbial communities from New Jersey, USA - TSNJ027 MetaG | ecosystem: Host-associated > Fungi > Mycelium > Unclassified | place: USA: New Jersey, Brendan T. Byrne...
ATGTCCGCTAAAGCGGACAAGGGGTGTAATAGTGAAAGAAAAGTATGCGGATATTATTGTAGACATATCCCATGAAAAGGTTGACAGACCCTTTCAGTACAGGATTCCTCCAAAATTTGAAGACCAGCTGGAGATTGGTATGTGCGTAATCGTTCCGTTTGGTAACGGGAATAAGCTGATCAGGGGATATGTGATAGAAATTGGCGAAGAATGTAAGTTTGCTCCGGACAGGATAAAGAATATATGCGGTATTGAAAAAGAGGTCGCCTGTGTGGAAAGCAGACTGATTCGTCTTGCTGTCTGGATCCGCAGGAATTATGGTTCCACTATGATACAGGCACTTAAGACGGTTCTGCCGGCAAAGCAGTCTGTGAAACGTCTTGCGCATAAAACCATACAGCGCTGTATGTCAAAAGAAGAAACGATTTCATTATTGGGTGAATGTGAAAGGAAGAAGCAGACAGCAAAAGCCAGACTGCTGGGGCAGCTCCTGACGCAGGAAGAACTTCCTTATGAATGGATTACCGGTAAGCTGGGAGTATCCGGTATAACGGTCAGGAATCTGGAAAAGGCCGGTGTGGTCAGGATCATAAGCGAAGATTATTACCGGAATCCGGTGAAAGCCAGGGACGAGACGGATACGCCCAGGATACTCAGTCAGGGACAGCAGCAGATCGTTACCGAGGTGATCCGGGATTTTGATGATAATAATTACGGAACCTATTTGATTCATGGAATTACAGGCAGCGGTAAGACAGAAGTATACATGAAGCTGATAGAAGAAATTGTGGGGAGGGGACGGCAGGCAATTGTGCTGATTCCTGAAATAGCCCTTACTTACCAGACGCTGATCAGGTTTTACAGCCGTTTTGGCGATCGGGTCAGTGTTATGAACTCCACATTATCTCCCGGAGAAAAATATGACCAGTGTGAACGGGCTAAAAACGGTGAAATTGATATTATCATCGGACCGCGTTCCGCCCTGTTTACGCCTTTTCCCCAAATTGGTCTTATTATCATGGATGAAGAGCATGAAAGCAGCTATAAAAGTGAAAGCACACCGAAATACCATGCCCGGGAAACCGCGGAAGAAGTGGCAAGGCTCCATGGAGCAAGCGTGGTGTTAGGCTCTGCAACACCTTCCCTGGAAGCCTATTACAGGGCAAGCATAGGAGAATATAAGCTGTTTCGTTTAAATGAACGTTTGACCGGGGGTATGCTGCCCAGGGTATATACGGTGGATCTGAGAGCAGAATTAAAAGAGGGAAACCGCTCTATCTTCAGCCGGAAGCTATACGAGAGCCTGGAAGAATGCCTGATGCGGGGAGAACAAAGCATGTTGTTCATTAACCGCCGGGGATATGCGGGATTTATCTCCTGCCGCGCCTGCGGTCATGTAATGAAATGTCCTCATTGTGATGTGTCTCTGTCAGAGCATAAGAATGGGCAGCTGATTTGTCATTACTGCGGTTATGCGGAACCTAAGGTAAGCAAGTGCCCTGTCTGCGGATCCCGTTATATATCAGGTTTCAGGGCAGGTACACAGCAAATAGAAGAAAAGCTTAAGGAACTTCTTCCTCAGGCCAGGATACTGCGGATGGATGCGGATACCACCAGGAAGAAGAACAGCTATGAGAAAATCCTGTCATCCTTTGCAAATGGGGAAGCGGATATCCTGCTGGGAACCCAGATGATTGTAAAAGGACATGATTTTCCCAATGTAACCCTTGTGGGTGTGTTGGCGGCAGATCTGTCACTGGCTGTTTCTGATTACCGTGCAGGGGAAAGAACCTTCCAGTTATTAACCCAGGCGGCAGGGCGTGCCGGAAGAGGGCAGAAGCCGGGAACAGTGATTATCCAGACCTATCAGCCTGAACACTATGCGGTGGTTCATGCGGCGGAGCAGAATTATGAAGCGTTTTACAGTGAAGAGATTCTGTATCGTGAGATTATGTCTTATCCGCCTGCGGCCAATATGCTGGCAGTACAGATTTTCGCCAAAACAGAGGAGGCAGGAAGTGCATTGGCCGGGAATCTGGCTTTGGCAGCCAGGAAGCAGGCCGGTTCCATTAAAAACGGCCGTGAATTTATGACAGTGATTGGTCCGGCACCGGCATCTATAACAAAAATTAATGATATTTTTAGATTTGTATTCTATGTGAAGTATTCAGATTATGGTAAACTGGTATTCATAAAAGATAAAATGGAAGGAATAATACAGGATATGCAGTTAAAGCAGGAGAATGTGCAGTTTGATTTCAATCCTGTTAATATGATGTAGATTATTCCGATAACAAAATAGTCTTGGAAATAGAGGGCGCCCGTTCTGGACAATTTAGAGAACTGCACGGGCAGATGGGAGCAAATATGGCAATTCGTAATATACGGGAGTTCGGAGATGAAGTACTTCTTAAGAAATGTAAGGAAGTAAAGGAAATGACACCCAGGATAAAGGAGCTGATTGAAGACATGCTGGATACCATGTATGAAGCCAATGGTGTGGGTCTGGCAGCGTCACAAGTAGGGGTATTGAAACGAATCGTGGTAATCGATGTGACAGGAGAGGATCCGCATATACTCATCAATCCCAGGATTGCGGAAGTAAGCGGGGAACAGACTGGGCAGGAAGCATGCCTGAGTCTTCCAGGTAAAACAGGGGTGGTAACCAGACCTGCTTATGCAAAAGCAGTGGGACTGGATGTGAATATGAAGCCCTTTGAACTGGAAGGAACGGAACTTTTGGCCCGGGCAATCTGCCATGAGCTTGACCATCTGGACGGAGAATTATATGTTGATAAGGTGGAAGGCGAATTGATGGATTCAACTTATGAAAACGAAGCGGAAGAGGAAGAGCAGGAATGAGAATAGTATTTTTGGGAACTCCTGATTTTGCGGTAGGAGCGCTTGATGCTTTGATTGGAGCCGGACATGAGATCCTGGCAGTTGTGACCCAACCGGACAAACCGAAGGGAAGAAGCAAGGAGCTGATCTGTCCTCCCGTGAAGGAATATGCACTTAGCCGTAATATTCCTGTTATGCAGCCTGTTCGTATTAAAGCACAGGAGGCAATGGAGGAGCTTTTGAAATATAAGGCGGATATATTTATAGCAGCGGCTTTCGGACAGATTCTTTCCCAGGAAATACTGGATATGCCCCCGCTGGGCTGCCTGTGTATCCATGCTTCTCTGCTGCCTGAATACCGTGGTGCTTCGCCCATTCAGCATGTCATATTGGATGGGAAAGAAAAAAGCGGTATCACCATTATGCAAATGGATGCAGGGATAGACACCGGAGACATGCTTTATAAAAAAGAAGTGATCATTGATCGGGAGGATACCTTCCAGAGCCTTCATGATAAACTGATGGCAGCCGGCGGTGAGGCAATCGCAGAAGCGCTGTCCCTGCTTGCCCGGGGAGAATTATTTGCCGAGAAGCAGGATGAAGCACTTAGCTGCTATGCACCGCTGATCCGAAAGGACAAGGGAAAGATGGATTTCACGAAAGATGCGAAGACTTTGGAGCGTCTGGTGAAAGGGATGAATCCCTGGCCCAGCGCATATACTTTTTATAAAGGAAGACAACTTAAAATCTGGGAAGCATGGGCAGATGAATCTGATGATGCGTATCCTTATGCCATACGGGAAATTGCAAAAGACCACATTACCATCGGTACGGGCAAAGGGAACCTTCTGGTGTACAGCCTCCAGTTGGAGGGCAAGAAGAGAATGAGTGCCCATGATTTTCTGCTGGGCGTGAAACTGCAGGAAGGCGAAATGCTGACGGAGGATAAATAATTAAATATTATGGCAGAAAATAGCAGGGAAATTGCGCTGGATACCTTATTGGTATTGGAGCAGAAGAAAGAATACGCCGATCGGTTACTGAAAAAGGTGCTGGATAAATACACTTATCTTCCCGTCAGTGAAAGGGCTTTTTTAAAACGTCTGGTGGAAGGTGTGCTGGAGCGGCAGCTGGAACTGGACTATATTATTAACACTTATGCCAGTCTTCCTGTAAGGAAGATGAAACCCTTCATCCGGGTTTTGCTCCGGCTGAGTGTTTATCAGATTCTGTACATGGATGGAACGCCGGATTCCGCAGCCTGCAATGAAGCAGTAAAGCTGGCGGATAAGCGCGGGTTCCGGAATCTGAAAGGCTTCACAAACGGTGTGCTGCGAAGTATAGCCAAAAATAAGAATAATATATCATATCCGGATAAAGACAAAGAACCAATCACCTATTTATCAGTGAAATATTCCATGCCGCAATGGATGATTGAAGACTGGATTCGTGAATATGGCAGAGAGATAACGGTAAGACTTTTAGAAGGACTTCTGTGCGTCCATCCGGTAAGTATTCGTTTTAAGACCACACTTTCGGACAAGGTACAAAAGGATTATATCAGGCAGATGAAAGAGGCTGGCGTGGGTGTTACCGATTCGCCTTATCTGCCATATGCCCGGCTGTTGAACGGGATGGAAGGCGCGGCATCCCTGCCCGGATTCAGAGAAGGGATGATCACTATACAGGATGTCAGCTCCATGCTGTGTGTGGAAGCTGCCGGTATCACAAGCAGTGATTTCGTTATGGATTGCTGCGCTGCGCCCGGCGGAAAAAGCTTTCTGGCAGCAGAAAAAGCACATAAGGTTCTTGCCAGGGACGTGACAGAGCACAAGGTGCAGCTGCTTTATGAAAATGCCGGCAGGATGAATACCCCTAATCTGCTGATTGAGCAGTGGGATGCAAGGGAATTTGATGAAAATTACCGGGAAAAGGCGGATGTATTGCTGCTGGATGTACCGTGCTCCGGTCTGGGTGTAATCGGTAAAAAAAGTGATATAAAATACCATGTTACCAAAGAAAGCCTTGAGAGTATCAACAGACTGCAGAAAGAAATCGTAAAAGGCTGCTGGCAATATGTAAAGCCGGGCGGCATCCTTTTATATAGTACCTGTACCATCCGGTCGGAAGAAAACGAGGAAATGCTAAACTGGATTTTACAGGAATTCCCTTTTGAGCCGGATAGTCTTATGGAATACCTGCCGGAAGAGATAAAGGATAAAAAGCAACTGATTGACGGTTCTGCCAAACGGCCGGCCAGTCTGCAGATGCTGCCGGGAATCATGGAGTCGGACGGATTTTATATAGCCAGATTAAAACGAAAAAAATAAATCCATAAGGGGAGTATAAAGTGGATAAGGAACAATATGAATTAAAAGACATAAAATCTTTTACATTGGACGAATTACAGGATGAAATAATCCGGCTTGGGGAGAAAGCATTCCGTGCCAGGCAGATCTATAACTGGCTCCATGTGCGCCTGGCTGAAGGATTTGATGATATGACCAATCTGTCCAGGGCTTTCAGGGAAAGTTTAAAGCTTAAGTATCGGTGTACACCGCCTGAGGTGGTCCGGGTACAGGAATCAGGAGCAGACGGCACCAGAAAATATCTGTTTCAGCTGGAAGACGGACAAATGGTGGAAAGTGTATGGATGAAGTACCGGCATGGAAATAGTGTCTGTATATCCTCCCAGGCCGGCTGCCGCATGGGCTGTACGTTCTGTGCATCCACCCTGGAAGGTCTTGCAAGGAACCTGACACCGTCGGAAATGCTGGATCAGATCTATATGATCAGCAGAATGACAGGGGAGCGCGTATCCAATGTTGTGGTAATGGGATGTGGGGAACCCCTTGATAATTATGATAATCTGCTGCGTTTTATCAGACTTTTGACAGATGAAAACGGATTACACATAAGCCAGCGGAATGTAACAGTATCCACCTGCGGCCTGGTGCCTGAAATGAAGAGGCTGGCCCGGGAGAAGCTGCAGATAACCCTGGCAGTATCACTACATGCGGCAACAGATGAAAAGAGAAGGACCCTTATGCCGATTGCCAGGCGATATTCCATAGCAGAGCTTATGGAAGCCTGCTCCTGTTACTTTGAAAATACGGGAAGACGCATTACATTTGAATACAGTCTTATGGGAGGTCTTAATGATTCGGATGAGGATGCAGAATTGCTGGCAGCGCTGGCTGCGCCCCTGAATTGTCATGTTAATCTGATTCCGGTCAATCCTGTCAAAGAAAGGGATTATGTGCAGTCAGAGGGTAAGCGAATCATATTCTTTAAAAATAAACTTGAAAAAAATAGAATTAATGTTACTATAAGAAGGGAAATGGGCAGAGATATTGACGGCGCCTGCGGACAACTCAGACACCGTCATGCTGCGCCTGAAGAATCTATAGAGATTACAGAACAGGGGATAACAGGAACATCAGATTACGAAACAGGAGGGTTGCAACGTGCTTAAGACTTTTTCCATAACAGACACAGGAAGGAAGAGAAAACTGAATCAGGACTATGTGTATACCTCTGAACAGCCTGTTGGTCTGCTTCCCAATTTGTTTTTAGTGGCAGACGGTATGGGTGGTCACAATGCCGGTGACTATGCATCCAAGTATACGGTAGAGATTATTGTAAGGGAAATAGCGGCATCAGATAAGAAAAGCACTGATGAATTGCTTGGGGAAGCCATTACAAAAGCCAATGAAAGTATCAGAAAGAAGGCAGGGGAAGATTTTTCACTTTCCGGTATGGGTACCACGCTGGTCGCTGCCGCCATAATTGATGATTGTCTTCATGTGGCTAACGTAGGGGACAGCAGACTATATGTGGTAAACGGGGAAATAAAACAGATAACCAGGGACCATTCACTGGTGGAAGAGATGATACTGAAAGGCGGAATTGACAGGGAAAGCGCCAGATACCACCCCAACAAGAATATCATTACCAGAGCGATCGGAGCCAGTGATACAGTGGATGTGGATTTTTTTGCTGTAAATCTGGCTAAGGGAGATATTGTATTGATGTGCTCCGATGGACTGACCAATATGCTGGAAGATGATGAAATACGCATGATTCTTAACAAGCAGTGCGGCATCGATGTGAAGGCACAGGAATTGGTAAATGCAGCCAATTGCAACGGAGGAAAGGATAATATAGCAGTAGTTCTGATTGAACCGTTTGTTTAAAGCTGCGATAGAATGGAGAGGAAGCATGATCAAGATTGGAATGATAATAGGTGAGCGTTATGAGATTATGGAGAAAATAGGAACCGGCGGCATGTCGGATGTCTATAAGGCAAAATGTCATAAACTCAACAGATTTGTTGCGGTCAAAGTATTAAAACAGGAATTCAGCGAAAATGCAAATTTTGTGTCCAAATTCAGGATTGAAGCCCAGGCGGCGGCGGGACTGATGCATCCCAACATTGTAAATGTATATGATGTTGGAGAAGAAAACGGTATCCATTATATTGTAATGGAGCTGGTAGAGGGAATCACCCTTAAGAAGTATATTGAGAAAAAGGCCAGATTATCTTATAAAGAAGCAGTCAGCATTGGCATACAGGTCAGTATGGGTATTGAAGCAGCCCATAACAATCATATTATACATCGTGATATCAAACCTCAAAATATAATTATATCCAAAGACGGAAAAGTTAAGGTTACGGATTTTGGTATTGCCAAGGCGGCAACCAGCAATACGATAACCTCCAATGTCATGGGGTCCGTACATTATACCTCGCCGGAACAGGCCAGAGGCGGATACAGTGATGAGAAAAGCGATATTTATTCTCTGGGAATTTCTTTGTTTGAAATGCTGACAGGACGTGTGCCTTTTAACGGAGAGACCACGGTTGCCATTGCCATCAAACATATACAGGAGGAGCTGCCTTCTCCCAAGGAATATGTACCGGAAATCCCTGTAAGCGTGGAAAGTATCGTTATAAAATGCTGTCAGAAATCTCCTGACCGCAGATACCAGAATATTGCCGAACTGATACAGGATTTAAAACAATCCCTGATTAGTCCGGATGGAGATTTTGTGGTGATGGATACCCCTATAACAGATGGGAGTACCAGAATGGTATCGGATGATGATATGGTACGGATCAAACGCAACTCAGGAAGGAAGGAAGGAAGCGGCAGAGCAGCGAAGGAACAGAATCAGGCAGAACGGCATACCGGTGACCTGTATGAAGAAGATGAGGAATACGATGATGATTCCGATGAAATGTACGAGGACGATGAGGAAGAGGACTATGATCCTAAAATGGAAAGGATTTCAACAGTTCTGGCCATTATAGCAGGTGTTATTATACTGTGTATCATTATCTTCCTGGTTGCAAAAGTGTTTAGCGGTTCCGGTTTTGGGAATGATAGCAGCCCTATTTCCACAACTACGGAGGATTCAGAGGAGGAGAGCTCGCAGACGGTGGAAAAAGAACCTGAGGAAGTGTCTATGCCGGATGTAACAGGCTGGAATGTGGAAGACGCAAAAAAAGAGCTGGTTCGGTTAAAGCTGATTCCTGAGACGGTGTATGAGGAATCTGAGGAACATGAGGAAGATACTGTAATTAGTTCTGATATCGATGCAGGAGTCAGGATAAAAGAAGGAACAAAGGTGGTTCTGACAGTAAGCTCAGGCACACAGGCGGTTACCGTCCCCACGGTTACAGGCAAGACTTATGAGGAGGCATATGCGGATCTGATCAATGCAGGTTTTGTGGTAAAACGGGAGGAGGAACCCTCTGCTTCGACAGCAAAAGGCAGAGTAATCAGACAAAGTCCGGGAGGTTCTGAGAAGGTACCGGAGGGAAGTACGATTACTTTAATAGTGAGTCTGGGAGAAGAAGAAAATAAAATTTTGGTTCCTAATCTCATTGGTTTGGCAGAGGATGAGGCCACGATTGCCCTGATTGAGAAAGGATTGGTATTAAAGAGTGTATCCGAAGTATATAATTCTGAAGTGGCGGCAGGTAGAGTCTGCTATCAAAGCTACTCCCAGGGAACTTATGTGGATGCGGGAACACCAATCGAAATCCGTATCAGCATGGGATCAGAAAATATAACTTATAAATACAATGGAAGCATAACGGCGCCGACTACGGATGAAGCGCCTGAGTATACCACCGGAACCGCAGTTACACTTAAGCTGGTAACCGATGCCGGACAGACATTACTTGAAACCACAGTAAGCTCCTTCCCTCAGTCGGCAAATTACCATGGAATAAGTTCTTCCGGGGGAACCTTATATTTCAACTATTCGGTTACCACACAATCAACTACCCAGACCAATCCGGATACGGGTGAAACTATAACAGTACCGGGGGAAACACAGGTAAAAAGCTTTACCAGAAAAGTAGAATTCACCAAAGAATAAAACGTGAGAAGAAATTCTAAGATGCCAGAGTACGGCATCTAAGAATTTCTAAATCTCACGTAGGAAGAATATAAAATGAAATCCATTGGAATTTCATTTTATATTCTTCCGGGTTTTCGTGAGGACTGTTTGTGCCGCCAGAGGCGGCATGTTTGGAAGTGTATTAGGAGGCAGGATTAGGATGCAGGGTAAGATTATGAAAGGGATTGCGGGGTTTTATTATGTTTATGTGCCGGGTAGAGGGGTGTATGAATGTAAGGCAAAAGGGGTGTTCAGAAAGGATAATAAGAAGCCTTTGGTGGGTGATGATGTGTTGCTTGATATTTTGAGCGAAGCAGATATGGAGGGGAATATCTGTGATATATTGCCACGGAAAAGTGAACTGGTACGGCCGGCTGTAGCTAATATTGATCAGGCTCTGGTCATATTTTCTATTGTAAAACCACAACCCAATTTTAATCTGCTGGATCGGTTTTTGGTTATGATGCATCAGCAGAATCTTTCCTGTATCGTATGCTTTAATAAGCTTGATATTGATGACAGGAATGAAGGGGAAGCATATGAAAGGATATATGGAGAGTGCGGTTATCAGACAGTTCTGGTCAGTGCGCTGAAGGAAGAGGGTATAGAGGAGCTGAAGAAATTATTGTATCATAAGACAACTACGGTTGCGGGACCCAGCGGTGTGGGGAAATCCTCCATTATTAATTGCCTGCAGTCCGATGTGGTTATGGAAACCGGTCCGATCAGTAAGAAAATCGACAGGGGAAAGCATACCACCAGGCATGCGGAAATGATTGCCGTTCAGGAAGATTCCTATATTCTGGATACACCAGGATTCAGTTCTCTGGGCTTATTCCATATGGAAAAGGAAGACTTGAAAACTTATTATCGTGAATTTGAATATTATAGCCAATATTGTCGTTTTAATGGCTGCCTGCATATTATGGAACCAGACTGTAGTGTAAAGGCGGCTGTGGAAGAAGGCAGGATAAGCAGGCTGCGGTATGAGAATTACCGCTTGTTGTTTGAAGAACTGAAAAACCAGAAAAAATATTAAAGAGGTATATAGAAATGAAACTGGGAATTGTAGGCCTACCCAACGTGGGGAAAAGTACTTTATTTAATTCATTGACAAAGGCAGGAGCGGAATCAGCTAATTATCCCTTCTGTACTATAAATCCCAATGTGGGAATTGTACCGGTGCCTGATGAGCGATTGAAGCTGCTAGGTGATATGTATCAGTCAAAGAAAGTCACGCCTGCTGTCATTGAATTTGTGGATATTGCAGGTCTGGTAAAGGGAGCTTCCAAGGGAGAAGGGCTGGGTAATCAGTTCCTGAGCAATATCAGGGAAGTGGATGCGATTGTGCATGTGGTACGCTGTTTTGAGGATTCTAATGTGGTGCATGTGGACGGCAGTGTGGATCCTTTAAGGGATATGGAAACCATTCATCTGGAACTGATTTTTTCTGACCTGGAGATTCTGGAAAGAAGAGTGTCAAAGAATGCCAAGGGTGCTAAGATGGACAAGACGCTGGCAAAAGAGCAGGTTTTGACAGAACGAATCATAGAGCATCTTGAGAGCGGCAGGCAGGCCAGAACATTTACACCGGATGATGAGGAAGAAGCTCAGCTGCTGCGTTCTTTTAACCTGCTTACATATAAGCCTGTTATTTATGCGGCAAATGTGAAAGAAGAGGATCTGCAGGAGGATGGGGCAGGTAACCGGGGTGTGGCTTCCATAAGGGAGTATGCGGCGGCTCAGGACAGTGAAGTATTTGTAATCTGTGCCCAGATAGAGCAGGAGATTGCCGAGCTGGAGGAAGATGAAAAGGAAATGTTCCTGGAGGAGCTGGGGCTTGCGGAATCCGGACTGGAAAAACTGATACGGGCAAGTTACAGGCTGTTGGGTCTGATCAGTTATCTCACAGCCGGTGAAGATGAAACAAGAGCCTGGACAATACGGGCCGGCACCAGGGCACCTCAGGCTGCCGGTAAGATCCATACGGATTTTGAAAGAGGTTTTATTAAGGCTGAGGTGGTAAATTATAAGGACCTGCTGGAATACGGCTCACTTTCAGCAGCCAGGGAAAAGGGACTTGTGGGTATGGAAGGAAAGGAATATATCGTGAAGGACGGCGATGTGATATTGTTCCGCTTTAATGTTTAGAAACAGTATGAAAATGGTGAAAACTAAATATTGCTAACTATTCAACATATAGTATGAAATTAGTCCCGCTCTGCTATATGTTGATTTATTTTGGAAAAAGCATCCTGCCAATACCGGCAGGATGCTTTTTTCGTGAAATATAATTAAAAACATTATTAATTTTGCTTGTAAAATCCTTAATTATATATTAA
>Ga0153943_1000528_pt1 | contig 11589 bp, 7 predicted proteins | sample TSNJ027MetaG_FD_104721 | JGI IMG/M metagenome (GOLD analysis project Ga0153943, IMG submission 104721) | Attine ant fungus gardens microbial communities from New Jersey, USA - TSNJ027 MetaG | ecosystem: Host-associated > Fungi > Mycelium > Unclassified | place: USA: New Jersey, Brendan T. Byrne...
GGGAATGCTGTTACTGTGCAGCCGGATTCGGCACTGTTAATGATACGGTGTCTGTATAGCATAATTCCAATGATCTGTATGATACTGATAGTTTTATTAGCATTTGCATTATCAGAACTGGAAAAAATGATGCCTGATATTGAAAATGATATTGAGGGAAGTAAATATAATAAAAATGTGAATTAGCAATAGGTAATTGCAAATATTCATATTTTCAAGTTCTTCCCCCGATATTCTCCAGGAGACTCCCCGGTTATTTTCTGAAAAGTATCAGAAAAATAGCTGCGGGAGTTGAACCCCAGTTCGTTACTGATATCAATAATACTCATATTTGTTGAACTCAGGAGAAGCTTAGCTCTCCTTATTTTTTCCTGTTTCACGTATTCACTGATGCTGCATTTCATCTCCTGCTTGAACTTACGGGAAAAATAGTATTCTGTGTAACCAGCCCGGACAGCAAGATGCCGGATGGATAAATTTCCCCCAATATTGGCTTGAATATAGTTGCAGCAGTTCTGAACAGATTTTGAAATACTGTCATTTGTCCGGGCTTGCCTTACCCGCTGGACATAATCCTCCAGTATGGTTTCGGCAAGAATTGATATATCGGGAATGGAACCGGAATCCTCCACTCTTTGTGTATAATAATCTTGCATTGTATAAGATACAGAGGGAGAGAGTCCGCCTTCAACTGCAGCACGGGAGCATAGTGTCAGAAGTACCATCAGATTGTTCCTGGCGTTCCGCAGTGTATCACCGGAGTCAAACTTTACGCCGTTGCTGAGCGTGCTTGAAGCGCCTAACGCTTCTTTATAGTTTGGATTTCCTTCCCGTATCATCTGAAGCAGCGTTTGTTCAGCGGCCCAAATTCCCCGATGCTCATCAGATGTGAGCGATATCTCTTCCGTATCCTCATGTTCTTCCAAAGAAGTAATAAATTCCAGATCATGAATTGCGATTTTCTCGCCGGTAATGCAGTAATGCAGCATAATCGCATATTGAAATAACAGATTTGTTGGAAGTATTGGAACACCCTCCAGCTGCTTCATCACATCCATCCGTATTTTGACGGATAGATTATGCCGGTCAAGGCTTTCTTTTACCTTCTGATAGGAAGTCCTTCCTGAAAAAGTCGGTCCGATAATGTGAATACGATTAAGCTTCTCCCCTTCCCACTCAAAATCAGCGATCCAGAGAAGGTTTAAAAATGTATCCATAATAAAGGGGTAATGCCCGTTTTTGGCATGATTCAGCAGAGGGACTGACTGGCTTAGAAGAAAGTAGTTATTTCCATCAGCCAGTTCTTTCGGACAGCTTGTATGAAGGAGTGTCAGTTCAGGAGAGTAGATCCAATAATAGACATTATGGCTGCATTTAATCAGTTCCTGGTATAGTTCCAGATTTTCCTTTATACGCATCAAAATCACGCAAAGAACCCTATCCTCTATAGGGCAGGGAGAAATTGCGCTTCCCTCCTTTCTGTTGAATTCCAGTACTTACCTCATCTTTTCCTACACTTAATTATAACAGCATAATAAAAAATGATGTGCAATTATTCGTGAAAATATTAAATAATTAGTGAGAGAGAAAAAGTCAGTTAATTTTTAGATAAAAAAGCTATATTTTTAAAACATAAACAGGAATTGTCTTTTATAATGCATTTATCTAAAATGCAAATAAATGTGGAGGAAAGGTTAATGGAAAGAATAGAAAAAAAAGAAACAGCAGTAACTGCACCCAAGTCAAACTGGAAATGGGACTTCAGGATGAATTGGAGTATTTACCTTTTGTTTGTACCGATTTTAATATATCTTATCATCTTTCATTATCTGCCAATGTTCGGTATTGTAATGGCTTTTCAGGATTTTAATCCTGTAAAAGGATTTTTTGGCAGTGAATTTGTGGGTTTAAAAAATTTTATAGATTTCTTTTCGAATCCTTCTTTTTTACAGATTCTGCGTAATACTTTGGTAATCAGCCTGATGGGTATATTTTTAGGGATGCCGGCTTCCATTCTTTTAGCCCTTTTATTAAATGAAATCTATTTATTGAAATTTAAAAAAGTAGTTCAGACAATTAGTTATATGCCCTATTTTGTATCTACAGTGGTTATTGCCGGTCTTGTCATTGAATTTGTTTCTACAAACGGAGTGATAACCAATTTACTGGTTTCAATCTTTGGGATAGAGAGGCAGAACCTGCTTACAAACGCAGGCTATTTCTGGGGAATTAATTTCTTTTCAGATTTATGGCAGGGACTTGGTTATGGCTCCATTATTTACATAGCGGCTATTTCCGGTGTCAGCCAGGAGCAGCATGAAGCAGCAGCGATTGATGGTGCGAGTCGGCTGAAACGTGTCTGGCATGTGACTCTGCCTGCCATACGTCCGACAATTATTACAATGCTCGTTATGCGTATGGGAATGGTGATGACAGTAGGATTTGATAAGATCCTCCTCTTATATAATCCGAGTATATACGAAACGGCTGATGTTGTTTCAACGCATGTAGCCCGTATGGGTCTTAACCGCATGCAATATAGCTATTCTGCGGCAGCAGGTTTGTTCAATTCCGTCATCGGTACAACTCTTCTGATCGCTTCCAATATGCTCAGCCGGAAGCTGGCAGATACGTCGATTTATTAACTGTAATAATCTGATGTATAAAATAGTATAGGAAAAACATGGAGGAAATTATGATAGAAAAAAATTCGGTTGGCCGCATAGCATTTAATATCTTTAATTATGGTTTTATGATTGCACTTAGTATTGTATGTATTATACCCATTTGGCATGTACTGATGGCTTCTTTAAGTGATCCCCGGGCACTTATGAATGTCTCCGGTATTCTGCTTAAACCAATAGGAGAAGCTACTTTAAATGGATATCGCCTGGTAATGAAGAATAGTTCAATTATTACCGGTTATATCAACACCATCATTTACGTAGGTTGCGCGGCTGTTCTGGGAACACTGTTTACAACGTTGGCAGGATTCGTTTTAAGCCGTAAAACGAAACTCCAAAAGGCGATGACCATTCTCGTACTATTCACGATGATGTTTAGCGGCGGCTTGATTCCTTCTTTTATGGTTAACCTGAAGCTGGGGATTGTAAACACTCGCTGGGCAATTATTATTCCGGGAATGATTAATGCATATTATATCATTATTATGAAATCATCCTTTGAACAGCTGCCATCAAGCTATGAGGAATCAGCAAAACTGGATGGTGCAGGACCATTAACAATCATGGTGCGTATACTTATGCCCCTTGTGAAGGCAACGGTGGCTGTAGTTGCAATGTTTACAATCGTGCTGCAGTGGAATTCCTGGTTTCCGGCTTCCATCTATCTGCAGAAACGAAGGGATCTCTGGCCCCTACAGTTATTTATGCGGGAAATACTGGTGCAGAACGATACCGCTCAAATTCTTTCCGGTACTGATACACCGAATATAGATCTTACAGGCAATTTGGTAAAGTACTGTGTAACGATCGTGGGGACGCTTCCCATCCTTTGTATCTATCCGTTTGTTCAGAAGTATTTTGTAAAGGGAGTGACCTTGGGCGGGGTTAAGGGCTAATTATATACATACCATAAAAGGTATTGTTATATATTCAAGATGTAAAAAGTAAATTGAAAAATCACAAAATCAAGGAGGAACAAGTAATGAAAAAGAAAAAAGTAACAGCATTGCTATTAAGCTGTATCATGGTGTTAGGTATGTTTGCAGCCTGTGGGAGTGAGAGTACAGACAAGGATAGTACCAGTACGGACAGTACGGCTGCGGGAAGTGAAGAGATACCCGTGGACTCTGATAATTCAATGGAAGGTAATGCTTCAGTTGACGCAAAAGAGGTGGATTATTCAGAGCATGAAACGTTTACTTACTGGCTGTATTCCACAACCAATGATTATTATGCATCCTACTCTGACAATCCGGTTGTGCAGTATCTCAATGAAAAGTTTAATGTAACATTGGCATTTGAGCAGCCGGTGAGCGGTACGGAGCAGGACTCCCTTTCGTTGATGTTTGGTACCGGTGAATATACAGATGTAATTAATTTGCAGCAGTATACAGGGTCGATTGCACAGCTATATGAAGATGGGATCCTTGTTGATATTGCAGAGTATCTGGACTATATGCCTAATCTTAAAAACCTGATCGAAACTGATGAAGATTTTGCGCGGAGTATCTACGATGATGAGGGAAGAATCTTAGGGCTGATTGATTATGGTTTGTCAGATACTGTAACGTGGGGAGGTCTTGTATACCGCCGCGACATTCTGGATACTATGACCGGAGGGAATATTGCATTTCCCAGCGGGAATGATACACCGACCACGATTGAAGACTGGGATTACATGCTGCCGTTATATAAGGAGTATTTTGAAAATTCAGGTATGATGGAATATGCCCCGTTGATCATTCCTGCCAATGGAATCTTTTATTATGGAGAATTGCAGTCTGGTTTTGACTGTTACCATTATTATTATGCTGAGGATGATAAAGTAAAATATGGTATTACGGAAGATGGATTTTATAACTACCTGGCAAAGCTGAATGAATGGTATGAGGCAGGATATATTTATAAGGACTTCGCCAGCCGTACCAGTGATCCGTTTTATGTACCAAATACAGCACTGACTTATGGCGGTGCCGCAGGGATATGGTATGGGACACAGGGACAGTTGGCAGATCAGATGTCTATGGCAGGTCTGGAATTTGATGTACAGCCTTTAAGCACACCACTGGATACGGAGAATGGCGCATCAGGAAAGGATGTGGTTTTTCGTGCCACAAGCAGATATGGATTTGGAGGTGCCGGAGTTACTACCGTTTGTGAAAACATTCCAAAGCTTCTTTCGGTTCTGGATTATCTATATTCCGTAGAAGGAGGACGGCTTCGTTCCTACGGCCTTACGGCAGAACAGATTCCGGCGGATTATACAATATATGACAGCATGGGTCTGGAGGATGGAAGCTATTGGTTTGAAGGGGATAAGTTTATGTGGAATCCCAATACTGCACCGGGAGGCGGAACAGTAGAGCAAAAGAATTTTTGTGGTTACAGGATGTCAGGTTTGGGAATGAATGATGATCTCTATTTGTTAAAGGATTATCTGGCAGAGGCTGATGAGGTCTGGACTGCCTATGATTCCGTAAGTACAAAAACCCTGTTACCGGATGCACTTTCTTATCCTGCAAATGAGGAATCAACCATGAAGAATAATGACGTAAGCCTTACGGATTATATCAATGCTACGGTACCTAAGTTCATCATGGGTACCATGGAGCTGAATGAGAGTACCTGGGAGGAATTTAAAGGGCAGATCACTGCATATGGGATTGAAGAGAATCTGAGGATTCAGCAGGAAGCATATGACCGTTATTTGAGCCGTTAAGTCATTCTAATGATATTAAATAAGGAGACGGTCGTAATGAAAATCACACGCTGCCAGGTAAACCATCTGATAAACCCATTGGGATACGAGCTAGGGAAACCGGTGTTTTCGTATGTGGTGGAAGAGGTAAAAGGGAAGATACAGACAGATGCAAGGATCTGCGTATCCAGGTCTGCTGCTATGGAAAGCCAGGTTTTTGACACAGGTTTTATAAACATTGACAGCCTTGCCTATAAGGCAGACATGCTGCTGCTGCCAAGGACCCGCTATTACTGGACGGTTACAGTACACACCGATGCTGGGGAGGAAGTCACAAGCGAGGTAAACTGGTTTGAAACAGCAAAACAGGACGAGACATGGGCAGGTAAATGGATTACCTGTGACAGTAAGGAGCCGCGCCATCCGATTTTTACGAAAGAACTACCGATTACAAAAGAAGTGGCAGCAGCACGGTTATACATATGTGGGCTGGGGCTTTATGAAGCATATTTAAACAGCGAAAAAATCGGAACCGAATATATGACACCCTATGCCAACAATTACAACCGTTGGCTGCAATACCAGACTTATGACATAACGGATCAGCTTGCAAAGGGAGGCAGGCTTGCAGTGCTGCTTGGCAATGGCTGGTACCGTGGGCGATTTGGTTTTAACATGGAATCAAACGGAAAACCGTTTTATTCAGATACGCTAAAGCTGATTGCCGAAGTTCGTGTCCTATATGCAGATGGAAGTGAGGACATTTTTGGAACTGATGAAAGCTGGGAGGTTACATGTTCACAGATTACATTCTCCAATATTTACGATGGGGAGGCGGCTGATGCCACACTGCCGGAAACGGATGCCATACCGGCGCAGCTTTGTGAAGAGGTGCTTGCACCATTGGCGGCCAGGTACTCTACGCCGGTAACTGTGCATGAGGAGCTGTCGGCTTCCCGCTTTATCCATACACCGGCAGGCGAGACTGTGCTTGACATCGGACAGAACCTTGCGGGAACGTTTCGCTTAAAGGTGCATGAACCAAAAGGCACGGTGATACACCTGCAATTTGGTGAGATCCTGCAGGAGGGAAACTTCTACCGTGATAATTTACGCACGGCAAAGGCAGAATATATATGGGTTTCGGACGGTAAGGCACATACCTTGCAGCCACATTTCACCTTCTTTGGCTACCGCTATGTAAAGATAGAAGGAATAGTAAACCTGAAAAAAGAAGATTATACTGCCCTTTCCCTTTATTCCAATATTCCGCCGGCGGGTACGCTGACCACAGGGAATGAGAAGGTAAATCAATTAATTTCAAATACACAGTGGGGGCAGAAGGGTAACTTCCTTGATATCCCTACCGATTGCCCACAGCGTGACGAACGCATGGGATGGACAGGGGATGCACAGGTGTTTTGTCCGACGGCTGCCTACCTCACCGATTGCTGCGCATTTTTCCGCAAATACCTGCATGATATGGCTGAAGAACAACTGGAAAATAGCGGTATGGTACCGAACGTGGTACCATCTGTCGGAGACAATGACTGTTCCAGCGCTTGGGGTGATGCTACCTGTATCATCCCATGGAATCTATATCTGTTCTATGGTGATAAATCTATCCTTTCAGAACATTTTGACAGTATGAAGGCATGGGTGGATTTCATGCAGATACAGGACGGGGATGACCATGCATGGCGTAAGCACAGACATTACGGTGACTGGCTGGCCCTTGACCATCCGAGCGGCGGCAAGAATGAGGCGCGGGGCGAGACGGATGAAGGTTTTCTTGCAGACGTGCATTACCGACACAGCGCAATGCTGACCGCAAAAGCTGCAAGGGAGCTTGGAAAAGAAGATGAGGCTAACCATTATGATGCGCTTGCCGGGAGGATTCTGAAGGGTATCCGTGAGGAGTATTTCTCGCCCTCCGGCCGCTGCTGTATTGACACACAGACAGCACATCTGATCACTTTGCGGTATGGGCTGCATGAACATGACCGTGCAAGAGAGGCCTTGCAAAAGTCGCTTTTCAATGCCGGCAATAAGCTGAGAACAGGATTTATCGGTACTCCGATTTTGTGTGACGTACTCTCGGAGGAAGGGCTGCATGAGCTGGCATACGACTTGCTGCTTGGTGAGGAATATCCTGGCTGGCTGTATGCAGTGAACCTTGGTGCAACGACTATCTGGGAACGCTGGAACAGTGTGGAGGCGGATGGGAGCATCTCATCTACCGGCATGAACAGCCTGAACCACTATGCTTATGGTTCAATAGTTGCATGGATGTGGCGGTATATTGCAGGAATCCAGCCTTGTGAGGAGGCGCCGGGCTTCCGCAAGGTGAAGCTGGTACCTGTTCCCGACTGGCGTCTGCGCCATGCTGCTGCAGAGTATGCCTCCCCGGCTGGGACTTATAAAAGCGCATGGAAGGCTCTGGATACAACCCATGTGGAGATGTCTTTTACTGTGCCGTTTGGCTGTACGGCAGAGCTGGAGCTGCCATTTGCACCGGAGCAGGTTTATGAAGATAAAGCAAATCCAATGTTTGTCAGGGTGGAGAAAGGCATATGCCATCTCATGGCTGGTACCTACCTCGTCCGCTACGAAACCACGAAGCCATTACGTAAGGTTTACAGTACCCACATACCAATTTATGTGCTGATGAATGTGCCGAAGGTCAGGGCGGTACTGGAAAAGGAGGTGCCGCAGTTTGCCAGAACACCAAGCAGTATGTGGAGACAATCAATGCGTCAGATCGCTGCGCAGTATAGCGCACAGGCAGCGGATACAGATAAGCATTTTGCAATGATTGACGCAATGCTGGCACAAATTGATGAGGCCTGAAGGGGGTTTTTATGTCCTATCAAAAAGTAATAAAAGACGATTATATTTTGTACCTCAATAAAAAAGGAAAAGACATTTCCGTAAGCGGGACTTCTGTAATAGAACAGGATGGATTTGTTTTTAAGGATTTAGAGGGCGTGGGAGAATTATTACCCTATGAAGACTGGCGTCTTGAATCGGAAGTGAGAGCAGAAGATTTGTTGAACCGTTTGACAGTGGAGGAAATGCTGGGACTGATGATTCATACTTCCTCACAGAACGTGCCGGCTCTGCCTAATACTATGTTGAATCCGGGAACGTACGGAGGAAAAGAATTTGATGAAAGTGATGCAAAGCCCTGGGAATTAACCGATCAACAGAAAAAAATGATGGCAGAAGAGGGGATTCGGCATTTTTTGGTATCCGGTCATAAAGATGTAAAAACAGGGGTGAAATGGACGAATCAGCTGCAGCGCCTTGCCGAAAGCTTACCCCATGGAATACCGGTTAACATATCCTCGGATCCCCGTCACGGTGCCGGTGACGGGGAAGTCGAGTATAAAAATACAGGCATGGGTGTGTCAAGATGGCCGGAAGGTATCGGTATGGCGGCAACCGCTTCACCGGAGCTTTGCAAAGAATTTGCCAAAGTCATAGCGAAGGAATACCGGGCACTGGGTATTACAACGATGTTAGGACCTCAGATTGACCTTGCAGCAGAACCGCGATGGATGCGTATGGCCGATACCTTTGGGGCGGATTCAGAGCTGACCGCTGCCATTGCAAAAGCGTATTGTGACGGCTTACAGACTACTGAAGATACCGAAGATGGCTGGGGTAAGGATAGCGTCATGGCCATGGCGAAGCACTGGCCGGGCGGAGGAACCGGAGAAAGCGGCAGAGATGCCCATTACCCGTTTGGGAAATATGCGGTCTATCCCGGCAGCAATTTTGAAGAACATTTGAAACCATTTTTAAACGGAGCAATGAAGTTAGAAGGCAAGACTCAAAAATGTGCTGCGATTATGCCATACTATAACATTCCGTGGAATCAGGATCAGGTACATGGTGAAAATGTTGGAAATGCATACAGTGAATATATCATAAAAAATCTTCTGATTGAGAAATATGGATATGATGGTGTCATCTGTACCGACTGGAATATTGCACAGGATAAGACGCCGGAAATCGGTATGTATGTGATGGGAGGGAAATGTCATGGAGTGGAAGGATTAAGTGAAGAAGAGCGCTTCTTAAAGCTTATGATAAATGGTGTGAATCAGTTTGGAGGAATCGATACAGCGGAAAATGTGAAAAAGGCTTATGAACGTGGATGTAAAAAGTTTGAAAGAAGGTCACTTTCAAATATTGAATTGATGTCCGCTGAAGCGGACAAGGGGTTTAAATATGGAAAATCTGTGATGGAAAAACATTTACGCCTTTCTGCATATAAGCTGTTGCTTAATCTGTTTCGGCTAAACCTGTTTGAGCAGCCTTATGTGGATATAGAAGAAAGCTTAACAACAGTAAGCTGTATGGATTATGTGAAAGCCGGATATGAAGCACAGCTGAAATCCGTAGTTTTGCTGAAAAATAAAAATCAAATACTTCCCGCAGCTCCAAAGCAGAAGGTTTATATTCCCAACCGGCATATCAGTGAACACTATGGTTTTGTACGCTTTAAAGAAGGTGCGAAAGATATACAGCCGGTCAGCGAAGCGCTTTTAGGCCGTTATTTTGAATGTGTGGAAATACCTGAAGAGGCAGACCTTGCCATTGTGTTTGCAGATAGTCCCATAGGAGACAATGGATTTGAACCAGAGGATTCAGAGAATGGTGAAAGCGGCTATCGTCCAATCAGTCTGCAGTACCGTCCTTATACGGCAGTGCATGCAAGGAAGGAAAGTATTGCCGGCGGTGATCCAAGAGAAGCCAGCGTGAATCGCAGTTATTATGGCAAACAGACCATCACAGCCAATGAATCGGACTTAGACAATGTGATTCATACAAAAGAGAGGATGAAGGATAAGCCTGTCATTGTGTGTATAAGGATGAAAAATCCGGCTGTAATGGCAGAATTGGAACCTTTTGCTGATGTGATTCTGGTGGAATTTGGTGTGCAAAAAAAGGCCTTACTTGACATCATCACAGGAGTCCGGGAACCTTGCGGGAAGCTTCCCATGTGCCTGCCAAAGAATATGGAAACGGTAGAGAGGCACATGGAAGACGTGGCAACAGATATAGAAGCTTATACAGACACAGAGGGACATACCTATGATATGGGGTATGGCATAACGAAGTGTGGAGGTGTGTGAATATGATAAAATCAGTAAAACCTTCGAATATTGTTGAGATACCCAATAATTACAACACAAGACATTTTGGAGATTATGTAACATCAGGCGGTCAGGTTGTAGTGAAAAAAAAAATAATCAGAAGTGGAGAAACCGCTGGATTTAAAGAAGAAGATATATGGATATTGCGGAACAACTATCATTTAAAACGAGTGATTGATCTTCGGTCCAGGGAGGAGACTGAGAAAATCCCATCCCTTGATCATATACCTGAAGTCGAATATATTAATTTGGATTTATTAGGAGATATATTTGATGTCGGCTCTCGCAGGGATAGTGATAATAAAAATAGTGTACATAGATCGAAGCACAAATCCCATGAAGAACAAGCGAATAACCTGATTCAGCTTTTTAATAGAATGGGAGGCAAGACAGAAGCGGTAATTGCGTATTTTAGCAAGATATACTTATCATTAGTCAAAAATGAATACAGTCAACTGCAGATGCAAAAATTCTTCGATTTGCTTTTGGATAATGAAGATGGTTGTATACTCTTTCACTGTACAGGGGGAAAGGATCGGACAGGAGTTTCATCTGTGCTGCTTTTAAGTGCGCTTGGCGTTGATTGGGATAAATGTGTAGAAGATTTTCTACTCACAAATGAATGTTCCGCAGAGTTGAATGAAGCAATTATGAATGAGGTCATAAAGCAAACCGATGATCAGAATGCTATAGAAGGTGTAAGATTTATGCTAAATACAAACAAAATTTATATCAATAAGGTATACGATTTTATTAACACCCAATATGAATCAATCGGTCATTATTTATCAGAAATACTGAAATTAACAGCGGAAAAAATAAGCAGGCTTCAAATGTTATATACAACACAACCGAAGAAATAAGTTTGCGTACAAATCGTATCGGAGGCAGTCGTGATTCACAAGCAGGATAATTAAGGTTTACGTGAAACTATATCAAAACAATCAAACCAATGGAGGTCAGCATGTTAAAAAGTCGTCATTAGGCGGCTTTTTGACAGCAGTTCAAGGAAATGTTTTTTTCCCGTTAATTGATACATATA
>Ga0153943_1000529_pt1 | contig 11580 bp, 12 predicted proteins | sample TSNJ027MetaG_FD_104721 | JGI IMG/M metagenome (GOLD analysis project Ga0153943, IMG submission 104721) | Attine ant fungus gardens microbial communities from New Jersey, USA - TSNJ027 MetaG | ecosystem: Host-associated > Fungi > Mycelium > Unclassified | place: USA: New Jersey, Brendan T. Byrne...
CGCAGTGTGGTGGCGGAACCACCTACAAGCTCCCGCCGGGCAACTTCGAAGAACGCATGCGCTACGTCGGTTACCCCGACGAGATGATCGACCGCATCAAAGGCGTCTGGACCCCACCACAACAACAACTCGTCGGCGAGGACGGGTTCATGATCTCGGCTGCATCGTGTTTCCCGAATCTCAGTTTCGTACATAACTGGCCCAAGGTGCTCGACAGCGGCGACGATAATGACGTGTTGCCGTTCATCTCAATCCGGCTGTGGCAGCCGATCAGCCAGAACGAAACCGAAGTGTTGTCATGGTTCGCAGTGGATTCCGCAGCGCCACCGGTGTACAAGAAGAACTCCTACAAGGCTTATCTGATGTGCTTCGGTTCGACGGGCATGTTCGAACAAGACGATGTGGAGAACTGGGTGTCGTTGACCAACACCGCCGGCGGGTCGATGGCTCGGCGGCTGCTGCTGAATAGCAGGATGGGGCTGCTCTGCGACGACCACCCAGTGGTCGAGCCGCTGCCTTCCAACGCGTTTCACGGGCCCGGACACGCCCAGGTCGGCTACAACGAGAACAATCAGCGCGAATTGCTCCGGCTGTGGGCCGACCATCTGGAATTGCCATCGGTATCGAACACCGCGACCGCCCTCGGCACGGTGGCCACCGTATGACGACCACACCGCTCGGCAAGCCGGTCGGAAAGCCCTTGCCGTTCAACGACAATCGGCACCTGCAGGCACATCAGTTCCTGGTCGAGGAGGCCTATCTGCTGGATGCCCAGCAGTACGACGTATGGCTGGACACCCTTACCGACGACATTCGTTACCTGATGCCGGTGCGCGTCACCATCGCACGGGGCGCCGGGTTCGACACCTCCCCGGGGATGGCGCACTTCGACGAGGACAAGTACTCGCTGAGCCGACGGGTTGCGCGGTTCGCCACCGAGCATGCCTGGACCGAGGACCCGCCTTCGCGGATGCGGCACTACATCACCAACGTGCGCACGTTCGCCTGCGGGGACGACTCCGCGCAGGTACACCTCTATGTCGAATCCGCGGAACTGCTGTTCCGCAGCCGTGGCGACGTCAACGAGGCGGCACTGGTGTCCTGCGGTCGCCAGGACGTGTTGCGCCGCTGCGGCGACCACCAGGACCAACTGAAATTGGCCCGCCGCACCATCCTGGTCGACGAGTCGGTCTTGAGGATGCAGAACCTGGCGGTGTTCTTGTGAACGATGCACTGACGGAGTTGCTCAACGGCGCGGTGGGCGAACCGCTCACGGTGGCAAATGAATTCACTGAAGTCGTGGTACACCGCGTCGATACCCGAAACGGCTCGCGGCTGCTGATCAGCGCGCCCAAATCCGGTCAATGGATCAGCCTGGACGCCTTGGAGGTCGAGGCGCTGACGCGGCAGAACGCCCGCACGCTGGCCGCGATGGTCGGTAACTCCGGTGGCCCGCTGCTGCCCGACAACGGTGTCCAACCGTGACCCGGTGGCTGGACGGCAAGCGTGCCCTGGTCGTCGGTGGCGGATCCGGCATCGGCAGGGCCGTCGTCGACGCCTTCCGTGACGAGGGCGCGAAAGTCGCTGTACTCGAACGGGATCCCGACAAATGCGACACGTTGCGGCACAAGTTCAAGAAGGTGCCGGTAGTCGAAGGCGACGCGACCACCCGTGCAGCCAACGATCTGGCGGTCGCCACGGCGGTCGAGACGTTCGACGGACTCGACACCCTGGTCAACTGTGTCGGGATCTTCGATTTCTACAAGGGAATCAGCGACATTGATGCCGACGACCTACCCGCAGCGTTCGACGAAATGTTCCGGACCAACGTGCTCAGCCATCTGCAATCGGTCAAAGCGGCGGTGCCTGCGCTGCAAGCCGAAACCGGATCGTCGATCGTGCTGACCGAGTCCGCGTCGTCGTTTTATCCCGCACGCGGCGGGGCGCTCTATGTGTCATCGAAGTTCGCGGTGCGCGGACTGGTCAGCACGCTGGCTCACGAACTCGCCCCGCAGATCCGGGTCAACGGCGTGGCACCGGGCGGCACGCTGAACACCGATCTGCGCGGTCTTGCCAGCCTTGGGCTGGACGATGTCCGCCTCGACGACGCCCCCAACCGCGCCCGCGATCTGGCCGCGCGCACGCCGCTGAATATCGCCCTCACTGGTGAGGATCACGCCTGGAGCTTCGTGTTCCTGGCCTCCGACCGCGCCCGCGGCATCACCGGCGAGACCCTCCACCCCGACGGCGGATTCGGCATCGGCACAGCGAAATCGGCACAAGAATGACCGACCGACTGGACCAGCAACGCGCGTTGGTGGCACAGGCCTGCCGGGTCGCGGCCGCGCGCGGACTGGTCGACGGCATGCTGGGCCATCTGAGCCTGCGGGTGGACGACGAGCGGCTGCTGGTCCGATGCCGCAGCGACACCGACACCGGGGTGGCGTTCACGCGGCCCTCGGATATCCGGCTCATCGGATTCGACGGCAGCGCGGGCGCGCCCGGAGAATTGGACGGGTATCGGGTCCCCAATGAACTTCCCATCCACGTCGAAACCATGTTGGCCGATCAGCGGCACCGGGCGGTGGCGCATTTGCATCCGCCCGCCGTCGTCGCGGCTGATCTCGCCGGCATCGCGATCCGGCCGATCTACGGGGCCTACGACATTCCCGGGGCCTGGCTCGCGCGCGGTGGTGTACCGGTCTATGAACGTGCGGTGCTGATCCGAAACACCAGGCTGGGTAAGGAAATGGTGGCCGCCATGGGCGACGCAGCGGTGGTGGTCTGCCGCGGCCACGGCATCACCAGTGCAGCGGCCACCGTCCAGCAGGCGGTGCTGCAAGCGGTCAGCCTCGACGCGCTGGCCCGGATGTCACTAGAGATTCGCGCAGCGGGCGGCACGCTGCGCGATATAGACGACGCGGACTGGCAAGAGCTCCCAGATCTGGGGCCAGGCTTCACCACCGACGCGGCCTGGCGGCACGAACTCGCGCGGTTGCCGGCTCAGCCGAGCTGATCGGCAATCTCCTTGGCCGCCTTTGTAAGTGCAGCTGCGACCGAGGCATACTGCGACCGGCTGAGCCGGTGCTGAGGGGCCGCGGCATTGAGCGCCAACCGGAGCCCCGGTGCCTGGGTCGGGATCGGCACCGCCACCGACGCGACGCCCTCCTCACTCTCTTCACGGTTGACGGCATACCCCTGTTCGCGCACCCGGGAAAGCTCGGCTTCTAACTTGGTCCGGCTGGCGATCGACCGGTCGGTGATGCGCTCCAACTTCTCGTCGGGCAGTAACTGATGCAATTCCGCTTGCGGCAATTGGGCCAGCATCGCCTTTCCCGTCGACGTGCAATGCGCCGGCATGGTCCGGCCCAGCCGCGACGCCACCCGTACGGCGGTCGGGCCCTCCACCGCGGCGACGAAACGGACTGCGGCGCCGTCGAGCATGCCGACATGCACGGTCTCGCGTAAGCGTTCGCTCAGGCCGCGCATGACTGGCATCACGGTTCCGGAGATGTCGAGGCGGCCGAAGATCGCAAATGCAACACCGGTCAACGCCGGACCGGGCAGATAGACCTTCGACACCGGGTCCTGGCGGACGAAACCGCGGTATGCCAACATCGCCAGCAGCCGGTGCGCGGTCGATGAGGCGACACCCAGATACCGGGTGGCTTCGCTCAACCTGATCTCGGGTTTCTCCCCCAACAACAGCAGCAGCTTCAACGCCTTATCGACCGATTCGATCGGGTACTGCGGCGCAAGTGAATCGGCGGCCGACGCCCCGACCGCCCGCTCCGCCTTTTTCTGCATGACAGAAAACCTACCTGCGATACGCCGGAGGCAGGGTCAACATGCGTCTACCTCTTGATATGCGGGTGTCGAACCCTACTACTGCACGGTTGTCCAGGACCATGGGGCGGGTGCCCGCGCCTAACCTGCTCCTTCGGAGATATCTTGTGTCACAACGGCATCAGCGTCATCGTCGCGACGCGCACAGCGACGCGATGGCTCCGGACGTCACCCCCGCATCCGCACGGCTGCGGCGACCGCCTGTGGCGCTTCGGACTGAGGGTAGTGACCCACACCTGCAAGCTCGGTCACCGTCGCGTGCGGCAGGACCTTGACGGCCTGTTCAAGGACGTGGCGGCCCGATACTGGGTCGTCCGGTCCCCACACGAGATGCAGCGGGCCATCCCAATTGGCTAGCGCCGTCTCCCACCGACGATGATGAATCGCACGCTCGGCGTTGTATTTAATGAGCAGATGCCACAGCTTTTCCCCGTTTTCTCGCGACATACCTAGCCAAAGGTCCTCGAACTCAGTCTGGGTGAGCTTCGATCCGCGAACTTCATCGAGCAGAGAGCGGATCCTCGCAGCGCTGACACGGCTGGCCAGCAGCTTGCCCACGACCGGCATAATCAGCAACTTCTGAGCGCGTGTCGGGCGGTATGCGCTGTACACGATGCCGCAGTTCAACATGACGATGCTGTCGATCGCGAAGCCGAGCAGGCCCCGATTGGCTCGGTCGGCGAGTTCTTGGCCGACGATTCCGCCGTAGTCGTGGATCACCAACCGCGTCGACTTCACGCCGAGACGGGCGGTGAGATCCTCAACAATGTCGGCTGATTCGGCCACCGAGTACTCATAGGGGTTCGGCTTGTCCGACGCGCCGTAGCCCAGGAAATCGAGCGTGATCACATCATGGTCGCGAGCAAGATCGCTAGCCACCTCTGCGTAGTCATAAGACCAGGTCGGAAATCCATGCAGCAGCAACAATGTGGGCCCGGCCCCGCGTCGCCGGAATGCGATGCGATGCCCGCGCCGGCTGACCAGCGTGTCGTTTTCGGCGATCCATTCCGCGGCCCGCGGCACATTGACTTCCATTGGACTCACCTTCTGGTGTTGTGCCGACTTAGCCGGATTTACTTGGTCTTTGGATAGATGTGATCACACCGATAACAATCCGGCACGCGCTGCCGTGAGGGTGACGCGTGCAGAGTGTGCGATGAGGTCCTCGTCGATGGGGTCGCCGGTGGTGACCATGCGATAGAACAGCGGTGCCCGGAAGGTGGTCAACAACGCGTTGGCGTCGCAGTCTGCCGGCAGCTCACCCCGATCGATAGCTCGCGCAACGACAGGGATTGCCCGTTCGGCCTGGTGGTCGAAGTAGCGTCGAGTCGTTTCGCGCAGCTGAGCAGATCGGAGGCCAGCCGTGAGGACCAACGCGACGATCTGGTGCCCGACGCCGCCGTTCAGTTGGTCGGCCAATGTCTTGCCGAGCGCGAGCAGGTCCGTTTCGATGCTGCCGGTGTCCAGGTCTGGGATGGCGTCGTATGACCACGTCGTGAGCGCATCGACCAACAGCCCGTCGACCGTGGGCCACCGTCGATAGACGGTGGTCTTATTGACGCCGGCGCGGGAGGCGACCGCCTCCACGCTCAGCGCTGCGTACCCGTTGATGGTCAGCTCGTCGAGGACGGCAGCAAGGACCGCCTCACGAACACGCGCGCTCCGACCGCCGGTCCGCACACCCTGAACAACCTGCCGATTTGACACTAATCGCCCCCTATAGTTGCTTTAATGATCCGCCTGTGCCATTGTAGCTTAAAGCAACGTTGGGTTGCTATAACTCAGAGAGGGCGCGGACATGAAATTCATCTTCGACACCGACGAATCGTTCTCGTTCGAGACGCTGCGCGCGGTCGGCTACACCGTCTACGGCGGGGCCGATATCGGCGAGGTCATCACCACCGCGGAACGGATCACGCCCGGCGACACGGAGTCGTGGTATAGCGAATGGCGCGCGCTGGCAGACCGGATCGCCACCATCGCCGATAAGTGTGCTGCCGACGGGCACGTCGCCAGCGCCAGCAGCGCCTACTTGCGAGCGTCCAACTACTACCGGACTGCTGAGTTCTTCCTTCGAGACGATCCATGGAACGATCCCCGCGCAGCCGACACCTCCGCCCGCGCGATCGAGACGTTTAGAAGCGCGCCCGAAATCCGGGCGCACTGGACCCGGGTTGGCATTCCCTACGAGGGAATCGAGCTCGAGGGTTACTACCTCAACGTCAGCGGGGACGAACCGGGGCCTACGTTGCTCGCGCACGGGGGTTATGACTCGACGGTCGAAGAGATGTTTTTCGCCGTCGGCGAGGCCGCGCGCCGGCACGGGTGGAACTGCCTGATCTTCGAAGGCCCCGGGCAGGGCTCGGCGTTGAGGCTCCACAAATTGCCGTTCCGCCACGACTGGGAGGCCGTGGTCACCCCGGTGGTGGACTTCGCCCTCAACCTACGTGGGGTCGACCCCGACCGCATCGCGCTGCTGGGCATGAGCATGGGCGGCTACCTGGCGCCACGCGCGGCGGCCTTCGAGCACCGGATCGCCGCGTGTATCGCCTATGACGGCATATTGAACTTTGCGGCGGCCCTGCCTGAACCGCAGCTTGATGCCCCGCAACGAGTCGCAGCGCTGGATAATTTGATCGCCCACCGGGCGCAGGCGCCGACGCAGCTGCGGTGGGCGGTGTCGAACGGCCTATGGACAATGGGAGTCGCCAGCGGCCAAGAGTTCCTCGATGAGTGCAGCAAGTACGACCTCACCGAGGTTGCCGATCAGATCACCTGTCCAACGCTGGTCTGCGATGCCGAAAACGACCAATTCCTCAAGGGGCAGCCGGCCATGCTCTACGAGGCGCTGCACTGCCCGAAAACCTTTGTGGCGTTTACTGCCGCCGAGGGCGCCGGCGAGCACTGCAGCGAAGGAGCGCTGACGCTGTTTCATCAGCGCATGTTCGACTGGCTCGACGACACCCTCAGTTCATGACTGGCCCGCTGCCACAACGACACGCTGCCGTAATCCCAACTGCCGGAGGTTATCCCGATGATGACGAACTGGCTCCACACCGGTGGCCAGGCGCAGACAGCACAAGCTGAGCGCATAGGGAGACGTGCGATGACAGTTTTCCCATACCCAGAGCTTGACGCCGAGAAAGAGGCCCAATACGAGCTCTTCCCCATCAACTTGACCCGGATGATGCTGCACACCCAGGGGCTGACCGTGCCGTATTGGAAATACGCGTTGGGCTTTCGCAACGCCAAGATCACGCCGAAGGTCCGCGAGCAGGTGATCGTGCGGGTCGGCGCGGTCGCCGATTGCGAATACCAACTGGTTCAACACAAGTCGGAAGCCGTGCGGACCGGGACCAGCCAGGAGCTGCTGGCGGACCTGATCAATCCGCCATCGCCACCGACACCTGGGGAATCGAGGTGCTGCCCAACGAGATCGACGTCTGGCAGCCCCTGCACGTGGTCAGCCTCGCCCACACCGGACTGGCTTTCGGCGAGATGTTCGACCTCGACGCGCTGTCCGCCGACAGCAAGGCCGACGGGATCTACGAGTTCATGTTCTCAGCATCACCCCTACCCCTGACCGGTGCATCCGGCAGTCCGGTTTCCGCGGTTGCAATCAAGTGACGGGGCAAACGGTTGGACCGAGCAGCCCGACCGAGACGTTAATGGCAGCACCCTGCGAACAGGTCGGGCATTCTTAACCCATGACGGTGGATGCCCTGTTGCAGTCGATACCCCCACTCACTGTGTACGTCGTGGTCGGCCTGGTTGTCGGGGTGGAGAGCCTGGGCATCCCGCTGCCGGGTGAGATCGTCCTCGTCAGCGCCGCACTGCTGTCGTCGCGGCATGAGCTGGCGGTCAACCCGATCGGGGTCGGTACTGCCGCGGTGATCGGGGCGGTGATCGGCGACTCGACCGGCTACACCATCGGCCGCCGGCTTGGCCTGCCGCTGTTCGACCGGCTGGGGCGGCGCTTTCCGAACCACTTCGGCCCCGGACACGTCGCGTTTGCCGAGCGACTGTTCGACCGCTGGGGCGCGCGGGCGGTGTTCTTCGGCCGTTTCATCGCGTTGCTGCGGATATTCGCCGGGCCACTGGCCGGGGCGTTAAAGATGCGCTACGCAAGGTTTCTGGTCGCCAACGTGTCGGGCGCGGTGTGTTGGGCGGGCGGCACTACTGCTCTGGTTTATTACGCGGGCGTGGCCGCCGAACGCTGGCTGACCCGCTTCTCATGGATTGCGTTGGTTGTCGCTGTCGTGTGCGGGGTGATCGCCGCAGTCCTGCTGCGCGAGCGGGTATCCCGCACGATCGCCGAACTCGCGGCCGAACACTCCAGCGAATCCGGCCACAGCGCCGCTTGAATATTGTCGGCACCGGCCAAAAACCCGCGTCTTTTTGGTGCTCGCCGAGGGAGCCGAGGCGGCTTCTAGCACATATTCCGCCCCGTTTTTCGAAACCGGCGGAAACCGGCGGTTAATCTTCGCGGCGGCGTTTCAAGGGCTTTGCCAAATGGCCATGTGAGTGTCTCGACGAACTGGCACCTCCGCGTTGTCGGCCGCACGGGATCACCCGCCACGCTTAACCAAAACACCTTGATAATCTTGGTCTTTAGTGGCGCGAGCGCGCGATGATCTCGATGTCAACCCACTTTGTAAGCGGGGTGGATGAACCATCCCGATGCGTTAGTCCATAGTTTGCTGATCAGCCCGCGTCGCAGCCACGGTCGACGGCTAGCCTCAGTGAATTCTCAGGCAGCTTTTCATGGACACACGTAACAGTTTCTGTTATAAAAATGAGATCTACTAATCGAAGTCGGTCTTAAGCCACGTAGGGCGGGCATCCATATCGCGACGCGCAGCAGCGCCGATTAGGAGGACCACATGGGCACTTTTGCCATCGCAGAGCCATCCTGCAATCACCTGATGCTGAGCAGCCGCCTCATCTCCGAGTTGGCGCAGGCGCGAAGCACGCTGCGGATGACCACCGAGCGGAGCGGACTGGCAGTGATCGTCACCGCTGGGGGCGAATTGGACGCCTCCAATGAAGCGACCTGGCGACGCCTGCTCAGCGAGGCCGCGGCTGCGGCAGGCCCGCCGGGACCGCTTGTGATCGACACCAGCGGGCTGGACTTTATGGGGTGCTGCGCCTACGCGGCCTTGGCCGAGGAGGCGGGGCGCTGCCGGCAGCGTGGCGTCGAGGTACGACTCGTGGGCAATCAGCCGCTTGTCGCCCGGATCGTCGCCGCTTGCGGCCTGGGCGAGCTGCTGCCGATTGATGACAGCGTGGACGCTGCGCTGTCGGTGTACGACCCCTGGTAAGCCAGCTGTATCGCCACCCTTAGATGCGTTGGGCTAGAAGGCCTTTCCCAGGCCCAGTCAGCTGATTCAGCGCGTCCGGTCGTGCCGCCATCGCCATTATCAGGGCCTCGCCCGGGCCGGCCACCTCAAGCCCGTCGCCGAAAACCCAATCGATGTCGGTGGCGATCAGGCGCACGCCGCGGGCTTTCCGGGCGCCGCGTGTCGCGGGTGAACGCAACGCGTTGTCCAGCACCCTTTCCAGCCGGTCCGGCGGGATGACGCGGCCGATACCGAGGGGGCGTCGAATATCTTGCTGATGGATCATGCCGTCCACCAGTGCGATCATGCCGCCGAAGGCAGACGTGAGGCCGCGTGGCGGGATGGAAGTTCGCATCAGCTCACACAGCTGCCGCGGTGAGCGCCCCGCGTACTCGGCAACACCGATCGCGTTGACGCGTGGCGGCACGAACCCGCCTTTGGCGAACCGGCGAACGAGCTGCCAACGGCTGAGCTCTTCATAGCTGATCACGTGCGCGACGACATCGCGCACCCGCCACAGCTCGCACAAGCTCGGCTGCTCCCACTGTTCCGACGACAGTTCATCGAGAAAATTCGCAAAGTCTTCGCGTTCCTCGCACGCCATCTGCATGGTGGATATGTCCTGCATCGGATTCACAGCCTCAGTGACGTGACGCGGCTTGCGCACCTGCAAGGTCGACGAATCCGGGTCCGATCCCCCAGAGCAGCCAACACGGCGTTTACCGAAGCGGGCATGCGGTAATTCTGTACGAACAGCAGGTAGTTGCCAACGGTTCGTCATGACTAACGGTTGCACGGTCAACGGATTTGCCGGGTGGCGATCTGAAACCACCTGTAACGCCACACGCTGCCGCGGCGAAGTAGTCCGAAACAGCTCGACGGTAGCCAGGGTGCATCCCGAAATCTGCCCTTACCTCGGTTGGCGGGCGAACGACTTGGAGGAGTATTGGACATCGTCCTCGGGGTATCCATGGCTCCAGCAACCATCCGCATGGTGTTGGTCGAAGGGGAAAACGCGGACGGCCTCACCGTCGATGAGGATTACTTCGATGTTGGCGATGCCAACGACCCGAGAACGTTGAGCGCACCGGACCGGGTGATCGCCGCCATCTTCGGTACCCGCGAAGGTGCCAGCCAAGGCGGCCACCAACTGACGTCGGCCGGCGTGACTTGGACCGATCCACGCGATGCCGCCGCGCTCGCGACAGCGCTGGCCGCTCGCAAGATCGAGAACGTGATGCTGGTGTCGGCATTTTTGGCTGCTGCCGCGCTGGCCCAAACCGTAGGCAACGCAATAGGTTACGAATACACGGCGATGCTGTTCATCGAACCCGACACCGCCACGTTGGCTGTCATCGACTCCGCTGACGGTTCGATCACCGATGTGCGCCGCCGTCCACTGAATGGCGCCAACCCAGTGCCCGAACTGGCGGCGATGATTGCCCGACTCGACGCGCCGGAAAGCTACGCGGAGGGTTTGTTCATCGTCGGCTGCGACGTGGATATCGCGCCGATCAAGCCAGCCCTGGAAGTGGCGTCATACCTTCCGATCAGCGCCCCTGAGGAGCCGGACATGGCGCTGGCCCGCGGGGCAGCGCTGGCATCGGCCAACGCGCCGCTGTTCGCATCCTCCACCGCCGCTTTGGCCTACGCGCAAGATCCCGGTACCGGTGAGGTGGACCCGTTCGCCGTCTCGCCCGGTTACCTCGAGGTGCCCGTTCATCGCCCCGGTGCCGAGCTCCGCGAGGAAGATCTCGCCTACAGCGCTGCGCCCGACCAGGACGCCGATGCCGAAACGGGCGTCGTGAACATCGTCGAGGCCGCAGCGGAGGACGATTTCGACACAAGCCAGCGGCCTAGACCGCTGATGTTGGTCGGCAGCGCATTGGCGGTCGTCGTCGTCAGCGCTGCTTTGGCGCTGGAAATTGCGCTGGCACTGGGTATCCGACCGGCGGTCGCGTTACGGCCCGCTCCCGGCCAAGCTCTCATCGCGCCCGCAGAGGCGGCGCCGTCACCACCGGCGGCGCAGCTCCTTCCGGTGCCGCACCCGTTGGCCGTTCGTGCGGCGCCGCCGCTGCACCTGCCGGCTGCCGCGCCGATCGCACCCCCCGTCCCGGTGCACGTGCCGGTTCCCGCCGCACCCGTGCCGGTGCCCGTCCCGGTGCCGATGCATGCGGGGATTCCGGCGCCGTCTTTCCACGCACCGTTTGGTCAGCCTCGGATCAATCTGGCGGTTCCCAGGGCGCCGCTGATGCGCGAGCCCGTCCCACTGCCGATGCACGCGGGGATTCCCGCGCCGCCAGTCCACGTCCCGTTTGGCCAGCCTCGGATGAATCTGGGCGTTCCCAGGCAGCTGCTGCCGAACATGCCATCTATGCGCGGGCCCATCCCGCAG